>OBXQ01000116.1_pt1 | contig 65311 bp, 57 predicted proteins | sample 1476641 | NCBI WGS metagenome assembly OBXQ01 (sample SAMEA2580174, study PRJEB22360) | human gut metagenome | biome: human gut; feature: human-associated habitat; material: faeces | place: Denmark | collected 2008/2010
TTGCGAGCTTGCGAAGCAAAGCCGTCCCCTTATCCCCCTTTTTAAATCCCCTAAACCCCTCGCACGTTAGAAGTGCATGCGATAGCACTATCGTGCCGCATGTGTTTTGTTATCAAGTAAGTTTTCGCAAATTTTAAAATTTATGAGCGAGCATATCACGGCTCTAAATTTAGTGGCGAGTGGCTACGAGACCTAAATTTAGTAGTCTGCTAAGGCGAGTGAGTAAGATTTTAAAATTTAAAGAATAGTTTTTTAAAAATTTAAAGTTTTATTTCTTTGTTAAGGGGGAAGAGGCTTGAATTACGAAGTCGCTCTCTTCCCCCTTAACGATCCCCCAACTCCGACGACGTTAGAAGTGGCATGCTTCATTGCTTCGCACTGCATGCGTTTTATGACAAAGAAACTCAAGCAAATTTTAAAATTTGCAAATTTGCCCAGAATTTTAAAAATCTAGGCAAATTTCACTCAATTTTACTCTCTAACGACGTGTAAAAACTGCATGTGTTTGCGGTATTGCTCGATGACGTCATTTATCAGCGTAGCTTCGCTCCAGCCAAGCACGTCGTAGTCCTGACCGCCCTCTTTCAGATAGACCTCAGCCCTGTAGTAAAGATCGTCGCCGTCAAGCTCTCTGGTGTAGTCTGGACTCTGGCTTTTGGTGAGATAGACGCCATATCTAAAGTCCATCTCATCGCCAAGTCCGACATTTAAATTTACAAAATTTTCGCCATTTGTAACCTTTGCTTCAAGGCCGTTTTTGGCAAATTCATCTTTTAGCTCGTTAAAAGCTTTTAGCACGACTTCATTTAAAAATTTCTTGCCATCTTTCTTGCCTGGCAGCGTAATGATCGCACTTAGGCGCTCTTGCCACGGCTTTGAAAGATCACTAATGGGCATGTTGCTAAAGTTATTTGTCTCTTTTTTGGTTAGATCCACACGTAACGCCTTAAATAGCCCATAAATGGCGCCAAGTAGCACTATGGCAAATGGCAGTGCTGTCGTGATCGTAAGTGCCTGAAGTGAGCCAAGACCGCCAGCTAGCATCAAAAATGCCGCCACGACGCCCACTGTAACGCCCCAAAAGACCTTTTGCCAAACCGGTGTATCATCCCTACCGTTTGAACAAAGCATGTTCATAACGATCGCCGCAGAGTCGGCAGAAGTCACGAAAAATATGACGATCATAAAGACTGCGATGGTGCTTAGCACGCCTGAGAAGCTAAATTTCTCCAAAAACATAAAAAGTGCTGAGGCTGAGTCGGAATTTACAGTCGTTGCTAGCTCGCTAAAGCCGCCTTGCACCAACGCAATCGCCGAGTTGCCAAAAAAGCTCATCCAAGCAAAAGTAAAGCCAGTTGGCACTAAAAGCACGCCTATCACAAATTCTCTGATCGTTCTGCCCTTTGAAATTTTAGCTATAAATAGCCCCACAAACGGCGACCAAGATAGCCACCAAGCCCAGTATAGCAGCGTCCAGCCGCCAAGCCAGCTCTCGTTTTGCCTCTCGTAGGCGTAGAGATTAAATGTGTTTGAAATGAGCGTAGAGATGTAGTCGCCGCTGTTTTGCACAAACGACTTTAAAAGCTGCGTCGTATCGCCCAAAAATAGTATCAAAAACATAAAACATATAGCTAGCGCGATATTTGCATTTGATAAAATTTTAATGCCCTTATCCACGCCGCTTGCCGCCGAGATAGTTGCAGCAAAACAAAGCACTATTAGAAGCGTGATATGCATAGTCGGCAGCCCAAAAACGTGCGTAAGGCCAGCATTTACCTGAAGCACGCCGTATCCTAGCGATGTCGCCACGCCAAAAAGGGTCGCTACGACGGCAAATGTATCGATGGCACTACCTATCTTGCCGTAAATTTTATCTCCGATGATCGGATAAAACGCCGATCTAAGTGTGAGCGGCAAGCCGTGTCTATACGAGAAAAAGGCTAGAATTAGCGCTACGATAGCATAAACTGACCATGCGCTCATGCCCCAGTGAAAGAATGTGATATTCATCGCAAGCTTTGCGGCAGCGACGCTTTGCGCGTCGCCAACTGGTGGGTTTAGATAGTGCATGAGCGGCTCGGCCACACCAAAAAACACAAGTCCTATGCCCATGCCAGCGGCAAAAAGCATAGAAAACCACGAGATATTTTTGTGCTCTGGCTTTACATGGTCAGCTCCAAGCTTGATCTCGCCAAGCTTACTAAAGCCAAGGATGATGACGCTTAGCAATATGACGGCAACGACTAGGATATAAAACCAGCCAAATTTGGCCGCGATGTAGTTTTGCATACCCTTAAAAAACTCATTTGAGAAATTTGGAAATATCGCTGCAAATGCCGCTATTAAAAATATGACAATAAGCGATGGGATAAATACCGAATTGTTAAATTTCGACTTTTGAAATTTGATCATTTTTCTCCTTTTTGTGAAATTTCAGCTTGTTTTTAAAATAACAAAAAAAGAGTAAATAGGTCAAATTTTCTCTTTAAATTTTTATGAAATTTTAAGCTTCAGCCACCAAAAATAGCCACTTTGAAATTTATCTCAAGTCTCTTTCATCTCTCTTTGGTTTTGCAAGAGTTGTTAGCACTATGACGAAAAAAGCGATGCCAAATGTGATATACAAGATGATCTTTGGCGAGTCAAACTCTATCCTCGACCTTGCGACCTCTTCGCCGCTTGCCTCCACTAGCTCGCCGCGTTTTATCATCTCGCTGATATCTTTTGCGCTAAGCTCTTTAGACGGCCTTGTTAAAATTTCTATGACACTAAGATCAGCCACCTCATAAACGCTATGTCTAATGCCATAAAATGGCTTTATGCTGCTAAAAAAATAGACCTTATCGCCGTTTGCATAGACTGTGCCATACTCGCCATCTTTTACCAGTCCTATCTCACGCCAAGATGAGCTTGGGGCAAATTTATATAAAGAGACAGTTTGCGCCACTAAGTGTCTGCCGTGCTTTGAGCGCTGCCACTCTTCGCCTTGCTGTAAAAAATAGGCTGAAATTTCATCTACAAAAACGTCAGCATAGAGCCTTTTTAGCTCGCCTTTTAGCTGGTAGTCTGAAATTTTAGCCTGCTCGTTTTTACTGCCATCCCAAAAGTAAATCCCATCTTTGCTGGCAAAAAGAGGCCAAAACGAATGCACGTTATCCACGCTATAAATGGCGCTATAAGGCATATTTTGAGCGTTAAATTTATGCTCATTTGCAAACACCGCCCCGCTTTTTGGCTCAAAAAGATATTCTATGTCATGCTTTGGGTCATAGCATATCCGGCGCGTCTCATCTGAATATCTTGTATCAAGCCTATAAAAGCCCATAAATAAGCTTTTGCCATCTGTGTAATATCCGCTAGCAGCGCCATTTTCTGTCGTGATATATCTTAGCTCGTTAGGATCTGCGTCAAGCTTTTCGCCCTTGTAGTAAAGCGTGGCTCCGTCTCTTGCAAAACCAGCGTCAAAGATAGGCTCTAAATTCAGACTTTCAACCCTTTTTGTCCTGTAAAAATAAGGGCTATCATCGTAGCTTTTTATAAAAACGTGAACAAGGTTTTTCATAATGGCGCCAAATTCGCTAAATCCCGTCTCTTTCTCGCTTCTAGTAGCGCAATAATAGCTTATCTTGCCATCACTTAGATAGCCATTGCCAAGCACTTTTGTGCTGTTTGGATCAAGACCTGGCAAAATTTCTCTAGCGCAATAGACATGATTTTTATCAGCCGCCACATTTGAGTAATCATACGCGTGTTTTAGCTTTAAGACCCTAAAACTAGCCTCATCGACGCCTTTTAGCTCATACTTGCCACTGCCTGAAATTTGAACGTAAATTTTACCCTCTGGTGAGCGGTAAAACTCGCTATTATCAATGTTTGCAAAGCTTCTTTGATACTCGCCTTCATGCCAGAGATAAAGCATCGCCAAAACAAAAAATAGCGTCAAAATGACAAAAAGATAAAGTATCTTAGTCGCAATTTTTCTCATTATCTATAATCATCCACCCTTTTTTTAAGCTCGCTTTTTTGCGTTTTATTTTTAAAAATAGCGCCAACCACCGAGACTATAAATGCAATGGCTAAAAATATCCAGTAGGCATATTTTTGTGAGTAATCATCAAAGTCGCTTATCGCATCGATCACCACCTCGCCCTCAGCTGGCGTCATAGCGCCTTGATCTACCATTTTTACTATCTCATCAAGTTTTAAATTCTCAACATTTGAGTCATAAGGACGAGTGAGGATTTCAACCACGCCAAGGTCGTTTATATCATAAATGCTGCTGTTAAAACGCCAGCCGTAGCCGACGTTATCAAAATAATAGGTCTTATCGCCGTTTGCATAGACCGCTCCGTAGCCATCGTTTCTAACAAAGCCGATCTTTCGCCACTGCTCTTTTGTATCAAGTCTAACGATGCAAGTGTGGCGTGAGCTTAGGCTGTGGTCTTGTTTTGTGTTGTGCCAAATTTCATAGGTTTTTAAAAAATATGTCTTGCTATCACTTATCACCACGTCGCCATATAGCGGCGTTATCTCGCCTTTAAACGGATCATCTCCGTCCCTTACAAACTCGCCCTCATCTATGCTGTTATACCACTGCCACTTTCGCTCCCAGTGATAGATCCCGCCTTTGCCGCGAAAAAGAGCGTGATAGGTGTGCCTGTCTTCTAGGTTAAAAAGTGGCTCGTATGGGGCAAATTTTGGGTCAAATTCATGATCGTTTGCATAGACCATGCCAGAATTTGGCTCATAAAGATAGTGAATGCGCCATATCTCGCCGATATCACGCATTTGCGGGCTAAATTTGATCCTTAGCTTTGTGCTGTCATAATAGACATTTTCTCCGTCAGTCGTAAAATGCATGCTCTTTCTGCCAGATGCCTGCTCGATGTAGCGCATTTTGCTGGCATTTGCGCCCTCTAGCTCTTTGCCCTCATGATAGACCTTTACTCCGTCACTTGCGTAGCCAAAGCCCAAGATCGCTGCTAAATTTGCGTTATTAACCTGCCTAAATTTATAGATATGGGTTTGCGCTTTTGGGGTTTTAAACATTTTATGTGAGAGGATATCCCAAAACTCTTTAAGTGCGGATATTTCAAGGTTTGTCTCGCTTTCGCTATCGCAAAAATATGTTACATTGCCATCGCCAAAGTAGCCATTGCCAAGCGCTCTAACGCCATTTGGATCAAGCCCGCCCATCACGAGATTGCCACAATACACCGCCTTATCGCTTGCGCCAACGTTTCTGTTGTCGTATTTGCCAGTGTCAATGTATCTAAATTTACTGGCCCTCACGCCTATTAGCTCAAATTTACCACCACTTGGCACCATGGCATAGACCTTGTCATCTTTGACGTAAAAAAAGCTATTATTTAGCTCTTTACTATCACCAATGTCATCATCTAAAATAGAAACTAACCCAAAGATAAAAAAGTAGGTAGCAAAAAATATCACAACAATGGCGATTATTACAGAGATTAGCGGATGTTTTTTTAGCATTTTAGCCTCGTTTCAAACAAATTTAGCGACCTCATCATGGCGCAAAAACCTTTCATACATTTAAATTTCAAAGTACCTATCCAAATATAAAATATCTAAAAATTAAAAACCTAAAATATGCGGATTTACCCATCCAAAATAGAAAACAAGTGGCTGCTAACATAACAAAAAGCCTATAAATGCTAAATTCCAACGTGATCCCATAATAGATAACTCCCAAAGCAAGAAAACAAAGATACAAGGCAACAAGCAAATAAAATAAATTTTCGATCCTTGCAAAAAGTCCTGACTCTTCGCTGCTTTTTGCGATTAGCCTAATTGTCTCTATCTTATTTAAAAACCCAACCTTTTTATATTTTATCCGGACTAGGTCGCCCACTTCATATTTATATATCTCAGGTGAAAATATCTCACTAAACCTCATCTTATCAACGATAATGCTAAGGCTTATAACAGAATTTTGCCTAACAACTCTCGTATTTAGCGCGCTTATCCTACCGATCTTTTTCAAGCTACTCTAGCTCCTCGGCGATCTCTAAAACTTCAAAATAGTCATTTTCTAGGCTTTCAAGCTCAGCTTTTGCACTTTCTAGCTCTTCATAAAGTTTAGTAAGCCCCACTTCTTGATAAATTTTAGGATCACTAAGCCCCTCATTTAGCTCGGCTACCCTTGCTTCAAGGGTTGAAATTTTATCTGGATATGTGTTTAAAATTTGCGTTTGTTTGTAGCTTAGTTTTGCGCCAGATTTGCTCTTTTGTTTGGCTTCATTTTGGCTATTTGCTAGCTCTTTTTCAAATTTATCAAGCTCTTTCATCTCATCTTCAAGCTCCAAATAGACGCTATACTCCTCGTGCAAGACATTTATCTTTGTGCCCTCAAACGCCCAAAGCTTATTTGCCATCTTATCGACAAAATATCTATCGTGGCTAACTAGCAAGATAGCCCCTTCAAAGCTTTGCAAGTAGTCTTCTAAGATATTAATAGTTGCGATGTCAAGATCGTTTGTCGGCTCGTCAAGCACCAGCACATCGTAAGTTTTAGTAAAAAGCATCGCAAGTGCCACGCGGTTTTTCTCGCCGCCACTTAAAACGCCTATCTTTTTATCTAAAAACTCCTTTGGAAAGAGGAAATTTTTAAGATAGCCATAAACGTGCATATTTCGCCCACGAACCAGCACGTGATCGCCGCCGTTTGGGCAAAATGTCTCTATAAGGCTCTTATCATCATCAAGGACATTTCTAGCTTGATCAAAGTAGCCGATACTCACTTCGCCCCTTTTTATCTCGCCGCTACTTTGCTTTTCAAGTCCTAGCAAAATTTTAAGTAGCGTGCTCTTTCCGCTGCCATTTCGTCCGACTATGGCGATCCTCTCGCCCTGCAAGATTCTTGCGTCAAATTTTTCAAAAAGCACCTTGCCGTCTATGATCTTGCTTAAATTTTTAAACTCAAAGAGCATTTTTTTGCGGTTTTGGCTCTGCGTTTGGTTGAAATTTTTACTCGCACGCTCAAGCTCTAGCCTCACGCGCCTTATCACACCTGGGTTTTTCTTGGCCTCCTCGCGCATGGCGAGCACCCGCTCTTTTCTGCCCTCGTTTCGCTTTAGCCTAGCTTTTACGCCGCGCCTTAGCCACTCTTCTTCGGCCTTTAGTTGTTTTAGCAGCGTCTCATGCGACTTTGCAAGACTTGCTAAAATTTCCTCTTTTTTGGTTAGATAGTTTGCATATCCGCCCTCGAAATTTTTTAAGCTTGCATCCTCGACCTCAACGCACCTAGTAGCCAGCGCATCGATAAAATACCTATCGTGGCTAATAAAAACTATGCTTTGATTTGAGCTTTTAAGCATATCTTCAAGAAATTTGACCATATAGACATCAAGGTGGTTTGTAGGCTCATCAAGCAGCAGCACATCTGGCTTTTTAAGGATGAGCGCACCCAGTGCCACGCGCCTGATCTCGCCACCACTTAGCGAGCAAATGGGTCTGTTTTCATACTCTTTTAGCTTAAATTCTTGCAAAATTCGCTCGATCTTGTGCTCGATATTCCAGCCGTCTTTTGCCTCTATAAATTTTAAAAGCCTCTCTTGCTCTTTTAAAATTTCTCTGTTTTCAGGGTCATTTGCTAGCAAGACGCCACTTTTTTCATACTCACTTATCGCGTCAAATATCTCTTTTAGCTCGTTATTTAGCGCATCTCTTACGCTAAATGTGGCGTTAAAATTTGGATTTTGCGCTAGCATCTCGACGCTTATTAAGCTCTGCACTATGCGTCTACCACTATCTGCTGCCACCTCGCCAGAGATGATCTTCATAAGCGTGCTCTTGCCGCTGCCGTTTTTACCGATGATCGCTATCTTTTCATTTTCATTTACGCTAAGGCTTACGCTGTTTAAAATTTCATTTGCACCAAATTTTTTACTTACGTCTATTAGGTCGATTAATGCCATTTTTCTCTCAAATTTTAAATTTTTTGGATTATATCAAAAGGGAGCTAAAACCTAATTTGGCTATAATCGCCCCAAAATTTAAAAAAGGAGAAATTTATGAATCTTTCTATGAAAAAACTGGTCGTCCCTATATTTTTAGATATGTTTTTGCACTTTATAACGCTCATCATCAACACCTACATGGTGACAAAAGTGAGTGTGCATCTAGTTGGCGCCATGGGTGCTGGCAATCAAGTGATGGATCTTTTTATGACCATTTTTAACTTTTTAAGCATGGGCTGCTCAGTCGTCGTCGCACAAGCCCTTGGAGCAAAGCAAAACGAGCTAGCCTCAAACGTCATACACGCAAGTATCACGTCAAATACTATCTTTGGCATCTTTTCAGCCATCATCATCTACGTCTTTGGCTACAACATCTTAAATTTACTAAACGTTCCAAACGATCTCATAAACGATAGTTTCTCATACCTTCACATACTTGGCTTTGCATTGCTCTTTGATGGCATCGGCATGGTGCTAGCTGCGGTGCTTCGCGTCTATAATCTAGCAACTGCTGTGATGCTAACTTCGGTTTTGATGAACATCATCACCATCTTTGGCAACGCCATCGCTCTTTTTGGCTGGTTTGATCTGCCAAATTTAGGCCTGCAAGGTGTTGCTATCTCGACATTTGTGGGCAGACTAATAGGCCTTTTTGTCCTACTTTACATGCTCATACGCGTGGCAAAAGTTAGAATTTATCTTAGCAAACTGCTTGTCGTGCCGTTTGGAATTTTAAAGAAAATACTCTCAGTTGGCTTGCCAAGTGCGGGCGAAAATTTACTCTGGATGGCGCAATACATGGTCGCTTTTGGCTTTATCGCGAGCATGGGCGAGGCAACTCTTAGCGTGCAGACTATCTACTTTCAGATCACTCTTCTCATCTTGCTTTGTGGAGCTAGTATCAGCGTGGCAAACGAGGTCATCGTGGGGCATTTAGTGGGAGCTAGCGAGTTTAACGAGGCTTACGCAAGAACCTTTAAAGCCTTGTGGCTTGGAATTTCTATCACGCTCGTCGTCGTTTTGATCGCCTACGCCTTAAAGTATAAGATCATGGACGCACTAAATTTAGATGATGGCTTGCGAAAGATAATGCTACCACTCTTTACACTCTCGATCGTGCTAGAAGCTGGCAGAACCTTTAACATCGTCATCGTAAATGCCCTTCGTGCAAGTGGCGACGCGAAATTCCCGCTAGCGACTGGGCTTATCTTTATGTGGGGGCTTTCGCTGCCGCTTGGATATTTCTTAGGCATACACCTTGGCTGGGGGATCATCGGCGTTTGGATAGGATTTTGCGCTGATGAGTGGCTAAGAGGCCTTGCAAATACCTGGCGCTGGAGAAGCAAAAAATGGCAGTCAAAACGCCTAGTTTGAGGCAAAAGAGCCTAAATTTAGACTTTTATGGCTTAAGCGTCTTAGTAAATTTTAAAAAAAATGTAAGAGCCATGCGCCTAAGAGTTGGCAAGGATGCTAAGATCACGCTTTCTATGCCATTTTATAGCACGCAAAAGATGGCTCTTAGCTTTCTTGAGACGCACAGAATTTGGCTTGAAAACTCATATAAAAAAGCTCTTTTAAATTTGCCAAAAGATGATGAGATGAAATTTCTTGGACAAATTTATAAGATCAAATTTGATGAGAGCGTAAATGTGCCATTTTTTGAAGATAAATTTATCATAACGCCAAATTTAAAGGCACTTGAGAGCTTTAAAAAAGCAAGAGCAAAAGAGCTATTTTTAGAGCTTATAAGCTACTATCAGCCTCATATCAATAAGCCAGTTAGTCGCATCGTCATAAGAGATAGCAAAACTCGCTGGGGCAGCTGCAACCACAAAAAAGGCTATATAAACTTAAGCCTAAGGCTCATCGAAAAGCCGCTCTCAGCCGTGCGATACGTCGTGCTTCACGAGCTTACTCACCTGCTCTATCCGCATCATCAAAGCAGCTTTTATAAATTTATAGAAACCATCATGCCTGATTACAAAGAGCAAGAGCAAATTTTAAAATAATAATTATTTTTCATCAAGTAAGTGTAAATTTAATATGTTAAAATTGCACATTACTTTACAAAAGGAAATTTAAATGAAAAAAATGATTTTTATCTCGCTTCTTACAGCTTGTGCTCTAGCAGGCGACTTTGAAGATGGCTTGAAAGCTTATGCTGACTCAAATTTCACTGAGGCTTTGTCTAAATTTGAAGCAGGTTGCGCGGCAAATGACGCAAGATCATGCGTAATAGCAGGTGCGATATACCAGGCTGGCAAAACTGACGTGCCAGATAGCAACAAAGCGTTAGAGTTTTACAACAAAGCTTGCCAAGGTGGCGAAAAAGAGGGTTGTTCAGCAGCTGGTGGAATTTATCTAGATAATGATCCACAAAAAGCAAGAGAGCTTTTTAACAAAGCTTGCGAGCAAAATGACGGCTACTCTTGTGGCATGATAGGCTCGATACTAATAGAAGCTAAGAAATTTAAAGAGGCTTACACCTTCTTAGAAAAAGGCTGCAAGCTAAACGATAAGATGTCTTGCGAGTTTGCGAGCGATCTAAAACGCTCAAAACAGCTTTGATCTTTAGGCTTTTAAAGCCTAAATTCTCACTTTTTACAAAATCACTAGAAATTTATAAATAAATTTAAAAGTTTAGGCAAGAGAGCTCTTGCCTAATGTTAAATCGCTCTTATTTGATCAAGCGGTTTATCTTTTATGCCCCACTGGGTCATAAAGACAAAACCATAAAGAGCTGCTGCTACGATGTAGGCTGTGTATTCGTTTGGCATTAATCCAAATTTCACGCAGATGTTTGGCACAAGAGCTAGAGGCACGACTGGGATAAGTAGCGCCCTCTCCCAAATCCTAAGCTTAGTGACGTAGTAGCCTTGAAGCAAGCTTGAAAAGGCAAACATCCCCACGATCGCCATACTAAAGACGAGCAAAATTTCAAGTGGGTTGCTCATCCAGACTATCCCTTTTGAATCAAGCGGATCACTCGTGTTTATGCTTTCAATTAGCATAAGTTTGTTGTTAAAGAAAAAGGCAAATGGCAAGATCGCCGTTCTTAGATCGTAAAAAAATCCTTGAACGCCAACGGTTATTGGATTTGCTTTAGCGATGCCAGCTGCCGCGTAGGCTGCGATGCCAACTGGCGGCGTGTCATCGGCTAAAATTCCAAAGTAAAATACAAAAAGATGCACGGCGATAGCAGGGATCAAAAAGCCATTTTTATGCGCCAAAAACAAGATAACTGGCGCAACAAGGCTTGAGACGACGATGTAGTTTGCTGTCGTTGGAAGACCCATGCCAAGGATGAGCGACATAAGAGCTGTTAAAACTAGGATCATCATGATGTTATCGCCTGCTAAAAGCTCAACTAGATCAGAGAGCACCTGACCAAGGCCAGTAAGCGAGATAGAGCCCACGATGATGCCAGCAAGCGCTGTTGCGATGGCTATTGTGGTCATGCTCTTTGCAGCTGCGACCATCGCCCAAAATATATCCTCAAAACCAAGAAGCACGTCGCTTAGCCCTACTTTTTCGCCTGAAGCTAGCTTTTTAGTTGGCTCTTGAAAGATCATTATCAAAAATAAAAATCCAATAGCATTAAACGCTGCAGCTATGGCTGACTCTTTTGCTATTAAAAGCGTATAAAGCAAGATCAAAATAGGCGTTATATAGTGAAGACCGCTTACAAAAATTTTAAATCTTGAGTGAAATTCGCTCTGATTTATGCCTTTTAGTCCAAGCTTGACGCTCTCTAGATGCACGATGAAAAATAGCGACAAATAACAAGCAAATGCTGGGATAACCGCTGCCATCATCACGTTTGTATATGTCATACCCAAAAACTCAGCGATGATAAAAGCAGCCGCACCCATGATCGGAGGCATAAGCTGTCCATTTACACCGGCTGCAACCTCGATGGCTCCAGCTTTTGTGCGTGAAAGACCAGCTTTTTTCATAAGCGGTATGGTAAATGTACCAACGGTTACAACGTTTGCTGTTGAGCTACCTGAAACCATGCCAGTTAGGCCACTTGCGATGACTGAAGCCTTAGCTGGGCCACCTCTATATTTGCCAAGAAGAGAAAAGGCTAAATTTATGAAGTATTGTCCAGCGCCTGCTCGCTCTAACAATGACCCAAAAAGAACAAAAAGGTAGATAAAACTAACGCTAACGCCAATAGGCACGCCAAAAACGCCCTCAGTTGTCAAAAACATGTGCCCTGCGATCTTTTCAAAGCTAGCGCCTTGGTGAGCGATGATATCTGGCATATAAGGGCCAAAGTGATCATATATCAAAAACAATATACAAATAACAGGAAGCGCTGGTCCCATAACACGCCTACCGGCTTCAAGCAAGACAATGATCGCTAAAAACGATATGACGATATCTTGAGTGATGTAGTCCCCTGTCCTATCAGCTAGCTCATAAAAATAAACCGCTGGATAAAGCACGGCGACAACACCTACCACGCAAAAAACTAGGTCGTAAAACGGCAAACTTGAGTGAGCCTTTTTATGAAAAGTGACTGGATAGAGCAAAAATACAAGCCCAACCGCAAAGGCTAGATGCACTGAGCGTGAGATGTTAGTATTTAGCGGGAAATACGCTATATAAAGCTGAAAAACCGACCAAGAGAAACACGCAAATGCGATGAAATAGTTGTAAATATTGCTATTTATCTCTCTTGTCTTTACCTCGACAAATTGTTCTTCGTTGTCATTAACTTCGTTCATCTTTCTCCTTTAAAATTTAAATATATAAATTTAGAAGAAATTTGCATATTTAAATTTTTTCCAGAGGCAAAAGCCCCTGGAGATGGATTATTTTAAGATACCAGCCTCTTTAAATGCAGCCTCTGCAGCTGGGTGAAGCGGAGCTGAAAGACCTTGAACAAGATCTTCTTTTTTAACTGATTTTAGTGCTGGGTGAAGAGTTTTATACTCATCAAAGTTATCTAAGATAGCTTTTATCACAGCTTTTACAGCCTCATCTTTTGTATCTTTGCTAGTTACTAAAACAGCTTTTACGCCGATAGTATTTACATCGTGATCGACGCCATCATAAGAGCCTTTTGGGATCACGCCTTTTGCAAAGTATGGTTTTTCTTTAAGAAGGTTATCGATCTCACTGCCTTCGATGTTTAGGATATCGATAGGCAAAGATGTCGCAGCATCAGTGATGTTTGCAGTTGGGTGACCAACGACAAAGCTATATCCGTCTATCTTTTTATCTTTTAGTGCGTGTGGGCATTCGCCAACTGTTAAAACGCCGCGGTATCCTAGTTTTGAAACGTCAAAGCCCTTTGCTTTAAAGACTTCAAGTGTGCTCACTTCGTTGCCGCTACCTGGGTTTCCGACGTTGTATTTTTTACCTGCAAATGAAGAGAGATCGCTTGTTAGACCGCTATCTTTTGCTACAACAAATGCAAGAAGCTCTGGATAGATAGCCACTACTGAGCGTAAATTTTCATCTTTTGCTCCGTCAAATTTGCCAGTGCCGTTATATTTATCATAGACGACATCGCTTTGAACAAAGCCAAATGTAAGCTCTTTTTTAAGGACGTTATTTACGTTATAAACAGAGCCGCCAGTTGATTGAACAGAGCATTTTACGTCTGTATTTTTATTTGCCAAGCGGCAGATCGCTCCACCTATCGGATAGTATGTACCTGTCATGCCGCCAGTGCCGATACTGATAAATTCTTTTGCTGAAAGTGTTGTTGCCAAAAGCAATCCAGCAAGTGCCAAAGAAGTAGTTTTCATCTAAAATCCTTTCAAAAAATTTAAGGCTATTTTATTCTATAAATTTAGCTTTGTATCTTTTTGATATGATATTTTTATGCCATTTTGGTAAAGTTGCAACTATTCTACACAATCAAGGCTTAAAAAAATATTTTCTTAAGAATAAATTTATATTTCTTTTACGAGCATTCTAAATTTAAAGAGCTAGAAGTAAAATTTCTAGCTCTAAATTTAGTCGATAAATCTTTTTGTGATATTTGCGTAGGCATCGATCCTGCGGTCTCTTAAAAATGGCCAAATTCTGCGCACTTCTTCGCTTCTTTTCATATCTATTTCAACGATCTTGCAAAGCTCATCTGTGCTATTTGCGCGGAAAAGCTGCTCGCCTTGTGGCCCAAAAACAAAACTATTTCCCCAAAATTTTATCCCATCCATCACGCCGCTATCATCTTTTTCAAAGCCCACGCGATTTACTGCAACAACTGGCAGGCCATTTGCCACGCTGTGACCTCTTTGCACCGCCACCCACGCCTCAAGCTGTCTTGACTTTTCATCCTCGCTATCGCCCTCAAACCAGCCAATAGCCGTTGGATAGATGAGAATTTTCGCCCCTTTTAGCGCCATTAGCCTTGCTGCTTCTGGATACCACTGATCCCAACACACCAAAACACCAAGCTTACCAAGGCTAGTTTCAATAGGCTCAAAGCCGATGTCACCAGGCGTGAAGTAAAATTTCTCGTAAAATCCAGGGTCATCAGGGATGTGCATTTTTCGGTATTTGCCAGCCACGCTACCGTCACGCTCGAAGACAAAGGCGGTGTTGTGATAAAGTCCGTCAGCCCTCTTTTCAAAGAGCGAAGTAACCAAAACCACGCCATTTTCTTTTGCCACCCTGCCCCAAAAAGCGACATCTTCTTGCCAGTCGTTTGCATGATCAAAGAAATTTGTATCCTCGCTTTGGCAAAAGTACTGCGTCTGGTGCAGCTCTTGGCAGACAACTAGATCGGCGCCACCCTTTTTTGCCTCGGCGATTAGCTCAAGCGTCTTTGCGATAGTCGCCTCTTTTGTACCTTTAAATTCTTGTTGAAGTAGTGCTACTTTCATCTCATCTCCCTTCTTTGTCGTTATATGGGTCTAAATGCGTGGTTATCTGCCACGAAAATTCCTTAAATTTCTCTCTTATCTCAGCTTCAAGCGAGTCGGCCACCTCGTGCGCGTCGTAAAGCGATATATCTTTGTCAAAAACTAAATGCAGCGTTAAAAATATGGTATTTGCGCTCTGTCTTGTGTTTAGGTAGTGAAAGTCTGAAATTTTCTGCTTTGCCTTTATCATCTTGATGATCCCCTCTGTGACTTCAGGGCTTGCTGCATGATCTAACAAGATACCAAAGGCGTCTTTACCAAGACTTATGGCACTTTGAGCGATGTAGCCACTTATCACGATACCAAAGATCGCATCTATCATCACAAATCCGCTAAATTTAATGATAAGCAGCGAGATGATGACTGCTAGGTTGCTAAAAAGGTCAATCTTATAGTGCAGTGCGTCTGCTTTTATGATAAGGTTGCCACTTTTTTTAGAAATTTGGTTTAAAAATAGCACCAAACATAGAGTCACTATGACCGAAAATACCATCACACCAAGGCTTAAGCCAAGGTCTATCTCCAAATTTGGCTCGCTAAATTTCTTAACACTCTCATAAAATATATATCCAGCAGCCAGCACGATGATGATGCACTCAAATAGCGCTGCTAACGCTTCTAGCTTTGTGTAGCCAAAGTTAAATTTCTCATCAGCTTGCTTTCTTGACTTTCTAAGCGCAAATAAATTTAAAAGCGAAACGATAAAATCAAGCATTGAATCAATCGCCGAACCAAGCACAGCGACTGAGCCACTAAAAAGTCCAGCTGCAAATTTCACAAGTGCGAGCAAAAAGGCGCAAGCTCCAGCTGCGATAACGGCCTTATTTTCGCCCTGCGTGCACTCCTGCTTATTTATGCTGTTAAACTCATAATCAAACGGACTTGACAAGATTAAGACCTTTTGTATCTATTTTGGCTTGAGCAGTGAAGCGAGCCATTTTGACGGACAAAAACTAGCGAATTTACACCTATGATCTTTTTATCTGGCAGCGCCTTGGCTAGTAAATTTAGCACCTTTTCATCGTTTTCGTCGTTATATGTTGGCACGATTAAGGCGCCATTTATAAAGATAAAGTTTGCATAGGTGCAGCCAAGCCTTTTGCCATCATAAAATTTAGGTTTTGGCAGTGGCAGAGCAAGCAGCTTAAAGCCAGTTTTTTTAAGCTCATCCTCCATTTTTTTTAGCTCATCAAAGTGTTCATCACTCTTATCATCGCAAGCTGCGTAAGCTATCGTATCAGGCGTGATAAAGCGCGCTAAAGTGTCGATGTGACTATCTGTGTCATCGCCTTTTATAAAGCCATTTTCAAGCCAGATGATACGCTTTAAGCCAAATAAATTTTTTAATTTTTCTTCGATCTGCTCTTTGCTAAGCGCTTTGTTTCTATTTTCATTTAGCAGACATTTTGTGGTGGTTAAAAGCACGCCATCTCCGTTAAACTCGACGCTTCCGCCCTCTAGTATCATATCAACTGGCTCAAGCTTAGTTTTGTAAATTTTAGCTAGCTCTAAATTTAGGGCATCATCTTTTGAGCTCTTAAATTTACCACCCCAAGCGTTAAATTTAAAGTCGTAGCTCTTTATGCCATCTTCGGCGCAAACGTCGATCATGCCGTAGTCTCTGATCCAAGTATCATCAGTCTCAAGCTTAACAAACTCTACATTTTTAAATTTCTTAAACCTAGTAAAATTTGCCTCATCAGGGCAGATGAGCACCACCTTTTCATAGGGCGTAACAGCAGCCACAAGCTCCTCATAGCCCGCCAAAATCTCCTCTAAATAAGGCTCCCAGTCGCTCTTACTATGTGGCAGTGATAAAAACAAAAGCTCCTGCTCTTCCCACTCTGCATACGCTCTCACGCTCTCTCCTTGTAAATTTTATAAATTCCATAAATCGTAATGATTATCCAAAAGACCTCTATCAAAAATGAGCCGAGGTTAAAGTGCACAAAAAGCGAGATTATAAGCAGCACCGCACCTGCTAAATTTATTATCTGGTAGGCTAGATCGCGGCTATTTAGACGGCCGATCTGAAGTAAAAAGTAGCCCATCACGATGCAAATCATCCCTAAAAAGCCGATGATCTGAAAAAGATCGATCAAAATTTATCCTTTTTGTAAGCTTAAATTTAAAGCGTGATCATATCTAATTAGTTTTAAATTTATGATTATGGGATAAAATAACTCCATTTTTCAGATTGGATTAAAGTTTATGGATTTTGAGTTTATTGAGAAATTTTACCCCCTTTTTGTAAAGGCTGGGATTCTCACCTGCCAGATCGCCTTTTTAGGGATCGTTTTTTCTATTTTGATAGGCATTTTTTGCATGGCTGTGAAATTTTACAAGCTAAAATTTCTATCAAAACTAGTTGATTGCTACGTTGAGCTTTCAAGAAACACGCCGCTTCTTATCCAGCTTTTCTTTTTATACTACGGCTTGCCAAAGCTTGGAGTGTCGATGAGTGGCTTTACCTGTGCGGTCGCGGGGCTTAGCTTTCTTGGAGGCAGCTACATGAGCGAGAGCTTTAGACTTGGCTTTGAGGCGGTGAGAAGATCGCAGATAGAAGCAGGACTTAGCATCGCACTTAGTAAAAACCAGCTCCTAAGATATGTCATCTTGCCACAAGCCTTTAGCGTGGCACTTCCAAGTATCAGCGCAAACGTCATATTTTTGCTAAAAGAGACAAGTATCGTTAGTATCGTAGCCCTTGCTGATCTAGTCTACGTCGCAAAGGATCTCATCGGCCTTTACTACAAGACAGATGAGGCGCTTTTTATGCTGGTTATTAGCTATCTTGTCATCATCTTGCCAGTCTCGCTGGCGCTTAGCTACGTCGAAAAAAGGGTGAGAAATGCAAGGAGTTAGTATATTATTTGACACGCAAAATTTACTAAGACTGCTTGAAGGTCTTGTAGTAAGCACTGAAATTTCATTTATCTCTATCGTCATCTCCGTCATTGGTGGCCTCATACTTGGCGTTTTGATGAGCATGAAAAACAAATTTATCTATCTTATTTTAAAAATTTGCCTCGAGATCGTTCGTATCATGCCTCAGATCGTCTGGCTATTTTTATTTTACTTTGGCGTTAGCAAGGCTTTTGATATCCATATCTCAGCATTTACCGCCTCGCTCATCGTCTTTAGCCTTTGGGGCGTTTTTGAGATGATGGATATCGTGCGCGGCGCTATCACCTCGATACCAAAGCACCAGTTTGAGTCAGCCGCCTCGCTAGGACTTAGTAAATTTCAAATTTACTTTTATGTCATCATCCCGCTTGCTACTAGAAGGCTGGTGCCTGGAGCTGTAAATTTACTAAGCCGTATGATAAAAACGACCTCTATCGTCGTGCTAATCGGCGTTGTAGAGGTGGTAAAAGTCGGCCAGCAGATCATCGAGCGAAATGTATTTACAAATCCTATGGCGCCATTTTGGATATACACGCTCATATTCTTTTTATATTTTGCGATCTGCTATCCAGTCTCAAAACTATCGAAAAAACTAGAAGAAAAATGGAGCTAAAATGAGCGAAAATATCTTAGAACTTAAAAATTTAAATAAATTTTATGGAGAGCTTCACGCCTTAAAGGATATAAATTTAGATGTTAAAAGTGGCGAAGTGGTCGTGCTTCTTGGACCATCAGGCTGTGGCAAGAGCACAACTCTTAGGTGCATAAACGGCCTTGAAAGCATAGCAAGCGGCGAGATCGTCATAGACGGCGAAGTTATAGACGCTAAATTTAAAGAGTGGCAAAGGATCCGCCAAAAAGTCGGCATGGTCTTTCAAAGCTACGAGCTCTTTGATCATATGAACGTTATAGACAACATCCTTCTTGGACCTTTAAAGGTGCAAAAAAGAGATAGAGTCGAGGCTGAAAAAACGGCTGATATGTGGCTAAGCAAGGTTGGGCTGCTTGATAAGAAATTTGCCTATCCAAAGGAGCTAAGCGGCGGGCAAAAGCAGCGCATAGCAATCGTTAGAAGCCTTTGCTTAAACCCTGAGATCATGCTATTTGACGAGGTTACGGCTGCGCTTGACCCTGAGATCGTTAGAGAAGTGCTTGATGTGATACTAAATTTAGCCAAAGACGGCATGACGATGCTAATAGTCACCCACGAGATGAGCTTTGCAAGGGCGGTTGCAAATAAGATCGTATTTATGGACGCTGGAGCGATCGTGGAGATCAGCGAGCCAGAGGAGTTTTTTACTAATCCAAAGAGCGATCGAGCGAAGAAATTTCTAAATTTATTCTCGTTTTAGAAAAAATAAGAGATAATTTGCCGTTTTTTCAAAATGCGTTTAGAGCGAGATTTGGACGCTCTTATTTACTAAATTTTTCAAAGGAGAAAGAGTGAGAAAATTTAAATTTTTCTTATTAGCATTAGTCGCTACCGTCTTTCTAACGGGTTGTGGTGATGACAAAGGTGCGGACAAAGCAGCCGCTTCAAACCAAGCTGATACGATCGCAAAGATCAAAGAGCGTGGATATATAAGGATAGGCGTTTTCAGCGACAAACCGCCATTTGGCTACGTCGATAAAGACGGCAAAAACCAAGGCTATGACATCTACTTTGCAAAACGTATCGCAAAAGACTTGCTTGGCGATGAGAGCAAAGTCAAATTTGAGCTAGTCGAGGCTGCTGGCAGGGTCGAAGTACTCACAGCTGACAAGGTCGATATCACGCTTGCAAATTTCACGAAGACGCCTGAGCGCGCGCAAGTTGTTGATTTTGCGCTTCCATATATGAAGGTCTCACTTGGCATCGTTAGCCCTGAGGGCGCTGTGATAAAGAGCGTTGATGAGCTAAAAGATAAAACTTTGATCGTCAATAAAGGCACAACAGCGGACGCATTTTTTACAAAAAATTATCCTGATATCAAACTTTTAAAATACGATCAAAACACCGAAACTTTCGCGGCTTTAGTTGATAAAAGAGGTGCGGCTCTAGCGCATGATAACGCCCTACTTTTTGCCTGGGCGAAAGAGACTCCTGGCTTTGTCGTAGGCGTTGAAGCGCTTGGCGATGTGGATGTGATAGCTCCAGCTGTCAAAAAAGGCAACAAAGCCTTGCTTGAGTGGCTAAACAACGAGATCATCGAGCTTGGAAAAGAAAATTTCTTCCACAAAGACTATGACGCAACACTAAAACCGATCTATGGCGATAGTGTCAATCCTGAATCTCTAGTCGTCGAAGGCGGCAAACTCTAAATTTAATGGCGTAATCTTTACGCCATCTCTCTTTTTTAAATTTAACAAATCTATTCGTGATGTTTTTGGCTGTAGGTGGTATTTTAATAAAATCCATGGCGGCGGTTTTGTAATTCTTGGCAGCAAGCTGTTGGGTAGGTTTTATAATAATGTTTCTAAATTTTTGTCAGTAAGTGAGACTGCTTTAAATGAGCAGATATTTTGCACACCTGAGCGCTAAACGAGCAAAATAAGCCTATAGTGTAATGAACTCTTTTTTAAAAAACACTGGCACCGACTGGCATCGATAGGTTATTTGTTGATTTTAAATTCTATATATTTGATAAATTTAATACTACGAAGCATGTTTGCAGAGAAAAATCCGCAAAAAAGAAAACCTTAGTTTTTGAATGTTTAAATAAAATTTTAAAAAGCATTTTGGAGTAAATTTAACCCAAAATGCTTTTATTGGCTACATTAAGCTCTTTAGCAAATTTGTCACCTTTTGCTCGATCTCTGCAAGAAATTCCTTGCTCTTAGCTTCAAATCTAGTAACGATAACTGGCGTTGTATTTGACGCACGCACCAGTGCCCAGCCATTTTCAAACTGAATCCTAATGCCATCAATGTCGATGATATTTTTTATCTTTGGCAGGTCGCAACCCTCGTTTTTCACGCACTCTTTTAGCTTAGCAACTATCTTAAATTTAGCCTCGTCAGTCGTCTTTATCTTGATCTCATCGGTGCTAAAGACAAGCGGCATCTTATCAAGCTCGCCGTCAAGGTCAAAGCCCTTGTGAACTAGCTCAAGCACCCTCATCATCGCATAAAGCGCATCATCAAAACCAAAGTATCGCTCTTTAAAGAAGATATGACCGCTTACTTCAGCCGCTAGATCTACGTTTAGCTCTTTCATCATCTTTTTGATGTTGCTGTGCCCAGTCTTACCCATAAAGACTTCGCCGATTTTTGCGATCTCATCATACATATTTTGTGAGCATTTTACCTCGCCAAGCACCTTTGGATGTTTCATATTTAGCGCATAAAGATATGCTAGCTCATCGCCTTTTATATCTCTTTTTGGTGTTATAACTGCGATCCTGTCGCCATCTCCGTCAAAGCCAAATCCAAGATCAAATTCTTTCTTTTCTATTAGCGAAAATATCTCTTTTAAATTCTCTTTTTCGCTTGGGTCTGGGTGGTGATTTGGAAAATTTCCGTCTGGATCTTCATATAAAATTTTCGCATTTAGCCCAAGTGCCTTGATGATAGGCACCAAGCTCACGCCTACAGCGCCATTTGCGCAGTCTATGACAAAAGGTTTTTTGAAATTTTTAAGCTCACTAAATTCTTTTACAAAAAACTCAACGTATTTTTCTAAAATATTAAATTTCTCGCAGCTCTCATCGTCTGCGATCTCTAAATTTGAGGCGATTATCTCATTCACCCTATCTTTTAAAATTTGCAGATCTTTGCCAAAGAAGCTATCTTTTTTAATGGTGATCTTAAAGCCGTTATAGTCTTTTGGGTTATGAGAACCCGTGATCATGATGTTTGCGTCGAAATAGTCAGCATAAACGCTAAAATAGCCAACAGGAGTTGGTAGCAAGCCGATGTTATAAATTTTAAAGCCACCAGCCTTGTTTAGACCGCTTAGCAGATACCTAAAAAGCGTGCTAGCACTTAGTCTTGCGTCAAAGCCAACGCTTAAAGTTTTCACGCCAAATTCGTTAAATTTCTTACCCAAAGCAAGCCCTATAGCCTTGACGCTGTCCTCTGTCAAGTCTTTTTCAAAAATGCCGCGGATGTCGTATTCTCTAAAAATTTCATCATATTTCATTGTAAATTCTCCCTAAAAGAATGCAAAAATAATACAAGAATAAATTTAAAAAGGAGTAAATAATTTTACAAATTTAGTGAAGTTAAAATTTAAATTCGAGCTAGAAAGCTCTAGCTCGAAAAGGGCTGTTACATCATGCCGCCCATGCCACCCATTCCGCCCATGTCAGGCATTGCAGGCATTGCTTTTTCTTCTTTTATCTCGCTGATAGTTGCTTCAGTGGTTAGTAGCAAGCTAGCCACGCTAACAGCGTTTTGAAGCGCAACTCTCTCAACTTTAACTGGATCGATGATGCCAGCTTCAAACATATTTACATATTCGCCAGTTGTAGCGTTAAAGCCAAAATTTGCATCTTTGCTTGTCTCAACTGCATTTGCTACTACGCCTGCGTCAAAGCCAGCGTTTTCAGCGATTTGGCGAAGTGGAGCACGAAGCGCTCTTCTAACGATCTCAGCACCGATTGCCTCGTCGCCTTGTAAATTTAAATTTACGCTCTTTGAAGCGAGGATAAGAGCTGAACCGCCACCTACTACGATGCCCTCTTCAACAGCTGCACGAGTAGCGCTTAGAGCGTCATCTACGCGGTCTTTTTTCTCTTTCATCTCAGTCTCAGTCGCAGCACCTACTTTGATAACTGCCACGCCGCCGCTTAGTTTTGCAAGGCGCTCTTGAAGTTTTTCTTTGTCGTAGTCGCTTGTTGTTTCTGCGATTTGCGCTTTGATCTGAGTTATTCTAGCATCTATTGCTGACTTCTCGCCTGCACCATTTACGATAGTAGTGTTGTCTTTGTCGATAACCACGCTTGAAGCTTGTCCAAGGTCGTTTATAGTGGCACTCTCTAGTGTTCTGCCTAGCTCTTCGCTGATAACCTCGCCACCTGTTAAGATAGCGATATCTTCAAGCATCGCTTTTCTTCTGTCACCAAAACCAGGAGCTTTAACAGCTGAAATGTTTAGCACGCCACGAAGTTTATTTACAACAAGCGTTGCAAGCGCCTCGCCTTCGATATCTTCAGCGATGATTAGAAGTGGTTTGCCACTCTTTTGTACTTGCTCAAGCACTGGAAGCAGGTCTTTTAAATTTGTGATCTTCTTGTCAAATAACAATATGAATGGATTGCTTAGCTCAACTTGCATCTTTTCAGGGTTTGTGATGAAGTATGGGCTTAGATATCCGCGGTCAAACTGCATACCCTCAACTACGCTTAGCTCATCTTGGATAGACTTTGCTTCTTCTACTGTTATGACGCCATCTTTGCCGACTTTCTCCATCGCATCAGCGATAAGCTTGCCGATACTCTCGTCTGAGTTTGCAGAGATAGTAGCGATCTGAGCGATCTCTTTTGAGCCAGAAACTTTTTTAGAGATATTTTTTAGTGCATCTATAAGAGCTGCCACTTCTTTATCCATGCCGCGTTTTACTTCGATAGGATTTGCACCAGCAGTTACGTTTCTAAGACCCTCTTTAAATATCGCGTGAGCTAGCACAGTTGCTGTTGTAGTGCCGTCACCTGCTTGGTCGTTTGTCTTGCTTGCTACTTCTCTAACTAGGCTTGCACCCATGTTTTCGATAGTATCTTTTAGTTCAACCTCTTTAGCCACGCTAACGCCGTCTTTTGTGATGTTTGGAGCGCCAAAGCTCTTTTGGATAAGGACATTTCTGCCTCTTGGTCCCATTGTCACTTTTACAGCGTCATTTAGTTTTTTTACGCCCTCGTATAGGCGGTTTCTTGCATCATCAGAGTAAAAAATTTCTTTTGCCATTGTCTTTCCTTTTTAAATTATTTAATCACGCCCAAAATGTCGTCGATGTTTAAAACAAGATATGTTTTATCATCTAAATTCACCTCAGTGCCAGCGTATTTAGCAAATACTACTTTTTCGCCAACTTTTACGCCCTCAGCTTCAGCGCCAACTGCTTTTACCTCGCCGCTTAAAGGTTTTTCTTTTGCGTTATCAGGTATAATTATGCCCGAAGCTGTCGTCTTTGTCTCTTCTACGCGTTCGACTAGGACACGCTTGCCTAATGGTTGAAAGTTCATTGTTCATCCTTTTAGTTTAATTGTCTTTTTTAGCACTCTTTATTTTTGAGTGATGAAATCCTAGCATTTTTTTCTGAAAAAGTCAATAATTTATAGTGAATTTTATTAAAAACTTTAGTCTAAGTGACTAAAGTTTTATGATATGTAAAACTAATATAAAGGAATTTTATGAAAAAAGTAGCTTACATAGTTGGCGCGCTTGTGCTCATAATAGCTTGCATCTTTGGCTTTATCTTTAGCCCATTTGGGAGTAAATTTATAGCCAGTAAAATAGAAAAAGAGGCGCTAGCTCGTGGTATAGATGTCAAATTTAAAGACTTTAACCTTGGGCTTAGCACGCTAAATTTAGAAGCGACCGTGATGAATGCCATAAATTTAAAGGCAAATGGCGATCTATCCTTGCTTGCTCAAAGTATGAGCTTAAACATAGATATAAATGCTGACAAGGCAAAGGCTAGCGAGCTTGGGCTAAAAAAGGAAGTCGCTCTTAAAGCAAACGTGGCTGGTAAATTTAGTGACTTTAAGCTAACAGCAACTGGCACGGCGCTTGGCTCAAATATAAATTTAAATGCAAATTTAAAAGACTACCTGCCAAAAGCTCTAAATCTTGACGCTAAAAACATCGAGCTTTCTGAGATATCAGCTCTTTTGCAAAAGCCAAATTTAGCTAGCGGTAAGCTTGATCTAACGAGCAATATGCAAGGAGTTGATGAGAAAAATGAGCCCATCATAAACGCTCAAATTTTAGCAAGCGACGCAGCGATAAACAAAGAAATTCTTAAAAACGAATTTGGGCTAAATTTAGCAAAAGATATAAACTTTAAAGGTGGCGTAAATGCTAAATTTGCAAATGAAAAAGTGAGCGCAAAAACCCTTATCATCGCACCTGAAGCCACTTTAAAAGCAAATGAGACTACTTATGATCTAGTTAGCAAAAATTTAAAGAGCGACTTTTCACTAAATGTGCCTGATCTTGCCCTTTTTGGCAAGCTCTTAGGCGAGCAACTAAGCGGCGCAGTGGACGCAAACGGCGAAATTACAATGCAAGAAAATACCCTTCAAAACTTAAAATCTGAGATAAACGGGCTTGGTGGCAAGATAAATGCGAATTTCGATAGCAAAAACTTAGCCCTAAATGCAACTAGCATAAAGCTAAAGGAGCTTCTAGCGCTTGCTTTGCAGCCTAGCTACGCAGACGGGCAGATAAATTTAAACGCAAATTTTAGCGGCTTTGACGAGCTAAAAAAGCTTGCGGGCGAAGCTAAATTTGAGATAAAAAACGGTCTTATAGATAATGGTCTTGCAAAGCTTAAAAATGCGGCGAAATTTGAGCTAAAAGGCGGCGCCACAGCAAAAGGTGAGCTTGTAAATTTTGACGCAAATGTGCTTAGTGACCTTGGCGAGCTAAAAGATGTAAAGGGCGTTTTTGACCTAAAAAACAGCCAAATTTTTAGCAAATTTGCCCTGCTCATTAGCGACCCTGAGAAATTTAAAGCGGTTAGCGGCTTTGAGGTGGGCTCAAAGATGGCGCTTGCGGGCGATGTGAAGCTCAAAGATAGCAAGATAGATGAGCTAAATTTAGGCGGCGATGCCTTTGCTGGCAAGCTAAACGCCACCATAAAAAATGAAAATCTTGATCTTAGCCTAAAAGAAGCGCAGCTAGAAGAAATTTTAGCACTTAGCGGCAACGACAGGCTGGCAAACGCCAAGACAAATGTCCAAGCAAAGGGGCAAAATATCTTTAGTAAAAGTCCAAGCGTCGCCGCAACGATCACTTTAAATGATGGCAAATTTAACGCTGCAGTGCTTAGCAAAATGCTTGATAAAAAATTCCCTGAAAATGAGAAATTTAGCTCAAATTTGAGCCTAGACTATAAAGGCGACATAGCAAAATTTAGCGGCGACTTTCTTAGCTCGCTAGCTGATATAAAGGGCATAGATGGCAGTTTTGACGTGGGTAAAAGCACGCTAAGCTTAAAGCTTCAAGCGGTAGTTTCGGAGCTAAATAAGCTTGCGTTTTTAGCTGGTCGCGAGCTTCACGGTAAATTTGCAGCCCTAGTAACAGCAAATGGCAAAGTGGATGATCTAAGCGTGAAAGCCACTTCAGATGATCTATTTAAGGGCAAACTAGAGGCAAGCTACAAAGGTGGCGCGCTTGATGCGGTGCTAAAAAACTTTGAGGTCAAAGGGCTAACGCAGACTTTAGGGCTAGATCATCTTTATGATGGCAACGGCGATGCTAAATTTGACTACGAAACAAAGCAAAAGCTCGGTAAATTTGACATCTTGCTAAAAGAGGGTCACCTAGCCAGCACAAATCTCACAAACAATATAAAAACCTTCACCGGCAAGGACATCACAAAAGAAATTTACAAAGACGGCAAAATTTACGGCGATATAAAGGGCGATAACGTCATCTTTAACGTAAATTTAAGCTCGCCAAAGAGCGACATAAAGGTTGCAAACGGCACTTACAATACCGCGACAAAAATGCTTAATGCGCCGCTTGTTTGCAGGCTCGAAAAGACCGATCTAAACGTGCAAATTTCAGGCACGACAGACAAGCTAAAATACGACGTCAGATCGCAATATCTCGAAAATAAGATCAAAAAAGAGATAGGTAGATTTTTAGATAAAAAGCTTGGCAAAGATGATGAAGGCGCAAACGGCGAAAAGCAAAATTTAAAGGGGCTTTTAAAAGGGCTATTTTAGATGAAAAAGGCGGAAAATTTAAAGTATCTAATGGGGCTTGGGCACTTTTGTAGCGACATAAACCAAAGTGCGCTTGGTGCGATGCTGCCCTTTTTCATCGCGAGCTACCACTACGACTACACCACAGCTGCCTCGCTCGTGACCGCCACAAATTTAGTAAGCTCGCTCATCCAGCCACTTATCGGCCGCCTAAGCGACAAAAAAGAGCTACCATACGTCATCCCACTTGGGCTACTGCTTGCGGGCGGGGGCATGAGCCTCACTGGCTTTGTGACAAACTACTATCTCATCCTAGTTTGCGTGATGATAAGCGGTATCGGCGCCGCGCTCTTTCACCCAAGTGCCGCAAGGATCGTAAACTACGCCTCAAACGCCAAAAATAGAGCCAAAAGCATAAGCATATTTTCATTTGGTGGCAACGTGGGCTTTGCGGTTGGACCCATTTTAGTCGCCGTTTTTGTGGGGAATTTTGGCCTAAAAGGGACGTTAATTTTCATCATCCCTCAAATTTTGCTAACAATTTTATACCTTAAAAAAGGCAAATTTATAAAAGCGCTAGAAGGCAATCACAAAAAGCAAATTTCACAAAAAACAAGCGCCCTAAAAGACGATCTGGGCGCGTTTTTGAGGCTTTGCGTCTGTATATTTTCACGCTCGATCGTCGCTTTTGGCTTTGCAGCATTTTTTAGCATCTATCTCATCAAAATTTTTGGTCTTAGCAAAGAGGCTGCAAATGTAAATTTAAGTATTTTTTTTGCTGCAGGTGCGATCTCTACGCTATTTGGCGGAGCGCTAGCAGATAGATACGGCCTAGTTAGGCTCATCAAAATAAGCCTAAGCATCGCCGCGCCGCTAGTCGTGCTAATGCTCTTTATCGACAGCTACGCGCTATTTCTCGTGGCCTCCATGTGCGTGAGTGCCTGCATTAGCCTATCTTTTAGCCCCTCAATCGCCCTTGCACAGCTTTATCTGCCAAATCAAATCGGCCTAGCCTCTGGCGTAACGCTTGGACTTAGTATCACAATCGGCGGCATATTCGCAACGGTCATCGGCAAGATCGCTGACATCTTTAGCCTAACGCACTCGTTTTACTTTATCGCCGCAGTTTCGCTCATCTGCGCGGTTTCTAGCTACTTTTTAAAGCCGGTTAGCAAGATATAAATTTATAAAAATAGTTTGCCAACAATGTAGAGCAACGATAGACGCAGTCAAATTTCTCACCCATAGCGCTGATTTTGTAAATTTTACTTTTTGGGCTTTAAATTTGCTTGGTAGATGAAATTTGATACGAGCTGAAATTTAGACAAAACTTGGCAAAGAGAAGAAAATTTTTGCTTCTCTATAAAGGCAAGGCAAATTTAAAGATGTAAAAGAAACAAGCCATGGTGCTTAAGGCGGCAGTATTTTGCAGTAATTTTTATTTTAAAATTTAACAACCAAGCATCAAGGCAAAGTATCTTGTGATGATTTTAAACGCTAAGAAGAAATTTTCGACCGAAGATAAAACAAATAAATTTAAGCCATTAAGACAAGAAAATTTTTGTTTCAGACAAAGCGGATGAGCAAAAACAAGAGAGCGCATAAAAAATACTAAATGCGCGAAACATTAAAAATTTAATTTTATTTGGCGGCGGTATTTTGTGATAGATTTAAATGTTGCGCAGTTAAAATTTGCGCAGACTAGACAAATGGTCTGTCGAGCAAAATTTTAGCAAGCTCATTTAAAGATAGACAAAAGACAACGCTTATAACTTTCTCATCTTTGCTATTTCATCTCTCAGCGCCGCCGCCTTCTCAAACTCCAGCTGCGCCGCCGCTTCAAGCATCTGTTTTCTTAGCTCTTTTACGATCGCGGCTAGCTCGCTAGCTGGCATCTTCTCTAAATTTTTACCACGCTTGTAAATTTCACCATCATCCTCGACATGCAGGCTCTCTTCAATATTTCTGCTGGCAGAGTGCGGCGTGATGCCGTGAGCTTTGTTGTATTCATCTTGAAATTTACGCCTAGCTGTCGTCGTATCGATCGCCTCTTTCATCGAGTGCGTGATCTTTTTGGCAAACATTAGCACCTTACCATTTACATTTCTGGCCGCACGCCCCATCGTCTGTATAAGGCTCGTGGTCGAGCGCAAAAAGCCCTCTTTATCGGCATCCATTATGGCTATCAGGCTCACCTCTGGCAGGTCCAGCCCCTCACGGAGCAAATTTATACCTATTAGCATGTCAAATTCGCCACTTCTAAGCCCTCTAATGATCTCATTTCGCTCGATCGCGTCGATATCTGAGTGCATATACTTGACCTTTATGCCAAGCTCAATGTAGTAGCGACTTAGCTCCTCGGCCATCTTTTTAGTTAGCACCGTAACTAGCACACGCTCACCTCTAGCGATGACCGCCTTTGCCTCGTCAAATAGCGCCTCGACTTGGTTATCACTATCTTTTATCTCAATGATAGGATCAAGCAACCCCGTAGGTCGCAAAATCTGCTCATAGACGTGTCCCTGGCTGATACCAAGCTCGTATTCGTTTGGCGTGGCTGAGACAAAGAGAAATTTCGCCTTTTTGCTTATAAACTCGTCAAATTTAAGCGGTCTGTTATCAAGCGCTGATGGTAAGCGAAATCCATACTCCACAAGCACCTCTTTACGGCTCCTATCACCTGCGTACATACCCCTAAACTGCGGCAAGCTCACATGGCTCTCATCAACGATGACTAGGTAGTCTTTGCCGCTTATCTCAAAGTAGTCAAACATCGAATATGGCGTCTCTCCGGGCTTTTGACCAGTTAGGTGGCGCGCGTAGTTTTCGATGCCTTTGCACATGCCTGTGCTTGCCATCATCTCAAGGTCAAACTCCACCCTTTGCTTTAGCCTCTGCGCCTCGACTAGCTTGCCCTGCTCGTTAAATTCTTTTAAACGCGCATCTAGCTCCTCTTCGATCTCTTTCATCGCGATCTTTAGCCTATCAGCGCCCACGATGAACTGGCTGGTGGCGTAAAGCGTAAATTTAGAGATATCCTTTAGCTTTTTGTTATCAAGCACGTCAAAATGATACATCGCATCGATCTCATCACCGAAAAACTCGACCCTTAGGGCTTCGTCGTTGTAGTAAGCTGGATAAATATCCACCACATCGCCATTTACACGAAAATCCCCTCTGTCAAAGTAGTTGTCATTACGCTTATAGCCCATATCCACGAGCTGCTCTAAAAGCTTTCTTTGGCTTATCTTCTCGCCCACGTTAAGATATGCCACCATCCCCTTATACTCGCTTGGATTACCAAGGCCGTAGTTTGCAGAGACTGAGGCCACGCAAACGACGTCGTCAAAGCTTAGCAAGCTAGCCGTCGCAGAGAGGCGCAGGCGCTCAAGCTCCTCATTTACCGAGCTATCTTTTTCTATATATAGGTCGCTTCTTGGGATGTAGGCCTCTGGCTGGTAGTAGTCGTAGTAGCTTATGAAGTACTCGACGTGATTTTTTGGGAAAAAGCCCTTAAATTCGCTGTAAAGCTGAGCGGCGAGGGATTTATTATGCGTCATTATAAGCGTTGGCATATTTAGCTCGCGTATGACGTTTGCCATGGTAAAAGTCTTGCCAGACCCTGTCACGCCTAGAAGTGTTTGGTATTTGTTGCCTGATTTTATACTTTTTACTATCTCTTTTATCGCTCTTGCTTGGTCACTGCTTGGGCTAAATTTAGATGAAATTTCAAATTTACTCATTAACTACCTTTAAATTTGGGCGAATTTTATAGCAAAGATAGTGCTTTGTCAAATGAGAATTTTAAAAAGAATTTAGCCTCTGCGTGTTAGAATACGGCATTAATTATTATTTTAAAGGAACCTTTATGTTTGAAGATAATGCGATCTTAACCACACTAAGCGATAAAGTAAATGACCTCATCACAAAATACGATGAAGTTTGCAGAGTAAATGAAGAGCTACGTAATGAGATCGTAACATTAAAAGCACAAAATGAGGCAAAGAGCAATCAGATCATGCGCTTAGAAGAGGATTTAGATAAGAAAAATAGCGAAGCTGATGATGTAATGAAAAAGATCGAAGCCGTACTTGGTAGATAGTCCTGGCATAAAAAATGAAGAAAATCACGCTCACTATATCATCTCGTGACTACACTATCACGCTAGATGATGATTTTGCTAAATTCTTTGAAGATGACTGGCAAAATTTAATGGGCGGACGTCAATTTATCGAACCAAAAGAACTTCTAAATGCATTTATAGAAAAGTGTTATGAAAATTACAGTACGCTAAAAGCGATTAAAAATTTAGCTACTGATGTTGAAGAAACTTTAAAGCGAGAAGAGAGATGAAAAGACGAGCTTACACTTTACTTGAACTAATATTTATAGTAGTTATCCTTGGTGTCTTGAGTGCTGTTGCCATACCTAGATTATTTTTTAGTAGAAGTGACGCCACAATGGCAAATGCCAAAACACAGCTCGCAGCTATAAGAAGCGGCATATCGCTAAGATATAATGACAATATTTTACAGGCAAAGCCTGGCTTTCCAGCAAAACTAGACGATGGCGATCCAAACAAACTATTTTCAAAAGTTATAGACATAGCCATAAAAGATAGTGGAAGCAAAAACGGCTGGCACAGAGTAAGCGATGATAAATATACATTTAAGCTTGACGGCAAAGTAGCAAATTTCAAATATGATAAAAACAGTGGTGATTTTAGCTGTAGTGACTCAAACGACATTTGCAAATCACTTCAATAATGCACTACTACATACTTGCATTTAATGGGCTAAATTTAGCCCTTCTCACTTACGAAAGCGAACAAAAACTAGAAAAATTTCAAGGAGTAAAGGCTTCTTTACGAGGCAAAATTTTTACCGCCTTTGTTGTCGGTGAAACCAGCAAACCAGAGTTTAAAACAAACAAAATTTTAGAAATTTTACCCATCAATTTAACCCCTATCCAAAGTGAACTGGCAACTTTCATCTCACGATACTACACTTGCGAGCTTGGTATTAGTATAAATTTGTTTGAGCCAAATGATAGCAGTCTTGAAAGTGACATTTATAGTAAACAAGACTTTACCATTGCACCAAATCTAAATAAGCGCCAACAAGAAGCACTTGAGTTTATAAACAATCGCAAAATTTCGCTCATCTTTGGCGACACTGGAAGTGGCAAAAGTGAAATTTATATAGCAAAGATCAGAGAAATTTTAAACGAAGGCGCTCAAGCACTATTTTTAATGCCTGAAATTTCACTAACCCCGCAGATGCAAAAGCGCTTAGAGAGCTTCTTTGGCGAGGCTGTGGCAGTGTGGCACTCAAAGATCACACCAAAGAAAAAAGAGCAAATTTTAAAGGAGATTAAAAGCGGCAAGGCTAGGCTTATTGCAGGTGCAAGATCTGCCCTATTTTTGCCACTTGAGAGGCTAAAACTCATCATCATCGACGAAGAGCACGACGATAGCTACAAAAACACTGGCTCAAAGCCCCACTACAACGCAAGGGACCTAGCCCTCTTTCTAACTAGCAAATTTGACCTGCAAGTGGTACTTGGAAGCGCCACGCCAAGCCTCACTAGCTTTTACAAGCAAGAATGTTTTCGCCTAAAGGGGACATATTTTGCGTCGCAAAAGAGCTATATATTTGACGAGAGCGAGACTGGCATAAGCGAAATTTTAAAAGAGCAGATCGCAAAGACGCTTGAAAATAAAAAACAAGCCGTCATCTGCCTGCCAACAAGGGCAAATTTCAAATATCTTGTCTGCAAAAACTGCGGCGAGACGGTGAAGTGTCCATTTTGTAGCATCGGCATGAGCTACTATAAAAAGCAAAACGTGCTAAAGTGCCAATACTGCGAGCACAAAATGTCTGTGCCAAAGACCTGCCACCAGTGCGGCAGCGAGATGATAGAGGCTAAAAAGATCGGCACGAGCGAGCTTCTTGAGAGGCTGCAAGCTGAGTTTGCAAACGCTAGGATCGCTAAATTTGATAGAGATGAGATCACGACGCAAAATAAGCTCGTAAAAGCTTTGAAGGAATTTAACGATGGCAAGATAGATGTCTTGCTTGGCACGCAGATGCTAAGCAAGGGGCATGATTATCACAACGTCGAGCTAGCCGTCATCATGGGCTTTGACGAGCTTTTAAATTTTCCTGATTTTAGAGCCAGAGAGCGGACACTTGCCCTTGCCATGCAAGTAGCTGGCAGAGCCGGTAGAAACGGAGCTGGCAGGGTCATTATCCAAAGCAAACAAAGGGAGTTTTTTGAGAGTTATATCAGCGACTACGATGCGTTTTTAAAGGAGGAGATCAGCTACCGAGAGGGGCTGTATCCGCCATTTACTAGGCTGCTTCGCGTGGTCGTTTCGCACAAAGATGAGAGCACGGCAAAGGGTACAATGAACGAATTTGTGCAAAGGCTAGAGCCACTAAAAGGCGATGAACTAGAGATCGTGGGATATGGCAAGTGCCAGATCGAATATCTTGGTGGCAAATTTAGATATGAAATTTTGCTTCGCTCAAACTCTCACGCCATGCTTTTAAAAGCGGCAAACCTCTGCAAAAGCGAACTTAGTGATATCGATATAGATCCGGTGAATTTTTAGCTAGAAGACGATTTAACACAAGCAAATTTTAAATTTAGCAAGTTGCTAAGGCGAGTGAGAAAATTTTAAAATTTCATGAACGAGTAATTTCGGCTCTAAAATTTGAGCTAAGCTGTAAGCGAAGTCGAATTTTAGTAGTCAATTCTTAGGGGTGAATAAAGTTTTAAAATTTGTCGCTACGAACTAAAAAATTTAATTTTTACAAAAAAGGTTCAAGCTAATTTTAAAATTAGAGCTGGCATATCACTCTTTTAAATTTAGTGGCGAATGGCTATGAGCCCTAAATTTAGTAAGTTGCTCAGATGAGTGAGTAAGATTTTTAAAAATTGTAAAAAACATAACTAAATTTACTTTATCCAAAAGGGGGACAAGGGGACTTGAATTTTGCTTCGCAGGCTCGCAACTGCAGGGCAGACACGAAGTCCGTCCACTTATTCCCCTTTTTAAATCCTCCAAACCCTTCGCACGTTCAAAGTGCATGCAATTGTGCTTCGCACTGCATGCGTTTTGTGTAATAGAAAGTCAGACAAATTTTAAAATTTCATGAACGAGTAATTTCGGCTCTAAAATTTGAGCTAAGCTGTAAGCGAAGCCAAATTTTAGTAGTAAATTCTTAGAAGTGAATGGAATTTTAAATTTGCATTTACGATTTAGGAGCTTAAATTGCAAACTGCCTGCATTTAAAAACTTTATTAATTTTTCAAGCCTTTTAAAAGCCATTTTTTCTTATAATCCCCAATAAAATTTAAAGGCAAAATTTTGCAACGATACCCGACAAAACAGATAAAAATTCGCGATGTTTTAATAGGCGGTGACGCACCGATCTCCGTGCAGTCGATGACATTTTCAAAGACAAAGGACGTAAAAGGCACGCTTGAGCAGATACAAAGGCTATATTTTGCAGGCTGTGACATCGTGCGCTGCGCAGTTTTTGACAAAGAGGACGCCAGCGCGCTAAAGCAAATCGTCGCAGGCTCACCCATCCCAGTCGTTGCAGACATACATTTTAACCACACCTACGCGCTCATCGTTAGCGAATTTGTCGATGCTATCCGCATAAACCCCGGCAACATAGGCTCAGCTAAGAACATAAAAGCAGTCGTTGATGCCTGCAAACAGCGAAATTTACCGATACGCATAGGCGTAAATTCTGGCTCGCTTGAAAAGCAGTTTGAGGACCGCTACGGCCGCACGGTGGAGGCTATGGTGGAGAGTGCCTTATACAACATCAAGCTTCTTGAGGATTTTGACTTTACGGACATTAAAATTTCACTTAAATCAAGCGACGTCGAGCGCACTATGCAAGCTTATAGAGCGCTTCGCCCAAAGACAAACTACCCATTTCATCTAGGCGTAACAGAGGCAGGTACCACTTTTCACGCGACCATCAAGTCCGCGATCGCACTTGGTGGGTTACTGCTTGAGGGCATCGGCGATACGATGAGAGTTAGCATCACGGGCGAGCTTGAAGAGGAGATCAAAGTCGCAAAGGCGATCTTAAAAGATAGCGGCCGTCAAAAAGAGGGGCTAAACATCATCTCATGCCCAACTTGTGGGCGTTTGCAAGCTGATCTCATGGCAGCAGTCAAGCTCGTAGAAGAAAAGACAAAAGGGATAAAAGAGCCGCTAAACGTCTCAGTTATGGGCTGCGTGGTAAATGCTATCGGCGAGGCAAAAGGTGCAGACGTCGCCATAGCATTTGGCAAAGGAAATGGCATGATCATGCGCCGTGGCGAAGTGGTTGCAAGGCTGCCTGAGAGCGAGCTTGTGGATAGATTTTTACAAGAGATCGACGACGAGATAAAGAGCAGAGGATAAAGCAGTGGCAAAAGAGAGACTTAACGAGATAGAATTTAGCAACCTTTACGACCTTGATATGGAGCGAGCCATACTAAGCTCAATCTTACAAAACAACGACACTTTAGGCGAAATCTTTGACACGATAAAGGCAAAAGATTTTTACCTAAAAGGGCATTCGCAAATATATGAAGCAATGGTTGAGTGTTTAAACAGCGATGATCCAGTAGCTGTACCATTTTTAAAAAATAAACTTGGTGATAAGTATGATGAAGCACTTATGATCGATATCATAGGTACAAATTCACTAATAGATATAAGAAGATATGCGAGCGAACTAAAAGAAAAGTCAATAAAACGAAGTCTAGTCAAGATCGCTCACGACATCCCTAGCAAAGTAAACGAAGATAAAGCTAGTCGTGACATGGTTGATGAACTAAGTCAAGAGTTTTACTCTCTGATAGAAGGTGGAGGTACCGGAACTATCAAAGAGGGCAAAGATATTATCTTAAAAGTAGTCGAGCACATAAAAACTCAGATAGAACTTGGCGAGCAAGATATCGTTGGGCTTGATACTGGCTTTAAAAAGTTAAACGAGATGATAAAAGGCTTTAAAAACGGCGATCTCATAATAGTTGCAGCGCGTCCAGGCATGGGTAAAACGACACTTTGTCTAAATTTTATGAGTCAAGTTTTAAAAAGCGGCGCTGGTGTAGTCTTTTTTTCGCTTGAGATGCCAGCAGAACAGATCATGATGAGAATACTTTCCAGCAAAACATCTATCCCGCTTCAAGACATCATGACAGGAAAAATAGACGATGAAGCTATGGCTCGCCTTAGTGATGCTTGCGGTGAGTTTTCCGAATACAAGCTATTTGTTCACGATAGTGGCTATGTAAATATCCACCAAGTAAGAACACAAATGCGCAAATTAAAGGCTATGCATCCAGAAATTTCTCTTTGTGTCATCGACTATATCGGCCTTATGATGAGTACAAATAATTACGCCGATCGTCACATACAAATAGCTGAAATTTCTCGTGGACTAAAGCTTCTAGCGCGCGAGCTGGATATGCCTATTATCGCGCTTTCTCAGTTAAACCGTAGCCTTGAGTCTCGCGCAAACAAACGCCCGATGTTAAGTGACCTAAGAGAATCAGGTGCAATCGAGCAAGATGCCGACATCATTCTTTTTGTATATAGAGATGAATTCTACTTAGAGCAAGAAGAGAAAGAGAAAGAAAAACGCGCAAGTGCTGAAGGCAAAGAATACAAGAGCACTCATGTCTTTAACAAGCTTCAAGAAAAAGCCGAAATAATCGTTGGTAAAAACAGAAACGGTGAAACTGGTTCAGTTGATGTGCTCTTCCAAAAGCAACACTCAAGGTTTGAGGACATCACTAGCGCACCTGTATCAGATGTCACATTTGAAGGCTGATGAGATCAAAATATCTAAAAAATAGGCAAAATTTTCTTATTTTTTGTCTATTTTGCATATTGATATTTTTCATAAATTCGGCTATCAGCTATTATAAATATCAAATTTTTATGGATAACGGCGAACAAGAATTGACAACAAGAGTCATCTCTAGCTATCAAAAAATGGGTAGTGACGGCAAAAAAAGACAAATTTTAAAATTACAAACAGATGATTTTACCTTTTATACCATAGGCTCTAAAAGTGATGATTTTAGAGCTGGTGATAGTATATTTTTAAGTGTTATAAATTTAGACGTTAGTTTTAAAGACTACCTTGCCTCCACATTTTATATGCCTAGTTTTTCGCGCGAGAAACTACCACAAAAGCCAGCACACAGCTTCAATCAAAAATTACAATCCTTAATCTACGCCCAACATGAAAATAGTAAAATCGCACAGCTTTATTCGGCTTTATTTTTAGGCACAAATATAGATGGCGAGCTAAGAGATGATGTCTCAAACTGGGGCGTGGCGCACCTCATCGCCATTAGCGGCTATCACCTTGGCGTCATAAGCGCGGTTTGCTTTTTTATTTTAAGGCTCGTTTTTAAGCCCATCTACGCAATATATATGCCTTACCGCTCATACATTTTTGACTTTACGATCGCCGTATTTTTGGTGCTTTGCTTTTACTTTTACATGATCGGCTTTATAGCAAGCTTTTTGCGGGCATTTTTGATGAGCGTGGCTGGCTTTTACATGATCTGCAAAAAGATAAAGATATTAAATTTCTACACGCTCTTTGGCGTTATTTTATTTAGCGTCGCCCTATTTCCGCAGCTTCTTTTTAGTGTTGGCTTTTACTTTTCATGCCTTGGCGTCTTTTATATTTACGTCTATCTTTTCTATTTTGCGCCTAAATTTAGTGTGCTAGCAAACTCGCTACTTTTAAATTTATATGTCTTTTTTGCGATGGAGGTTGCGGTGCTTTACTTTTTCCCGCTCATTAGCCTCTTGCAGCTTAGCGTGCTAGCTATCAACTACCTATTTGGCGTATTTTATCCACTAAGCTTTCTACTTCACCTCTTTGGATATGGCGGCATTTTTGATGAAATTTTAAGCAAAATGCTAGCTTTTAGACTAAGTTCTGGTAGTCTTCATATAAGCACATTTGTCTTTTTACTTTATAACGCCATCACGCTTTTTTGCATTAAATTTAAATCCCTAGCCCTACTTCCGCCGCTCTTTGGCGTCGCATCGTTTTTGCTCTTTTTGCTAAATTTTTCGTAGTCAAAATTTATTTAAATTTGCCGATATGCTTTTAAATTTAAAGGCGAGGCGATGCAGATAAACTCAAATTTTATAAATTTAAACAAAAGCACTCCCAAAAGTGGGCTAAATTTAAAGGCTGATGAAGCAAATTTAAAGAGCGAAGAGTCACAAAGCAGCGACAAAAGCGCTATTTTGCATGACGCTTCAAATTTAGTTAGCGAGACAAATAACAAGAGTGAGAGTAGCGCCGATGTCATAAAAAAGCAGTTAGAAAAACTGCAAAAACAGCTAAAAGAGATTGAAGCTGCGATAAAGCAAGCAAGTGCGAGCAAAAATCCATACGCAAAAGAGTTGGTCGCCTCGCTTCAGACCAAAAAGGGAGCTATCTTTGCTCAGATAATGCAGCTAAACGCCCAGCTTGTAAAGATGCAAGGCGCTTAAATAGCTCAAATTTAACCCTAAATTTAACCTCACGCGGCCTTTACGCCGTAAAATTTCATGATTTTATTGTGAATTATTAGCGAGATATACATTATCGCAGCGCCCACGATGAGCCTTGTTAGGTTGGCGTCCTTTTGCCAAAAGAGTAAATTTACGATGATAGCAGCTGGTATGAGGGCGTTATTCATAATGGCAAGCACGCCGCTATCGACCTCGCAAGCCCCCTTGTTCCACATAAAATATCCCAGCCCGCTAGCGACTACGCCAAGCCACAAAAGCACCAAAGTTTGGGTTAGATCTACATGAAATTTAGCTGGATTGCCAAGGGTTATGAGTGCGATCACTGCTACAAAAAACGCCCCAAAGTGAAAGTAGCCAAAGACCTTTTTTTGATCAACTTCAAATTTCTCCAAAAGCGCCTTATAGGCACTTTGCCCTGCTCCAAAGCAGATATTTGCCCCTTGCACTAGCAAAAAGCCCTTTAGCACGCCCTCATTTATCGCGCCATACTTTATGACAAGCGCGCCAAAGACCGCAACGCCAACACTAAAGAGATAAAGCGGTCTAAATTTAAAGCTAAACGCATCATATATGAGCGTCACATAAAATGGCGTAAAAATGGTGAAAAGCGCCACTTCTGGCACGCTTAGATACAAAAACGAGTTGTAGTAGCAAAGATACATAAGCCCTATTTGCACGGCTCCTATGCCCATTATGCCAATGGCGAGCTTTGGATTTACCCCGCGAAATTTCGTAAATGGCAAAAAAACTAGGCTTGCAAGCGTCACGCGCACAAAAACGGCTAGGTAGCTATCCACCTTGCCAGCTAAAAACTCGCCTATCAAGCTAAAGCTAAACGCCCATAAAATGGTCACGAAGATCAGTTTATTCATTCTATCACCACCTCATTTATATTTCTTGCGCATTCAAAAAAGTATTCAAGCTTGTTTAGCTCGAGCAGATCGCCATTTAGGATGAAATTTGCCCTGTCGCTAAAATTTTTCTCGCTCACAAATAAAAACTGCTCAAATTTTACCTTGCCGCTAAGATAGCCATTTAGCAGGTCATTAAAGCCGCTATCAAGGTTATCTTGCTTTAGCGAGTCTAAATTTAGCCTAGCACTTAGGCCCTCTATCACGCCTCTTAGATCCTTTAGCCTAGCCATTATCCTGTTTTCTTCGTCGCTTAGATCAAGCGCAGCCTTTTGCTCCTCTATGCGTTTAGTTTGGCTTTGCTTGCTGAGGCTTAGGCTATCTGGCAGCTTCCACTCAAACTCCACTCTAGGCTTGTTCGCATCAGCGTATGCCTCAGCCATCTGTGAAGTCGTCCTCTCGCCTTTTTTAAAGCTGTTATTATTCACACTTTGCGTATCTTTTAAGTAAATTTTTGGAGCAAATTTACTCTTTTGCTTTTCATTTTCTTGCTCTTTTATATATTTTTCTTGCTCCATCGCCCCAAGCTTGGCGCTTAGATCATCCTTGCTAAAATCAGGCATCACTATCTTTGAGCCAGCCACAAAGCCGATCTCGCCGTTTGAGAGTAAATTTATCCTTGAGTTTAGCTCGGCTAGCTTAAACCCAAGCTCGTCTAGCTCGGCTCTTTTTTTATTAAGAGTGAAATTTATCGCATCAAACTCGCTCTTATCTATCTCGCCATACTCAAACCAAAACTCATTTTCAGCTGCAGCCTTGGCAAAGCTATCCACAAATTTTGTCTCTAAATTTATAAGAGAATTTAGTGCAACAGCGTTAAAATAGACCTTTGCAACCTGAAAAGCAGTGAGATTCATAAGCTCTTCATCTTTGTAAATTTTCTCCACGCCCTTGTGGTCTAAAATTTTATCCGCAGCCTCACTCGCACCGCCGTCAAAGATGAGATACTCGACCTTTGCCGTGATCGATCCAGCCTTTGTCATATACCCACCCTTTAGCTCGTCAGGCACAAAGGTATATCTGCCATCAAGGGATAAATTTAGCTTATTGCTCTTATTTTTATTTATATATTCGTTTTTATTAAATTCTTTCAAACTCTCAAGCTTCGTACTTTGCGCCAGAGCGATGATCTCTAGTAAATTTCCAGCCCAAAGAGGCAAAGCAAAGAGCAAAACCGCCAAAATCTTCTTCAAATCCTCTCCCTTTCATAAAATTTTCTTATAAATTTATCAAGATTATAGACCCAAGCAAAGAGCACTGGCACGACAAGCAAGCTTAGCAAGGTCGAGCTAATGAGCCCAAAGATGATGCTTATAGCCATAGGCGAGTTGGCTTCATAGCCAGCACCCCTGCTAAGCGCAAGAGGCAGCATGGCAAATATCATCGCAAAAGTGGTCATCAAAACAGCCCTTAGTCGCTTCTTAGCAGCCATTTTCACAGCTTCGTTTGCCTCCATGCCGCTATTTGCAAAGTGATTTGCAAAATCAACCACCAAAATGGCGTTTTTACCAACCATGCCAAAGAGCAAGATGACGCCAACCATGACAAATAGGCTAAATGGGTTGCCGCTTATAAAAAGTCCGATCACGACGCCACAAAAGGCAAGCGGCATGGCAAGCATGATGAGAAATGGCAGCAAAAAGCTCTCATAAAGTGCAGCAAGCACCATGTAAATAAGCACCGCGCTAGCACTTACCGTAAAGATAAACGAAGCGTTTGTATCGTCCATGAGCTCCACAAATCCAAGAAATTTGTACTTGAAATTTGCAGGCAAAATTTCATCAAGCTTCTTTGAAATTTCATTTGCCACGCTATTTAGCGGAGCGTTATTTTTAGTATTTGCTAGAAATTTGATCTCATCTGCTCTATTAAATCTTGAAATACTAGCTGGCTTTTGCTCAAAACTAATCGTCGCCACATCGCCAAGTGTCACGAAAAAGCCCTCATTGCTTCTTATCTTGGTCTTTAAGATATCATTTGTATCGCTTCTAAATTTATCATCAAGACGCATGTAAAGCTCATACTCTTTGCCATTTTCGTTTTCAAAAACAGAGACCTCGTTCTGGCTAAATGCGCTATAAACGGCACTTGCAACGCTGGCTTTGTCTAAATTTAGCCTCTTAGCCTTATCTTCATCTATAGAAATTTGCACGCGTTTTAGCAGATCTTCTTCGGGCGAATTTACGTCCGTTGCGTCATTTATCTCTTTTAGCATCTTGCTGATCTTTGGCACAAATTTCTCTAGCTCTTTGCCATTTTCAGAGGTGATAGTAAGCTTAACTGGCTGCACATCGCCACCTTCAACCACCGGAAGATCAGCTACGATGACGCTCATATCGTCACTTTTTAGCTTGTCACGAAACCTCTGCATGATAGCGTTTTGCCGCTCGTGATTAGCTCTATCTTTTAGCTCTTTTAGCCTAACGTAAGCCTTTACAAGATAAGGCTGCTTGGCATCTGTGTAGCCAAGGATGAAGTAGGCGTAAGCGACCTGAGGATCGGCGTTTATGAGTGAAATTTTATCTTTTAGTCTCTCTTTGCTAGCTTGCAGGCTAAGTGAGGGATCAAGCTTAAAGTAGATGTTAAACTCCGAGTTATCCTCGCTTGGCATGAAGTCGCCGCCTACAAATTTAGCCAGCCCAAACGAGCAAACAACAACCACAATCGTTATGGCTAAAAATATGAGCTTAAATTTAAGCGCTAAGGCTAAAAGCTTCTCATAGCCATTTTCAAGCGCCTCAAAAAATGGCTCACTCTTTATAAAAAAGCCGCTTTCTTTGGCATTTACAAACCTAGCACTAAGTGTTGGCACAAGAAAGATACTCACAAAAAATGAGATGACGATGCCAGCTGCCACGCTCATCGCAAATGAGTTAAAGTACTTGCCAACGATGCCACTCATAAAGGCTATTGGCACGAAGACGCAAAGCAGCACGAGCGAGATCGCAAAGACGCTAAATGCTATCTCTTTTATGCCTGCAAAGCTTGCTTTTAGGGCATTTGGCTCATCTTTTAGCTTGCTGGCGATATTTTCAGTGACAACTATCGCATCATCGATGAAAATTCCGATGCCAAGCGTTAGTGCTATGAGGCTTAAGCGGTTTATGTCGTAGCCTAGGGCATTTATGATGAAAAAAGTCGCCACGATGCTAGTTGGTATCGCTACGACTGAGATGATGGTGATCGAGAAATTTCTTAAAAACAGATAGACGATCACGATGGTTAGCAAGACGCCAAGGATCATATCAAAGGCAGTTTGATCGATGTGCTTTTGTATCACTTCGCTCTTATCATAGGCTATTTTTACATCGTATTCGCTGCCAAGCAGGCTTTTAAACTGATCTAGCTTTGATTTTGCTAGGGCGATCACGGTTAGGGCGTTTGCATCTGGAGCTAGCTCAAGACCAAACAAGACGCCACTTTTTTTATCCATTATCGCTGCTTCGTTTGCGTCTTTGTAAGCTAGATCAACGCTTGCGATATCTTTTAAAAAGACCCCTTGTTTGATCGTTAAATTTCTTATCTCATCTATGCTTTTGGCACTGAAATTTGACTTGATCGCCATTTGAATTTTTTCATTTTCTATCTTGCCAAGTGGCGCTTTTAGATTTTCAACCTTTATCAAATTTGCCACTTCGTTTGCGCTAAGAGCGTTTTTATCAAGCTTAAATCTATCTAGTAAAATTTTCACCGCTGGCTCTAAAAAGCCATTTGTCTTAACCTTTGAAACGCCGCTTATGCGCTCTAAAAATGGCTTTGCCACATCATCGATCTCTTGCATGAGCTTAGTTTCGTTACCATCAAGTCTTGTGATAAAGAGGCTAAAGACGGCTGAAGAGAGGCCATTTAGCTTTTCTATCTCGTAGTTTGCGTTTAACCTTGCCTTTTGCATCTTGTCGCGGACGTCGTTTGTAGCGCTCTCTAGGTCTTTGTTTAGCTCAAATTCGATGCTTACCACGCTTAGGTTGTCAAAGCTGGTTGAGTAAAGCTTTTTTATCCCCTCGATGCTTGAGACCTCGTCCTCGATCTTTTGCGTGATCTTTGTCTTGATGTAGTTCATATCGCCGTTTGCGTAGGTCGTGATCTTAACGATTGGGATATTTACTTGTGGGTATAAATTTACATTCATCGTCTTTAGCGAGTAGATGCCAAAGACAACGAGGCTTAAAAATATCATAAGCGTAGTTATGGGGCGGTTTATGGCTGTTTTTATCATTTATTTTCGCCGATTATCACTTTTCCTTGACCAAACATACCTGGCTTCATCCCCACATCGTAAGCTTCGGCGTAAAATTTCCTGGTCTCTCGCTTAATCTCTGGATAAATTAACGCAATTTTAACCTCTTTTTCCTCGTTTGTTGCGTCAAGCTTAAATTTAAACGTGTCGCCAACTTTTACTAAATTTGCATATTTTTCATCGATCGCTATTAAAATTTTAGCCTCCTCGGAGTTTAGAACAAAGGCTGGCTGAAGTGGCGAAGCACTCTCGCCAAGCTCGACATTTTTACTAGCTATCACGCCATCAAAAGGAGCTTTTAAAACGGCCTTTTTAAGATGATCATCTGCATTTAAAATGGCGATCTCAGCCGCTTGCACCCTAAGAGCTGCCTCATCAAATTTATACTTTACTTCATCAAATTCTTGCTTTGAAGTGACGTCCTTTACTTGGCTAAATTTATTAAAGGTGCTTTTAGCAAATTCTTTGGCATTTTTGGCAAGTGCTAGGTCGTTTTTTGCCTTTTTTAGAGCGATCTCAAGGCTCGTTTGATCAAGACTAGCTAGCACGTCTCCCTTTTTAACGTGGCTTGAGACATCTACAAAAATTTTATCCACCTTGCCGCTACTCTCAAATGCAAGCTTTGAGCTTTGCTTAGCATAGACTTCAAAATCAGCAAAAATCTCCTCCCCTGCAAATGAAAAGATGCAAAATATCATTAAAATTATCAGCTTTTTCAATCCCTAATCCTCTCTAAAATGCTCTCGCCACTTTCAAAAAAATACTCTGCCTTTTTTATCTCCAGCTCGTCTTTCGCCCCTTCAAAAAGGCTAATGGCGTCAAATTTTTGCGAGAGCGCTTCAAGCAAGTCGCTATACCCTAAAAGCCCAGAGTTATACTTCTCAAAGCTTGCTCTAAGTGCTAGATCGCTTGCTTTTACATACTCATTTAGCGAGGTGATCTTTGAGCTAAGAGTTGCGATCTCGTTTTGTAAATTTTTAAGTTTAGTCTCGTTTTCACGCTTTTTATACTCTAAATTTAGCCTCGCTTCATCAAGCGCGATCTTGCTAGCTTGGCTCATCTTGCTAGTGGCAAAAAAGTCAAAAATCCTCCACCTAAAGCTAACGCCAAATTTATTGCCGTGCGTATCCTCTTTTAGATATTTGTCAAGATATGGGCGGTAAGCGCTATACTTGCCAAGGTCGATGTCGTAGTTATTTTTGTAAAATCCATAGGTATCATAAAGCATTATTTGGGGCAAAAAGCCAGCTCTTGTCTCACTAAGCTTAGCCTCGCTTAAAGATATATCTTGATTTAGTCTGTCAAGCTCGGCATTTTTTGAAGCTAAATTTGAGCTAATCTCAGCCATTTTTGCCCCACTAAGTGGCGAAATTTGCTCGCCTGTTAGCAAATTTATCTCATTTAAAATTTGCTCCATTTTATTTTTATATTCAAGCTGCGTGCTGTTTGCTAGGTGGTACTTTGCCCGCACATTTTCTAGCTCATCTTTTGGGGCAAGCCCTGCAATGTTCGCCTTTTCAAGCTTGTCTAAAACGCCTTTTAAGAAATTTGCCTGAGCGTTTTTGGCTGCTATTATATTTTCAAGCGCGCAGGCGTTAAAGTATAAATTTACAGCCTTAAATGCAAGGTAGTTTTTAGCTTCATCACTTGCGATGGCGGCTTTGTTTTTTAAAAGCTGGCTCATCTTTAGCCTAGCCTCTCTAGCTCCACCATCATATAGTAAAAAATCAATCCTAGCTAGCACGCCAGCTGACTCTTTGGCGACTATGCTTGGAAAGGTGCTTGCGTTTTTGCCGTATGAGCCCTCTAGGCTAAGGCTTGGCAAGTAGGCGCTTGATGTCGCTTCGTCATTTAAATTTGCTCTTTTTAACTCAAGCTCTTTGATCTTTGAAATTTCGTTTTGAGTGGCCTTGTTTGCTATCTCGCTTAAATTTGATCCAAATAGCGCCAAAGGCAAAAGTGCTAATAAAATTTTTTTCATCAGTGAAAGCTCTTTACTAAATTTCCTATTAGCAAATTCCAGCCATCAACTAGCACGAAGATGAGTAGCTTAAATGGTAGCGAGATCATGACAGGAGGCAGCATCATCATACCCATCGCCATTAAAACGGAGCTTACGACCATGTCGATGACCAAAAATGGCAGATAGAGCAAAAATGCTATCTCAAAAGATGTCTTTAGCTCGCTTATCATAAAGGCTGACATCGCGATGCTTAGTGGGATATCCTCGATATTTGCTGGATTTTGCAAATTTCTTATCCTAAAAAATAGCGCAAGATCCTTCTCTCTAGTGTTTTTGACCATAAATTCTTTAAAGGGCTTTAAGCTCTTATCAAGCATCTCCTCGTAGCCTATCTGCTCAGCTATATAAGGCTTTATGCCTTCATCGTAGCTTCTTTGTCCAACTGGCTCCATGATGAAAAATGTAAGTACCATCGCAAGCGAGATGAGCACCGTTGAAGGTGGCACTTGCTGTGTACCCATAGCTTGACGCAAAAATGAAAATACAATGACAAGGCGCAAAAAGCTCGTCATCATAAAGATGAGTGAAGGTGCAAGAGCAAGAGCGGTGAGGATTAGTAAAACATTTAGTGAATTTACAAGCTGCTCGGCATTTTGCGGTGAATTTAGGCTTAAATTTATAGTTGGTAGCGCAGGATCAGCGCCAAAAACTACACAAAACAAAACCGCTAAACTAAGCAGTGCTTTCACGACTAATTCCTCGTATCAAGGATACTTTTCTTAGTAGCCTCTTTATTTTTTGGCTCGAGCGAGACGAAGTGAATTTCTACTCTATTGTTTTTAGCTCTGCCTTCCTCTGTGCTGTTGCTAGCGATCGGATCGAAAGAGGCCCTGCCAGAAGTGATAAGCCTCTCTTGTGGTACGCCGTCACTAACTAGCTCTTCAAGCACGCTTAGCGCCCTTGCAGTAGAGAGCTGCCAGTTGTTTTTGTATATTGAGTCTTTGCTTGGATTTGTATTATCAGTGTATCCGATGATATCTGTTTTTACCTCATTTGGCATTTTAGCTATTATCATGCCTATTCGCTTTAAAAAGAGTTTCGCATCCTCGCCAGAAATTTCAGCACTATCTTTGTCAAAGAGCATCGCAGCTGGAAGTCTAACTATAAAGCCATCCTCGCTCTCCTCCATCGTGATCTCAGGTGCCCCACTAGCCGTTAGTAGCTCATTTATCTTTTTGACAGTCGAAGTGACCTCATTTTGAGCGCCTTTTTGAGCTTTTGGCTTTGGAGTGCGTCTGCTTTCAGGATCTGTCTCTTTTTCTACTTGACTATCTGGTCTTGCACCCCCCTCTAGCACGCTTAGCGCACCAGCTAGTGAGCCAACAGCAGCCTCCATCTTTTTAGCATCCATTGTCGCCATAGAAAGGAGCAAAACGAAGAAGCAAAGTAGGAGCGACATAAGGTCACCAAAGGCAGCCAGCCACTCAGGCATACACTTTGGGCACTCTTCTGGTTTTATTAATTTACCCATTATTCAAACTGACTTTTTCTATCTTTTGGAGGTAAAAATGCTAAAAGCTTAGCCTCAAGCGTTCTTGGGTTATCCCCTGCTTGTATCGCCATGATACCCTCTAAAATGACTTGCTTCTCAAGCGCCTCATCAGCATCGCGGATCGAGAGGATATTTGCAACAGGTGAGCCGATGATGTTACCTATCATCGCACCATAAAGTGTCGTAAGCAAGGCGACCGCCATAGATGGACCGATCGCACTAGGGTCTGACATGTTAAGAAGCATCGCAACAAGACCAATGAGCGTACCGATCATACCCATCGCACCCGCAAAACCACCGACTTGCTCGAAAATTTTGATGTTGTTTGCATGCCTTGTGCTAGTCTGATCGATATCGATCTCCAAAAGCGCTCTGATCGCGTCTGGCTCATTGCCATCGACCGCCATCGAAAGGCCTTTTTTTAAAAACTGATTTGATTCGTTATTTACTTCGCTCTCAAGTGCTAAGATGCCATCTCGCCTAGCTTTGGTTGAGTAATCAACTACTTTTTTTATAGTCTCAGGTAAATTTACAACGACTGATGGCTTAACAGCGACACCATAAAATTTACCAACACCTTTAAGCGTCTCCATCTTGAAGCCAACCATCATAACGCCGATAGTACCACCAAAAACGATCATCACAGAAGGGATATCGATGTATGGTCCTATACCAACGCCTATCGCCATTGATCCAAACAAAAGCACCAGGGTTAAAACCCAGCCGACGACGGTTCCTAAATCCATTTAAACTCGCTTTATTTATAAATTCTTAAGAATTGCTATTTTATTAGCTTTTTGTTGAAACAATCGTTAAATTAAAAAAAATGTTTGCCATTTTTTGCTACAATCTGCGAAATTTTTAACGTTAAAAGGCTTAAAAATGAACAACAATACTTCAATCATAATCCTAGCTGCTGGTCTTGGTACCAGGATGAAATCAAAACGCCCAAAGGTTCTATTTGAGCTATGTGGCGAGCCAATGATCATTCACATTTTAAAACAAGCTTATGCGATCACAAATGACGTTAGCGTTGTGCTTCACTACGAAAAAGAGTTAATTAGCAAAAAGATAAAAGAAATTTTCCCTCAAACTAAAATTTTCGAGCAAGATCTAGCAAATTTCCCAGGCACTGCTGGCGCGATAAAGGGCGTAAATTTAAGCGGTGAAAAGGTGCTTGTCACTTGCGGCGACATGCCACTTGTTAGATCAACTGATCTTATGCGTCTAGCAAATGCCGAAGCAGACGTGGTTATGAGCTCATTTGAAGCGGCAAATCCTTTTGGCTACGGCAGAGTCATCATAAAAAACGGCAAAGTTGAGGCCATCGTCGAGCAAAAAGATGCGAGCGAAGCGCAGCTTGCCATAAAAAGCGTAAATGCTGGCTGCTACTGCTTTAAACGCGAGGCGTTAGAGCAAATTTTACCGCTCATAAGCAACCAAAACGCACAAAAAGAGTACTACCTAACTGACGCCATAAAAATAGCAAATGAAAAGGGCTTAAAGTGCGTTGCAGTAAATGTTAATGAGCAAAATTTCATGGGCATAAACGATAAATTTCAGCTAAGCATCGCTGAAAAAATCATGCAAGATGAGATAAAGCAAAATTTGATGAAAGCTGGCGTTTTGATGCGCATGCCTGAGAGCATTTTCATAGACAGCAGGGCTAAATTTGAAGGCGAGTGCGTGCTAGAAGAAAACGTAAGTATCCTTGGCGAGTGCGTTATCACGGAGAGCATCATCAAAAGCTCATCAGTGATCGAAAGCAGCGTCATCAAAAACTCAGACATCGGCCCACTAGCTCACATCAGGCCAAATTCTGAAATTTCTGACACGCACATAGGAAATTTCGTCGAGGTTAAAAAAGGCGTTCTTAGCGGCGTGAAAGCTGGACACTTAAGCTATCTTGGCGACTGTGAGATAGAAAGTGGCACAAATATCGGTTGTGGCACGATCACATGCAACTACGATGGCAAGGCAAAATACAAAACAAAGATCGGCAAAAACGTCTTTGTTGGCTCAGATACGCAGCTAGTTGCCCCTGTAAATATCGCTGATAACGTCATCATCGCAGCTGGCAGCACCATCACAAAAGACGTTGAGAGCGGTGCATTAGCGATCAGCAGGGGTCGCCAAGAGAACAAAAGCGGCTTTTTTGAGAAATTCTTTGGCAAAGACGATGTTAAAAAATAAGAAAATTTTACTTGCCGTTTGCGGCAGTATCGCCTTTTATAAGGCATTCGAAATTTTATCACTGCTTAAAAAGCAAGGCGCTGATGTTTATGTGGCTTTAAGTGACGGAGCGCTTGAATTTTGCAGTGTAAGCGGCTTTGAGGCGCTAAGCGAGCATAAAATTTTAAGCTCACAAACGCAAAATTGGCAAGATGGCGTAAATCACATAGCCTACTCTAAAATGGATCTAGTCCTCATCGCACCTGCCTCGGTAAATACGATAAATAAGCTAACAGCTGGCATCTGCGACAATGTCTTTATGCAAACGCTAATCGCCGCCTCGCACGTGCCTTTAGTCGTTGCCCCTGCTGCAAATAATAATATGATCGAGCATTTTGCGACGCAAAATTCGCTTGAAATTTTAAAGAAAAACGGCGCTTTAGTGGTTGAGCCAGTGCTTAAAACTCTAGCTTGCGGCGACGTTGGTAAGGGCGGTCTTGCAAGCCCTGAGATGATAGTAGAAGCTGCCATTAAAAGGTTTAGCAAGCCACTTTTTGCAGGCAAAAAAGTGGTGATAACTGGTGGTGCGACAACCGAAAAGATAGATGATGTAAGAGCCATTACAAATTTCTCAAGCGGAAAGATGGCAAGAGCTTTGGCTAGAGCCTTTTACTACGCAGGTGCAGAGGTAAAACTGCTTGCTAGCTTTGAAACCGCAAACGAGCCATTTCTTAGCCTTAAATTTAGCTCAAGTAGCGAGCTTTTAGAGCTTTGCAAGAGTGAGTGCGAGGAGGCAAATTTACTTGTAATGTGCGCTGCGGTGAGCGATTTTGTACCGACAAAGATAGATGGCAAGATAAAAAAAGAGGACGTTGGGGAGAGCTTAAATTTAAGCCTAAAGAAAAATGTCGATATTTTGCAAAGCTTAAAAGAGTTTAAATGTAAAAAGATCGGCTTTAAGCTTGAAATTTCAAGCGAAAGTGCTCTAAAAAGCGCTAGATCAATGCTAGAGAAAAAAGGGCTTGATGCAGTTTGTCTAAATATTTTAGGCGAGAAAAATTGCTTTGCAAGCGAGCAAAACGAGGTAAATTTCATCACAAGGGGCGGCGAAACCCTACTGCCGCTTGCCTCAAAAGATGAGATCGCAGGGCGTATCGTGGAGCTAGCAGCAAATTTATGATAGAGCAAATCTCGCGCGTCCAAAAGATAGCAAACAATAGTCAAGCTCCGCTAGTAGCGATAAATTCGTCCTTGCCACTTAGCATTTTGGTGAGCCAAAAGGTCGGCTTTAACAGATATATCTTAAATTTCGCAAATAGAAATTTAAACACAAAAAGCGTAAAAGAGCTAAATGTGGGCTCTAGATACTGGGGCGAAGTGCATAGTCAGGGCGAAAACATCGTCATAAAAAATTTATACGAAAAGCCAAAAATTTTAGATGAGGACGTTTTGTCTGACGGGCTAAATTTGATAGAAAATTTGGTAAAAAACGAAAATTTATCGTGGCTTTACAACTATTTATTTAAAAACTTAAGCGAAGTTAAAACAAAAGATGAGATGAGAGTACTAGCTAAAATGCTCTTTGCTCTACAAGAAAACGTCGTGCATATACCATTTGCGTATAGCGGTACAAACGGCATTTTCCAGCTTAAAAAAGAGGCAAATGAGATGAGAGTTTTTCTTGTTTTTTCAAATTTTGCGTCGCTTATTTTTAAATTTAAAGATGAAAATTTATATGAGATCGCAACTCCATTTAGCAACGTCGCAAGCTTGCTAAAAAGCGAATTCAGCGCCGCAGTTGTTGTGCAAAACGTAAGCGCTCTTTGGAGCAAAAAAGAGCAGATAATTGACTTTAAAGGCTAGATATTGAACAAGCTTAACCACCTTGCTATCATCATGGACGGCAACGGACGCTGGGCGAAAAAGCGTGGATTTTTGCGGACAAATGGGCACGAGGCTGGGGCAAATGTGGTGAGCGATATGTGCGAATTTTGTATCGATAATGGGGTGAAAATTTTAAGCCTTTACGCATTTAGCACCGAAAACTGGAAAAGACCGCAAAAAGAGGTTGATTTTTTGATGAATTTGCTTAAGAAATTTCTTCTTTTAAAGCGTGATGATTTTATAAAAAATGGGATCAAATTTAACACGATCGGCGACATCTCGCCATTTAGTAATGAGTTGAAAAATGAGATAGAGATCACCAAAAGTGCGACAAGAGAAAATACAAATTTGCTTTTAAATTTAGCTATAAACTACGGCTCAAAAGATGAGATCATAAGAGCTGTGCGAAAACTAAATTTAAAAGGCTGCGAGATAAATGAAGCGAGCCTAAATGCGGCACTTGACGAGAGTGAGCCAGTGGATCTTCTCATTAGAACTGGCGGAGAGAGCAGGCTTTCAAATTTCATGCTCTGGCAGGCAAGCTATGCGGAGCTATTTTTCACGCCGACACTTTGGCCAGACTTTGACAAGGATGAGCTTGCAAGCATCGTAGCTAAATTTAAAGATATAGAGCGAAGATTTGGCGGGGTTTAGTGAGTTAATGGATATTTTGGTTTTGTTTTTTGCTGTTTTTGCTTTTGTTTTTGGCATCTGTGTGGGGTCATTTTCAAATGTGCTGATATACCGCTTGCCACGAAATGAAAGCATAAATTTCCCAGCCTCACACTGCCCAAAATGCTCTCACAAGCTAAATTTTTATCACAATATCCCGCTTTTTTCATGGCTATTTTTAGGCGGCAAATGCGCCTTTTGCAAGCAAAAGATAAGCTTTGTCTATCCGCTGGTTGAGCTAGCCTCTGGGCTACTTTTTCTGATCTGTTTTTTTAAAGAGTGCGGCGAAATTTTAAGCGTAGAAACCTTGCTTTATTCGCTATTTTTAGGACTTTGCTTTATCATGCTACTAGCCCTTAGCGTCATAGACATAAGGTATAAAGCAGTGCCAGATGCGCTTCTTTTTGCGGCGCTATTTTTTGCATTTGCCTATGCCTTGCTGCTTTTTATCTTTAAAGGAAATTTTGCTCAAATTTTAAATTTAATCATCTTTGGTTTTATATTTTGGGCGCTGAGATTTGTCGTGAGCTATGCGATGAAAAAAGAAGCCATGGGAAGTGCTGACATATTTATCGCAGCGATCATCGGAGCCATTTTGCCAGCCAAGCTAGCCCTTGTGGCGATCTATCTGGCGGCACTTCTTACGCTCCCAGTCTATGCGCTCGTTCGCAAAAAGGGCTATGAGCTAGCCTTTGTGCCATTTTTAAGCCTAGGACTGCTTGTCACCTACGCTTTTGACGGGCAAATTTTAGAAATTTTAAGGTTCATTTATGAGTAGAGTAAATAAATATCTTTTGTTTAACTTTTTAGGCACGTTCGCATCGCTATTTAGTACGCTTTTTTTGATCATGTCGATCGTCTTTTTCATCCAGATCGCGCGTATCACTTCATACATCGAGATCAGCTTTGGCGAGCTCTTTAAACTCTACTCATTTATGCTCCCACGAGTGCTGCTCTTTGTCGTGCCTATCGCGTTTTTCGTCTCACTTGCGATGACGCTTTTTCGGCTATCAAAAGAAAATGAAAGTATCGTTATCTTCACACTTGGTGGCTCGCCAAATAAGATCGCAAGATTTTTCTTAGCTTTTTCAGCCCTTTTAAGCGCTGCCTTGCTGGTAGTTGCCATCGTCATGATACCAATAGCCGCCCAGCTAAATGCAAATTTCATCGACTATAAAAAGACGGTTGCTAAGCTAAATTTAAAGCCAACCCAGTTTGGACAAAAATTCTCCGACTGGATGGTCTATGTGGGCAGTGAAAGCGAAGACAAAAATGGCACAACCTACAAAGATATCGTGATGTTTAACCCCTTTGTCAAAGACTCACAGCGCCTAATAACCGCCAAAAACGCAAAGATCATAAACGTGGGTCAAAGTGTAGAGCTCTCTTTAAACGAGGGCAAAATGTATGACATCAGAGATGAAATTTATCACCAAAGCAACTTCAAATCAATGAAGATAAGAACCGCCCAAAGCGAGGAGATAAGCGACGTTGGCAGCATCAAAGAGTACTGGATGGATGCAGCTAGCAGCGATAAGCGCCGAAAAGACCTTAGCACCTACGTCCTAGTGGCCCTCTTCCCGCTTGCTAGCACGCTCTTTGCGATCAGCCTTGGCATCGTCACGTATAGATATGAAAAGGGCATGGTCTATGTTGGCACTTTTGGCGTTTTGTTTGGATATTTTACGCTCATAATGCTCTTTTCATCAAAGCCGTCCCTTGCGATACCGCTCATATTTTTCGTATTTTTACTAGCTGGCGTCTTGCTTTATAAAGCCAAGATCACACGAAGATACTGATGAAAATTCAGCTAATCTACAGCTACGATGGCTCGAAATTTCAAGGCTCACAGACCCAGCCGCACGAAAACGGCGTAGAGGATGAGCTTGCGCGCGCCCTAGCTCACGTTGGCATTTTCGAAAGAGTGATCTCTAGTTCGCGCACCGATAAAAGCGTGCATGCAAATAACCAAAGCTCAAGTGTCGTTTGCGGCGATCACTTTAAAGATTTAAATCGCCTAAAAGATCTTATAAACCGTCACGCACATCCAAGCATTCATATAAAACGCATAAATTTGGTAGATGATAGCTTTCAAGCGAGATTTGATGCAGTCGCAAGGTCGTATAGATATGTGATAGATCACGGTAAATTTGATGTTTTTAGCTCAAACTACAAGGTATTTTTACCCAAATTTGATACCAGAAAAACAAATGAAATTTTGCGAAATTTTATCGGAGAGCATGATTTTAGCGCATATATGAAAACTGGAAGCGACACAAAAAGCCCAGTGCGAGAAATTTACAAAGCATTTTGCTACACACACAAAGAGCAAACTATCATCGTTTTTAAAGCAAATGGCTTTTTACGCGGCCAGGTGCGCCTCATGGTTGCAAATTTACTAAAGGCGCTAAAACAAAAAGATGGTAGCGATCTCATCAAAGCTTCACTAAATGGGCGCCCTGCTTTAACTCGCATACCAGCACCTGCTGAAGGGCTATATCTAAATAGAGTTTTTTATAAATTTAACTAATCTCATTATATACAACATTAAATAGTAAATTTTATGTATTTTTAAATATGCAAATTTTGCATATTTACTTAAAAGAAAATTAAAAAAAAATATTAGTTTTAAAAATAATTTTATATTCTAAGGTATATAATAACCGAGTTATTAGAAATATTACTTGAAAGGAAATCTATGCAAAAGATTGTTCAAACAACCTGTCCGTATTGCGGAACTGGTTGCGGCATAGACCTTATCGTAGAAAACGGTAGGATAGTCGATGCAAAGCCGACTGATAACCACCATGTAAATGATGGCGAGTTGTGCTTAAAAGGTATGTTTGGTTGGGAATTTGTAAATTCTCCAAAACGTTTAACTAAACCAATGATGAGAAAACTAAACGGAGAGTTTAACAAAGAGGGCAAACTTGAAGAGGTTAGCTTTGAAGAGGTTTATGAATTTTTAGGAAAGACTTTTAAAAATAGCGTTGAAAAATATGGTCCAAGCTCTATCATGGGCTTTAGTTCGGCTCGTTCAAACAACGAAGATAACTATGTATTTCAAAAATTCTTTCGTGCTTTAGGAAGTAACAACGTAGATCACTGCGCTCGTCTTTGACACGCTCCAACAGTGGCAGGTCTTGCCAGCACCCTTGGAAACGGAACAATGACAAACGATCTTGTTGAATTTGCGACTGATACAGATGTATTTTTACTAATAGGCACAAACACAAGCGAATGCCACCCTATCATCGCTATGCAGATGCAAAGAGGCTTAGAGCGTGGTGCAAAAATGATCGTTGTGGATCCAAAACGCACCGATATGGCTAAAAAAGCCGATATATTCTTGCAAATTCCAGTTGGCTCAAACATCAAAACACTAAACACAATGATGAACGTCATCATCTCTGAAAATTTACAAGATACAGAATTTATCGAAAAATATGCAGAGGGTTTTGAGTACCTAAAAGAAGCGGTAAAAGACTTCACTCCTGAGAGATTTGAGCGTGAGACTGGCGTCAAAAAAGAGCTTATCACTGAGGCTGCTAGGTTGTATGCAAAAGCTGGCAGTGCTGCTATTTGCTATACTATGGGTATCACTCAGTTTAGCGACGGTACATCAAATGTCTTCTCACTTTCAAATTTAGCGATCCTAACAGGAAATTTAGGTAAAAAAGGCGCTGGAGTAAATCCACTTCGTGGACAAAACAACGTTCAAGGCTCATGCGATATGGGCGCACTACCTAACGTCATCCCAGCAGGTGCAGTAAATAGCGCTTACGCACAAGAGCAAGCTCGCAAAGTATGGCACTTCGAGCTTAATCCAGTGCCTGGCTTTAAACTAACATACGCACCTGATAAGATGGATAGCGGCGAGCTAAAAGTGCTTTATGTTTACGGCGAAAACCCTGTTATGAGTGACCCTTGGACAGAGCACTTTGTGCATGCTACACACCACCTAGACTGCTTTATCGTGCAAGATCTATTCTTCACTGAAAGTGCTCAAAAGGCCGATGTCGTCTTACCAGCAGCTGGTTGGGGAGAGAAAGATGGAACATTTATCAACACATCTCGCCGCGTTCAAAGGACTAGAAAAGCAAGCGAACCAGTAGGTGGCGTAGAGCCTGACTGGAAAGTAGTTTGCAACATCGCAAAAGCTATGGGACTTGAGGGATTTGACTTCTTAAGCGCAGAAGAGGTTTGGGACGAGCTTAGAAAACTAATGCCTAAATTCTTTGGCGGTATCAGCTACTATAGACTTGAAAAACTAGGTGGCATCAGCTGGCCATGCCCTGATGAAGATCACCCAGGCACACCTGATCTTTATACCGATCACAAATCAATGCTACCTGATGGTAAATTCCGCCTAGCTCCAGTACTTTACGCTGACGATAAAGATAAGCGTGCGAGCATGGAGGCTGAATTTAAAGCCAAGATGCATATACCTGATGGCTATCCAGTAGGCTCAGGTGCGATGAGCGAAGTGCCTGATGAGGTCTATCCTTGCTTATTTACAACAGGTAGAAAAGTCTATCACTATCACACAGGTACGATGACTAGAGAGTGCCCACCGCTAGAGTATGGTGCTGGCATCGAAGGTCCGCTAATCGAAGTAAGCCCTGATATCGCAAGAGAGAGGGAGCTAGAAGATGGCTGCTACGCAATGGTAGAGAATAAACGTGGTAGGATCGCAGCTAAACTTCGCGTAAATCCTGACCTTAGAGAAAGCACGATATTTACGACTTTCCACTATAGTGAGGCTGACGGTAACGAGCTTGCAAACGCACAAGACCACGACCCACTCTCAGGTATCACACCTCTTAAGATCACTATAGCTAACATAAAAAGGTTAAGCGAAGAGGAGTATATAGCATTTAGACAACAAAACGAGATGTCTATGCACTCTGAAAAACCTTATCTTTCACCTGTTAGATCATAATTTCAAGGGCGCAATGCCCTTGAAATTAGTTTACTTCACTCTCCTCGTATATCAATCATATATTCATAAATTTACTTTGTGCATCGAGCTTGTTAATATCACAGTTATGGTATATGTATCATATATTGATTTTTGTCTCTTGTTTTTAGTTCGAAAGTAAAATTATAGAAAGAATGTAGAAAATTTGGCGCAGAAGCTCTACGCCAAATTTATAAATTTACGCTTTTAGTTTTAGTCTGTCGCCAGCGTAGTAAGCGATCTTCCAAACAGTAGTTTGCTTTAGGTTCTTTTCGCCATAACCTCTTGCAGCAACTCTGTCATTGTAGATTTTTTCGATCACATCTGACTCGCCAACTAGTAGAGCTTTTGTAGAGCACATCGCAGCACAAACTGGCACCTTGCCCTCAGAAATTCTATCTTGTCCATATACTTCGCGCTCTTCTTCGCTATTAGTTGGTAGCGGACCGCCTGCACACATGGTGCATTTATCCATTACGCCTCTTGCACCAAAGGCACCATCTTTAGGGAATTGTGGCGCACCAAATGGGCAAGCATATAAGCAGTATCCACAACCTATGCAGATGTCTTTATCGTGAAGCACGATGCCATCAGCTCTGATGTAGAAACAATCAACCGGACAAACGAGCGAACAAGGCGCGTCTTCGCAGTGCATACATGCGATTGACGTTGAAATTTCTTTACCTGGCACACCTTCATTTAGCGTTATAACGCGGCGTCTTCTAACGCCGATAGGCAACTCATGAGCTTCATCACAAGCTACTGCGCATCCGTTGCAATCAATGCATCTATCTGTGTCGCAGTAAAATTTAAGTCTATTGTTATCGTTAAATGCGCTCATATTATGCCCTTTCTATGCGGCAAAGACCGCCTTTTGTTTCTGGAATTTGAGTGACTATGTCATATCCGTAGTTTGTTACGGTATTTGCGCTCTCGCCAACTGCAAAAGGTCTTGTTCCCTCAGGGAAATTTCCAGTCATATCAACACCTTGCATATATCCAGCCCAGTGAAATGGCAAGAAGATCATATTAGGCTTAACCGATGGCACGATCCTTGCGCGAACTTTGATCTTAGTGCCCTCAGGTGAATGAACCCAAACAAAATCCCAATTTTTAATGCCATGTTTAGCCGCTAGCTCTGGGTGGATGTCGGCAAACATCTCAGGCGTAATGCGTGATAGATACTTACTAGCACGCGTTTCCATACCAGCACCACTGAAGTTTACAAGGCGTCCCGTAGTCAAATTTATCGGGAATTCTTTTGAGAAGTCCTTACTTTGCTGCAAGCTTTCAAATTTAGTATCAACGCGGTATTGTTTTGCTTTATCTTTAAAGCTTGGATACTTCTTGGCTAGATCTGGTCTTGGTGAGTGGATCGGCTCTCTGTGTTGAGGGATCTGATCAACAAATGTCCAAACTATCGCTCTAGCACGTGCATTGCCGTATGGAGCTATGCCTTTTTGCATACATTTTTCAGCGATTATGCCACTACCATCAGTCGCCCATGTAGCGCCCATTTTTTCGCGCTCTTCATCTGTAAGTTTTATGCCAAGAACCTCTTCGATATTTTTCTTTGTTATCTCAGGATATCCGCCATTTACCGCGCCTTGTGCTGGAGCAGAGCCCTCGGCTGCTAGCTGATTAACACCGTTATGCTCTAAACCAAAGCGGTTTCTAAATCCCATACCGCCTTGCATTACTGGTTTGCTTATATCATATAAATTTGGACTACCAGGGTGCTTTTCTGTCCAGCAAGGCCATGGCAAGCCATAATACTCACCAGCTACGTCAGTGCCCTCTTTGCCCATAAGTGTTTTTTCATCAAATTTATCCCAGTTCTCTTGGTGGCGTTTTAGGCGCTCAGGTGTCCAGCCTGTAAGTCCGATGCTTTTTACGATATTTGCTATCTCGCGGGTAGCAGCTTCTGGCCACTCTATCTTGCCATCAGCGTCCCTTATAGTGCGAGTTAGCTCATCATAGAAGCCTATGCGTTTAGCTAGTTCAAATAAAACTTCATGATCTGGCATGCTCTCATAAAGTGGCTTACATACTTGGCTTCTCCATTGACCACTTCTGTTTGTAGCTACGACTGTGCCGCTAGTTTCATATTGAGTTGCTGCTGGGAGAAGATAAACGCCATCTTTTTTATTAGTGATAACGCCAGCATCATTTACAAATGGATCAATAAGGACTAAAAGCTCAAGTCCGTCAAGACCCTCTTGAACCTTTGCTTGTTGTGCAGTAGATGTTATGCCGTTACCTATAACTACAAGAGCTTTTAGGCTATCGCCTGCGTTTTCAATAGCGTCGTTACCATCTTTGCCATCAAGCACACCAGCCCACCAGCGAGCTAAGGTAAATCCAGGCTTCATCATCCACTCTGGTTTTACGAAATTTCCTTGTAACCACTCGTAATCCACTTTCCACATTTTGGCAAAATATTTCCATGTAGCTTCGTTTTTAGCATAGTATCCAGGCAAGCTATCAGGTGCGTTTGCCATGTCGCTAGCGCCCTGAACGTTGTCGTGGCCTCTTAGGATGTTGCATCCTCCGCCACTTACGCCCATGTTGCCAAGAACTAGTTGCAAGATCGGAGCTATACGAGTATTTGAGCTGCCTATTGTGTGCTGAGTTAGACCCATCGCCCAAACGACTGAGCCAGGGCGGTTTTTAGCATAAATTTCTGTGATCTCTTTTAGCGTTGCAGCTGGCACTCCAGTCACATCTTCAACGACTTCTGGTGTCCATTTTGCAGCCTCTTTGCGGATCTCATCGATGCCGTATGTGCGCTCATCTATAAATTTCTTATCTTCCCAGCCATTTTCAAAGATGAGATTCATCATGCCATACATAAATGGTATGTCTGTGCCTGGGCGAATTTGTGCGAAATAATCAGCCTTTGCCGCAGTTCTTGTGTATCTTGGATCGACAACGATTAGTTTTGCGCCATTATTCTCTTTTGCTTTTAAAAAGTGTCTAAAACCAACTGGGTGATTTACTGCTGGATTTGCGCCGATTATAAAGATAGACTTCGCGTTTTGGATATCTCCAAGGTGATTTGTCATAGCTCCATAACCCCACGTATTCGCCACACCGGCGACTGTTGCGCTATGTCAAATTCTTGCTTGGTGATCTAGGTTGTTTGTCCCAAACATCGCAGAGAATTTACTGATGTAGTAGCTCTGCTCATTGCTATCTTTTGCTGAACCCAAAAACATAACTTGCTCTGGGTTTTTCTCGCGGTAAGCTTTTAGCTTTGCACCGATCTCATCAAGCGCTTGCGCCATAGAGATGCGTTGCCACTTGCCGCCAACTTTTTTCATCGGATATTTTACACGGCAGTGTGAGCGCACCATATCGATAACGTCTGCACCTTTACAGCAGTGACCACCAGCACTTACTGGGTGATCTTGTGCTACTTCTTGACGTACCCATGCGCCATTTTCTACCTCTGCTAGCACTCCGCATCCTACAGAGCAAACTGTGCAGACAGTTTTTACTATTTTTGAGTCTGGAAATGGGTTTGCCATCTCTTGAGCTGTTGCTTCTCTTGTGACATTGCTTGCTGCAAAGCCGGCTGCGCCACAAGTACTTGCTAATGCAGCCATTTTTAAAAACGATCTACGACCGATGTTGTTTGGCGTAGTGTTTAATCTAGCTTTAGACATTTTCATCCTTTCTTAAATTTCTATCAAATTTTATTTTGCTTGTTTGTAGTAAAGTTCCCAGTATTTGCTTCTTTTATAAAGCACTTCGGTCTTTTTACTCTTTCCTGATTTTAAATTTTCATTAGCATTTGCTGCTACCGCACCACTTGCTGCCACAGCACCAACTAGACCGACTTTTTTTAGAAATTCGCGTCTATTTTGCATATGTACCCTCCGTTCTTAGTTTTCTTATCCTATTTTTTTCTCTTCTTATGCTTTCTGATCTTGAAAGACCATCGCTCTTTTTGTGGTCTATCTTGACTGGTTTTGGTGAGTTTAGTGCCACGCGCTCAAACGCGATAAATTCGTTTAGCAAAACGGCCACATCCTTGTAAATTTCACTATTTTTATGCTCATATAAATTCTCTATAAACTCATCAATGTTTGGATTTATAATATTTTTAAAAAGCTCCTCTTCGCACTCGTCAAATTTACCGATAAATTCGTTCATGAGTGTAAATACAAAGCCCACGTTATCTTCATTCTCTTTAAATTTACTCTCATCTCTTCTGATGTTTGTCTTAGCCAAAATTTTACGCACATCAGCACAAGCATGACCCACTTCATATCCCTCATCGTAAAAAGAGAGCGAGTTTCGAAGCGGACTTGGCGGAGTGTGAAAAATGTCATCAAATTCGGTGATCAAATTCTCTGGATTTTTTTCATTAAATTTACTTTTTATATTTGCAACAGCTCGCGATACTTCATCATTTAGGCTGTATTCTTCTATGAGATCAAGCATTTTACTAAGGCCATCAAATCTCTTTTCATCTTCACTAAATACGAAGAATTTAGAGAAAGTAGCGTAGTAAAGTTTTCTGCCAGCTGCAAATTCCTCTTTTGTGCTCACCTTTTTCCTTAAATAGTTTTTTAACGACACTGAAACTATACAATTAATTGCCTTATTAATGTGGCTTAAAATAAAATAAATTAGAAAAGTTAAAAAAAGCTTAAATATGCCTTAATTGCATATTTAAAAACGCCATTTTTAGGGAATTATGTAAGATATGATTTTTTAGCAGGATTATTAAAATTTAGCTCTTTTTTGATATCCATTTTTATTTTTGGGCTAAATTTAAAGAGTGGGAGTAAATTTTACTCCAAAGCTAGCATCGAGCCATCTTCAAATTCTAAAAATACTATCTCGCCGATCTTTGTAATTTCATCATCGTGGCTAAAGATTTTGATCAAAAAGTCGCCAACTTTGACCTTTAAAAGCTTTTCATCGCCCATGTAAAGCGAGGCTGAGTGCAAAATCCCTGAAATTTGACCCTCTCCACCTGTTTTAGAAATTTTTATCTTGCTTGGGTTGATCGTTATCTTGCTTTTGCCTTTAAAATTTAAAGGCAAATTTAACTTTGCTTCGTCGCCAAAGCTTAGCACGCCACCTTCTATCTCAAAGATATTTTTGTATTCAAACTCGCAGACCCTGCCTTTGTGCAAAAACACGCACTCATTTGCTAGCATACTAAGCCACTTCTCGTCGTGACTTGCGATGACAAAGCCACAGCCATATTTCTCGTGCATCAAATTTATAGCCTTGCTAAAGAGCTTTGAAGTGGCGATATCAACGCTATTTGTCGGTTCATCAAGCAGATAAAATGGCACCCTTAAAGAAAGTGCAAGTGCAAATGCGATGCGCTGCGTCTGACCAGAGCTTAGCTCAAAGTGGCGCTTATTTAAAAATTTCTCATCAAGTCCCACGAGAGCTAGTGCTTCGTTGGTCCGCTCCTCAAATTCACTTAGTAAATTCCTACTTTTTAAAATGACTTTGAAATTTTCTCTAACGCTTCTTTTTAAAAGGGCAGGCTCAGGCAGTAAAACGCAAATTTTACGCAGCATTTCAAGGCTTGGTCTATTTTCTCCCCAAAGTGAAATTTCGCCGCTATCTGGGCTTTGCAGGCGTGAGAGCACTCTTATTAGCGTGCTTTTTCCACTGCCATTACTACCCATTAGAGCGGTTATTTTTTTGGTATTTATATCAAGGCTTGGGATATTTAGGATCTCGCTTTTGCCGTAGCTTAGGTGTAAATTTCTTATCTTTATCAAAATTTGCTCCTATTTGTCTAGTTTTTTGAGCGCAAAGATCGCTAAATTTACTAAAAATGCGATAAATATCAAAACCATAGCAAGCGCTATACCCATGGCAAATTCGCCCTTGTTCGTCTCAAGCGAAACGGCCGTGGTGATCGTTCTAGTAAAGTATTTGATGTTGCCACCTATCATCATCGCAACGCCCACTTCAGCCACGATCCTGCCGTATGCGGTGGCGATGACTACCATGAGTGCGTAGCGCAGCTCGTAAAGCACACAGCAAACTAGCCTTGCTGGTGCAAGGCGTAAATTTAGGATAGTTAGATAGTGTTTTCTATCCATATTTTCAACCACGCTTGCAGTAAGCGAGATAATGATAGGAAGGGCGAGCACAAACTGACCTAGCATGACCGCTTTTAGCGTAAAGAGTAAATTTAAGCTGCCAAGCGGGCCGTTTCTAGTGATAAATGCGTATAAGATAAGACCGATCGCAACGGTTGGCATGGCAAGGGCTGTGTCACTTAAAAGGCGTAAAATTTTTCGGCCCCTAAAGTCATAAAAGCCAAGCATGAAACCAAGCGGAAAGCCAACAATAACTGCAAGAAGTATCGACACGCTTGATGTGTAAAGGGTAGCCTTGATGGCTGAATATGTTTCAAGGTTGCCGTTTAAAAGTAAATTAAAGGCTTCTGTAAAGCCATTAAGTAAAAAATCCAATTATTCTTTCCTAGCATATTTCTTAAGATTATTTTAAATGTGCTATAATATCACAATTTTTTTTAAAGGAGAAAAATGAAAAAGATTATTTTAGGCTCACTAGCAGCCGCAGTTTTGGCGTTTGGCGCTGACAATGAACTAATCATGGCGACTACAACAAGTACAGATAACACTGGCTTGCTTGATGCGATCTACCCAGCTTATAAAGCAAAAACAGGTGTTGATATAAAATGGACAGCTGTTGGTACAGGTGCTGCACTAAAGCTTGGCGAAGACTGCAACGCTGACATACTTTTCGTTCACTCACCAAAAGTTGAGAAAGAATTTGTAGAAAAAGGCTTTGGTTTAAAAAGAAATGCCGTAATGTACAATGATTTCGTCGTTATCGCTGATAAATCAATCGCTGATAAATTTAAAGGTAAAGATATCAAACAAAGCTTTGAGCTTATCAAAAAAGATGGTATCAAATTCTTCTCACGTGGCGACAAATCAGGCACAGATAATAAAGAAAAAGGCATCTGGAAAAAGATCGCTGGCGAAGTCCCTGAAAAAGATAGCTGGTATATGCAAACAGGTCAAGGCATGCTAGCTACGATAAATGCTGCTGCTGAGCAAAAAGGCGTTACATTTACTGATCGTGGTACTTACATTAAATATGAAGCAAATCAAAAAGGTCATCCTGAGATGGTCATCATCAACGAGGGCGACAACGACCTTAAAAACTTCTACTCTCTAATTGCAGTAAATCCAAAACACTGCCCTAAAACTGACATTGAAAATGCAGAGAAATTTATAAAATGGGCGACAAGCGAAGAGGGTCAGAAATTTATAGGCGACTTCAAACTTCTTGATAAGCCACTTTTCACTCCAGACGCAAACACACGCAAAAACTAACAGAGTTTCTAGGGATACAAAGTTGTCCCTAGAAACTTTATTTTTACTCCTGTTAGACTAAGATTGAGGTTTATAAAATTATTTTAATACCCATATTACTTTTTATAGCCTTACAAAAATGCTAAAGTGAGAATGTAGCTAGTTTTTGCACCTTGACTAATTTTATTTTTAGTTAGCCTATTTACTGCTTTAGCTTTTACTCCGTCGCTTATATCTTTATTTAGTAGCACTTTCTTAACTAAGCCCACTTTGTCGCTACTTGTGTCTATCGCGGTTAAGAGCTTTTCTACACTATCTTTACTATTTTGTGCTATAATGCTCTTATCGGTATCTAGCTCTCGTTTTACCGCTTGTGGGGTGCTTAGGCTAGAGAGTGTGTCCCCACCCCAAACAATATCCCCTTTTATAAGGTTTTTAATATCTGTGTTTTTTATAGGTGTAGCAGTTATGCCTAAAACTTCGCCTTTATTATTTTTAATAACACTTAAGAACTTTAACACTTTTTCTTTATCATCAATAAAAGTTTTAACAAATCTATATCTATTCTCTTCTTTCGTTACAAAGAGTGGGTTTTCAAGTGTTGGCTTAACTAAATTTAAATAACTTAGCCTCTTATCTCCATTAGGCTTTTCTATTATATGGTTAAGCATTTTGTCTATTGAAACCTTTGCTTTAAATATTGGAGTTTCTATTGGCTTTGAAAAATCCTTAACTGCCATAAGTAAATCTGCTTTGGGCTTTAGTTTTAAGGCTATTTCTCTATTTCTTGATAGATTTTCTACTATCGTTTTTATACTCTCATTATTATTGGTTTTTATAGAAGCTTGTTGGACTACTTTTTGCTCTTCTTTGTCTTTTTGTGATATAATGCTTTCATCAGAGCTAGAGAATGTGCTTTTTGCACCAGCCGTCGGTCCAACCTGATTAACATCAGCACGTTGGAGTGTAGGGTATGGCGTCCCTACCTTTAGCTCTTTCTCATTAACTTTTCTTAGTCTATCCATCTCATTTTTATTTGTACTTTTTGATAAGTGTCCTACATGCCCACTTTCTTTTACTATGCCAAGCTTCCCTACGCTCCCGTCTTCTAAGACTTTAACTATTAAAGCTATATCTGGACGGTTGTTTTTAAAAAAGTGAGTTGGGTTATTTTTTATCTCTTTTAGCAGCCTATACACATCGCTTGGCTTTTTAAAAAGTTCAGGGTGCTTATTTTGTAAAATAAATAAATTCGCACTAAGCTCGTTATTATTTATTTCTGATAGCTCCCTCACCCAGTCATCCACGCTAATTTTTACATTTAAATCACTCTTTGGTGCTGGGCTTTCTTTTGTGATAAAATTATCCCCCTTTATTTCTACGTTTTGAGCCTCTTCTCTTAACGCCTTTACCTCGTTTTTAAAAGCTTCTAGTAGTT
>OBXQ01000117.1_pt1 | contig 65011 bp, 59 predicted proteins | sample 1476641 | NCBI WGS metagenome assembly OBXQ01 (sample SAMEA2580174, study PRJEB22360) | human gut metagenome | biome: human gut; feature: human-associated habitat; material: faeces | place: Denmark | collected 2008/2010
CCTTTACCTTCGGCGCGCGGGCGGGGGGGCACACCGGGGCCCGCCGATGCGGCGGCTCCTTAAAAATATTAAGAAAGAGGGGAAGGCATACATGAAAAAGATTGGATTTATCGGCATCGGCATTATGGGGAAATCCATGGTCAGAAACCTGATGAAAGCGGGATATGAGGTGGCGGTTTACAACCGTACCAAGTCCAAGGCGGAGGATGTTGTGGCGGAGGGCGCGCTGTGGTGCGACACCGTGGCTCAGTGCGCGGCCGGACGGGACGTGGTGATTTCCATCGTGGGATATCCCAAGGACGTGGAGGAGGTCTATTTCGGTGAGGGCGGCGTCATTGCCCACGCGGACCCGGGAACCTGCGTCATCGACATGACCACCACCAGCCCCAAGCTGGCGGTCCGTATCTACGAGAACGCCCGCAAAAAGGGCTTAAAGGCGCTGGACGCCCCGGTAACCGGCGGGGATACCGGAGCCAAAGCGGGCACCCTGACCATTCTGGTGGGAGGCGACCAGGAGGCATTTGAGACCTGTCTGCCGGTGTTTGAAGCCATGGGTAAAAATATCCGCTACGAAGGTAAGGCGGGCAACGGGCAGCACACCAAGATGTGCAACCAGATCGCCATCGCCGGTGCGCTCAGCGGCGCCTGCGAAGCCATCGCCTACGCCAAGGCCGTGGGTCTGGATCCCCAGGTGATGCTGGACTCCATCAGCACCGGAGCGGCGGGCAGCACCCAGCTGAGCAACGTTGCATCCAGAATTCTCAAGGACGATTACGACCCCGGATTCTTCATCAAGCATTTCATCAAAGATATGAAGCTGGCTTCCGAGGAGGCCGAGGCCGCCGGAGCAAAGCTGGGCGTGCTGGACTATGTGCTGGACATGTACCGGGATCTGGAAACGGAAGGACTTGGAGACTTAGGAACACAGGCACTGATTAAGTATTACGAGAAATAAACTGCAAGACAGGAAAACGCGGAAAAGCAGCTTTGCCGGCGGCAAAATAGCCACAGACAAAACTGCTTTTCTGAAACTCAGGGGGATGAAGCCTGATCCCGCCCATTGGGAATGGAGGTCAAGAGATGAACGATCCATTACAATTTGAAACCCGCAGCGAATTCCGCGCCTGGCTGTCCGCAAATTGCGCGTCCAGCGGCGGCGTCTGGCTGCTGTTTGGCAAGACGGAGGAAATCAAGACGCTCAAAGCCGGCGAGGCTCTGGAGGAAGCGCTCTGCTTCGGATGGATCGACGGGGTGATGAAGCGGATTGACGATCAGTCCTACAAGAAATACTTCTCCGCGCGCAGAGCCGGCAGCAAGTGGTCGGAAAAGAACAAAGCGCTGACGGAGAAGCTGGAACAAAGCGGCCGGATGACGGATTTCGGCAGGGAGAAAATTCAGGAGGCCAAGAAAAACGGCCAGTGGGACAACCCCGCCGGTTCCCCGGCCGTGACGCCGGAGCAAATTGAAGCCGTAGCCGCTCTCCTGAGCGGAAATGAACAGGCCCACGCCAATTTTCTGGCGATGCCGCCCTCCGTTCGGAGAACCTACGCCAGAGCGTATTTTGACGCCAAGACCGAGGCGGGGCGCGCAAAACGCCTGGCCTGGATGACGGACCGGCTGGAGAAAAATCAAAAGCCCATGTGATGAAGGCGGGAGCCTACCACTCCCGGGCAACCTTTTCCGACAGCCGTTCCTGCACAATCCCGCGCATCTGGTCTGCGCTGTAAAGTACCTCGATGTCCATCTTCCATCCGGTGCCCCTCAGATCATTGTGGGGGATGAAGCCAAAGTCGTAGGTTTCCCCGTCGATGCGGATCACCATGGAAGAATCCGTCAGCTCCACGGTTTTGGGCTTCCGGAAAAAATGCAGGTCTTTGCGGTACATTTTCTTCGCCAGCCGGAAATAAGCGTTGACGATGGTGTTGATGTCCTCCATATCCCCGCCGTTGTTTATTTTGTAGATCACCCGCTCCAGTTTTTCCTCGGAAACGAGTAAATGAAAGATTTTTTCCAATAGCATGGCTGTGCCCTCTTGGCTTTGGGTGTTTTCCTTAATTATACTTTGTCGCCAACCGCAGGTTGACGATAAGGGATGCGTTTCCTTATTATACTTTGTCGCCAACCGCAGGTTGACGATAAGGGATGCGTTTCCTTATTATACTTTGTCGTCAACCGCAGGTTGACGATAAGGGATATGTTTCCTTATTATACCATGTTACGCGAATAAATGCAGCAGTGCGCCCGTAAAAGATAGTATTCCTGTTTGGACTTTCACCTTGCTTCTATGCCAGACAAAAAAAGGCTGCCCCGAACTCACATTCAGGACAGCCTCTAAAAGGCGTTCAACCCATATAGATCTTAGTAATTCTCAACCTTGCGCTCAAAATAAGCTTTCGGATGTGCGCAGCAGGGACAAACTTCCGGGGCTTCCGGTCCTTCGTGGATGTAGCCGCAGTTTCTGCACTTCCAGCCCAGAGGGGCGTCGTCCTTGAAGGTCTTGTCGTTCTTGTAGCTCTCCAGCAGCTTTAAGTAGCGTCTCTCATGAGCAGCCTCAACCTTGGCAACCAGCTCGAACTTGACAGCCAGTTCCTCGAATCCCTCCTCGCGGGCCTCGCGGGCCATACGGGCATACATGTCGGTCCACTCGTAGTTCTCGCCCTCAGCCGCGTCCGCCAGATTCTCCTCAACGGTGCCGATGCCGCCGTGCAGTTCCTTGAACCACATCTTTGCGTGCTCTTTCTCCTGATCCGCGGTCTCCAGATATAAAGAAGCCATCTGCTCGTAACCGGCCTTCTTGGCTGCGGAGGCGTAATAGGTGTACTTATTGCGGGCCTGGGACTCGCCGGAGAATGCGTCCTTTAAGTTCTGCTCGGTCTTTGTTCCTGCGTATTTTGATGCCATGTTTGTACCTCACCTTTCTCGTTTGTATAATTTAATGCTACCTATCCTCTATTGTATGCCATATTTTGGCAAAATTCAATAAATTTTTTTCGCCGTCTGAACTGTTACAATTTTTATCAAATATCAGGTGCGCCGGCGCTTCCAGCGGGGATTTACCGGATACCGCCGGCGCGTTTGGCGGAAGGATCAGCCGAAGTATCTCTTTAACAGACCCTCGAAGGCTTTGCCGTGACGGGCCTCGTCCTTTGCCATCTCGTGAACGGTGTCATGGATCGCATCCAGGTTCAGGGCTTTCGCTCTCTTGGCCAGGTCGAACTTGCCTGCGGTAGCGCCGTTCTCAGCGGCCACGCGCATCTCCAGGTTCTTCTTGGTGGAACTTGTCACAACCTCGCCCAGCAGCTCGGCGAACTTGGCGGCGTGCTCAGCTTCTTCAAAAGCAGCCTGTGCCCAGTACATACCGATCTCGGGATAGCCCTCTCTGTGAGCCACTCTGGACATGGCCAGATACATGCCGACCTCGGAGCACTCGCCCTCGAAGTTCGCTCTCAGATCCATCATGATATCCTCGGGGGAACCCTGAGCCACGCCTACCTCGTGCTCGCAGGCCCACGCCATGCCTTCGCTCTCCTGTAATTTAAACTTGGAAGCCGGAACGCCGCACTGAGGACACTTCTCAGGAGCCTGCTCGCCTTCATATACATAACCACATACGGTACATACCCATTTCTTCATATTCGTTCTCTCCTTTTTATATGTTTGTGTTTCTTTAATTGATAATAGTAATTGTTACTGATATTAATATAATACAAGTCCGGCAGTTTGTCAACACCTTTTCAAATATTTTTTGATTTTTTTTATCCGGTTTCGCAAGCCTATTTTATAAAGTCCGCAGGATATAAAAAACGAAGGTCCGCAGAAACGAACCTTCGCCTTTTGTAATGTCAATCAGTCTCAAATGGCTGGAATTAACCAAAGTATCTCTTTAACAGACCTTCGAACGCTTTGCCGTGACGGGCCTCGTCCTTTGCCATCTCATGAACGGTGTCATGGATCGCATCCAGGTTCAGGGCCTTCGCTCTCTTAGCCAGGTCGAACTTACCGGCGGTAGCGCCGTTCTCAGCGGCCACGCGCATCTCCAGGTTCTTCTTGGTGGAGCTTGTCACAACCTCGCCCAGCAGCTCGGCGAACTTGGCAGCGTGCTCCGCTTCCTCGAAAGCAGCCTTCTCCCAGTACAGGCCGATCTCGGGATATCCCTCTCTGTGGGCCACTCTGGACATCGCCAGATACATGCCAACCTCGGAGCACTCGCCCTCGAAATTCGCTCTCAGATCCATCATGATATCCTCGGGGGAACCCTGGGCAACACCTACCTCGTGCTCGCAGGCCCACGCCATGCCTTCGCTCTCCTGTAATTTAAACTTGGAAGCCGGAACGCCGCACTGAGGACATTTCTCAGGAGCCTGCTCACCCTCGTATACATAGCCACATACTGTACAAACCCATTTTTTCATCGTTTTTCTCTCCTTTTTTATTTATATGATATTTGTCAAATTAATATTAGTAATCGTTACTGACATTACTATAAACCAACCGGCCGGTTTTGTCAACACCTATTTTAAAAATATTTATTAAATCTCAGGGAAATGTGCGTTTTGTAACCGGAAGGAGCGGCGCCATGGGCAGACAATGAGCCGCCGGCGTGGGCCGGCGGCTCGGTGCCGCGAATGTTCGCAGAACGGTCAGGCGGACTTATGGATCTTGTGATCCGCGTGCTTTGCCAGGCAGTCATTGCATTCTCCCAGAAACAGTACGGAATGACCGTCCACAACGCCGGGCGCAAATTCCTGAGCGGCGGTGTTTAGGGCCTCCATTGTCTCCATGGGCACGTCGTAGACCTGCTTGCATTCCCTGCACATAAAGTGGTAATGGGGTCTGGGATTTCCATCGAAGTGGTCCGCGCCATCGCCGCAGGTAAGCCGCTGTATTTCACCGGTTTCAACCAGCAGGTTTAAGTTGCGGTAAACCGTGCCAAGACTGATATTGGGATATTCCTCGCGAATGCTGGCGTATAGGGCGTCTGCCGTTGGATGGTCGTGACGGTTCATCAAACAGGCTTTGATGGATTCCCTCTGACGACTATACTTGAGCGTTTTCATAGCATCTCCTTCCTTATATCTGTATCTGCTACGATAATAGTAATAGTTACTATTAATAATATAGTAGATTTTCCATGGATTGTCAAGTGTGGATTAAAAGAACGTAAAAAATCCCTGAACTGGAAAACTCTCCCAGTTCAGGGGCAGGGCGGTTAATCGGGATTGTAGGGGATCCGCTCTTTGGCGATGCGGATGAATTCCTTGGTGGCCCGGGACATGTAGTGGCCCTTGTGGTAACCGATTCCCAGAACGCCGTGGGCGCGCCGGAAGTTCAGCGGGTAGGGATTCAAGCGGGCCCGCTCCATAAACTTGGTGCGGTGGTCCTGGGTGGACTGGTCGTTGGACATGAACATGCGGGGGAAGAAGGTGATCCCCATGCCCTTGGCGCTCAGGGCCAGTACCGTCTCGATATTTTCCGTCTCCAGCACAATCCGGGGCGTGATCTGGGCTTCCTCGAACATTTCGTCCGCGATGGTGCGCACCCGGTTGCCCTTTTTCAGCAGAATGAAGGGGCAGGACTCCAGCAGCCGCAGGTCCGTGGACTGGGAGAGTTGGGCTTTAATCTCTTCCAGCCTGCCGGGGTAGGCCTTCTCCAGCACCATGTCCGGCGCGATTAAGAGGATTTCCTCCGCGCAGACCGGCACCGTCTCCACATTTTCCACGGCAAAGGGCAGCAGGTCGATCATGAGATCGATGTTGCCGTGGAGCAGCTCCGAGGCCAGGGTGCTGGAATTGCCCTCGATCAGCTTGAGCTCGATGCCGGGAAACTGGGTCTGGTAGGAGGGCAGGATCTCCGGCAGGATCACGCGGCCCCGGGTGTGGGACACGCCGATGGACAGCTGCCCGGTGGAGAAATCCTTGATGTCGGCGATCTCGCGGTAGGTCTCGTCCCGCAGATCCAAAAGCTCTCTGGCTCTGGCCTTTAACGCCTGCCCGGCGTAGGTCAGGGTGAGCGGCAGGGTCCGGTTGAACAGGATCACGTCGAACTCCTTCTCCAGGTTGGAGATGTGGTTGCTGAGGGACTGCTGGGAGATGTAGAGCTTTCTCGCGGCTCTTGTGAAATTCAGCTCCTCGGCGGCGACCAGAAAATATTCCAGGTTCAGAAAGTTGATCATTCCTGCCACCCCCCCGCCATCAGTGCGGCCAGCTTCGGAAGATACGGCGCCAGTTTGTCCAGGGAGGTGTTGACCACCAGCTCTTCCGGGAAGTTCAGTTCCTGAAGCAGCGCATGCGCATATCTGTGATTGCCCACATCCGTGCAGAAATGAGCGTCGCTGTCGATGATCACCGGCTGCTCATACCGGCGGCACAGCTCCAGCATCACCCGGTAATTCTCCGGAGCGCCCGGGCGGAAGCCGCGGGGATTTAAGGAGCTGTTGTTCATCTCCAAAAGCTTGTGATTGCGTTTGGCCGCGGAAACCAGGGCCTCATAGTCCACCGGATAACGGCTGTCGTCCGGATGCCCGATGATGTGGATGTAAGGATTTTCCAGGGCATGGATGTAAGCGGAGGTGTTCTGCTCCCGGGTGCCGCTCTCGATGCACGGCGGATGCAGGCTGGCGATGCAATAGTCCAGCCGCTCCAGGTAATCCGGCGGCAGGTCCACCGTACCCTTAAAATCCATAATGTTGAGCTCCGCCCCCATCAGGACCTTGACGCCAAAGAGTTCTCTGGGGATCACCTTAAAATTGATGAAATGAAACGCTTCACAGCTTCCGGGCATGGCCGGCGTGTGATCGGAACAGCCGAAGAGGGTCAGACCGGCTTCCGCTGCGGCCCGCACCATTTCACAGAGCGAATTGTAGGCGTGTCCGCTGGCTGTGGTGTGGGTATGCAAATCCAATATGTCATACATGGCTGCAGGAATATTCCTTTCTTTGCTTTCTATATAAATTTTCGTATCTGTTCAGTACCTTCACAGATACGAGCAAAAATCCATTTAAAATCGACTTCGTCGATGGGATTTTTGCCAGCAAGCTTAGGTTCTCATACGGTCAGCGCAGCAAGTGCGCAGACCTACTGAACAGTTACAAATTTTCAATCAAATCATACCACACTTTACCCGCGGTGAAAAGGTGAATGTTTGCGGCATCCGGGACGTTTTAAACGGTGGAAACCGGCCCCGGACAGGCCGGGGGGAGGAAAAACGGTGATAATCCGGAAGGAAATTGCCAAAATGTCCCTGAAAATGAAAAATAGGTATAAAATTTGTGAGAAAACTATAGAAATATTAGGTGGGTTGTTGTTATAATGGAGAGGAATGAACTCAGGCGTTGACGCCGGGTGAAATGAAAGGAAAAGCGAGGAGAGAAACATGAGTGAAGAAATGAAAAACGAGATGGAACTTGAAAATGCGGAGGCAGTTGAAACTGCGGCCGAGCCGGTAGAAACCATGGAAGACTATGCGGCTGAGCTGGAGGCCTCTTATAAGACTCTGAACAAGCGGAATATCGAGATCTCCGAGGACGAGAGCGGCGTGCTGGAGAAATGGGCGCATTTCACCCAGATGCTGGAGGAGCGCACCGTATTTTCCGTAAAGATCGCCGAGGCGGTGAAGGCAGGCGTTGTGGCTTACGTGGACGACGTGCGCGCGTTTATCCCGGCTTCCCAGCTGTCCACCGAGTACGTGGAGAAGCTGGAGGACTGGCAGGGCAAGAACATCGACGTGATCGTGATTACCGCCGACACCGAGAAGAAGCGCCTGGTGCTGTCCGGCCGCGAGGTTGAGAAGGAGCGCAAGGAAGCGGAGCGCAAGGAGAAGCTGGCGCAGTTTAAAGCCGGCGACGTGGTGGAGGGCACCGTTGACAGCCTGAAGAACTACGGCGCGTTTATCAAGCTGGCAGACGGCGTTGACGGGCTGCTGCACGTTTCCCAGATCAGCACCCAGCGCATCAAACATCCGGGCGTTGTGCTGAAGGAAGGCCAGAGCGTGAAGGTGAAGATCCTGTCCGTTGCGGACGGAAAGATCAGCCTGAGCATGAAGGCGCTGACCGCGCCGGTGGAGGATGAGGAGCAGCACGAGCGCTTCGACTACAAGGAGACAGCTTCCGTGACCACCGGACTGGGGGATCTGTTAAAAGGACTGAAGCTGTAAGCAAGCATAGAAGGAGGGATAGCGATGTCAAATATCCCCAAATCCGACGACCAGGTGGATCAATGGCGTTCGGTTATGTTTTTGTACGATTCCGCCCTGAAGAAAGTCAACACTAAAATTGAGATATTAAACAACGAATTCGTGAACCGCTACGACTACAACCCCATTGAGCACATCAAGTCGCGGCTTAAAACAGCTGACAGCATTGTTAAAAAGCTTAAAAAAGACGGTCACGACGTGACCATTGAAAATATGATGGAGTATCTCAGCGACATTGCCGGGATTCGGATTATCTGTTCCTTTACCTCGGATATCTATCAGATCGCGGAGATGATCGCCCATCAGGCCGACGTGACGGTGCTGCACGTGAAGGATTATATCAAGAATCCCAAACCCAACGGCTACAAGAGCTACCATATGGTGGTCACAGTGCCGGTTTACCTGTCCGACGGGCCGGTGGAGACAAAGGTGGAAGTGCAGATCCGTTCCGTGGCTATGGACTTCTGGGCCAGCCTGGAGCACAAGATCGCTTACAAGTTCGAGGGCAACGCGCCTGAGAATCTGCTGAAGGAGCTGAAAGCCTGCGCGGACATCGTGGATATGCTGGATGCCAAGATGTTCTCGCTGAACGAGGCTATTACGGCCTACGCGGCGGAGCAGCGGCGTCAGGAAGAACAGGCGGCGAAGACGGAAGAAGAATTTTCGTGAAGACATTTTTTAGAGAGACCTATCAGGTTTTGCGGGTGAACCTGCGCCAGCTGGTGCTGTTTGAAATTCTGTACCGGCTGGTGGCAGGCGCATTCTATATAAGGCTTGTCAACCTGCTGCTTAAGATTTCCCTGAGGGCGGCGGGTTACAGTTATCTGACCATGAGCAACCTTGCGGCGTTTCTGCTGCGGCCGGTGACGGTGGGCTGCGCCATGGTCCTTGTGCTTGTTGGAGCATTTTTGATGGTCGTGGAGCTGGGCGGACTGTTGACCGCCTACCAGGCGGCCGCATATTCCCGGCGGATCGACGTGGTCTCCATTGTGCGGGGGGCCGTCGGCAAGGCGGTGGACGAGCTGTCAAAGCGGAACTGGCAGCTTTTTTTGCTTGCCCTGGCCAGCTATCTGATGATGAACAGCATGGTCCTTCTGCGGCTTTTGACCCGGGTCAAGCCGGTGAACTTCGTGATGGCCGAGATCTGGAGCCAGAGGGCCGGACGGGCCGGGCTTGCGGCGGTAGTGGCCGGTCTGGTGGCGATCGGGATTCCCACCATGCTGGTGTTTTTCGCGTGCATGGTGGAGCAGAAACGGTTCCGGGACGGGGTCAGGCGCAGTGTGGAGCTGGTGAAAGGGCGCTGGCCGAAAGCCCTGGCGCTGCTGTTTGGGCTGAACGCCCTGATGGTGGCCGCCTCTGTGGCTCTGCACCTGCTGTTTGTGGTGGCCGCGGCCGTGTGCGTGACGCTCTTTGTGGACAGCTATGCGGCGATGGCCGTGCTGGCCGCGGTCTGCCGCAGGCTGGAGCTGGTCGTGCTGGCCGTGGCCAGCATGGCGGCCGGGCTTGTGGATTTCGGGGCGCTGACCGTGGTGTATTATCAGTTTGAGACGCGGCACAGCCAGGTGAAGCCCTGGGACTTTTCCTATGTGTGCCGGGATCATTTGAGCCGGAAGCGGATTCTGGCCGTGACCGGGGCGGTGGCCGGCGTCAGCCTGCTGTTTCTTCTGGACATGGTGTGCAACGGTTTTCCGCTGGATTCATCGGTTCTGACTGAGACGGAGATCACGGCCCACCGGGGCAGCTCCAAGCGCGCACCTGAGAATACCCTGGCGGCTCTGGAGACTGCCATCGACGAGATGGCGGACTACGCGGAGATTGACGTGCAGACCACCTCGGACGGCGTGGTGGTGGTGTGCCACGATCTGAATTTAAAGCGGTTAGCCGGCGTGAACCGGCGCCTGGGGAGCATGACCTACGGCGAGGTGCGGGATCTGGATGTGGGCAGCTGGTTCGGGCCGGATTTCGCCGGGGAGCAAATTCCCACCCTGGAGGAGGCGCTGGACGACTGCAAGGGACGGATCAAGCTGAATATCGAGCTCAAGAACATCGGGGACCGGACGGATCTGCCGGAGCAGGTGGTGGAGATGATCCGGGACCGGGAGATGCAGGAGCAGTGCGTAATCACCTCCGTGAAGCTGGACTACCTGGTGCGGGTGAAGGAGGCGGACCCGGATCTGCACACCGGATACATTCTGCCGGCCGCCTACGGCAGATACTACGACAACGATGCATTTGACTTTATCAGTCTGCGCTCCAGCTTTGTGACTCTGGGGCTGGTGGAAAACGCTCATGAGAAGGGCAAGGCGGTTCATGTCTGGACCGTCAACAAAAAGAGCGAGATCGAGCAGATGAAGGTGCTTGGGGTGGACAACATTATCACCGACTATCCGGCCCTGGCCCGGGAGGTGTTGTACCGGGAGGAGGCTACGGAGAGTCTGATGGAATATTTGAAAATGGTGCTGCGGTGAGCATTGACGCAGGCAGAGCGCGGAGGATTGCCGGCGAACCGGGTATTGGGAAAATACCGGCCGCCGGCAATTTGGTATTAAATGCAATGGGCCGCCGGCGCAGCCTGCGGGGGATTGTTGGGGACGCAAGGGTTGCCGGTTAATTGGAAAAATTTGTTTTATATTGCAGGGAAATCGATTATAATAGAGAGAATAACGGGGCAGACCGTGGGTTTCAGGGATGAACGGGCGGAAATGCAGCGGATCAGACATCCGATGCAAAAATTGGCGCAGAAAGCTGCTTATAAGCGGGCCTGACGCCGCTTTCCACACCAATTTTTCCGCCGTCTGAACTGTTGCATGGAAAGAGATGGGAGGTGTAGGGATGGCGGTGATCGGAATTGATCTGGGAACCACCAACAGCCTGGCGTGCGTTTGGAGGGATGGGAAACCGGAACTGGTGCCCAATTCCCTGGGGGAATATCTGACGCCCAGCGCGGTGTACGCGGATGAACAGCAGGTTCTGTGGACCGGAGCTGTGGCCAGGGAGCATATGTGCATCCGGCCGGAGCGGTGCGCAGCCTCCTTCAAGCGGCATATGGGGACGGACAAGCGGATTTTCCTGGGGTCCATGGGATTTACGCCCCAGGAGCTGTCCTCTATGGTTTTAAAACAGCTGAAGGAGGACGCCGAGCAGTATCTGGGATGCGAGGTGGAGGAGGCGGTGATCAGCGTGCCCGCCTATTTTAACGACGAGCAGCGCTTTGCCACAAAGGAAGCCGGTGAGATGGCGGGACTCAGGGTGGAGCGGCTGGTTAATGAGCCGTCCGCCGCGGCTCTGGCTTGCCGCAGCGAGAGCGGGGAGGAGGATTCGTCGTTTCTGGTGGTGGACTTGGGCGGCGGCACGCTGGATGTGTCGGTGGTGGAGTGTTTTGAGCAGGTGATTGAGATTCAGGCGGTAGCCGGGGACAACCACCTGGGCGGAGACGATTTCGATCATCGGATTGCCGAGCATTTCTGCCGGGAGCACGGGTTGGTGTTCGAGCTTTTGTCCCCGGGGGATCAGGCTGAGCTGCTGAAAAAAGCGGAGCAGTGCAAGCGGGCTCTGACCGCGTCGTCCGCGGGTATGATTGAGTTTTCCGGGGATAAGGGAACCATGGGAATGTTTCTGACCGGAGCGCAGTTTACGGAGCTTAGCGCGCCACTGTTAGTGCGTCTGGAAAAGGTGCTCCGCCAGGCGCTAAAGGATGCGGGGAAAACCATGGGCGATATCGATCAGGTGGTGCTGGTGGGCGGTTCCTGCAAAATGCCGTTGGTCCGGCAGTTTATCGCCAAAATTCTGGAGCGGGAGCCGTATCTGTGCGGCCGGCCGGATGAGATCGTGGCCCTGGGTGCCGGGATTTACGCTGGGATCAAGAGCCGCCAGGCCGAGATACGGGATGTGATTCTGACGGATATCTGCCCGTTTACGCTGGGGGTGGGGATCGTGGATTACGACAATCCTGACGACCTGATCATGTCTTCGGTGATCGAGCGCAACAGCGTGCTTCCGGTCAGCCGCATGCGGGAGTACGTGACCACGGCGGACAACCAGAGGAAGGTGGCGTTTCGCGTTTTCCAGGGGGAATCCATTCATTGCAGCCAGAACCAATATATGGGGACGGTGGAGCTGGAGGTGCCGCCTGCTCCCAAGGGACGGGAGGCGGCTCTGGTGCGCCTGACCTATGATATCAACGGGATTCTGGAGGTGGAGGCCATGAACCGCCTGGGGCAGAGGGCGGGCAAGGTGATAATGAGCCGGAAGGTTCGCATGAGCGAGGAGGAGCTTAAGCGGCGGACCGCGGAGCTGGAAGCCATCAAGCGCAGCCCGCGGGAGGAGGCGGCCAACCAGCTGGTGATCTCCCGGGCAGAGCGGCTGTACGCGGAAGTGCTGGGAAATGACCGGGAGGTGATTTCCCAGCTTCTGCGGTGGTTTTCCCAGATACTGGGGGAGGGTGGTCCTGCGGCGGTGGCGGCAGCGCAGAAAAAGGCCATGGAAACGCTGGATTATATTGAGCGGAAGCTAAATGGGGATGTCTGATGACAAACTTGTGGATCTGGAACGAATTGGAAATTGAGCCCACAAACGACCGACGGGCCATCAAGCGGGCGTACGCGAAGAAAAGCCGTCTGTGCCACCCGGAAGAGAAGCCGGAGGAGTTCAGGCGGCTTCACGAGGCGTACCGGATGGCTCTGGAGTTGGCGGAGCGGCAGGAAGGCGGGAAAGAATGGGGAGAACTCCCTGGGGCTGCCTCGCCCGCTCATGCCCCTGCGCCCGACTACCGTCAGTTGGACGAGTTGATCGCCCGGGGACTGGAACAGGATTACGCCAGGGACACAAAGCTGCTTTTGGAGAAGATGAAGAGGCTCCATCAGGAGGCGGGGGAGAATGTCAACCGTTACACCGGCCAGATGGAAACCTGCCTGGAGCAATGGCGCCGCCTGACGGATTCCGAGCATTTTCGGACAGCGGGCTGGAAGCCGGAGTTTCTGGAAATGCTCTCGGACTGGCTGCGGGAGAACCGGGATAGCATGAATCGGGCGGAGGCCATCAGTCTCTATAACGCCTATGATTTTATCCATTATCTGGATCGGGATTTTCCCGATGTGCCGTTTATCAATGAAGTTTATATACAGCTGATGTATCAGGCCCGCAAATATGAGCGGGATATGCTGCAATACAGCGGTCTGCCGGTTGTCGGGCGCGTGAAAGGCCGTTCCCGGCAGCAGTGCGCCGGAAAGGCGGGGGCCGGAAGGCGGAATCTGCTTTACTGCCTGATGTGGGCGTCGGTGTTTTTCTGTTTGATGATGGTTGTCATGTTCTTCATCCCGGGCAAGGCGCGCAGAACGGAAGAGCAGGTGGAGCCAATGCGCTACAGCGCGGTTCATGAAGCCAAGGCGGAACACAGCGCGGGGTGGCTTACAGACTATAGCTTCTGCAGCGCATACCCTGACGGCTACCGTATGTCCGAGCAGGAGATTCTGGGGCAAAGAATTGCCTCCTCGGTGGAGGGCGTTGCAGCGGCGGCCACTGCCCGTCTTCATATTAACGGCAAACACGGCCTTCCCTACGAGGTGGATCTGGAGTGTGTCCGTGAGGCGGATGGGGAAAATCCGGCTGTTTTCCGGTCGCGGACTCAGGATAAAGCGGATATTACCTATTATTTTACCGTGCAGCCCTCGGAGAACGGCATCCTGCCGCCCAAAGTGCTCACATCCGGTTATCTCCCGGAGGCGTTCCGCTATTTCTGCGCGCAGAAAAAGATCAACTGCCGGGTCTGGTATCCCGCGTACGACGAGGTCGGCCTGGCAATCGCGTGGCCCGAGGTGGAGCGCACGGTGTTTTTGGAGTATGCCCTGGCCGTTGTGTTTGAGGAGTACAGCCGGTACGCCGGAGATCAATTACAGCCCTTAAATATCACGGTGATCTACGGGCGGGATGCGGACGCGGCTTTGGATGCGCTGGCGGAGGGAACCTACGGGCAGGACCCGGACGCAGCCCATCCGGGTTATTTTGTGAGCAGCGCGGAGGGCAAAAACCAGTTCCGTCCGGATCCCGGATTCGAGGACGCCCTGTGGGTGAGCCGTGTGGTCTGCGGTCCTGAGAAGAGCGGAGGCACGGTCCTGTATCCGGGCTGCGCGCGCTTTGACGTCACAAAAGAATTGCTGGATCATCTGGAAAGTCTGGATTGGATGGTCAAAATGAATTATAATAAGAGCGGTCGACAAACAATTATAAAGGAGAACGAACAATGAGAGCGGTAATACAGCGTGTGGCCCATGCGGGTGTGACGGTGGACGGCCAGGTTCTGGGAAAAATAGGAAAAGGATTCCTGATTCTGCTGGGCGTGTCGGATGAGGACACGGAGGAAGTGGCCGACCGGCTGGCGGATAAGATCTGTAAGCTGAGAATTTTTGAGGATGAGAACGGCAAGACCAACCTGTCCCTGGCGGATGTGGGCGGAGAGCTGCTGGTGATCAGCCAGTTTACCCTCTACGCGGACTGCAGAAAAGGCAACCGGCCCAGCTTTATCAAGGCGGGCGCCCCGGATATGGCGAACCGTCTGTACGAATATTTTATGGAGCGGTGCAGACAATACGTGAAGAGAGTGGAGCGCGGGGAGTTCGGCGCGGATATGAAGGTGGAGCTGCTCAACGACGGCCCGTTCACGCTGATGCTGGACAGCTGTGACCTGTTTAAATAGCGGAGAGGAATTGCGATGGCAAAGATAATGGAGACAGTATTATATTATAATCCGGGGACCCCGGAGACGATGAAGCACGTGGCCAGGTTAAAAAGCGTGCTGGTGCGCATGGGAATCCGAATCCGCAACATCGGCCCGGACCAGGTGAACCAGACGGTGGGTTATCTGGCAGGCGTCCCCGGATTTGAGGAAAATGCGGACGCGGGTCAGCTGCCGGTGATCAGCGAGGAGATGCTGGTGTTAAAACAGTTCAGCAGCCGCCGTATCGACGAACTTCTGCTGAACCTGCGCAAGGCGGGAGTTCCGCGCATCTCCCTCAAGGCGGTGCTCACGGAGCACAACTGCGGGTGGACCTTCTACGCGCTGTACAATGAGCTGCGGGAGGAGCACGAGAAGATGAGCGCCATGGAGGCGCCGGGACCGGCTGCGTCCGCGGGCGATCCGGAGGAAGCTTCCGAGGGCCAGGATGGCGCCGCCGCTTCCACGGACCAGGCGGCCCCCGCCCGGCCCGCAGAGTAACCCGGGAGGCGGCCCTTATGATTGATCCAACCAGAGACCGGCAGCTGCGGGAGCTGGAGCAGGTAAATCTGTGCGCGCAGATCCTCTACCAAGCCAGGAATGAGCTCTATCTGAACATGCGTTTCCTGGATATTCCCTTGAGCAGCCTGGGATTCGAGGCGGAGTGGGGATTGAACGGAATCCGCACGGACGGTTTCAATATCTATTACGGCCCGGATTGGCTGACCGGACTTTACGGTCAGGGGCGCGTGCGGGTGAACCGCGCTTATCTGCACATGCTGTTTCACTGCCTGTTCGGGCATTTGGACGGGCGGGGAGAGCGGGAAATATCCGATTGGAATCTGGCCTGCGACATCGCCATGGAGTCGGTGCTGGACGGGCTTTACCAGAAGTGCACCCACGTCCAGCCGGGAGCGTTCCGCCGTGAGACCTACCTGCGGATCCGGAAAATGTTAAACCAGGAGGTGCTGACCGCTCAGGGCGTGTACAAGGCTCTGGTGGAGATGAAACCCGACGACCGGCGAAGAGGCCAGCTGCAACGGGAATTTTATGTGGACGACCACAGCCGCTGGGAGGAGCCTCAGCCGCCCCGCCAGGTCAGAAACCGGCAGAACAAGTGGAAGGACAACCGGGAGCGCATGCAGACCGAGATGGAGACCGGCTCTAAAGACGCCTCGGAGGACAACCGAAGCCTTTTGGATGAGCTGGAGGTGGAGAACCGGGAACGGTACGATTACCGGCAGTTTCTCCGGCGGTTCGCGGTGTTAAAGGAGGAGATTCAGGTGGATATGGACTCCTTCGACTACGCCTTTTATACCTATGGGCTGTCCCTGTACGGGAACATGCCACTGGTTGAGCCTCAGGAGTCCAGAGAGGTGTACCGGGTGGAGGATTTCGCCGTGGTGATCGACACCTCCATGTCCTGTTCCGGGGAGCTGGTACAGCGTTTTTTGGAGGAGACCTACGACGTGCTGTCCCAGTCGGAGAGCTTCTTCCGCCGGGTTAATGTGCACGTAATCCAGTGCGACGACCAGATCCGGTCCGACGTGGTGATCACCAGGGCGGAGGATTTGACGGATTATATGGAGCATCTGACCCTGAAGGGCCTGGGAGGCACGGATTTCAGGCCGGCCTTTGAGTATGTGAACGGCCTGCGGGCCGCGGGGGCGTTTGCCAGGCTCCGGGGTCTGATCTACTTCACGGACGGAAAAGGGATTTATCCGGTGCAGGCTCCGCCTTACGACACGGCCTTTGTGTTCGTCAAGGACCAGTACAGCGACGAGTCGGTGCCGCCCTGGGCCATGAAGGTGATTTTGGAGGCGGACGATCTGATGGAGAAAGGGCAAAATGAGCCGGAGACAGGGAATATGGGACTGTTGCAGAAGGAAGAGCAGGAGAGAACGACATGAATATAAAACGGGCCAAACAAGAGATCAAGGACACCATCCAGGCGTATCTGCTGCGGGATGACACGGGCGCTTACGCGATTCCGTCCATCCGGCAGCGGCCGGTGCTGTTAATCGGCCCTCCGGGCGTGGGGAAAACCCAGATTATGGAACAGATATCCCAGGAAATGGGAATCGGTCTGGTGGCCTACACCATCACCCATCACACGCGGCAGAGCGCGGTGGGGCTGCCGTTTATTGAGAAAAAGCAGTACGGAGGCCGGGAGTACACGGTGACGGAGTACACTATGAGTGAGATCGTGGCCTCCATCTACGACAAGATCGAGTCCACGGGCCTGGCCGAGGGGATCTTGTTCATCGACGAGATCAACTGCGTGTCCGAGACATTGGCGCCCACCATGCTGCAGTTCCTGCAGTGCAAGACCTTCGGCAGCCACCGGATCCCGGAGGGCTGGATTATCGTGACCGCCGGCAATCCGCCGGAGTACAACAAGTCCGTCCGGGAGTTCGACGTGGTGACGCTGGACCGGATCAAGAAAATCACGGTGGAGCCGGATTTTGAGGTCTGGAAGGAATACGCCTACCGGGAAAATATTCATCCGGCCATCCTCTCTTACCTGGGCATCAAACGGCAGAATTTCTGCCAGATCGAGACGACGGTGGACGGGAAACGGTTTGCTACGCCCCGAGGCTGGGAGGATTTGTCGGAACTGATCTGCGTTTACGAGCGGCTTGAGAAGAAAGCGGACCGGGACGTGGTGGGGCAGTATATCCAGTTCCCCGCCATTGCAAAGGATTTCGCCAATTATCTGGAGCTTTATTACAAATACCGGGACGATTACCAGGTGGATCAGGTCCTGGCCGGAGTCATCAGCGAGGCTCTGTGCGACAAGGTGGCGAAGGCCGCATTTGACGAAAAGCTCAGCGTGGTTTGCCTGCTGCTGTCTAAGCTGTCCGGGGTGTTTCGGGAGCTGCGCCTGAGGGAACGGCAGATGGAACTTGTGATGAACGGGCTGAAGGAGTTCCAGAAGGCGGTTGTCACGGACGCGACCGCAGGAGGTGTTGCGCATGGCATGGCGGACTGCGAAAACGTTCAGTCTCCGGCCGCAGTCATGATGGGTCTGGCGGCCAGGATGGAGCGGGAGATAAACGCCGACCGGTCCGCCGGACTTTTGAGCCGCAGGGAGGAGGCGGTGCGCCGGTCTGCCTTGATAGAACTGGAAAATTATGGTAAAGAATTGGCGCAGATGGAGCGCGCGGACGGTCCGGCGGCCTGGGAGCAGGTGCGGGCGCGGTTCGGTCAGGCCAGCGACCGCTACGAGGAGCGGCGGATTTCCTGCGGTGAGATGCTGGAGCACGCCTTCGATTTCCTGGAGGCGGCCTTCGGGGACAGCCAGGAGATGGTCATTTTTGTGACCGAGCTGAATACCAATGAATATTGCGTCCGCTTTTTACAGGAGTATGAGTGCGAGCGGTATTACCAGTACAATAAACGGCTTTTGTTCGACGATGAGGAGCAGAGGTTGAGAGCGCGGATTTGAGAGACGGAAAGGAAAACGTTGGATGAAACACATATTAAAAAACGACAGAAATCAGGTCCGGTGGGGATATAAGCTCATGTCCTTTGTTCTGATCCAGGAGATCTTTGTGCCGATCGCCATATTGCTGGTTTCCGTGGCTCTGGTAAATCTGCTGTTTCCGGTTTTACAGGCGTCCGGGGTGTTGGACGGCGACGGCGTGCTGCGGGCGGAGTATCAAGAGGTTTTCCAGAACGGTTGGTTTATCGCGGGGATGATCGTACAGAACCTGTTGATGTGCCTGTTTTTTCTGGGGGCGTGGAAATATCTGCTTCACGGCAGCGCGCGCTCCATGGGACTTGCGGGCAGGGAATGGCTAAAGCAGCTGGGCGTGGGTTTTGCCATCGGGGTGGTGATGATTACCATTGTCTGCGGCGGGATTTATCTGACCGGCAGCGCCCGGGTAATGAACGGATCGGGCCTGCATTTCAGCCCGTGGCTGGCAGGTTATCTGCTCGTGTTCGTGTTTGTGGGGTTTGGAGAGGAGATCGCGTTCCGCGGTTATGCCATGGGAACGCTGCGGCAGACGGAAAAGGACTGGCTTATGGTGCTTTTACCCGCCATGCTGTTCGGGATTGCCCACAGTACCAATGCCAATTTCAGCCTGATGGGCTGCGGAAACATTATCCTGGCCGGGATTCTGCTGGGGCTTCTGGCCTTAAAGAGCGGACAGCTCTGGCTGGGAATCGGATTTCATATCTCCTGGAACTTTTTCCAGGGCTGCGTGTTCGGTTTCGGCGTCAGCGGTATCAGCACGCCCAGTGTGGCGGTGACGGAGCTGACCGGCTCTTCGCTATTAAACGGCGGGGCATTCGGGCCGGAGGGCAGTATTGTGGCCACGGTGGTGCTCCTGGCGGCAATCGCTGCGACGCTCTGGTGGTTCAGAGGGAAACAGGGGTCGGGGAAGTAAGAAAAAGGGGGGGAATATATGCTGTACGGGAAATTGCTGCGTTTTACATACCGCCTGGAACGGAATCCGGTGTTTGCTTCGGTCAAACGCGGTTTGCTGCTGCTGACGCCGGTGCTGATCGTGGGGGCGGTGGCCCTGATGCTGCGGAACCTTCCCATTCCCGGATTCCAGGAGTGGATTACGGCGGCGGCGGGCGGGGCGGTTTACAGCACTCTTGGGTTCATCTACGACGCCACCATCGGCATCATGTCCTTGTGTCTGCTGTGCGGTATCAGCTATTCTTATGCCGCGACCATTTCCGGGTCCGACAAGACGTTCTGCCTGGTGGCGGTTATGGCCTCTCTTGGAAGCTTTTTCATCCTGTTCAGCGCGCAGAGCAGCGGCGTGTTCGAGTTCGCCAGCCTGGGCGCGGTCAGCATGTTCGGGGCCATTTTGTGTTCCGTTACGGCCACGGCGCTGTTCGGCGCGTTCAGCCGTTATCTGCCGGCCCGCCTCCGCTCCTACAGCGCGGGCATGGACGTGCAGTTTCGGGTGTCGGTTTCCCTGATCGTGCCGCTGTGCCTGTGTCTGCTGGTCTTTGCTCTGGCGGGGCTGGCGATGGAACAGTTTCTGGGGGTTGGAAGCATCAATGAACTGCTCTCGGGCGGAATGATGGCCCTATTCCAAAATGTGCCCAACGAGCTGGGCAAGGGCGTGCTGTTTGTGGTTCTGACCGACCTTCTGTGGCTGTTCGGCATCCATGGGGGAAATGTGATGGAGCCGGTGGCGCAGGCCTATTTCGCCACCCTGGACCAGAACGGCAGCGCCATTGTCTGCAAATCCTTTGTGGATAATTTCGCGCTTATCGGCGGAAGCGGAGCGACGCTTTGCCTGCTGCTGGCCCTGCTGCTGTTCTCGCGGTCCCACGAGAACCGGCGGCTGGCATGGTGCTCGCTGCCCTTCGGGGTGTTCAATATGAACGAGCCGCTGGTGTTCGGATTCCCGGTGATTTTAAATCCAATCCTCTTTCTGCCGTTTCTCCTGGTGCCTGTGATCTCGCTGCTCATCGGGTACGCGGCCACGGCCTGCGGATTTATGCCGGTGGTGACCACCACGGTGACCTGGACGACTCCGGCGCCCCTCAGCGGATACGCCGCAACCCACTCCGTAAACGGTGCCCTGGTACAGGCGGTGATTGTGGCGGCGGGCACGGCGGTTTACGCGCCATTTGTGCGCCTTTCCGAGCACATGCAGCAGGAGCGGATCCGGATTGACCTGGAGGACTTGCTGAGGGTGTTTGCGGAGGAGAGCGAGCTGCCGGCCCTGGGAAACCAATTTCTGGAGCGGTCCGACAATGTAGGCGCGGTGGCCAAGGTGGTGGTGGAACAGCTTAGCCGGGATTTGCGGGCAGGGAGAATACCGGTGTTCTACCAGCCGCAGGTGGACGAGTTCGGCGGGGTCTGCGGGGTGGAAGCCCTGCTGCGCTGGAGATTCCGGGGCAAGCCGCTGCCGCCTCCGCTGGTGATCAAGCTGGCCAGGGAGGCGGGAATCTATGGGGACCTGACCGACTGCATCCTGGATACGGCGGTGGCGGACAGCGCCCGCTTCCGGAACGCCCTGGGCCGGCCTCTCATGGTGTCGGTGAACATTTCCCCTTATGAGGCAAATGACGAGGCGTTTGTCCGCAAGGCGGTTCGCCTGGTTGAGGAGGCCGGGCTCCAAAACAGCTTCTGCCTGGAGGTGACGGAGGAGGCCGCACTGGAGCGGTTTGGAAAAATCGCGGAAAATCTGCACAATCTTTTCGGGCACGGCATCCTGGCGGCTATCGATGATTTCAGTATGGGCCAGACGTCCCTTAAATATCTCCAGGGGAGCAATTTCCAGTTTGTAAAGCTGGACGGCGCTCTTGTGCGCCAGCTCCTTGACAGCCCGCGCAGTCAGGATATCGTGCGCGCCATCGTGGGATTGGGGCAGGATTTGAACTTTCAGGTGGTGGCGGAGTATGTGGAGAGCCGGGAGCTTCGGGACCTGCTGCTCTCGTTGAACTGCCGCATTTTCCAGGGGTATCTCTACAGCCCCGCGGTGCCACCCGCCGAGCTGGTCCGCTTTGTGCTGGATCGGGACAGCGCGCGGCAGCGTCCGGTGGCCGGGTCATAAGTCAGCGCCGTTTCCAACGCAGCGTGTTGTCAGTAAATTCCGCTTCCAGCTCCCCGCTGTCGTGGAGCCAGGACAGATAGGAGCGGACCGTGCTGCCCACCAGCACGTGCTGCTCAAAGTTCATGGTCAGGCCGTAGGAGTCGAATACATGTTTTAAGACCGCTTCGGAGGAGGCGGGGGTCCGGCAGAATGTGCAGATGAGGTCCGCAATTTGGCGGACCTTTTTGCGGTTTAGGTCCACCAGCGGTCCGATGTCGTCCGTGGCCTCCGCGTGGGAGGGGACGAATAGGCGGCCTTCCATGCGGGCTACCGCGTCCAGGGTATCCAGGTAGGCGGCCACGTCGTAGATGAAGGAGACGTGGTATTTTTCCAGGGTGGCAGCGCTGCTCAGGCAGTCCGCCAGAAATACGGTGTCATCCGGCGTCCGAAACCCGTACATCTGGAAGAAATGGCCGGGCAGAGGGATGACCTTAAGGCCGCTGGGAAAGTCCGGGTCCGAGAAGGGGACTACGCTGCTGGGCTGGGCCATGAGAAATTTGTGGCGCAGCGCCCCCGCCGGAAAACCGCCGTACAGGAAAGCCGGTTCCAGGATGGGGCTTTCGGTGAAATGCCCCTCGATTCCCTCGGCAAAGATTTTACAGCCGGTTTTCTGCTGGATAAAATGGTTTCCGCCGATGTGGTCCGCGTTGGAGTGGGTGTTGACGATGCCCGTAAGCTGCCATCCGCGCTGTTCCAGGATCCGCAGGAGCTTGCGTCCCGCGTCCTTGTCATTTCCGCTGTCGATCAGGCAGACCTGGCCGTCCCCTGAGCAGTAGATGCCGATTTTTGCCGGTGCGTTGACATAGTAGCTGCAATCTCCGGCCTGAGTCAGTTCAAACATAGAAAAGCCCTCCTTATATGGTGCGGTGTGTTCTGAATTTGTTTAAATTATACCACGCCGCCCAGCCGTTGTCCCGCTGCGGATCTGCATATTTCCCGTATGTTTCGGACGAATTATTCATCAATATAGCGCCAATTCTAAAATATTCAGAAAGAATTTGGTAGGTATTGAAAAGTCAGCCACAATATGGCATACTGATAATAACAAAAAAGGGGTAGACAGCGCCGGGGATTCAGGGCGCTGTTGTTTCTATTTAGACTTTAGAAAGGAGAACTTATGATTAACAAATTCTGTAAAACGCCACTGTGGGAGGCAACGATGACGCTGGCCGCCACGGCAGAGGGAAGGATTCCGGCTGAGACGGTGATCCGGGATGCCAGGCTGGTGAATGTGTGCACCGGTGAGATTATGGAGCACACGGACGTAGCCATTGCCCAGGGGAGGATCGCTCTGGTGGGAGATGGCTCCCACTGCATCGGGCCGGACACCCGGGTAATCGAGGCTGAGGGACAGTACATAGCGCCGGGATTTTTGGACGGCCACATCCATGTGGAGTCTTCCATGATGGGCGTGGGGGAGTATGCCAGGGCGGTGATCCCCCACGGCACCGTGGGCATTTATATGGATCCCCACGAGATCTGCAACGTGCTGGGGCTGGAGGGCGTTAAGTGTATGGCGCAGGATGCGGCCAGAACGCCCCTTAAAGCCATGATCACCACCCCGTCCTGCGTGCCCGCAGTTCCCGGGTTCGAGGACACCGGCTCGGCCATCGGTCCGGAGGACGTGGAGGGAACCATGTACTGGGACAGCGTTGTGGGCCTGGGCGAAATGATGAATTTTCCGGGTATTTTAAACTCCGACGAGCGCACCCATAAGATCGTGGGGGCCACCCTGAGAGCGGGAAAGATCGTCACCGGCCACTACTCCATGCCCGAGACCGGAAAAGGCTTAAACGCCTACATCGCCTCCGGAACCCGCTGCTGTCATGAGTCCACCCGGGCCGAGGACGCCCTGGCCAAAATGCGCCTGGGGATGTACGCCCAACTGCGGGAAGGCTCCGCCTGGCACGACCTGCACCAGGTGGCAAAGGCCATTACGGAGCACAAGGTGGACACCCGGTTCGCCTGCCTGGTATCCGACGACGCCCACCCGGAGACTCTGATCCAGGAAGGCCATCTGGACCACATCATGCGCAGGGCATTGCAGGAGGGCATCGACCCCGTCACGGCGATCCAGATGGTGACCATCAACTGCGCCCAGTGCTTCCAGATGGACCACGAGCTGGGTTCCATCGCGCCGGGAAAGTGCGCGGACATCGTGTTCCTCAACAACCTGGAGGAGCTCAGGGTGACCCGGGTGCTGATCGACGGCGACGTGGTGGCGGAGGACGGGAAGATGACCGTTCCCCTTAAGCCTTATTCCTACCCCGCCTGGGCGATGGATTCCGTGCACGTCGGCGGCTCCATCACTCCGGATTCCTTCCGGCTGAATGCGCCGGGAACCGGGGAGGGCACCCCTTTGGCCGACGGAAGCCGGGTGAAGGTGCAGGTGATCGAGGTGGGCTCCGGCAAGGTGGCCGACATTGCGGGCACGGCGCTTCTGACCGTGGCGGAGGGGCAGGTACACTCCGATGTGGAGCAGGACGTATTGAAGACCGCGGTGTTTGAGCGCCATCATGAGACAGGCAAAGTGGGCTTCGGCTTCTGTAAGGGCTTTGGCATCCGCTGCGGCGCAATGGCCTCCACCGTTGCCCACGACGCCCACAATCTGCTGGTGGTGGGAACCAACGACGCGGATATGGCGCTGGCGGCCAATACCCTGATCGAGAGCAAGGGCGGCATGGCCGTGGTGCAGAACGGCCGGGTTCTGGGTGTGGTGCCTCTTCCCATCGCCGGGCTGATGAACGACAAGCCGGCGGAGGAGATGGCCGCCATGGTGAGCCGTCTGACGGAGTGCTGGGAGCAGATCGGCTGCACCATGGTTTCCCCGTTTATGACCATGGCCCTGATTCCCTTGGCCTGTCTGCCGGAGCTGCGGCTCACGGACCGGGGGCTGGTGGACTGCCGGACCTTCCAGTTTACGCCTCTGTTTGTGGACGGGGCGGAGAACGCCTGATGGCGGCAGAGCGCGTGACCGGGCCCTGGCTGTCCCGGGAGCCGGAGACGGTCTCCCGGGAACTGGATTACCTTCTGGACTGCGTCCGCGAGGAGGAATGCGTGCGGGACCTGCGGTTTAACGGGCTGGCGGCCGGGGAGGAATCCCTGCGGCTGCTGGCCGCCGTCCAGTGCCTGTTTGTAAATTGCAGCTTTCAGAGCTGTTCCTTTGAGCAGAGTTCATTTGTGGACACGGTGTTTCAGTCCTGCGATTTTTCCAACTGCGATTTCAGCGACAGCTTTTTCAACCGCTGTGAGTTCAGGAACTGCAAGGGGCTTGGGACCAAGTTTGCGGGCAGCACGGTGAAGAATCTGACCCTGGCCGGCTGCGCTATGGATTTCGCCAACTTCGACGCCTGCCGTCTGGAGCGCGTCTGCGTTTCAGACAGCCGCCTGAAGGGGGCCGTGTTCAGCCAATGCCGCGCCAAGGATGTTTACTGGGACCGGGTTGACCTGACCGGAGCCAGCTTTTTTAAGACGCCCCTTCGGGGAATGGACTTTACCACCAGCCAGATCGGAAGTCTGGTATTGTCCGACGGCTGCGAGGAGCTGCGCGGGCTTACGGTGGATCTTTACCAGGCGGCGGAGCTGTCAAAACGGCTGGGCCTGATGATTAAATAATCCTTTTTTGGATAAAATGCTGATTGACGCAGAATGGTGTTATGCATTAGTCTTTTATATAACACATTCTGCGTTTGGCTTTTTTTTGAGCCGCAGTTTCTGAAGGGGACGTGGAAACGCTTTTATCATGGGATATTATGATATATAATAGAAAGAGAGAAGGATGTTCAACCGATTTTGAAATGTTCCGGGAAGGGGGATTTAGGAATGAAGATCACGTATATTCACCACAGTTCATTTCTGGTGGAAATGGACCAGGCGGCGTTTCTGTTCGACTATTTTGAGGGGCAGCTGCCGGAGATTCTCGACAAACCGCTGGTGATTTTTTCCAGTCATCGCCATGGAGACCATTTCTCTCCGGTGATTTTTGAGCTGGCGGACCAGGCGGAACAGGTGGTATATGTCCTCAGCGACGATATCTGGCGCAAGCGGGCGCCTCAGGAGCTGCGCCGCCGGATTCTGTTTATGGGGCCGGACGAGGAGGCTTCCATCAATCTTCCGCCTGCGATTCACGTGCGGACCATGAAGTCCACGGACGAGGGCGTGGCCTTTCTGGTGGAGTGCGGGGGCAAACGGATTTACCACGCGGGCGATCTGAACGACTGGGTGTGGTCCGGCGAGCCGGAGGCCGACAATCTGCGCATGAGTGAAAATTACAACCGGGAGCTGGAGAAGATGAAAGGCAACCACGTGGACGTGGCCTTCGTACCCCTGGACCCGCGCCAGGAGGGCGATTTTTACCGGGGTATGGACGGCTTTATGCGCACGGTGGGCGCGGATGTGGTATTCCCCATGCATTTCTGGGGAGACTTTACCGTGGCGGACAAGCTGAAACAGCTGGAGTGCTCTGCGGATTACCGCGGCAGGGTGATGGAAATCCACCGCTGCGGCGAGGAGTTTGTGATTTAATATGGGGCGGAAAAGCCGCATAGGGAAAGGATGGAAGAACATTATGATATTGATTCGCGGCGGACGCGTGGTGGACCCGGCGACGGGCAGAGATGAGCGGGCCGATTTGGTATTGGAGGGCGGAGTGATCCGGGAAATCTGCGCGCCCGGCCAGGCGGCGGAGACGGATTTTGACCAGGTGATCGATGCAAAAAACCTGGTGGCTGCGCCGGGGCTTGTGGACGTTCACGTGCATTTCCGGGATCCGGGACTGACCTACAAGGAGGACATTCACTCGGGAGCCCGGGCCGCGGCCAGAGGCGGCTTCACCACGGTGGTGTGCATGGCGAATACCAAACCCATTGTGGACAATGAGGAGACGCTGCGTTACGTTCTCGCGGAGGGCAAAAAGACCGGCATCCACGTGTTGAGCTGCGCCGCTGTTTCCAGGGGCTTTGAGGGCCGGGAGCTGACGGATATGGAGGGCCTTCTGGCCGCCGGAGCCGCCGGATTCACGGACGACGGGATTCCGCTGATGGACGGTGTGTTTGTCAAGAAGGCGATGGAAGAGGCGGCCCGTCTGGACACGGTGCTGAGCTTCCACGAGGAGGACAAGAGCTTTATTGTCAACAACGGCATCAACCATGGGGCCGTGTCGGACCGGCTGGGGATTTACGGCTCCCCGGCGCTTGCCGAGGACGCGCTGGTGGCCAGGGACTGCATGATCGCGCTGGAGACCGGGGCGAAGGTGGACATCCAGCACATCAGCTCCGGGCACGCGGTCAGAATGGTCCGGCTGGCCAAGAACCTGGGCGCAAATGTGTGGGCCGAGGTGACGCCCCACCATTTTGCGCTGACCGAGGAAGCGGTGCTCAAATACGGCACGTTGGCCAAGATGAACCCGCCCCTGCGGACCGAAACCGACCGCGCGATGCTGATCGAGGGGCTGAAGGACGGTACCATTGACATGATCGCCACGGACCACGCGCCCCACAGCGCGGAGGAGAAGGCCAGACCGCTGACGGAGGCGCCCAGCGGGATCATCGGCCTGGAGACCGCCCTGGCGCTGGGAATCACCTGTCTGGTGAAGCCCGGACATCTGAGCCTGTGCGAACTGATGAAGAAAATGAGTTTCAATCCGGCCCGGCTCTACAAGCTGGACTGCGGCCGCCTGGAAGCCGGAGCTCCGGCGGATCTGGTGCTGTTCGATGAGAACGAGGAGTGGACGGTAACGGATTTCGCCTCCAGGGCAGCCAACAGTCCCTTTGTGGGGGAACGGCTCACCGGCCGTGTGAAGTACACGATCTGTGAGGGAAAGGTGGTATACCAGGACAGATGACAGGCGAGAGAAAATATGATGTGATCCTGTTGGACGTGGACGGCACGCTGCTGAATTTCGACCAGGCTGAGGCGGACGGGATGCGGGTAGTGCTGCGGGAATACGGGTTCGAACCGACGGATGAGCTTCTGGAAGCTTACCACCAGGTGAATAACGCGTACTGGGCGGCCTTTGAGCGGGGAGAGGTGACCAAGGAACGGCTGGTCTGCCAGCGGTTCGAGACATTTTTCGGGAGTCTCGGCAAGACCGTGGACGGCGCTCAGGTGGAGAGCCTGTACCGCAGGCAGCTGGACGGCTCCGCTATCCTGATCGACGGGGCGGTGGAGATCTGCGGATATTTGCGGGACCGGTACGATCTGTATATCGTGACCAACGGAACCTCGTCCACCCAGTACAAGCGGCTGGCAGCCTCCGGGTTGGATCTGTATGTGAAAGACATTTTCGTGTCCGAGGACGCGGGGAGCCAGAAGCCCCAGAAGGAGTATTTCGACTACTGCTTTTCAAGGATTCCCGGCGCGGACCCCTCCCGTATGCTGTTGGTGGGGGATTCGCTGCACTCCGACATACTGGGGGGAAATGTGGCGGGCACCGATACCTGCTGGTATAACCCGAAGGGGAAGGCGGGAGAAAGCGGGATCCGGGTGGACTATGAGATACGGGATTTGAGGGAATTGGAAAAAATTGTATAATCGATTCGATGCCGCACGGCAGCTTTCCATCCGGGAGAGCTGCCGTTTGATTTGGAAACGCTGAATTGCGGGCGTATGCCGAAGCGGATTGGGAGCTGTAAATCTATAAAATATTTCTCAAATTCTACTTTACTTATACACTTTAGTATGCTACTATGGTAGAGTGATTTTTGAATAAAGTATCAGACCCATGAAATCATGTTTTGAGGAGGATCAGTATTATGAAAAAGAAAACATTTTGCCTGGCTATGGCGGCTGTGATGGCTTTTGGGCTGGCAGGCTGCGGCGGCGCGGAAACCAAGGGAGAAGCCGCTACAACAGTTGAGAGCACGGCGGATACTACTGCGGCGGACACCACTGCGGCGGATAAGGCAGCGGACACTTCCGCGGCTGAGAGCGAGACTTCCGCGGAGGCCCAGGCTGCTGGCGGACATTTTATCGTAGGATTTGACCAGGAGTTCCCGCCCATGGGATTCATGGGGGATAACGGGGAATACACCGGATTTGACCTGGAGCTGGCCCAGGAGGTCGCCAAACGCCTGGGACTGGAATACCAGCCGCAGCCCGTTATCTGGGATACCAAGGACATGGAGCTGGATTCCGGAAATATCGACTGTATCTGGAACGGCTTCACCATGACGGGCCGTGAGAGCGATTACGAGTGGACGGAAGCCTATATGGCCAACTCCCAGGTGTTTGTGGTCGCAGCGGATTCCGGTATCGCGTCCATGGACGACTTAAAGGGCAAGGTTGTGGAGTGCCAGGCCGATTCCTCCGCTCTGGCGGCGCTGAATGAAAACCCGGACCTGACGGCCACTTTTAAAGAGCTTGTGACCACGGCGGATTACAACTCCGCGTTTATGGACCTGGAGCAGGGCGCGGTGGACGCCATCGCCATGGACGTGATCGTGGCGGGGTACCAGATTCAGCAGAGGAACGCCGATTTTGTGATCCTGGAGGACCACCTTTCCGCTGAGGAGTACGGCGTTGGTTTTAAGAAGGGCAACACGGAGCTGCGCGACAAGGTTCAGAAGACTCTGGAGGAAATGGCTCAGGACGGTACCTTAAAGGCGATCTCCGAGAAGTGGTTCGGCGAGGACGTGACCACCATCGGCAAGTAAACAATTCATATTCCGAAAGCCGCTGCATGTTTAACCGTACAGCGGTTTTCTCCGCGCTGGGGGGCGGGGCCCGGCCCGCGCGATTTTAAGATGCTTCGGCGATTGCCGGGGGAAAGCGGTCCGGGATCGGCGGGAGTAGGCCGGGCATCAGGGAGCGCTAAACGTATAGAAAAGGCGGTAGATCATTATGGGGAAAATGACGGTTGAACAGATTCTGATCCAGCTCATGGGGGGAATGCTGACCAGCGTACAGATATTCGTGGTGACGCTGGTATTTTCGCTGCCTCTGGGCCTGGTGGTCGCCTTCGGGCGGATGTCCGCGAACCGTGTGGTCCGCACCATTGTGAAGGGGTACATCTCGGTTATGCGCGGCACGCCGCTGATGCTGCAGCTGATGGTGGTGTATTTCGGGCCTTACTATATTTTCGGGCTGAAGCTGGGCAGCGGCTACCGCCTTTGGGCCGCGCTGATCGGATTTGTGATCAACTACGCCGCCTATTTCGCGGAGATTTACCGCAGCGGCATCCAGTCCATGCCCCAGGGCCAGTATGAGGCGGCCAAGATCCTGGGCTACAGCAGGGGACAGACCTTTTTCAAGATTATCCTGCCCCAGGTGATCAAGCGGATTCTGCCGTCCGTGACCAACGAGGTCATCACCCTGGTGAAGGATACCTCCCTGGCGTTTACCCTGAGCGTTATGGAGATGTTTTCCATCGCTAAGATGCTGGCGGCGTCCCAGAGCAACATGATTCCGTTTATCGCGGCGGGCCTGTTCTACTACGTGTTCAACCTGATTGTGGCCCTGGCCATGGAAGGGCTTGAGAAGAAGCTGAATTATTACCAGTAAGGGGAAGGAGTTTGGGGACAATGAATCTTTTGGAGATCAATCATGTGGAAAAAGCCTTCGACGGGCTGGGCGTGCTTAAGGATATCTCCCTGACCGTGGGGGAAGGCGAAATCGTGTCCATAATCGGGCCCTCCGGCTCCGGAAAGTCCACTCTGCTGCGCTGCGCCACTATGCTGGAAACCATGGACAGCGGGGAGGTCATTTACCTGGGGAAAAAAGCGGCCTGGACCGGCGCGGACGGTAAGGCCGTGTACGCGGGCAGGAAGGAGCTGCGGGAGATCCAGAGCCAGTACGGCCTGGTGTTTCAGAATTTCAACCTGTTTCCCCACTATTCCGTGATGAAGAACATCACCGACGCGCCCATCCATGTGCAGAAGCGGGAGAAGGAAATTGTCTTCCGGGAGGCCCGGGAGCTGCTGCGCAAAATGGGACTGGAGGACAAGGAAAACGCCTATCCCTGCCAGCTCTCCGGCGGACAGTGCCAGCGGGTGGCCATCGCCAGAGCGCTGGCGTTAAACCCAAAGATTCTGTTTTTTGACGAACCCACCTCGGCCTTGGACCCGGAGCTGACCGGAGAGGTGTTAAAGGTGATCAAATCCCTGGCGGACCTGGATATCGCCATGGTGATCGTCACCCATGAGATGGCCTTTGCCCGGGATATCTCCGACCGGGTGATCTTCATGGCGGACGGCGTTATCGTGGAGCAGGGGACGCCGGAGCAGGTATTCGCCTCGGACAACGAGCGGACCCAGAGCTTTTTGGGGCGGTATGGGGAGATGCTGCAGAGGGGATAACTGAATTAACTGAAAATGACTTTTAGCGGGAGGGTATTCCGTAGGGCAGCGCGGCTGTCTGTGCGGAATACCCTCCTTTTTGCGCACAAAATTGACGGAAACCGGTGCGGTGCAGCGCGAGGTTCTGTGCATGTGCGTCAGCGGTCCATAGGCGGCAGCCTAGTCTGAAACTATAAATGTGAATAAAAAATATCGTTAATTTTAAAATTAGTATTGCATTTCTGATAATAAAGTGGTATAAAAAATCTAAGTGGATTATCTGCTATACCACATATACCAATTTGCGCAAACCGGTATGAAGATGGAGAGATGAATAGGAGGAAGCGATATGAGTTTGTTACAAGCGATACTGATCGGCTGTGTGGCGGCGCTGACCCAGTTGGAAGGGGGTTGGCTGGGGGAATGCAAGCTCCGTGAGCCCATCGTGACGGGATTTCTGGTCGGTCTGATTCTGGGGGATGTGAAGCAGGGTCTGATGATCGGCGCGACGCTGCAGTTGATGTGGATGGGAGCCACGGGCATCGGCCCAACGGCTCAGTTGGATATTGGTACCGGCGGAACCATTGGAACCGCGGTGGCGCTGCTGACCGGCACCGGCGCTGAGAGCGCCATTCTCTTCGGCGTTCCCGTGGCCGTGATCATGCAGTTTTTGAACACTCTGCTGCTGTCCGCGTACTCAGGTGCTATGCTGGTTGCGGACCGCAAGATCGACGAGCTGAATTTTAAGAGCGTGAACGCCGTCCATTATCTCTGCGGTTTCGGCACGTTTCTCTTGTATTTCGGCCTGACCTTTATCGTGATGTACTTCGGAAACCATATGATCGAGGGCATTGTAAACGGTCTTCCGGCCTGGATGAACGCGGGCCTGACCGGCGTAGCGGCTATTCTCCCCTGCCTGGGTTTTGCGCTGCTGCTCAATATCATTATGGAAAAAAACCTGATTCCGTATTTTATCCTGGGCTTTATCCCCGCGGCTTACGTGGGCTTTGACCTGACCATGGTTGCGATCGCAGGTATCGCGGTTGCGGTTGCGTGGATCATCTTTATGCTGCGGCAGAACGAGGGAACCAGGGCCGCCGCTGCGGCGTCCAGTGTGGAAGACGAGTGGGAGGATTAAACGATGGCGAAAAATGAGATAATCAGTGCGGAAAATAATCTGACGAAGAAAGATTTTGTAGGCGTTTTCTGGCGCAGCTTTACCTTGCTGGGGTCCTTTAACTACGAGCGGATGGAGGGGCTGGGTTTCCTCTACGCGGTGATGCCGGTGCTGCGCAAGATCTATAAAGGGGACGACGAGGCGTTAAAAGCCGCAATGCACCGCCATATCGCAGCCTTCAACATGACCGTGGCGCCCTCGCCCTTTGTCATGGGCACCACCATCGCCATGGAGGAGAAGGCTAAGCGGGACAAGACCTTTGACGTGGCCTCCATCAACGCCATCAAGGTATCCCTGATGGGCCCGCTGTCCGGAATCGGAGACACCTTCTTCTGGGGCATCTTCCGGATTCTGGCCTGCGCCCTGGCGGTGGGCTTTGCCAAGGAGGGGAATATCCTGGCGCCCTTTGTGCTGCTGCTGTTCTTCAATATTCCCAACTTCCTGACCCGTTGGTTCGGATTGTTCATCGGCTACCGTCAGGGGCATTCCCTGCTGTCGGAGATGCAGGCCACGGGCCGCGTGCAGCTGTTTACCCACTGCGCGGGCATCATCGGAGCTATGTCCATCGGCTGTATGATCGCCATGTGGGTGAGCATCTCCTGCCCCCTGCAGTTCACCATCGCGGGAAGCGAGATCGTGCTCCAGGAGTACTTAGACCAGCTTCTTCCCAAGCTGCTGCCGCTGGCCTTTACCCTGGGCATTTTCGCCTGCATCAAGAAAAAAATGAAAGTGACCGCCATCATCGGCGGAATCGTGGTGGTCGGCTTTATCCTGGGTATTCTGGGACTGATCGCAATGTAAGGAGGATGTAGTATGGCTATTTTGGATGTGAGAATTGACGACCGGCTGATTCACGGCCAGGTGTGCGGGTTTTGGATTCCCCACTACTCCCTGGAGCGCATCGCCATCGTGGACGATGAGATTGTAAACGACGAGATCCGCAAGACTGCTCTGAAGTTCGGCTGCCCGGAAAAGTGCAAGTTGTCCATTTTCAGCACGGTCAAGGCGGCGGATAAGTTTATCCGCAAGATCGACGAGGGCATCCGGGTGATGATCCTGTGCAACAGCCCGGTGCCGATTTTAAAGATGGCACAGCTGGGCTACAAAGCGCCCTTTGTCACGGTGGGCAACATGTCCACCAAACCGGGAGCCATCCAGATCCGCAAGACGGTGTTTGTGTCGCCGGAGGAAAAGGCGGCGTTTGCGGAGCTGGTGGAGATGGGAATTCCTGTTTATTCCCAGATGGTTCCCAATGAGGCGAGGGAGGACATTTCCGAACTTTTAAGAAATTAATGTAAATTCAGATATCAACGGTCCGGCGGCCGCTGCCGGCGCGCCGGGCCGGACCCATCAGAGGAGGAGAACAACATGCAGCAGACGGTACTTGACAACATCAGGTTCCAGCCCCAGGTATTGCCCCAGGTGCTGGAGAATCAGGCGGTTTTTGTGGAGCCATTTGTGGAGCTGTTCCGCAAACACGATATTAAACGGATCTATTTCTTTGGTTCCGGCACCTCTTACAACGTGTCGCAGATTGCGGCCTACTATTTCAAACACATTGTGGGGATCGAGGGAATCGCCCAGTACCCCACGGTATTTAAAAACTATGAGAAAGCGGACTGGACGGGACTTCTGCGAAACGATCAGATTCTGTTCGTGGGTATCAGCCAGTCCGGCACCTCGGTTTCCACCTGCGAGGTGATGGCCCATGCCAAGGCAAACGGTTACCCCACCCTGGCCCTGACGGGAAATCTGGAGAGCGAGATCACCAAACACGTGGACACCGCAGTCCACCTGCTGGTGGGCGAGGAGCTGACCCCTCCGGAGACTAAAGGGTATACGGTTTCTGTGCTGAGCGCTTACCTGTGGGCTGTGGGCGTAGCCCGGGACAAGGGCGTCTATTCTGAGGAAGAGTACCAGACCGCGATTCGGGAGACAAAGGAGCTGGTGGACAATTTCCAGACCGTGATCGAGGAGAGCGAAGCGTGGTACGATCGCAACCGTGCTTCCATTGTGAACAGCGACCGGCTGTTTGTGCTGGGCTACGGCATCGACTACGGCTCCATGCTGGAGGGCATGCTGAAGGTAGGGGAGATGCTCCGCCTGCCCACCATCGGATATGAGATCGAGGAGTATTCCCATGGGCCGACGATGGCGCTTAAGCCCAACCAAACCCTGTTTATGATCGGTTCAGACGAGGCGGAGTTCGAGCGCATGCTGCAGTTTCGGGCCGCATTCAAGAAGTATACCGACCGGGTTCACGTGATCACCTGCCGGGAGATCGAGGGCGACAGCCGGGATCTGGTGTTTGGGATCAAGGCCAACAAATTTATCGCGCCCCTGATGTACACGGTTCCGTTCCAGTTTGTGGCGGCCAAGGGCGCCAAAGATATTTTCATTGACACCAATATCAACCCCTTTGATGAGCCGCTGGCTCACTATCCGGACGGGGAATAGGATTCGATCGCGCGGTATTTCCGAGCCGCCCGCCCCTGCTTTTGTGAGGGCGGCCGGCCGGACGCCGGGTGCAGGAGGATAAAAGATGATCGGAATTTTAGTCACAGGCCACGGCAGATTTGCCACCGGTATCACCAGCGCTCTGGAACTGGTGCTGGGGAAACAGGAGTGCTTCGAGGCGGTGGATTTTCCGGACGGGGACACTAAGACGGAGCTGGAGCGGAATATGGACGAGGCGTTAAAGCGCCTGGAAGGGACGGAGCACATTCTGGCGTTCTGCGACATTCTCAGCGGCTCGCCCTTCAACACGCTGATCGACCGGGCCATGCGCCGGGGCGGCATCACCGTGTACTACGGGACAAACGTGGCGATGCTGTTGGACACCACGCTGAACCGGAATTTCGGCAAGAGCCTGGAGGAGCTGAACGCGGATATCGTGGACAAGGGCCGGAGCCAGGTGGGACGGTTTGACGCGGGCGGCGTGGAGGAGGATGACGACTCATTTTAGACAATATGGGCGGCGCTGCGGCCGTGAAAGGGGAGTTTATGGGTTTCAGAGCAGTGATTTTTGATATGGACGGGGTTCTGATCGACAGCGAATATCTGTACCTGACCGGAATCCATCGGGAGCTGCAAAAAAAACGGCCCTGGGTCCGGGAGGAGGACTTATACCCGTCCGTTGGAATGGACAGCGCCAGGAACCGGGAACTGATGCACAGGGTGGCAAGAGAGCCCCTTGACAATCTGGAATTCGACCGGGAGCTGGAAGAAATTTACAGTCTCTTTGACGACGTGTGTTACCGGGATATTCTGTACCCGGAGGTGCCAGATGTGCTGAGACGCCTGCGGGAGATGGGGTTTAAGACAGCGCTGGCTTCCTCCACCGGTATGGAGGGAATCCGGAAGGTGCTGAGGCAGTGCGGGATCGGGGAGCTGTTCGACTATGTGGTCAGCGGGGAACAGTTTCGGGAGAGCAAACCCAATCCGGAGATTTATCTGACCGCAATGGCGGCGCTGGGCTGCCGGGCCGGTGAATGTCTGGTGGTGGAGGATTCCACCTACGGGGTGACCGCCGGAGTGGCCGCCGGGGCCTGCGTGGCAGCCAGGCGGGACAGCCGGTTTCCCTTTGACCAGACCGGGGCGGCGTATCGGGTCGATTCGCTGACCGAGATACTGGAACTGCCCGGAATCGCGGGACAAAATGACGCGGCGCTGTGAACGCAAGATTCACGGCGTCGTTTTGTGTTTTGCAAGAGAATTTGCCGTTCTTGCATTGGCCGGTTTATTGTGTTATGATTTGGACAGACTGAAAATGGAACGGAACAGGGGGAGCTATGGAACAGGGAAATCGATACATATTAAGGGATATGGAACGGTTCGAGCCGATCACGGCCACGCTGGAATCCAGAAAATTCCGGTCGGAATACCGTGTGCTGGATATGGAGGTCACGGAGTCCAACCGCTATATCAGCCAGAAGCTGAAGATTCCCATTGCCTCGCGGATTTTTTATTTCCGGAAATTGCGGCTTGTGGACGGGGTTCCCAAGTCGATTGAAAAGACCCATATTCTCTATGACAAGGTTAAGGGCGTGGAGAGCGCGGATTTGGGGAAGCAGTCGTTTTACAAGACATTACAGGAAATGTTCGGTTATGTGACCCGCAGAAGCGAGGAGGAGATCCTGATTGTGGCGGCCGGGGAGAAGGAAAAGGAGCTGCTGGGCTGCGGGGACGGGGAACTGATGATGATCAAGGGAATCACCTACAAGGAAGAGCCGGAGCCCTTCGAGTATTTTGAGATTGTGGCGGTCTCGGATCTCTATGAATTCAGGAGTGTTACCAGACTATGATTGAATACGATGCGATATATGTGCAGTTGATGAAGAGCCTGAAGGAGAAGATGATCCACGGGGAGTACCGGATCGGGGACAAGCTGGACTCGGAGCGGGTGATGGCTGCCCAGTACGGGATCAACCGGATGACCGTGCGCAACGCCTTAAAGGCTCTGGAGGAGGAAGGTTACGTGAAGGCTTACCGGGGAAGGGGCACCTTTGTGGCCCGGATTCCCGAGGAGCCCAGCCGGAAGATCGAGATCGGCGCGGATTCCGGGGCAGTGATCAGTTTGAGCCGCGGCATCCGCCAGCGGGGCTACCGGTCCAGCCGGGATGTGATCAGCTTTGAGAAATGTCCGGCGGAGGGGGAGATCAAGGAAATGTTTCCCTACACCAGCCATGTCTTTGTCATGCTTCGCCTTTCCAAGATCAACGACAGACCCTACGCGGTGCAGAAAACCTACATTCCCGCGGAGGTTTTCTGGGATGCGGACCGGTATGATTTCGCGGAGGGTTCCCTGTACGATTACATGGACACCAAGGACCGCTATCCCGCGGAGGTGGAGTCCTACCTGCGCATCGACCTGCCGCCGGCGGAGTACGCGCAGCTGTTAGACAATCCGCCGGATAAAAAGGTGTTTGCGGTCACGTACCTGGCCTATGACCGCCAGGGGCTGATGATCGAGTACACCCTGTCCTACCATTTGCCCCAGTACACGTCCTTCACCTACGTTACGGAACGCAAAATTTGAGTCTCTTTGCAGAAAACGCGGAATTAAGGGCATACTATAAAGAAATTGGAAGCTTCGGGGATACCGAAGTGGAAAAGGAGTTTATAGTATGGATCTTTCACCCAGGATGTCCCGGTTGATTCTGCTTCTGTATCTGCGTTTTCTGCCGGGGATATTCCTTCACAAAGCTTTAAGGGAAATTTCCTTGTTTTTTAGAAAGCTTAATGGTAAGCTTCATAAGTAACAAGTTTGCTGCGGTTCGCCGGTTATAGTCCGCCGGAAGGTTTTTGCGGGCGGGACGGAAGGCGCGGCCCTGGGAATTGGGGGCGCTGATGGAGCCGGGGCGCAATATGAAATGGATGGAAACGGAGGAATTGAACAATGAAGAGACGTTCATGGATGATAGCAACAGCGGCAGTGCTGGCGGCAGTGCTTTTGGCGGCGGGCTGCTCGAAGAAACCGGCGGCGGAGACGGCGCCGTCCGCCACTTAGACCACCGCGGCCCCGACCACGGAGGCGACTGCTGAGCCGGAGACCACGGAAGCCTCCACTGAGGCGGATGGGGAGGCGGTGGATCTGACCAACCGCTACCATATGCTCCAGGGCACGGTGGTGAAGACCACGGAGGACGGCTCCGTTTTCACCCTGCAGGCGGACGACGGCCAGAACTATGATCTCAAGCTGGCACAGATTCGGGATGTGGAGGTAGAGATACAGGAGGACGTGCAGATCGCGATCGCCTACATTGGCAAGGAGATCGGCAAGGGCGGCGTGAAGCCGGAGGACACGGATCTGGTGGTGGCCCTGCCGGAACAGGAGGAGTGGACCGTCTACCAGGAGACTGGAACCACGATGTTTAACGCCATGAGCAGCTTTACGGTTAAGACCGACGACAACCGGGAGCTGAGCCTGTTAAAGGATAACTGCCCCATGGAGGAGGGCGCCCTGACGAAGGACAGCGGGGACCGCGTGATGGTGGCTTATGTGACTTCCGGGGGGACCAATTACCCCGTTGAGGTGAGAAAAGGGGAGTGAGAGCGGAAATTCGATCCGCGCGCTGAATTGGAATGGGAAATTTCCGAAAAACCCTTGCAAATTAAGCGTTTTCCCTGTACAATCTGATATTGACGAGAAGAGGGGCCGGCAGACCCCTTTTTTCATGAGAGCACAGACGCGTACCTGAAAATGGCCGGCCGGACCGCCCGGCCGGGACCGCAGGGCATTTTTGGACGGCGCGGGGAAACGGTTGAAAAACAGACAAAAGGAAAGGTAAGTATTATGATTAGTGCAAACAACATATCCCTCAGGGTGGGGAAAAAAGCATTGTTTGAGGATGTGAACATCAAATTCACCGAGGGCAACTGCTACGGCCTGATCGGAGCCAACGGCGCCGGCAAGTCCACATTTTTGAGAATTCTGTCCGGTAAGCTGGAGCCGACCAGCGGCGAGATCGCCATCACGCCGGGACAGCGTCTCTCCTTTCTTCAGCAGGACCACTTTAAATACGACGAGTACACGGTTCTGGACACGGTGATTATGGGCAACGCCCGGCTGTACCAGATCATGAAGGAGAAGGAAGCCATCTACATGAAGGAGGACTTCACCGAGGAGGACGGCGTGAAGGCCGCCGAGCTGGAGGGTGAGTTCGCCACCATGAACGGCTGGGAGGCGGAGTCCGACGCTGAGAACTTGTTAAATGGCCTTGGAATCGAGACAGACCTGCACTACGCCCAGATGAATACCCTGACCGGCGCTCAGAAGGTGAAGGTGCTGCTGGCCCAGGCTTTGTTTGGCAACCCGGACATCCTGCTGCTCGACGAGCCGACCAACCATCTGGATCTGGACGCCATCGCCTGGCTGGAGGAGTTCCTGATCAATTTTGAGAACACGGTGATCGTGGTATCCCATGACCGTTATTTCCTGAACAAGGTGTGTACGCAGATAGCGGACATCGACTACGGCAAGATCCAGCTGTACGCCGGAAACTACGATTTCTGGGTGGAGTCCAGCCAGCTGATCGTGAAGCAGATGAAGGAGGCCAACCGCAAGAAGGAGGAGAAGATCAAGGAGCTGCAGGAATTCATCCAGCGCTTCTCCGCCAACGCTTCCAAGTCCAAGCAGGCCACCTCCCGTAAGCGCGCTCTGGAGAAAATCGAGCTGGACGACATCCGTCCCTCCAGCCGTAAATACCCTTATATCGACTTCCGCCCCGCCCGCGAGATCGGAAACGAGGTTCTGACCGTGGAGCACATGAGCAAGACCATCGACGGCGAGAAGGTTCTGGACGACATTTCCTTCATCCTGGGCCGTGAGGACAAGGTAGCGCTGGTAGGCCCCAACGAGCGGGCCAAGACGGTGCTGTTCAAGATTCTGTCCGGGGAGATGGAGCCGGACGAGGGCAATTACAAGTGGGGTCTGACCACCAGCCAGGCGTATTTCCCCAAGGACAACAGCGCGGAGTTCGATAACGACGACACCATTGCGGACTGGCTGACCCAGTATTCCCCGGAGAAGGACGTGACCTATGTCCGCGGCTTCCTTGGCCGTATGCTGTTTGCCGGTGAGGACGGCGTGAAGAAGGTGCGCGTGCTGTCCGGAGGCGAGAAGGTGCGCTGCATGCTGTCCAAGCTGATGATTTCCGGCGCAAACGTGCTGCTGTTGGATGAGCCTACGGACCACCTGGACATGGAGAGCATCGACGCCCTGAACCGCGGTATGATCAAGTTCCCGGGCGTGCTGATCTTCTCATCCCGTGACCACCAGATCGTGCAGACCACGGCCAACCGGATCATGGAGATCATAAACGGCAAGTTGATCGATAAGATCACCACCTACGACGAGTATCTGGAGAGCGACGAGATGGCTCGTAAGCGCTTTACCTTTACCGTTACCGAAAGTGAAGAAGCGGACGATTGATGAATTTTTGGCAGCGGGGGCTTTGGTTCCCGCTGCTTTTGAGTCGATGAGATGCAGGGCAGACGGGAGCTGGCTGCGGCGGGACGGTAAACGGATGAAACGGGCGGCGCTTTAGGCGGCTGCGCGGCGTGGCGCCCCCTGCATACGGACGATTGATTTGGAGGAAAATAATATGGAGAAGATTGCGAGTTTTACCATCGACCACATCCGGCTACAGCCGGGTCTGTACGTGTCCCGCAAGGACAGGGTGGGCGAAAATGTTGTGACCACTTTTGACCTGCGCATGACCTCACCCAACGAGGAGCCGGTGATGAACACGGCGGAGATGCACACCATCGAGCATCTGGGGGCCACATTTTTGCGGAACCGGGACGATTTCGGGGATAAGACCCTGTATTTCGGTCCCATGGGCTGCCGGACCGGGTTTTATCTGCTACTGGCCGGGGACTATGATTCCCGGGAGGTGCTGCCTCTTGTGACGGAAATGTACCGGTTTATCCGGGATTTCCGGGGCGAGGTGCCGGGAGCGGCGGCTAAGGACTGCGGCAACTATCTGGACATGAACCTGGGGATGGCCAATTACCTGGCCGGGAAGTATTTAGATGTGCTGGAGCACATCGACGAGTTCCCGCAGTCCAGGCTGGTTTACCCGGAATAGGAGGAAAGACGGGATGAAAAAACTGATTTCGTGGAATGTCAACGGCCTGCGGGCCTGCGTGGGCAAGGGTTTCCTGGACTATTTTAAGGAAGCGGACGCGGATGTGTTCTGCCTGCAGGAGACCAAGCTTCAGGAAGGGCAGATCGATTTGGACCTGCCGGGGTATCACCAGTATTGGAATTATGCCCAGAAGAAGGGGTATTCCGGCACTGCCATGTTTACGAAGGAGGAGCCGGTCAGCGTGCGCTACGGCCTTGGGATCGAGGAGCACGACATGGAGGGGCGGGTGATCGCGGCGGAGTTCCAGGAGTATTTCGTGGTGACCTGCTACACGCCCAACTCCCAGGACGGGCTGGCCCGTCTGGACTACCGGATGGAGTGGGAAAATGCGTTTTTGGCGTATTTGAAAAAGCTGGAGGAGGAGAAGCCGGTGATCTTCTGTGGGGACCTGAATGTGGCCCACAAGGAGATCGATCTGAAGAACCCGAAGAGCAACCGGAAAAATGCGGGCTTCACCGACGAGGAGCGCGGAAAGTTTACGGATCTTTTAGGAGCCGGATTTATCGACACGTTCCGGTATTTTTATCCGGACCGGGAGGGGATTTACTCCTGGTGGTCCTACCGTTTCTCCGCCCGGGCGAAGAACGCGGGGTGGCGCATCGACTACTTCTGCGCCTCGGAGAGTTTGAAGGACCGGCTGGTCAGCGCGGATATCCATACGGAGGTGATGGGGTCCGACCATTGTCCGGTGGAGTTGGTGATTGAGTAGGAATTGAGAGAAAAATGAGAGAAGGCGGTACGGAACGGCGGCTGGCCGGGGGATTGAGATACCCCGGAGGCTGGGTTCCGGGCCGCCTTTTTTGCGCCTTTCAGGTGTGGGGGAACGAGGCTGCTTTCGAGGCGCTTATGGTATGTTTATGGCAGAAGCGGGTTGCTGTGTGGGAATTTTAATTCACGAAAACGGGGAGTGATGTCCTTGATTGTGTTTTAGGGTGTCAAAGCAGTATATTACAGAAGAAAAATTGGACATGTCTGCGGTCATTCGGTATACTGATGTTAAAGAGAAAAACAGCAGGAGGTTGCCGCAATGGCCGTGTACATGGGAGAGGAAGAGGTAATACAAAAGAATATGGCGCTGGCACAGGAAAAGGTGTACACAGTGGAGGATATCGAGGCGCTGCCTGAGGGCGTGCGTGCGGAGCTGATTGACGGGCAGATGTTTTATATGGCGACACCGTCGCGGAAGCATCAGGGGCTGGTCATCGCGATATCCGGCATGCTATTCGCTTATTTGAACCAGAACAAAGGAAAATGCGCGGTATATCCGGCCCCGTTTTCCGTATATCTGAACGAGGACAACCGGACCTACCTGGAACCTGACATAACCGTAGTCTGCGACCGTGACAAACTGGATGACAAGGGCTGCCACGGCGCGCCGGATTTTGTGGCGGAAATCCTATCGCCCAGCAGCCGGAGCCGGGACTGCCTGCTGAAGCTGATCCGCTACCGGGAAGCCGGGGTGCGCGAATACTGGATCGTGGACCCGGAGCGGGAGACGGTGATGGTGTATGACTTTGCGGAGAATAAGGTGGGCAGTTATACGTTTCGGGATAAAGTGAGGGTGAATTTATTCCCGGGTTTGGAGATTGACTTTGCGGGGATGGATTTGAATTGAAGAATGTCTGAATACCCGGCAAATCCGGGGCGGGGTTCCAAGAATCCCCGCCCCTTTTCCGCATTTGCCTTTACATCCCCCGCCGCAAAATGTTATACTAACCATACACACAATTTAAACTATATTCGGAAAAAAGGAAAAACCTATGAATCTGGTAACCATTGAACATTTGACAAAATCATATACCGAGCGTCTGCTCTTTGACGACACGGCGTTTTCCCTGAACGAAGGGGAGAAGGTGGGGCTGATCGGCGTAAACGGCACCGGAAAGTCCACGCTGCTGAAAATTGTGGCCGGGCTGGTGGAGCCGGACGGCGGCACCGTGGTGCGGGGGAGAAGCCTGTATATCCGCTATCTGCCCCAGATCCCGGAGTTTGTGGAGAGCGACACCGTGCTGGAGAGCGTGGAGCGGGAAAATGCCTCTGAGCCCCATTTTACCTCCCGGGACGAGCTGCTGGCCACTGCCAAAAATATTCTCAACAAGCTGGGAATCACGGACCACGAGGCCAGGATCGGCACGCTGTCCGGCGGCCAGAGAAAGCGCGTGGCCCTGGCCGGCGTGCTCCTTAGCACCGCGGACCTGCTGATCCTGGACGAGCCCACCAACCACCTGGACAGCCAGATGGCGGATTGGCTGGAGGAATATCTGAAAAGCTTCCGGGGAGCGCTGCTTATGATCACCCATGACCGGTATTTCCTGGACAGCGTGACCAACCGCATCGTGGAGCTGGACAAGGGCAAGCTCTACAGCTATCAGACCAACTATGAGGGCTATCTCCAGCTGAAAGCGGAGCGTTTGGACATGGCCCAGGCCACGGAGCGCAAGCGCCAGACCCTGTTGCGCACGGAGCTGGCCTGGATGCAGCGGGGCGCAAGGGCACGTTCCACCAAGCAGAAGGCCCATATCCAGCGTTTTGAGACCCTGCGGGACCAGAAGGGGCCGGAATTTGACCGCAATGTCCAGCTGGAATCCATCGCCTCCCGGTTGGGGCGGACTACGGTTGAGTTAAACGGCCTGTGCAAGGCTTACGGAGACAAGGTGCTGATTCAGGATTTCACGTACATTTTTCTGAAAAATGACCGCATCGGCATCGTTGGCCCCAACGGCAGCGGAAAGTCCACGCTGATGAAGATGATCGCGGGCTGGGTGCAGCCGGATGCGGGGACTGTGGAGATCGGGCAGACGGTGAAGCTGGGGTATTTCTCCCAGGAGAGCGAGGACATGGACGGGAGCTGCCGGGTGATCGACTATATCCGGGATGTGGCGGAGTATGTGAAGACCAAGGACGGGAGCATCAGCGCCAGCCAGATGCTGGAGCGTTTCCTGTTCCCCTCCAGCATGCAGTACACTACGGTGGACCGGCTTTCCGGGGGAGAGAAGCGCAGGCTTTACCTGCTGCGGATTCTCATGGACGCCCCCAATGTGATTTTGCTGGACGAGCCCACCAATGACCTGGATATCGCGACGCTCACCATCCTGGAAGATTATCTGGACACCTTTCCGGGGATCGTGGTCACGGTGTCCCATGACCGGTATTTCCTGGACCGGGTGGTGAATCGGATATTCGCCTTTGAGGGAAATGGGGCGATCCGGCGGTACGAGGGCGGATTTACGGATTATCAGATTGCTTTGGCCCGCCGGGGGCTGGAGGAAGGCTCGGACGCGGCGGAACGCAGCGGCGGATCAGCCGGGGCCGGTAAAGCGGGAGGCGCTGCAAAGAGCCAGGCGGGTGCGGCGGGAAGCGCCGCGTACGGGCAGCCATCGGACTCCGCCCAGCAGGTGAACAAGTCCAACTGGAAACAGCGCTCCGGCGGCGAGAAGAAGCTGAAGCTCTCCTTCAAGGAGCAGCGGGAGTGGGATACCATTGAGGACGATATCGCGGCGCTGGAGGATCGGATTGCAGGGCTGGATCAGGAGATCGAGGCTTCGGCCAGCAACTATACCAGACTCAATGAGCTGATGGCTGAGAAAGAGAAGACGGAGACAAAATTGGAAGAAACCATGGACCGCTGGGTGTACTTAAGCGGTCTTGTGGAACAGATAGAGGCCCAGAAGCAGTGACCGCAGGCCTGGGCCAGCGGATGGAAGATGGAGGCCGGAATGAAGAGCAGGTTTGAGATTGATCAGAGTGAAAAAGGGGAGTACCCGCTGGGGGCGTGGGCGACAAGGAACGGGATGCATTTTTCGTTTGCGCATCCGGGGGAGAGCTGTGCGGTGGTGCTTTACCGATCTGGCGGGAAAACTCCCCTGGTGAAACTGCCATTTCCCCGGGAGCAGCGCATGGGGGACGTGTGGAGCGCGGCGGTGTCCGGGGATTTCGCCGGAATTGAGTACCTCTATGAGGTGGACGGCGAGTTGAAGACCGACCCATGCGGGCGGCAGTTTTCCGGGCGGGAGCGGTGGGGGGATTTGAAACGTCCGGCAGCGCCCCTGCGGGCAATGGCCTTGCCGGAGCTGGAAGCGTTTGACTGGGAGGGGGACCGGCCCCTGGAAATTCCCTATGAGGATTGTATTTTCTATCACATTCACGCTAGGGGTTTTACCCGCCATGCCTCCTCTGGTGTGGAGCCCGCAAAGCGCGGGACCTTTCGGGGGATTATGGAAAAGATTCCCTATTTACAGGAGCTGGGCGTGACCACCCTGGTGCTCCAGCCGCCGGTGGAGTTTGAGGAGGTGGTGAGGCCGGAGTGTGTGGACCGGAACCCTTACGGGATTCAGGAACAGGCGGACAAGCTGAACTACTGGGGGTATACCCCTGGTCAGATGATGGCTCCCAAGGCGGCTTACAGCACCGGGGGCGGGAAACAGCCTGTGAGGGAGTTTAAAGAGCTGGTGAAGGGCCTGCACCAGGCCGGGCTGGAGTTGGTGATCGAACTGTTTTTTGACGGAACGGAGTACCCGGCGTATGTGCTGGAAGCGGTCCGCTTCTGGGCGCGGGAGTTTCATGTGGACGGGATCCGTCTGGTAGGCTATGCGCCGCTGAAGCTTTTGGGCGCGGACCCTTATCTGAGGAGACGAAAGCTTCTGGCTGCCGGATGGGACGGTGCGGACGGCGGAAATGAAAGGCATTTGGCGGAGTGCGGCGAAGGATTTATGCTGGAGATGCGCGGTTTCCTGAAGGGAGACGAGGGTAAGCTGGACAGCGCTGCTTTCTGCATCCGGCACAATCCGGCGGACACGGCGGTTGTCAACTACATGGCGGACGTCAACGGTTTTACGCTGATGGATATGGTTTCCTACAACGGCAAGCACAACGAGGCCAACGGCGAGGGCAATCAGGACGGCACCGATTACAACCAGTCCTGGAACTGCGGGGCGGAGGGCGCAACCCGGAAGAAGAAGGTTCTGGCCCTGCGCAAAAAGCAGCTGCGAAACGCGCTTCTCATGCTGTTTTTGAGTCAGGGAGCGCCGATGCTTCTGTCCGGCGATGAGTTTGGGCAGACAAAAAAGGGAAACAACAACTCCTACTGCCAGGACAATGAGATTTCCTGGCTGAACTGGGGACTTTTGAAACACAACGGGGATATCTACGCGTTTGCGAAGTCGGCAATCGCGTTCCGCAGGAGACATCCGGTCTTTCACATGAGACGGGAACCGGCGCTGATGGACTATAAGTCCTGTGGGATGCCGGACGTCTCCTACCACGGCGTGAAGGCCTGGTATCCGGATTTCAACGCTTCCAGGCGTCAACTGGGGGTGCTGTACTGTGGAGAATACGGGGAACTTCCGGGCGGAGGCCACGACAATTATTTCTACGTGGCATACAATATGCACTGGACGCCGCAGGAATTCGCGCTCCCCAGCCTTCCGGGGGGCCTGATGTGGCATCTGGCTGCGGATACGGATGACGCAGAGCAAAACGGGTTTATGCCCGAGGGCCGGGAGCCGCTTTTGGCGGACCAGCGCAGTCTGACCGTGCAGCCCAGATCCATCACGGTGGTGATGGGAAAACCGGGGGAGGTTAAGAAAGAAAAGAGAGCCGGAAAGAACATGAGAACAGAGAAACAATAACAATCGTCCGCGGGTTGTACCAGCGGCCCATTGCACTCAAACAGAGACAGGCCGGGATTGATTCCCGGCCTGTTGCGGCTTTGCAGGCCGCGGATTACAGGTGATAGGACTTATAAAGCCGGGCTCTGACGTCCGGATCGGACACGGCCTGCTCGATGAGGTCGGGCCGGTTCTCGGCCAGAAGGCGGCTGATCAGGGAGGAGAGCTGCCGTTCCCCACGCTCAAATCCCTGTCGGTCTCCGCGTTCGAAGCCCCGGGATTCCCCGTCCGCAATCAGGTCGTCTATCGCTTTACACATGTCAAACTCCTCCTCTCCTTCGGCTTCTTCCATGATCTTCTGAAGGCGCTTCTGCTCGCCCATCATGGATAACAGCGCCAGCTTTGCCGTGCCGTCCATATCCCGCAGCTCGGTCCGGTTCTCCTGGGCATAGCGGTACAGGGCGGCCTTATCTGACTTATATTTTAGCATACTGAATATCTGTTGTAAATGGGTCCGGAAAATGGAGGGATCGTCCATATTGGCGGCGTTTACCAGGTTTAGACGGTAGTCCGGTATGTAACCGGCCAGCTCCGGCGCTTCCCCTTTGCCGTCCTTAAGACCCAGGAGCTCGTGCAGGCTTGTACTGCCGTCCCAATGACCGCTTCCCCAGTAGAGCACCAGGGTGACTACCGGCTCCAGCCGGAGTTTTGGGCCGACTCCGGAGAGAAAACCGTCGCCGGAGGGGCGCCTGCCCGCCTGCCGGAGCTCCTTCTCCTGGATTTGAACCTGGTCCGTGTAATCCAGCGCATCGTAGAGCAGGGAGCGGATCACCATAGCGTAGTGAATATTGGCCTGGTTTTCCACTGCGATCACGGCGTATCGGGTGCCGCTTTTGAGACGCATTGCTACATCGCGCCGGCGCTCCAGCACCTTTTTAACCCCTTTGCGGTCCGCGTATAACACCCCCTGGCTTCCTTTCACGGGCATCAAATCTTCAGGCTTCAGGTACATTTCTCCGCGAAATAAAACGCCGTTGCACAGGTCGGAAAAATAGACCGGGTCGGACAGCAGCTTGTTCAAGTGTAGGTTTTGTTCCGCCATAAATCAATTACCTCCGATGGGGTTCGGGATTTTCAGATGGGTTCTGAATGCGTAGAGTTGCGGGAATGTCCGCAGGGATCAAAGAAAGACAGAAAATGGACTCGGCAGGTCGCTTCCGCCGGGCCATTATACGGAATATGTTTTTTTATTGTATCACAAATTTCAGATTTGGCAAGTGGTAATCTTCGGATTCGCATGGTGGACATAGGCCGTATCCGCGTAAATTGCTGATACGAGGCGGTTACAATAAAAAGAAATACTTTATATTTTGCTTTTATTTGTTAATATGGTAAAATAATGATTATAAAAAAAGACAGATCGTGATACAAAGGAGGAGCACTATGCTGGATCGTCATGCATTAAATTACGTCAACGGTATGGAACAGGAGGCGCTGGAACTTTTAAAGGAGTTGGCGCAGATACCGGCGCCCTCGGGCAAAGAGGAGCGGCGGGCGGTATTTTGCAGGGACTGGCTGACGGCCCACGGAGCGGAAGGCGTTTTCATCGATGACGCCCTGAATGTGGTTTATCCGGTGGGGGTGGAGGAAACGAATCCGGTGGTGGTTTTCGCCGCCCACACGGACGTGGTGTTTCCCGATGAGGAACCGCTGCCGCTGACGGAGGAGGACGGGGTGATCCGGTGTCCGGGCGTGGGCGACGATACCGCCTGCGTGGTAGCGCTGCTGACGGCAGCACGGTACGTGGCGGAGCAGAAAATCCGGCCTCAGGGAGCGGGGCTTCTGTTCGTGTGCAATTCCGGCGAAGAGGGATTGGGCAATCTGAAGGGAACCAGGCAGATCTGCAAGGATTACGAGGGCCGCATCCAGGCATTTATCAGCTTTGACTGCAAGCTGGATGAGTTTGTTCATCGCGCAGTGGGGTCCCAGCGCTACCGTCTGCGCGTGCGCACAAAAGGCGGTCATTCCTACTACGCCTTTGGGGAGAAGAATGCGATCGCCGAGCTGGCGGGAATCATCGGCAGGCTTTACGGGATCGAGGTGCCGCAGGGAGGAAAGACCACGTTCAACGTGGGAACGATCTCCGGCGGAACTTCGGTGAACACCATCGCCCAGGAAGCGGAAGCACTGTACGAATTCCGCTCGGACTGCCGGGAAGATTTGGAAATCATGGAAAAGGCGTTTCGCAAGGTGATGGAGGAAGCAGCGCAGAGGGAAGGCGTGCAGGTGGAATACGAGGTGGTGGGAATCCGCCCCTGCGCGGGCGGCGGAGACCCGGAGCGCCAGAAGATGCTGGAACACCGTGCGTTGTGGGCGGTATACCGGACGCTGGGATATTTCCCAAAGCCAAGAAAGGCCTCCACGGATTGTAACATCCCCATGTCCCTGGGGATTCCCAGCGTGTGCGTCGGCTCCTTCATGGGCGGCGGCGCGCATACCCGCCAGGAGTATCTGCGCGCGGACTCCTTAAAGAGTGGACTTGGGATCGCCCTGGACCTGGCGCTGGGCTACTGCCGGGACGACGACGGCGAGGAGGTCTGGTCGTTACTTCGGACGGAAGATGAGGGGGCTTCGGAAGCGGAAGCGTAGTTGGCGCGGGGGAGCGGGCGAAAGCGTGACTCCCCCCCTGCCGTTATTCGGTCACCTCGTAGAACAGCTGATGCTGCCGTTTCACCCGCGCCCGGATCTGGCGCAGGAAGGATTCCGGTCCCAGCACCCGGACCACGGGCCCGAAGGAGAGCACCTCGATGAGCAGCTCCGTCTCGTCGGCCATGTCGTAGTAGATGGAGCAGATCCAGGCTTTTTCCTCCTCGTCGTACTCCGTGTGTTTTTCATAGTTGGCAAAATGCAGCATGCAGCGTTCCAGGGAGTTGCGCTCCCCGCTGATTTTTAACCGTACCGGTTCCGCGGCCTTACAGGAATTGGAAAAGCGCAGCGCGGCAGCTTCCGGCGGCACTGCCCCGCTGCCCGGCACACAGACCTGGATTCGGGCCATGTTTAAAAGAATGGAGCGAGAGAAACGGCCGTGGGAGCGCCGCAGGCAGACCAGGCGGAACTTGTCGTCTTTGGAAGAATATTGCAGTTGGCAGGGAACCGCCTCAAAGGAGGACCTGCCGTTTTTGGGACCCTGATAGAGAATTTTCAGGGTCCTGTTTTGTTCCAGGGCTTCCAGCACCGCCTGGAAATTCTTGCGGTAAAGCTCCGAAGTGTAGTCGTCCCCGTCCAGATAGCGGTCAAAATAATGGAAATCCAACGGATCATAGAGGGATTCGGCGTCCCCAAGGGCTTCCTCAACCTCCGCCAGCTGGCTGTCCGTGAAAAACAGCCGGGCTCGCGGATCGGCCAGGAGGGATTTGAGCCAGGATTTCTGCAGCCCGGTGAGGGGCGGTTTCAGCCGGTCGGGATGATGCAAAACAGGGGCGTAGGTTTTGTCCTCCCGCTGCTCAAACAGCGCCCAGCCGCCGCCGGTGAGCTTGGGAACGATGGTGAGTGCGCTTTCGCGGTAGCTGTAGGCGCCGCAGACATCGTCCATGTCCCGGCGCGTCAGAGAAGCGCGGGCGCCCGCCTCCAGCATGCGCCGCACCACATAATAGTAGCGCCCGTATATCTTATCAAACAATTCAGCAGCCATCAGATTTCCTCCCCGTTCTCCTCGCCGTCCCGGCAATACATTTCATACATTTTTTCCCAGTCATACGTGATCTTAGCCACTGCAAAGCGGTTGCTTCCCTGGATGTCCAAAATGCGGCCGGTAAAGGTTTTGACCCAGGAGAGCATCTCGTTGGTATCAAAAAACGCACCGCTGTAGAGGTATTCATTTTCCCGGATCCGCTGGATTTCCCCGCCCCTGCCCTCCCGGTACAGCCGGTCCAGCACATAGGCTTCCGTGGATTCATTTACATAAAATTTGATACAGATTTCCTCCAGTCGTCCGCTGCCGGAAAAGGAGACGCCCCAGAGCCGGTCCAGATTGCGCTTCAGGAGATCCTGCTTCCGGCTGTAGTCGGAGTGGATTTCCAGGGGCGTCACATCGCTCATGGAGTCCAGGCGCATATTGGTAAAACGCCGGGTGTTTTCCTGGTACAGGCACACGTAGCGCCTGCCGGTGCGGGTGCTGACGAAGATTTTGAGGGGCAGGCCCCGGCTCTGGGAAACGTTGCCGGTTCTGCCGCTGCGGTTGGTGAAGGAGATGGCGCGCCCCTGCTTCATGGCTGCCAGCACATCCGACAGTACCCCATCCTCCAGCGTGTGGACGATGAAATGGTGTTTGAACTGGAAGTATTCATTGTCCGTCTCCTCGCGGTCGAGAATGGTGCTGCCGACCACGCCGAAGGGGGCGGCACCCTGGAAAAATTTTACAGCCATTATCAAACGGTCCCAGGCAGGGGAGGGACCGGCCGTTTCAGGGGCGAGCAGAGGAGCCAGCCGGTAACGGAGCTGCTTTTTGTCCTTCCAGGCCGACAGCAGACCAAGGGACTCGTATTCCTTTAGTTTGAGCCGCACTGTCTGACTGTCGAAAACCACGCCGTAGTCCGCGCAGATGCGGTCGCAGAGCTCCCCGGCCGTGAGACCGCCGGGGCTTGGGGATTCAGGATTCGCCGCCCCGGCCTTGGCCATCCCGGCGTTCTCGTTCCCGTCTTCGATCATCTGGTCCAGAATGAAAAAATGCAGCATCAGATCGTTGTCCGTGAAACTCTTGGATTTCCAGGCCGTGTAGAGGGGATTCTGGGGGATTTCCTTGCTGTCCACGTTGATGTACACGTGCTTGCCCTTGGACGTGTAGTCCGCCCGGGTGTAAACCGCCAGCCAGCTCTCGATGCGGCGGCGCTCATTGTCGTAGGTGCGGGCGCTTTTGCCGTCAAATTCTGTGCGCGCCTTGAAACCGTATATGTAAAACTGCCGCATATAGTCGCGTATGCGGTCAAAATTCTTAATCAATTCCTGAAATTCTGCCATAATTCTCTCTCTTTATCCGGCGCGTGTCTGAAAATGAGCTCCGTCTGAAGGCGGAGCGGGCGGTTCAAACGCGCTTTGTTGATGGCTGCAATAGGCCGGCCCCGGCGTTGCCGGCGGGAAACGCCTCAACGCCTTAAGTGTTGAGGAGCAGATCGTCCCGGCTGAGCAGCATCTCAAAGGTAGCGTTTTTGGATTGGAGCAGGTGCTCGTACATGGCTTCGGCCGCGGCTTTCCAGTCCTTTTTTACGCATGCCTTGACGATGGCCAGGTGTTCGCTGCGGGTGTCCTCCAGCCGCTGCACCGCCCGCTGGCCGGTGATGATGCGGATGCGCTGGTTCTGGTTGTTGATGATTTTAAAATTTTCCTGGATGTAGTGATTGGGCACCGCGTTGTTTAAAAAGTCGTGGAAATTGTCGTCGATGACAAAAAAGTTCTTGGAGTCCCGGGTCAGATCCATGCGCAGGAATTTCTGATAGTAATCCATCAGTACGTTCTCGTCCAGGGTGTATCCGTAGTTCTGAATGCTGTAGGGTTCGAGCAGCAGGCGCAGTTCGAAGAGGTTGTTCACCTCGCTGATGGACAGGCTGGATACAATAATGCCCTTTTTGGGCCATATGGTAATCAGCCCCTCCTGCTCCAGACGGCTTAATGCGTCCCGGATGGGCGTTCGGCTTACGTTAAAAGTTTCACAAAGTATCTCCTCGTTGAGCAGCATACCGGGGGAGTATTCACAGCTGATGATTTTCTCCTTAATGTTATTGTATGCCTGGGACTTCAAGCTTTTTTTCGTCATATTGAATAACGTCTCCTTCCAAAATATTGGATACATCTTTAGCTCCATTATAGTAAAAAATTTGGTAAAAGCCAAGGGCGGAGCGAGAAAAATGTATGTGGCGCCAGATTGGAAATGGTGATGAATACAATAAAACAACGCATTTATCAGGGGAAACGACGATTTGTCTGAATAGAATTATGGAAAAATGCAAAAATTAGTGAAAAGTTATAAAAATAACAAAGATAAAATCACAAAATAGGATAATATTGAAATACACTATTGACAAGGAGCTGCAAATATTATAAATTATGATGTATACAACAGGCGAAACCGCCGGTTGGAAGTATTGTGAAACTGAGAAGAAGGAGCTAATGCCACTATGAAAGCTGTGTTTATTGAGAACCCCGGCAAGGCGGTGATAAAGGATATCCCGCGCCCGGCCAGAAAGCCCGGAGAAGCCCTGTTAAAGCTGCTTTACGGGGGGATTTGCGGAAGCGATCTGGGCTCGTACCGGGGGACGTTTGCATATTTTTCCTATCCCAGAACGCCGGGACATGAATTTTCCGCGGAGATTGTGGAGATCGACGGGAACGACCGGGGGTTAAAACCGGGCATGGTTGTTGTATGCAACCCATATTTTAATTGCGGGGAGTGTTACTCCTGCAAACACGGCCTTGTGAACGCCTGTATGAGCAATCAGACCATGGGCGTGCAGCGCGAGGGGGCGTTTTCGGAATACATTACCATGCCGCTGGACCGTATATACGATGGAAAAGGGCTGGAACCCATGGTGCTGGCTATAATCGAGCCACTTTGCATCAGTTACCACGGCGTAAAGAGGGCCGGTGTGAAGGGCGGGGACAAGGTGCTGATTGTGGGTGCGGGAACCATCGGCATCCTGGCCGCGGTGGCGGCGAAGCAGAAGGGGGCTGAAGTATACATCGCGGATGTGTCTCAGGTGAAGCTGGATTACGCCAGGGAATTCGGCGTGGACGGCGTGGTGTTGGCAGACGGGCCGGAGGCCTATGAGCGGGCGGTAAAGGAGATCACAGGGGGAAATGGATTCGACGTGACCATTGAGGCCGTGGGGCTTCCCTCCACCTTCCAGAACTGCATCGACGCGGCTGCGTTTGGCGGGCGGATGGTGCTCATCGGCGTGGGCAAGGAAAATCTGGATTTTAATTTTACCATGATCCAGAAAAAGGAGCTGAACGTGTTCGGTTCCCGCAACGCTTTGAAGCCGGATTTCCTGGAGCTGATCGATCTGGTGAAGGCGGGGAAGATCCCGTTGAAGAAGATTATCACCGACGTCTACAAGTTTGATCAGGCGCCCAGGGCGTTTCAGGAGATGAGCGAGAACGCGGGCCGGATGTTAAAGGTGATCATTGACTTTACGTGACGGGGAACGAAACGGTACGGATCAATCGGGAGGTACGGTATGCAGGAAGTTTTCAGAGGATTGGAGCCGGAGCGGGTATTCTGGTGGTTTGACCGGATTGCTCAGATTCCGCACGGCTCGGGGCGGGAACAGGAGCTGAGCGATTTCATATACGAATATTTCCGGAAACTGGGATTTTCCGTGACCCAGGACCAGCACTGGAATTTAATCATCCGCAAGTCCGCAACGGCGGGGTATGAGCAGGCGCCGGCCGTGATCCTGGAAGCCCATCTGGACATGGTGTGTGAGAAGGAGGCGGACAGCGGACACGATTTCGACAGAGATCCGATCCGCGTCCTGCGGGACGGCGACCGGCTGTATGCGGACGGAACCACCCTGGGGGCGGACAACGCCACGGGCGTGGCCTTTGCGCTCAGCATTCTGGAGTCGGAGACGGCGGTCCATCCTGCGTTGGAGGTGGTGCTGACCACCGGCGAGGAGGCCGGTCTGACCGGGGTGAAGCGGCTGGATTTCAGCTCCCTAAAGGGGCGGGTGGTGATGAATCTGGATTGCAGCGACGAGGGCATCGTGGTGGGCTGCGCCGGGGCCTCGGTGGTCCGGCTGGAACTTGCAGGCGAGTTTGAGCGGTCCCGCAGGGAGCAGCAATTCTACGGACTGCGGGTGTCCGGGCTTTTGGGCGGGCACTGCGGGCTGCATATCGGCCTGGGCCGGGGCAACGCCAACGTGATCCTCGGGCGGGTGCTGGCGGCGGCGTCCCGCACAGGCGGTTTCTGCCTGGTCCGGGTGGAGGGCGGAACCCAGAACGGGGCCATCTGCCGGGAGGCAAAGGCTGTGTTCGCGGTGGAACAGGGGGACATGACAGCGGTGGAACAAGCTGTGGCGGAATGCGCCCGGGAACTGAAGCATGAGCTGGCGGATGTTGACCCGGGATTGGAGATTGAGCTGGAAAAAATCCCCAATCAGACCGCCGTATTATCCCAGGAGGACAGCGCGGCTTACGTGAGTCTGATCAATCTGCTGCCGTCGGGCGTGCTGGAGATGGAGCGGGACGACGAGGGGGAAGCAAAAGAACCGTCCGCGCCGCAGGATGACGGAATCAGCGGGGAGACCGAAAAGAGGGCCGGAGAAGGAAACAACGAAGAGAACAACAGAGGGTCCCACGAAGAACCCAACAAAGGCTTCCACAGAGAATCCGCCCTGCGTCTCGCCATGAACCATCTCCCGGAAACCTCCTGCAACATCGGTATGGTTTATATGGAAGGGAGCCGCATCTGCATTCACTGCAACTGCCGCAGCAGCTACGGCAGCAAGAAGCGCTGGCTGCAGGAGAAGTGCCGCCTCCTTGCCGCCTGCCACGGGCGGACGGCGTATTCGGTGCTGACCGATTACCCGGAGTGGGAGTTCAACCCGGACAGCCGTCTGGCCCGGTTGATCTGCCGGGAGTACCGGGCGCAGACAGGGGAACCCTTGCTGGTGGAGCGCTCCCACGGGGGCAACGAGTGCGGCACATTCAGCAAACGGCTTCCCGGTGCGGATATCGTGTGTATGGGGACGAAGATCCATCACGCCCATTCGCCCAGGGAATGGGTGGGCATCGATGTGATTCAGAAGGAATACCGTCTGCTGCTGGGCGCGCTGCGGGCGATGAAGGATTATGAGAGACAGGAGGATAAGAGCCAATGTACGAGTGTTTAAAAGGGTTGGAGCCAGCCAGGGTGTTCGAGCTGTTCGGGGAGCTGTGTCGGATTCCACACGGCTCCAAAAACGAGAAGGCGGTCAGCGATTACATCCGCCTGTTCTGCGAGGACCGGGGGCTGGAGGTCTGGCAGGACGAGGCGTACAACCTGATCATTAAAAAGGATGCCGCCCCGGGCTATGAAAGTGCCCCCACGGTCATTCTCCAGGCCCACCTGGATATGGTGTGCGAGAAAAATGCCGGAACGGATCATGATTTTACCAAGGATCCCATCCCGGTTCTGAGGGACGGCGACCGCATCTACGCGGACGGAACCACCTTGGGAGCGGACGACGGCACGGGCGTGGCCTTCGCCATGGCGGTGCTGGAGGCGGACGACATTCCCCACCCCCGCCTGGAGGTGGTGCTGACCGCGGACGAGGAAGCGGGGATGAGCGGAATCAAGGCCATCGATTTCTCAAAGATTACGGGCCGGGTGATCATTAACCTGGATTGCAGCGACCAGGGCATCGTGGTGGGCTGCGCCGGTTCCGCGGTAATCCGCCTGGAGCTTCCGGTGGAGCGTGAGGCGGTCCCGGGCAACTGGGAGTGCGGGGAGTTACAGATCCGCGGCTTAAAGGGAGGCCACAGCGGCCTGGATATCACAAAGGAACGGGGAAATGCCAACGTGCTGCTGGCCAGAATCCTCTCCTCCCTGGCGGAGACCTGCCAGGTGCGGGTGGGCGGCTTTCATGGCGGACTTCAGACCAACGCCATCTGCCGGGAGGCGGAGGCGAAGATCGCATTTCCGGCGGAACGCCGGGAGGAGGTGGAAGCCTGCCTTGAGGCGTGGGAGCGCATTCTGAAAAAGGAATTTAAGATCAGCGATCCGGACGTGCGGGTCGGGCTGGCGGAACCGGCTGAGGGCTGGGGCGTGTTGACGCCGGAGAGCCAGGAGAAGCTGCTGGACGCCATGCTGAACATCGACTGCGGCGTGATCGCCATGAACGCAGAGGTTCCGGGAGTCCCTGAGACCAGCGGCAACATCGGCGTAGTGACAACAGAAAGCGGGAACGTGGTGATCCGCACCCTGTACCGCAGCTGCTACGACAGCAAAAAGCAGTACGTGGTGGACCGGAACCGCAGGCTGGCCCGCCTGCTGGGGGCGGAATTTTCCGTGGAATCCAGCTCGCCGGAGTGGGAGTACAAGGCGGACAGCCGCTTAAGCGCCCTGATTCAGAGAATCTATGAGAAACGGTTTGGCAAAAAGCTGGCGGTGGAGGTGTCTCACGGGGGCAACGAGTGCGGCGCGTTCTTCAAGGCGTTTCCGGATGCGGATATCGTCTGCACGGGAACCCAGATCATAGGAGCCCACACGCCGGATGAGAGCGTGCTGGTCAGCATCGTGCAGAAGGAGTGGGAGATGCTCTGTCTGACCTTGAAGGGGATACTGGAGTATTAGACGGGAGGCCGGCGGCTGGGCAGCGTTGCAGCCACCGGCAGTACAACAGTTTAAAGCGGCGAAAGGCCGTTTTGATAAAAAGAAGAAAAAACGGAGGAAAAAACATGAAAAAAGCATTATCACTGGTATTAGCTGCGGCAATGACACTGTCTCTGGCAGCCTGCGGCTCCTCAGGCGGCAGCACACAGGCGCCTGCGACCACACCGGCCCAGACGGAAGCCGGCTCCAAGGCTGAGGGCGGCGAGAGCCAGGCGGCAACCGAGGCGCCGGCGGCCAACTTTAAGATCGGCATCCTGACCTCCACGGTCTCCCAGGCCGAGGAGGAGTACCGCGCGGCAGAGGCTGTAAAGGAAAAGTACGGCGATATGATTATCCACCAGACCTTCCCGGACAAGGCGGCCAGCGAGCAGGAGACCACCATCTCCATCGCCCTGTCCCTGGCGGCTGACCCGGACGTTAAGGCTATTATCTGCAACACCGCCATGGAAGGCACCGCTGCGGCCATGGAGAAGGTGCGCGAGAAACGCCCGGACATCCTGCTGTTGGCCGGCGTTCCCAGCGAGTCCCCGGACGTGATCTGCGCGGCTGCTGACCTTGTGTTCCATCCCGACGTTGCCAACATGGGCACCGCGGTTGCGGAAGCTGCCGCTGAGATGGGCGCCACCACGGTGGTGCACTACTCCTTCCCCCGCCATATGGCGCAGCCCTTAAACATTGCCCGTCACGACAACATGAAGGCAAAATGTGAGGAGCTGGGACTGAAATTCGTGGACGGAACCTCCCCCGACCCCATGAGCGACGCCGGAATCGCGGCTACCCAGCAGTATATCCTGGAGGACGTGCCGCGTAAGGTGGAAGAGTACGGAGCCGACACCGCGTTCTTTGGAACCAATGCGGGGCAGCAGGAGCCCATGTGTAAGGCCGTGTTTGAGGCCGGAGCCATTTACCCCATGCCCGACAACCCCAGCGTGTTCTACGCCTTCCCCGGCGCCCTGGGAATCGAAGTGCCGGAAGACCACAAGGGCGATGTGGACTACATGAGAGATCAGATCAGCGCCAAGCTGGCTGAAAACAATATGACGGGCCGTATGGGTGCCTGGAGCGCTCCCATGCACACCATGTTCATCAACTGCGCGGTTCAGTACGCCATGGATTACTGCAACGGCACCTTTACCGAGCGCGCGGACATGGAGCATTTCACGCAGATTTTCTCTGACTTTGCAGGCGGCGACGTGAGCGTGCGGGTGTACGAGGACATCGAGAGCGGAAAGACCTATGACAACTTCTTCGTGGTGCTGGGCAAGTTCATCACCCTGTAATAAAACGGCAACAGAGTAAAACCAGGAGATTGCCTTCCGTCCGGGAGGCAGTCGTTTGTAATCGTTCTGACGGCTCAGCTTCTTGACCGGAAAAAGCCGGTCAAGAAGCTTCGGATGTCCATCCGATGTGAAAATTGGCACGGAAATCCGCTTACAAGCGAACTTGGCGCGGCTTCCTACACCAATTTTCCCGCCGTCCGAACGGTTACGTTAATTTACGAATCGGAAAAGAAAGAGGGTTTTATATGGCCAAGCAGGCGCTCCTCCATTTTAAAAATGTAAAGAAAAGCTTCTCGGGAAATGTAGTGCTGTCCGGAGTGGATTTTGAGATCTTCCCGGGACAAATCGTGGCGCTGGCAGGTGAAAATGGGGCCGGCAAGTCCACGCTGATGAATATTTTATTTGGAATGAACGTGATACAGGAGACCGGCGGTTACGAGGGGGAGATCATTTTTGAGGGGAAACCCGTGAAAATCCAGTCCCCGGAGGACGCCATGGCACTGGGGATCGGCATGGTACACCAGGAATTCATGCTGCTGCCGGGCTTTACGGTGGCGCGCAACATCAAGCTGAACCGGGAGAACGTCAGACCCAACCTGGTGAGCCGGGTAGCGGGAAAACGGTTCGAGCTTCTGGACAATCCCCGCATTGTGGAGGAGGCGGCCGGAGCCCTTCACAAACTTGGAATGGAAATCAATCCGGAAGTGACGGTTGACAAGCTTCCGGTGGGACATATGCAATTTGTGGAGATCGCCAGGGAAATCGACAAGAGCAATTTAAAGCTTCTGGTTCTGGACGAGCCCACCGCCGTGTTGACGGAGAGCGAGGCGGAGCGGTTCCTCAAATGTATCCGCCAGGTGGCGGACGAGGGCATCGCGGTCATTTTCATCAGCCACCGGCTGGACGAGGTGATGACCCTGGCGGACTCCGTGGTGATTCTGCGGGACGGGCAGATGGTGTTTGACGAGAAAACGAAGAATACCAGCAAGAATCAGATTGCGGAGCTGATGGTGGGCCGCAAGCTGGAGGCGGACAGCATGATCAATGTGAACCGCAGCTTTGACGGCGGCGACATCATTCTGGACATTGAGCACCTGAGCGTGAGTATGCCCGGGGAGCGGACGAAGGACGTGTCCTTGAAGGTGCGCAGAGGGGAGATTCTGGGCATCGGCGGCCTGGCGGGTCACGGCAAGACCAGCATTTCCAACGGCATTTTCGGCATGTATCCGGCCAGGGGCAAGGTGCGTTACAATGGTGAGGAGCTGGCCTTTACCCGGGTGGGCGAGGCCTTAAACAAGGGCATGGCCTTTGTGTCCGAGGACCGCAAGGGCGTGGGCCTGCTGCTGGACGAGTCCATCGCCCTCAATATGGTCTACACGGATATGAAGGTGAACCGGCGGTTCCTGAAAACGTATGGATTTTTCAGCCTGTTCGACGGTAAGAGCGCGGAGAAAACTGTGGAGGAGATGATCGGGGAGCTGGATATCCGCTGCACCGGCTCCAAACAGCTGGTGGGGCGGCTCTCAGGCGGCAACCAGCAGAAGGTCTGCATGGCCCGGGCGCTGATCACCAGGCCGGAGCTGCTGTTCGTGTCCGAGCCCACCAGGGGAATCGACATCGGGGCCAAGCAGATTCTGCTGAATTACCTGGTGAAGATCAACAAGGAGCTGGGGATCACCATTGTGATGACCTCCAGCGAGTTAAATGAGCTGCGCACCATCTGCGACCGGATCGCCATCATCGGCTCCGGCGTGGTCCAGGGAATACTGAAACCCGACGCCCCGAATGTGGACTTTGCGCTGCTGATGTCGGGAGAAAAAGGAGGAGACCCATCATGACCGCTGTTAAGAATTCACTGAAATCCTTTGGATTTCCGCGCCTGATCATCATGGCGTTCCTGCTTCTTCTGATTATGATGATGTTTATTCTGGGAATTCCGGCGCCGCTGACATTTTCCCAGTGTATAGTCCGGGTGGGCATCAATATGATCCTGTCCCTGGCTATGGTGCCGGGCATCATGGCGGGCACGGGCATGAACTTCGCGCTGCCCCTGGGGATTGAGTGCGGGCTTTTGGCCGGAATGATCAGCCTGCAGTACAACATGACGGGCGTGGGCGGCATTTTCATCGCAATGGCTATTTCCGTGCCGTTCAGCGTGGCGGCTGGCTGGGCCTACAGCCAGCTGGTGAACCGGGTGAAGGGCAGCGAGATGATGGTGTCCACCTACATCGGATTTTCGGTGGTGGCGCTGATGTGCATCGGCTGGCTGATCCTGCCCTTTAACCACCCCTCCATCGTCTGGCCCATCGGCGACGGGCTGCGGACCACCATCACCCTGGAAGCCTGGTATGACCGGGCGCTGAACAACCTGTTTGCCTTTAACGTGTTCGGGGTGGAGATTCCCGTGGGACTGATTCTGGTGATCGGGTTGTTCTGTTTTCTCATCTGGCTGTTTATGAGAAGCCACCTGGGGCTGATGATGAAGGCGGCGGGCTCCAATCCCAATTTCGCCCGCAGCAACGGCGTGAAGGTGGACAATATGCGCACCATGGCGACCATTCTCTCCACCGTGCTCGGGGGCATCGGCATCATCATTTACGCCCAGGGCTTCGGCTTTTACCAGCTCTACAACGCGCCTCTGATGATGGCGTTTCCGGCCATTGCGGCGGTGCTGATCGGCGGGGCGACTCCCAGCCGCATCTCCATCTTCAACGTGGTGCTGGGAACCATTATGTTTCAGAGCATGCTGACCATTGCAACCCCGGTGGCCAACAGCCTGATCCCTGAGGGCAACCTGTCTGAGGTGGTGCGCACCATCGTCAGCAACGGCATTATTTTATATGCCTTATCCCGTATGCAAGGAGGGAAACGATAATGGGGAATGAGAAAAAACACAAAGCGGGGGTTTTTCTGGAAAAACTCCTGATCAACAACGCCGTGACCATCCTGTTCTGCATCATCTGCGTTGCGGGCATTATTTTGGCAAAACAGCCCTTATCCTTTATTGTGGGGGAGATTTCCACGCGTCTGTTCCGCAATCTGATCCTGATTCTGGCTCTGCTGGTGCCGGTGTGGGCGGGCATGGGCTTAAACTTCAGCATCGTGCTGGGGGCGATGTCGGCGCAGATCGGGATCATTGTGGCTACCAATTTTTCGGTATCCGGGTTCGCCTGCCTGATGGTGTCCTTTATCGTGAGCATCCCGCTGTCCCTGTTGTTCGGCAATCTGACCGGACGTCTGTTCAACCAGACCAAGGGGCAGGAGATGATCACCGGTATGATTCTGGGATTTTTTGCCAAAGGAATTTATGACCTGGTGTTTATGTTTTTATGCGGTCCGGTGATTCCGATTAAAAACCAGACGCTGCTTCTGACCAACGGGATCGGTCTGACGACGCCCATTAACCTGGAGGCGGATACCAAGGGGGCTATCAATAAGATGTGGTCCATGTCGCTGGATCAGGCGATCGGATGGGTTTTGATTGCGCTGCTGGCGGTGCAGGCGGCTGTGCTGGTTTATAGGATCAGCGTGAGGCATGAGAAAATACGCTGGGCGGGGCAGTACAAGCTGTATTTGACCGCGGCGCTTCTGGCGGCGTTTAAGGTTCTGTGCGCTGCGTCGAAGACGGTGCTGTTTGCACTTCAGTTTACGGATGTGCCGGTGGTGACCGGGATTCTGATTTTCTGCGTGTGCATCTATATCACGTTTTTGAGCAGGACCAAGCTTGGAAGCGATATCAATGCGGTGGGTCAGAATATGAATATTGCGGTGTCCATGGGAATACCTGCGGACAAGATCCGCATCACGGCGATTATGATTTCCACGCTGCTGGCCGGATTGGGGCAGTTGATTTTTATTCAGGATATCGGCAATTTTACGACCTATACGGCACATGAGAACGTGGGTACGTTTGCCATTGCGGCGCTGCTGGTGGGCGGGGCTTCTATTAAGAAGGCGACCATCGGACAGGCGGTGCTGGGAGCGCTGCTGTTCCACACCATGTTTATTATCTCGCCTATCGCGGGTAAGAATCTGTTTGATAATGCACAGCTGGGAGAGTATTTCAGGGTGTTCGCGTGTTATGCGGTAATCGCGGTGGCACTGGCCTTGCACGCCTGGAAAACGGTTATGGCCAAGCGGGTGGATGATAGCGAGAGCGAGGCTTTGGAAGCGCAGGAGGCGCAGAAGGCGGCATGAATGAACGGTTTAAGGAGCGGCTGGTCCGGCTGATGAGGGAGAAACAGGTGGACGCGATGATGATTGCGCCGTCTGAGGAGCTGCGGTTTTTGGCGGGATTTAACGTGTACCAGGACGAGCGGTTTCAGGCGCTGTTTCTGACCGCGAAAGGCGGGGCGTTTTATATCTGTAATATTCTGAGCCGGGACGAGGTGGCGGAGGGGATGGGGGAACCCATACCCGTCCACACCTGGACGGACAGTGAGGATTTCGCGGCAGTGGCTGGGGATGTGTTGGAGGAGTACGGGCTTTTAGAGGGAACGGTGGGGGTGAACTCCACCGTTCGGGCTTTTAATCTGATTCCGGTGGCGGAGCGGACGGGAATCCGGTTTGTGAACGGGAAGGAGTGGCTGGAGGAGATCCGTATCATTAAGACGCCGGAGGAGCTTGAGAATCTGCGGATTGCGGCCAGGATTGCGGACGATATTTTCCCGGAGCTGCTGGAGTTTATCAGGCCGGGGCTGCGGGAGATCGATATTCGGGCAGAGATGGAGCGGTTGTTTGCGGCGCGTGGGGTGAAGCTGGCGGGGGATATTGTGGCATCAGGGCCGAATTCGGCGCTGCCGCATTATTTTGGGAACCAGCGGGTGATTGAAGAGCAGGATGTGATTGTGCTGGATTACGGGTGCAGTTATGAAGGGATGTTTTCTGATGTGACGCGGACTGTGTTTGTGGGAGGGGTTACGGAGGAACAGAGGAAGGTGTATGAGATTGTGCGCAGGGCTAACCGGGCGGCAAGGGAGGCGGTGCGTGAGGGGGCGTTTATTCCGGATGTGGACGCGGCGGCAAGGGATTTGATCACGGCGGAAGGGTATGGGGAGTTTTTTACAACGCGGCTGGGGCATGGGATTGGGTATATAACGCATGAGCAGCCGGAGATTAAAGCCACGAACCGGCGGAGGTTGGAGCGGGGGATGGCGTTTAGCGTTGAGCCGGGGATTTATATGGCGGGGAAGTTTGGGGTGAGAATTGAGGATGTGGTGGTGATGGGGGAAAAGGGAGCTGAGAGATTGAATCGGACGGGGCATGAGATGGTGGTGCTTTGAGGGTGTGCGGGGGATTTTGATGCATCCGTTCGTGAGAGCCAGAAAAGCGGGGCCGGAGACTCCAAATGTCGCCTCCAGCCCCGCTTTTCTGGCTCTCACCCGCTGGGGGTTGGAGAGGGCCGGTGGGGATTGGAACGAAACTGCTGGCGTTTACGGTTTATGGAGAAATAAGAGTCTCTGCTTCCGGGAGTTTCCTGGAAGCGGGGACTTTTTTGAGTTCGCAACTTTTTTTAGATGATTTTACCAGTTTGATTCGTTATGATGTAGGCATAACAGATTTGAGAGAGAGAAAGGAAGTGAATGGCATGTTTGTCATGTTTGAGAAGGAAGAGTTTAAGGTTCCGGTAAGGGTTTGGCTGGAGGGACCGGGGGTGTTGGAGGAGAGTTGTCTGGAACAGGCGCGCCATTTGGCAAAGCTTCCTTTTTTACATAAGTGGGTTTGCCTGATGCCGGATACCCATGCCGGGATGGGGATGCCCATCGGCGGGGTGATTGCCACGGAGGATGTGGTGATTCCGAATGCGGTGGGCGTGGATATCGGCTGCGGGATGGCTTATACGGAGACGAATATTCCGGTAAAGGAGATTCGGCAGGTGATGACCGGGAACGGGAATCTGGTGCAGGCTATGATCGGCGATATTATGCGGAATGTGCCGGTGGGATTCGCACATCACAAGATGATGATGCCGTCTTATACCATGGACTGCGCCTTTGAGGAGATGGAACGGTATGAGCAGGACGCCGAGCTTTTGGGACAGCTGGAGGCGGGTTATTATCAGATCGGGACGCTGGGCGGCGGGAATCATTTTATTGAGCTGCAGGAGAGCGATGATGGTTTTTTGACGGTGATGATTCATTCGGGGTCCCGGCATTTTGGAAAGTCGGTTTGCGATTATTTCCATTTTAAGGCAAGGGAGCTGAATAAACGGTGGTACAGCCAGGTACCGGATGAGTACCGGCTGGCGTTTCTGCCCACGGATAGCAGCGAGGGGAAACGGTATCTGGACTGGATGAATTTGTCCATGGATTTTGCCAAGGAGAACCGGGAAAAGATGATGTTGGCGGTGAAGGCGATACTTGAGAAATGGATCGGGAAGTATACGGATTTTGAACTGACGTTTTCCGGGGATATCAACTGTCACCACAATTATGCGGCGCTGGAGAACCACTATGATAAGAATGTATGGGTGCACCGGAAGGGGGCGGTACGGGCGAGAAACGGCGAATTGGCCGTGATCCCCGGGGCCATGGGCTCCTACAGCTACGTGGTAATGGGGAAGGGGAACCCGGAGAGCTTTTGTTCTTCTTCCCATGGGGCGGGCAGACGGTATTCCCGTAAGGGCGCGATGTCCGCGTTCAGCTGTGAACAGGTGATTCAGGATTTGAATACGCAGGGCGTGGTTCTTGGGAAAAAGAATAAGAGCGACGTGGCGGAGGAGAGCCGGTTCGCCTACAAGGATATTGAGACGGTGATGAATGATCAGACGGATTTGGTGGTGCCGGTGAAACGGCTGAAAACCATCGGTGTGGTCAAGGGTTAGGCGGCCGGAAGGCTGCGGTTTGAGGTGATATAAAGGAAACTTTATATAAATGGCGGCTGAGGCGAAGGTTTTTGGCTGCCGCGGGCGGGCTGCTCTTGAGGCGTAGGGTTTTCCGGTTGGCGGAGCCCTTGCGGTGCCGCAGGCGTTTGCCGGGCGGTATACCGGCGGTCCGGGCCAGGATAATGATTTGTCGTGGGTTCGAATCCCATCATGTTTGAGGACATGTAGCTAAGTGGTATAGCAATCATCTAACAAAACGCTGGCATTGCGTAAATGCCGACAACCAGGGAAATGGAACTGCCTTCGCCCCGGCTTAGAACCGGCAGGGGGGGGCGGGGCGGGCCGCGGGGGGGCGGGGGCCCCATCCG
>OBXQ01000122.1_pt1 | contig 63995 bp, 48 predicted proteins | sample 1476641 | NCBI WGS metagenome assembly OBXQ01 (sample SAMEA2580174, study PRJEB22360) | human gut metagenome | biome: human gut; feature: human-associated habitat; material: faeces | place: Denmark | collected 2008/2010
AGCGCTTCCACGTGGTGCCCGGGCAGCTACGGCTTCCGCCGCCAGCATCTGGGCCACGACCTCATGGGGCAGGTGGGAACCCCTGTGATCGCCGTGGAATCCGGCTACGTGGAGGCCATGGGCTGGAACCAGTACGGCGGCTGGAGGCTGGGAATCCGCAGCTTTGACAAGAAACGGTACTACTACTACGCTCATCTGCGCAAGGATTACCCCTACCAGTCCAATTTGAAGGAGGGCAGCTACGTCCAGGCCGGGGATGTGATCGGCTACCTAGGCCGCACCGGCTATAGCCGCACCGAGAACACCAACAACATCGACGAGCCCCATCTTCACTTCGGCCTCCAGCTGATCTTCGACGAGTCCCAGAAGGAGGGCAACAACGAGATCTGGGTGAGCTGCTACGAGCTGGTCAAATTCCTGTCCATGAACCGCAGCCAGGCTGTAAAGGTGGAGGGCACCAAGGAATGGACCCGGGTCTACGGCACCAAGGACCCGCAGGTACCAGATACGCCGCCCGCAGAACCGCCGAAAGCGCCGGAGAGTAATCCCTAGAGAAATCTCCCAGGCGGGGTAACGCCAGACTTTCCGAAGATATTTTTAAATGGCCGCATTCGCGATTCCCTCGCAGATGCGGCTGTTTTTTTGACTTCTCCCACCCCATTTGCTATAATTAAATTCAGACACCCGCCCACCATTTCCCCACACTGAAAGGAGGCAAGTCATGCCCCAGCCGCTGCGCTTAATCATCGTGGACGACGAATCGTTCATGCGGGACAACCTGGCGCATCTCTTCCCATGGGAGGAGCTGGGCTATGAGGTGGCCTCCGTCTTTGCCAACGGCCGGGAGGCCCTGGCATACCTGGAACACAATCCCGCGGACGTGGTGCTGACCGACATCCAGATGCCGGTCATGGACGGCCTTGAGCTGGCCCGCTGTATCCGTGAGCAGAATATCCCGGCGCGGCTGGTTTTTCTGTCCGCCTACTCGGATTTCGAGTACGCCAGAAAGGGCATCCTCTACGGCGCCGACGACTACCTGGTCAAGCCGGTCCGCTACCAGGAACTGGTCGATCTGTTCACCCGGCTGAAAGATTCCATCGAAGCCGCGGCCCGTGAAACGTCCCCTGCGACGGAAAGTAAGGAGGAGCCGGCGCTGGCCGCCCTCTCCGCCTGCATCCGCGAACATCCCGGCGAAATCAGCCTGGACTTCGCCTCCCGCGCCACCGGCCTTGGCAGCGACTCCATCTCCGGGCTTTTAAAGGAGCGCCTGTCCATGACCTTCCCGGAGTTCGTGTGCCAGGAGAAAATGATCTGGGCCGCCGGGCTGCTGCGCGATATCCACCTCAGCATCGGCGAGATCGCCGCCCGTACCGGCTACACCAATTCCAAGAATTTTTCCCGGGCGTTCCACAACTACTACCACATGACTCCCATGCAGTACCGGAAAAAGGGAGAAACCTGACATTGAGGTGATACAGAACGATGAGCTCATATATGAAACTGGTGATTGCGGACGACGAACCCAATATCCGCGACAGCTTAAGCCAGCTCTTCCCCTGGGAAGAACTGGGAATTCAGGTGGTTTTTCTGGCCGCCAACGGCCGGGAAGTGCTGGACTACATGGAAATGAACCCGGTGGACCTGCTCCTTGCGGACATCCGAATGCCGGTGATGGACGGGCTGGAGCTGACTCAGGCCGTCCGGCGGACGTACCCGGAGGTTCCCGTCATCCTGCTGTCCGCCTTCGCGGACTTCGAGTACGCCCGCACCGCTTTGCGCTTCGGGGTCAGCGCCTACCTGACAAAGCCGGTGAATTACGGGGAACTGATGAAAACCTTCCGGACGGTGGCCCATTCCGCCATTCCCCCGGAAAGCGCTCCCGGCCCCGCGCCGGAAACCACGGGCGACGGCCAGCCCGTGTCCTACAAGGGCTATTACAACGAGATCGTGACCCGCATCCAGGAGTACGTCCGGGACAACGCGGACACCGCCTCCCTGATCGGGGCCGCCGAGCTGACCGGCCTGTCCGCCAGCTACGTCTCCACCATCTTCCACCGCTGCCTGAACCAGACCTTCTCCGACTACCTGAACCAGACGCGAATGGAAAAGGCCGTGCAGCTTCTGAAGGAGGGGCGTTCCGTATCGGATACGGCCTGGATGGTGGGCTACAACAACCCCCGGAACTTTTCCCGCGTGTTCAAACAGTACCACGGCGTTGACCCCTGTCCGGCCAAACGCTGACTACTCCCCAAGGAGGATTTACCCCTATGCGCCGCCGCTTTTTCGCCGAAAATATGGTCCGCATGCTGACGCTGTCGCTGCTTCCCATGCTCTTTCTCACCGTCATCTTTTTCGCCGTCCTGGTGCCCACGGAAAAAAAATCCCTGGAGAGCGAGGCGGAAATCAACCTCTCGCTGCTCCAGGAAAATGTGGACCTTCTGCTGAACGATTCCAACAAGGTCATGAATATGCTGGCCGTCCCGGCCTACTCCAATTCCAACTCCATCTACCAGATCCTCCAGTCGGAAAAGCTGGGCTACGTGGACTTTGTGATCTTAAAACAGGTGGCGGCGCAGTTAAACGCCATCGTCAACTCCCGGGACTACATCGACAGCATTTACGTCTACATTCCCAACGCCCGGGGCCGCTACCTGACCAACCAGGCCAATGTCTACGAGATGGCCTCCGGTCCGGACAAGGACTGGCTTTCCGTCTGTTCCGGCGACAGCGCCTACCGGGTCATCCGCCGCAGCACCAGCCTCTACGCCTCCGCCCCGCGGGACTACCTGACCGTAGTCCAGGAGAATTCCAAAGGCTACACCGTAGCGGTCAACATCGTGGTCTCCTATTTCAAGCGCCTGTTCACCAACTCCTACTTAGAAAGCGGACGGGCTATCGTCCTGGCCGAAGGCGGCAAGGCCCTGTTCTCCAGCAGCCAGGATCTGGACGCCCAGGACCTGGTGGGCCGCCTGGAGGGCATGACGGACACCGGCGGACTGCTGCGCCTGGATAACAACCTGATCATGCGCTCCTACTCCCCCAACACGGGGCTGGATTTCATCTCCGTCACGCCGGTCTCCCTGGCCTACGCCAATATTTACCGGCTGATCGGGATCACCTGCGCCACCGTGTTTCTCTGCATCCTGGTCGCCGTCATGACCTCCTACCGTTACGCCGTCAACATGTCCCGCCAGCTCTACGCCATCCTGGACCTGATGGACGCCGCCATCTCCCACAAGGAGCTGCCGGAAATACGGCCCCACAGCAACGACCTGTACAGCCACATTGTAACCAATATGATCCAGACCTTCACCCGCAACGACTTTTTGGAGGTGTCCTTAAACGAAGAGAAGTTCCAGGCCCTGTCCCTGGAGCTGTCCGCGCTGCAATACCAGATCAACCCCCATTTTCTCTCCAACACCCTGCAGATGATCGATTTCGAGATCTTAAAGCACACAAAGCTGCCCACCACAGCCAACGAGATGATCCAGGACCTGTCCATTTTCCTGCAATACAGCCTGAGGGCGCCGGACGAGGACGTGACCATCGAGCAGGAGATCGAGGCCACCACCCACTACACGGCACTAATGGCGCACCGCTACGCGGGACAGGTCCAGGTGCACTGGGACGTGGACCCGGAGGCCCAGAGCTACCGGATTCCCAAGCTGATCCTCCAGCCCATGATCGAGAACTCCGTCACCCACGGCAACAACAGCCAGACAAATCCCCTGGACATCTTTATCGACATCTCCGTCCGGGACGAGCTTCTCACCATCCAGGTGCGGGATAATGGCAACGGCGTCAGCCCCGGGCGCCTTGAAGAGCTGCGGAATTCCCTTTCCAGCTTCGAGGGCTTCCACGAAAAACACATTGGCCTGCAGAATCTCTTCCGCAGATTGCAGTTGAGATTTACCGCAGACCAATGCCGCATTACCCTTGACAGCCAGCTGGAAAAAGGCTTTTCCGTCACAATTTGTATCAACACCTCCGCCGAATCACAGGAGGGATGAAATCTCGTTCCACACGCCCTCGTCCACCGGAATGCCGTTTTTTAAGTTGTCCGCCCGGCATTCCAGAGTCAGCTGGCCGGTGTAGATAATCCGGTCCGTGCCCTGGGCCTTCCCGGAGGCCAACAGATCTTTGACCGCGCCCTCCACGATGCGCTCCGCCGCCTCCTGCGTCACCAGGTTCCGGTAATCCACCGCGATAAACACCTGGGATACCCCATGCTCATCCCCAGACAGTCTGCCTACCCCCGAAACCGTGTTGCCGTCGGACAGCACGCCCGCGAAAATGTCCAGCATGAAGGACAGGGCCGCCCCCTTCCAGTATCCGGTGGGCAGAATCCGTTGGGATTTGATCACGCTGTCCGGGTCCCGGGTCAGATTGCCCGCGGTGTCAAAGCCGGCGTCGATTGCCATCTGCCGCCCCTGGAGACGGGCCAGCTCCAACGCTCCGTAGGAGAACTGGGACATGGCCATATCCGTGATCAGGTGCCCCTCCCTGCGGGGAAATGCAAACACCAGCGGGTTGTTGCCGATGCGGGAGTCCACGGCCCCCCAGGTGGGCATGTTGGGCATGGTGTTGGTGAAACAGACGGCCGCCATACCCGCGTCGCAGGCCTGATAGCCGTAGGTGGCCGCCCGCATCCAGTGGTTGGTGTTCCGCAGGGCCACCAGGCCGATGCCGTAGGATTTGGCCAGCTTGACGGCCTCCTCCATGGAAAACCAGGCGTTGGTGATGCCAAGGCCCAGATGGCCGTCCACCTGCTCCATCGCCCCCATGCGCACCGTCACCTCCGGCTCTGCCCCAGGCCTTACGATCCCCTCGTCAATATTGCGGATCAGCCGCGCGAACCGGTTGATGCCGTGGGTATACACGCCCTCCAGCGAGTTTCTCGCCATCTCGTGGGCCACCTTCTCCGCCTTTTTCTCCGGGCAGCCCCGCCCCGCCAACACCTGGCAGAGACAGGCCTTCACTTCCTCAAAGGGTAATCTGACTGTTCCCATTCTGTTCCACTCCCCTCATAAATGATACAAAGCTATCAAGTTGTTCCTCGAATCCCACGCCCTGGCCTTCCAGGGCTGACTTCTCCCATTCCAGGGAGTAAAATCCCTGATATCCCCGGCCTTCCAGCCAGCGCACCGTGGACTCCACCGGGAGGATCCCCTGCCCGATGGGACAGTAAATGCGGCCGTTTTCCAAAGTGCGGCTGATGTCCTTGATGTGGACATGGTAGATTCGCTCCCCAATCATTTCCCAGGTTTTTCCAATCTCTTCCCCCATGTCCCAGGGGTGGATGATGTCAAGGAGCACGCCGATGTTGGACGGCACGTCCTTTAATAGCCGCGCCAGGGTTCTTCCGTCCTTGGCTGAATCGTGGGTCTCGATGACCAGCCGGACGGGGGAATTTTCCAGGCGCTTTGAGGCGTACTGCAGACCTTCTATGGCTATTTGGTCGGCTTGCGAGAGGTTTAACGAAGCTTGGGCCGGGATCAGGGGCCCCGAGGACAAATCCGGCGCCAGGCCCAGAGTCTCCGCGGGTAAATCCGGCGCTGGGCACAGAGTCTCCGAGGGCAAATCCGGCGCCGGCCCCATAAACACTCTCAGGCATGGCGCTTCCAGGAATTCCGCCAGCCGTACCATGTCCATCATGCGGTCCACTTCCTCCCGGACCGCGGCCGCCGTGGGTTGGTGGAACCGGGTGTAGGCGGTCAGGCAGGGCACCGCCAGTTTATGTTCCCGCACCAGTTCTCTCACGTGAGCGGCGTAGGAAAATGTGCTCTCAGGCGACACGTGGGCGTCGCCCCGGCCCCGGAGCTCGATTCCCTCCAGGCCGTGGGCCGACGCGATCTCCACCGCCTCCCCGATAGTCCTGTCCTGGACGGACAGCGTGGTATAACTCAATTTCATAGAGCACCTCCCTGCAATACGATCCGGTTGTTGGTCTTTGTAATCTCCTTCATCCGGTTTTCAGGATCCAGCTCCACCGAGCAGCCCGCCAGGTCGATTCCCCTGGTCCAGAGAGGAATTTCCATCACCTTGGGATACAGGTCGTTTGGCGCAGGAATGGGCGGAACCTGGCTGCGGCGCAGGATTTCGCCGGAGGGACTCTTGAGCACCAGCTCCGTCTCCGCGCTCTCTGCGGCCCCGATGTTGTGCACCCGCACGCGGATGCAATCGTCCCGGATGATCACATCCTCCCGGTCCATGGCCAGGTCCGGGCGCTCCCAGTATCCGTTTTCCCGCTCCCTGAGGTCCAGCTCCAGAACGGTATGGCAGCCGGGTTTAAACACCACCGGCAGACCGCCCATCCACTCCAGTTCCATTTCCCGTTCCTCTGACTGTTCCATCACGCCGATCTCCGGCCCTGTGCCGGCCTTCACCGTCCATTTTCCGGGAATGATATCTTCCATAATCATGTGGGCGGTGATGTCGTCGTCGGTCATGTTGAAGGCGGAGAGGCGTATTTTGTCCGGGGCCGCGTACGTTACCATGACGGCCACGTCCATTTCCTGGGAAGGTTTAAACTGCCAGCGGAAGTAGTGCCGCGGGTACAGGGAAAAACGCTCGTGTCCCACGCCGCCTATGCGGTCCTGCTGCATCACCGCGATGTCGATGACGCCCCGGTCCACCCACAGCTGACCGTCCGTATTGATGTATTCCCGCAGCGCGGCCTTGCGCAGAATATCCTCGTAGCGCTTTGCCGCGGCCTCCCCGATATCCGTTCCCGGGAAACGGTCCTGCTGCTGCTCGTAGAGGGCGGGATCGATGGGCTTTAAGTATTTTTCATCCCCGGTAAATTTCCACGCCGCGTAGAACAGGGGCCATTCCCTGGTCCGCTCGTGAACCTGGTCCTCGTCCGTGGTCACGTTGACCAGCACGTGGAGCCGCCCGTCGTAGTAGTGCTCCAGCATGGAATCCGCCATCTCCAGCACCAGCCTGCGCGCCTCCGGGGAACCGTTGTAGCGCACCAGCATGTAGGTGGGGTGGAACACGTGGAAGGAATCCGACGCGGAGTAATCCCAGGGCGCTTCCCGGGCAATGCGGGTGCCGGAATAGTAGCCCGACAGCACGTGGCGGTGGCCCTTCTCATTGTAGCCGGTCACATAGTGCAGGCCCCTGGCATTTTCCATGGCCCGCTCCATGTATTTGGGAGAGCCCGGGAACAGAGTCAGACACTGGCCCAGACACTGGATTCCCTCCTCCAGGGTGTGAAGCTGGTCCGTCTGGATGGCGCACAGTCCGTTGGCGAACATACCCTGGTCGTAAAATGCCTCCATCTCCCGGGCAAGGGAGTCCCCGATCTTCTCCGGCATGCAGCCCGCCATAGCCGGCCCCGGCCACCAGGCCGTCAGGTCGCCGTCGTCGGAAAGGCCGCCGCCGAACTCGCCGTTTTCGATCTGTCGCTTGTCGATCCACCAGCGGATGTAGCGTTTCACGTACCCCATGTACTCTGTCTGCCGCCAGGCCCAGAGCGGGATGCCCTCGGGGCAGCGGGAGAAGGCAGATTCCGGCGGATTGGTTTTGAATTTATCGTACCAGTATTCCCGGGCCAGACGGTGATCCGGGCACACCCGCAGCAGATCGGTCAGGTCGGCCTTAAACCGGTTGAACAGATTGAAATGCTCGTTGGAGGGATTTTCCTCCACCAGGTTTGCGTAATTGTCCTTTACCTGGATCCAGCGGTCTTCTATGTGCTCTTTCTTCGCTTCTTCGCAGGGTTTGTAGGTCACTTCCATGGAAATATTTTCCATATATTCCGAAGAAATCTGGGTTGACCAGGCGATCTGCACGTACAGGGCGTTCCCTTCGGGCAGGATACGGTCCCTGGTGTCCAGCCAGATTTCCTTGGCGGCGCCGGGGAGAACGGCGAAGGTGAAGTTTATCAGGTTCCGGTAAATCCACAGCGGGTCCTTCACCTGAACATTGACCAGCACGTACCGGCCGTGATCCGGCGCGCAGTTGAGGGGCGGGAGGTGAAGCAAAAGACCGTCCATGCCGGCGCCGGCCGGCTGATGGTAAGGGAGCATGTAGTGGGCTATGGGGAGGGCTTGGGACGGCGGGAGGAGCGGGGAGGCGGGGAGAACATAGCCCGCGGGGCCGCTCGCCGGGACCTCTGCGGGGCCGCTCGCCGGGACCTCCGCTGGGCCGCTCGCCGGGACCTCCGCGGAGCCGCTCGCCGGAACCTCCGCTGAGCCGTTCGCCGGGACCTCCGAGGAACCGCTCGCCAAATCCCCCGCAAAGCACCGCCTCTCATCCGCCGCAAATCTCCCGGCCACAAACGCCCTGACCCCGTCAAAGCATTCCGGCCCCATTTTCCCGTCGTCCGGCGCGAACCGGAACATTTCCCTGGCCGCGCCCTCCGGAGCCACGCCAGGCTCCACCTGGAGCAGGGTGATATCCCCGATTGGCTCCTCGATCACGTCGTTGGTGAAGGTGATGTCCACATTCCGCACCGGTTCCGCCAGCCGGAGCACGCTGCGCTCGCAGGACTCCCGGCGCACCTTCAGCTGCTCCTCCATGCGCCCGTGAATCCGCAGCTGGCCCGCGGCGGAGCCGGAAATCTCGATGTGGTTGAAATATGCGTCCTTTACCGGCTGGAACGTAATCTCCTTACCGGAGACGGAATAGCAGTCCCAGTCCGGCAGCACAAAATAATCGGTTCTACCCGGCAGCCCGGACCGGTTATAGACGCCCGGCCAGGTGGTCTCCCGGATTCCGTCGCAGCCCTTCCACCACCAACGCTTGTGATCCCAGGCGTCGTGAATCTCCACCTTACGGACCGCCGTGGCCGGATGGGTCAGCGCCGCGGGCATTTCCCCGGCGTCGAAGCCAAAGCGCCTCTGCCACTCCCGGTTCCAGCGCTCCTCCCTCAGATCCCGCGCCGGAAGCTTTGCAAGCGCAGACATCTCCAGACGGCTCACCGCCCGCACTTCCCCGTCCGTCAGCATGCGGTCGAACACCGTGATCTCGTCAAAGTCCCCAGTGCGCATGTAATTGTAGCTGGACTGCACCTGGGCGTTGCTGATCACCCGGGAGTGGGTGCCGAACTGGTCCAGCCCCGCGTATAAGAGCGCCTCCCGATCCAGCTTTGCCGCCAGCTCCCCGTCGATATAGAGCCGCACGCCCACGGTCTCGTCCCAGGAAAAGGCCACGTGGAACCACTGGTCCGGCTCCGGCAGCGCCTCAAACCGGTGGGATACCCGCAGACGGCTCAGGTTGACGTCCGTCACAAAAGCGTCGATGCCGTGCCCGTTGTAATCGATTCGCATAAACAGCGCGTCCCAGCTGGAATGATCCGCAAAGGACACCCGAAACAGTGGAAATTCCGTCGGCCCCAGGGGCGTCCTGCTACGCCAGAAAAAGGACACGGTCCCTCTCTGGGAATACAGGTTGCCCGGCGCCCAGTAGGCCAGAAGCTGAGTGGGCAGGCAGCGCAGCGCCTTCCCCTTCCGCCCGTCCCCGATCACTTCCACATCCTTAAAAAAGTTGGGTTCCGGGTTGCCTGCCGCAATCTCCGGCACGCTCCCCTGCTCTCCCGACAGATAAAACAATATTCCCTCATTTTTCATAATAATCTCCCCCTAACCCTTGATCCCGGATGTGGCGATCCCATCCACGAAATACTTCTGCGCGCAGAAGAACAGGATAAACAGCGGAATAATGGAGCAGACCGACATGGCCATGACCTCGTTCCACTTCACCGCCTCCGTGGACGCGTCGATGGACAGCCGCAGCCCCAGCGACAAGGTAAATTTTTTCGGCGAATTGATGAAAATAAACTGGTTGTAAAAATCATTCCACGTCCACAAAAACTGGAACAGTCCGGCCGAGAACAGCGCGGGCTTTAGCAGCGGCACCAGGATGTGGATCAGAATCTGGAAGGAGCTGCAGCCGTCGATCTTTGCCGACTCGTCCAGGGTGGACGGCACGTTCCGCAGAAACTGAATGATCATAAAGATGAAAAACGGGTAGACGGCGAACAGCGCCGGTACCAGAAACGGCAGGTAGCTGTCCAGCCAGCCCAGGTTCTTAAACAGCATGAACCGCGGAATAATGATCACCGTGTTGGGCAGCATCAGCGTGGAGATCAGCACCGGAAACAGAATTTTCTTGCCCGGGAAGTCGAACCGCGCGAACCCGTAGGCCGTCAGCGTGCAGGAAACCACCGTGAAGGCCACCACCGGAATCACCAGCTTAAAGGTGTTTAGGAAAAAATTGGTAAATGTCACCACGCCGGTGGCCCCGCTCTTCCAGCCGTTGGTATAGTTCTCCCCGTGCCACAGCTTTGGCAGCAGCTTGGTGGAGGTGAAAATTTCATTGGTGTCCTTGAACGAGGCGAACACCATAAATACCACCGGGTAGATCAGAACAACGCCCACCACAATCAGGATCAGATGGCGGATCAGCGCCGCCCTGGAAGCCTTATCCATCATTTTTTGCTCCCCCCTTCGTCCGCATAATAAACCCAGGCGTCCGACGATTTGAACACCAGAAGCGTCAGCGCCAGAATCACCAGGAACAGGATCCAGGACTCCGCACAGGCGTAACCCACCTTGTAGAACCGGAACGCGTCGTCGTACAGCTTCATGCCGATTATGTAAGTCCGCTTCATGGGCCCGCCGCCCGTGATCACAAACGCCGAGGTGAAGTTCTGCAGCGCCTGGATGGACTGCATGATCAGATTGAAAAATACCACGGAGCTGATCTGCGGCAGCGTGATATGCAGAAACTGGTTCCATTTCCCGCTCCCGTCAATGGAAGCCGCCTCGTAGAGCTCCGCCGGAATCCCTTTCAGCGCAGCCAGGAAAATGACCATGGCCGAACCGAACTGCCACACCTGCAAGAGGCTCAGGGTGATCAGCGCCAGCTTCGCATCCGTCAGCCAGTTCACCGGCCCCAGGCCCAGGAGTCCGATAAAATGGTTGATCATCCCGTCCTTCATGAAGATCACCCGCCAGAGCACGGACACGGCCACGCTTCCGCCCAGAATGGACGGCAGATAATACAGGCTGCGGTAAATGCCGATCCCTTTGATTTTGGCGTTCAGCAGGATCGCGATGAACAGTGCGAAGGCCAGCTTCAGCGGCACGGAAAGCAGCGCGTAGAAGCCGGTGATCTTCATGGTGGACAGGAATTGTTTGTCCGTGGTAAACAGCGTCAGATAATTTTTCAGCCCCACAAACTGCGGCTGGTTTAACAGCGTATAATCCGTAAACGAATAGCAGAGGGATGCGATAAACGGATACAGCTGGAAGATCAGAAAACCCAGCAGCCACGGAGCGATGTAGAGAAGTCCTACATACCGTTTGGATTTCATCTTGTTCGAAATCATAGTTCCTCCATTCCCCGGACTTAAACTGGGAGCAATCCCTGAGGCAATCCGGCGTTAATTCCATTCTGTAATCGCCCGCGGACTGCGCCTGCGGCCCATTACACTCAAGCAATCGCCCGCGGGCTGCGCCAGCGGCCCATTACACTACTCATTAAAAAACGATGTTTTTGTCAGGAACATCGGAAACCTGTTAATGCTTATGCCGGATCACTCAAACCTGCATCCGGCAACTCTGTCAGGACTGCGCCGAGGAAGCGACGATCTGGTCGATGCGGCTGATCACCTCGTCCGCGGCCTCTTCCATAGATCCATACTGTTTGTATGCAATTTTCTGCATGATCTCCGTCATCATGGCCTCCACCTCGGAGTTGTTGGACCACGCGTTCACCACGTTTCCGGAATTTTCCAGGGAATATACCACGTTCTCCATGGCGGACTCGTCCAAAAGCGCTTTCTCCTCACAGAAGGCGCGAAGGCTCTCTCTGGCGGGCACGGAGTAGGTGTCCTTCAAGAGCTCGGCTCCCTCCTCGGAGTTGAACATAAAGCTCAGGAACTTAGCGGCCGCCTCCGGGTTTTCGCACTTTCCGTTTACCGCAAACAAGGTGGTGGGACGGACCTCGATGCCGGATTCCTTGCTGTTCTCCATCTGAGGCAGCACATAGCCGGAGGTGGTGTAATTGCCGCTCTCGTCGGCCCGTCTGGCGGAGGCGTCCGTCATAACGGAGGTTCTGCCCAGAATCATGAACATCTGACGGTTCAGCCAGGTGGGGTTCTGGGTCATGGAGTTCTCATAGATTCCCGCCTCCTCGATGGGCTGGAAAATCCCCTTCTCGAACAGGGTGTTCACCAGTCCCAGGGCCTCGGCCAGCTCTTCCCTGGTCACGCCCACGGTGCCGTCGTCGTTGATGAACTGTTTGCCGGTCAGCTGGCGCAGGTAAACTCTGGCGTAGTACAGGGCGGCCTGCTTGCTGTCCACGCAGCAAAGGTACTGGCTGGAATCCGCCGCATGCACCTTCTCACCCAGAGCGATCAGGTCGTCCCAGGTAAAGGTCTTGTCGGCGGGATCGAAGCCGTACTCCGCCAGCTTCTCCGTATCCACCAGGGACCCCATTCCATTCACGCCTGCCGGGACAAAGAAGGTTCCGTTGTCGAACTTACAGAAATTGTCAATAATGTAGGCGTCCATATCGTCCAGTCCCAGATCGGCGTAACCGCTTAAATCCGCAAAGAAATCTCCCTGCGCCATAATGCTGGACACCCAGGGCTGGTCCACGGCCATGATATCCGCAGCCGCGCCGGACGTGAGCTGCATGGTGAACTTATCGCGGTAGTCCGCAAATGCCGAATACTCCGGTTCAATGACGATGTCTGGGTTAGCCTTCTGGAACGCGTCGATCACAGCCAGAATCCGCTCATGTCTGGAGTCCCCGCCCCACCAGGACATTCTCAGGGTAACCGTCTCCCCGGGCGCCTCGCCGGGCTTCTCCCCCTCTGTCTGGGCCGCCGCTGTGGTGTTCTCAGCCCCCGCCGCCGTGGTGGGCTCCGCCGTCTTTCCGGAGCCGGAGCACCCGGCCAGGCTCCCCGCCAGCATACCTGCCGCCATAAACGCTGCGATCAATCGTTTGTGTTTTCTCATGATAACCTCCCTCTCTGATTTGGTCGTGACATTTTTTGTAACTCTATTGTATCATTGGCAAAATCTTCACACAACAACCTCCAAATTCAAAAAAGTATCACCTTATTGCGCCTGCTTTTAAAAAAGTATCATTTCTTTGCTGAATATTGACATTTATTGTGGGGGATTTTATGATCGGTTTTATGGTATAGGAGGGGATCACATGAAACTATCAGAGACAAACGGAATTGACATTTACGAGTACGACAAGAGCGCCGGAAAAAGTTTTCAGCCCCTGGTCCAGTTCGGGGACTGGCGGGTTGCGGCAGCCTCCGAAAACGGAAGCGGCGGCCCAATCACCGCCATGTCCCGGCACATGGAGACGGACGAGGTTTTCGTGCTGCTAAAGGGCTCCTGCACCATTTTTGCAGGCGGAAACGGGGATAACTCCGCAGACATCACGCCTGTGGAAATGGAACCGCTCAGGCTCTACAACATCCGCCGCGGAACCTGGCACGCACGGACCATCGCGCCGGGTTCCCTGGTTCTGGTGATCGAGAATCGGTTGACCGGGGACTTTAATTCGGAGACGGAGGAGTTGGAGATACCGGTTGGACTTCATTTCTCAGACATAATTTGATATAATAGGGTAAATTTGGAGTTTACGGAGGGATAGACATGTGCGATTGCATGGTTTGCGAGCGAATTGACCGGATCAAGAGCGGCAAAAACCCATATTTTGTAAGAGAATTGAATACCGGCTATGTCGTGATGGGAGACTGCCAGCGTTTCACCGGATATACGCTGTTTTTATGCAAACAGCACGAGACCGAGCTGCATTTTCTTGCGCCGGAATTCAGAGATGAATTTCTGCATGAAATGTCGGTGGTGGCGGAAGCGGTTTATCACGCCTTTCAGCCGGAAAAACTGAATTATGAACTTCTCGGCGCGGGGAAAGGCGTTCACATGCATTGGCATATCTTTCCCAGACGAAGCGGAGACACGCCCAAAAAAGGACCGGTCTGGCAGCTGGGAGACCAACTCTATGCTAAGGAATATATGCCCTGCCCGGAAGAATTGGAGGATTTGAAAACGCGTTTAAATGCGGAGCTGGATAAACTTTTGTAAGGCCCGGAACTATCTCAGCTCTAAAACCATCTCCTCCAGGCTGCATCTTCGGCTCACTGCACAAAAAAATCCCGACCTCCCCTCCCCAGGGCCGTCGGGACTTTTCATGTTTTATCTCAGCCGCTCCTTCGTTTCTCCCGTTCCGTATGGTACAACCGCTTACTCTCATACATAGACGCATCCGCCCGCTCATACAGCGCCGCCAGTCCACGATCCCTTGCCTTGTCGTAAACCGCAACGCCGCCGGACAGCGACAGCAGAACGTCCGCGCCGACCTCGGGGGCCCGCTGGGCAAAATACCGGCAAATCCCGTCCAGAATCTCTTCCAGCTCCACCTCGGAAGCGCCGTTAAACAAAATCACATACTCATCCCCGCCCGTCCGGTAGGCCGCTCCACGTTTTCCCACCACGGCCCGGATGGCCCGGGCGGCGCTCTCGATATACCGGTCTCCCATATAATGACCGAACCGGTCGTTGACCAGTTTCAGATCGTTTAAATCGATGGAGATCATCCCCACTCCCGCGCGGATCCCCTCCGCCTCCATGTTGCTCAAATCCGTCTGGAACGCGTTCCTGTTTTTCAACTGCGTCAGCTGGTCCGTATTGTACAGGTCCTGGTAAGTGGGGTTGGAAATCCTTCGGAAGGCCACCACCGCTACCGCTGTGGACAGCAGGCTGACAAACAGCACGATGCCCGGAAGCACCCGCAAAATGCTCTGGTAGGTGTTGTACTGGTGCTCCGCCCCGATCTCGATGCCCAGCACGCCCACCACCTTCTCCCCGTCGTGCACCGGGAAATAAGTGATGAAAATTTTCCCCCATTCCGTATCCTTGATGTTCTTTGGCAGAACCCGCTCACCGTCCAGGGCCCGCTGCATGTCCGGCACGATCTCCGGCTCGATCAGGTCCCCCGGATACCGGAAATCCTCCGCCCGCGCCTCCAGGCCGTCGATCACGTAGACGAACTGCCCTTCCTCATTCTTCTTGGCCGTATACAGATACATCATATTGGTGGCGCTCTTGACCTGCCTGAGCAGCCGCTTCATCTCCCGGTAGGATTTCTTCTCCATGTCCTCCCGGGTGTTGATCTCCTCGAACATGGTTTTGTCCAGGGAGTCCTCCAGAAAATCGTATATTGCGAACACCCGCTCCTCCAGGCTGTTGATCATATCCCGGTGAGTCATCCGGTAACAGACGAGATAAATACAGCTGGAGCAGAATATGGTAACGATGATCATCAGAATCGACACCTGTACGTCTACACGGCGGATTTGTTTCCCCAATCTCATGATATTCCCCTCTATGGCCTCCTGAACGGCAGTGGTTTATCCGACGCCAGTTCCCTTATATCCTACCATAGAATCGAAAATTTGCCTAGCGGTTTAAACTCCCCCTGCAAGAAAGCGCCTGATTGCAGCAAATTTCAGACTGCTCCGCCGCATCCCGTTCCATAACGTTCGCGTCCGGCCTCTGCAAAAACACCACCCCCACCGCGTCCGGTCCAATATGGGCCCCGATTGTGGGGTTGATCTCCGACACGATGATCTCCTCAACCCCTTCCGGCTTTTCCTCTAATATCCGCTCCCGCAGCCGGCCCGCCAGGACCTCGCAGCCCGAGTGGACAATTCCCAGTTCCGGATACCCGCCCTGTTTTTGCCGCAGAAGGTCCGTCATAAACGCGACCGCCTTCCTGAGGGTGCGCACCTTATTCCTCGCCACGATCTGCCCGGCTTCATTGACGGTCAGAACCGGCTTGATGTCAAGGACCGTCCCGATGCAGGCGCTTACGCCCCCAAGCCTGCCGCCCAAGGCCAGATATTTTAAGTCGTTGACCGCAAACCATAGATTTGCAAGGGGAATCTCCGACTCCACCGCCTGAACGATCTCATCAAAAGAACGGCCTTCCAGGCGGCGTTTGGCCGCGCGGTACGCCAAAAGGCCCTGGGCAAAGGAGGCGTTTAAGGTATCGATCACTTTGATCCGTCTCTCCGGATATTCCCCGCAGAGCTGCCGCGCCACCAGGGAGACCGTGTTATAGCTGCCGCTCAAAGCGGAAGAAAACATAAGGCAGATGATATCCTCCCCGGCCGCCAGCCGCGGCTCCAGCAATTCCCTGACCCGCTGCGGGTTACAGCCCATGGAATAGGCCCTCTCCCCTCCGGACAAGCGCGCGAAAAACTCTGCGGAGCTTAAATTCCGTTCGTCTCCATACACTGTGTCATCCCGGTCAAACCGGTAATACTGGGGCAGAATGACAATCCCGTATTCATCCGCCAGACCTTCCGGAATATCCCCGTTCACATCCGCCGCTATGGTGATTTTCGTCTCCATCCTTTAACCTGCTGCCTTTCCCGGCCTTAAAGACCATACGATACAAAAGTGTCAGAAGGATTCCGGCGTTTAACACGGATTTCCGCCAGAAACCGATCCTTCTCTCCCTGTGGTTTTTGTCCGCGCTGTCCGCCGGCATCCTGCCGTCAAAATATTCATACCGGTCCAGAAGCGCCATAAATTCCTCCGGCAGGTACTTATAATAGGGCTTTGAAAATGGGACAGCGCCGGTCATCTCTATGATTCTTCCCACAAAAGACATACAATTTTCCGTTTTATAGATCGAAAATCCATGAAATACCGTCATGGTCACCATACTGAAAATATTAAACATATATTCCGGGTCGCGCTCATAGTCCCGGATCAGCTCCTTGATCCGCTCCAGGTCATTCCGGCCGACCGGTATCCGATAAATCTTTGTCCGGTAAGAAGTCTGCCCCGGCTGCACATAATCTCCCCTCCGCTCCCACACGATCCCGGCATCCAGAGGCGTGTTGGCGCTTCTTCTGGAAAAACTCACAAAGTCCTCCAGCTTCCCGTCAAAGGCAATGGAAATATGGGTGTAGTCACAGCCGGAAATGCGGCGGCTGATCTTCGCAATCGTGGTCATTGTGGCCATAAAACAGATGTATACACAGGGATCCTGCCGCCTGTCCGCCATTCCACATCTCCCCCTTTCCACCGTCATCAAGCGCCTTTCCCTCTGACCATATTTTTGAGAAACGACAGGATGTAGGACCGGTAGTCGATGCCATCATACACTCCCTGCCTCCTCGCCAGCAGGAATAACCGGATCAGCAGCACATAATAATAAAAATAATACTTCCGGACGGACAATTTCTCCGGCCTGCACACCAGATGCATATAATCCCAGTGCCCCGGATCCTCCGTGATCAGCTTGTCCGCATAATCATGATAGATTTCCGTTCCAGGCACCGGAGTAAAAATGGAGACGGCCACATTGTTCACGCCCCGCGTGGCGATCCAGGTATACAGGCGGTCGAAATCCTTTTTTTGGAAATCCAAATCTACGATGAACATGCCGAATATCTTGATCCCCAGCTCGTTTGTAAAACGCACGCACTCCGCGTTCCAGGATATCTTCGTCCGCTTGTCGTACTGTTTTAAGTAGGCGTCCTCCACCGCCTCCAGGCCCACGATCAGGTACAGAAGGCCGATTTCGGCAAAGTCGCGGATCAGCTGGCGGTTCTTCAGAATAAAATCCACCCGTCCCATGCAGACATAGGTTTTATGGATTCCCTTTTCTTTGATCAGGTCTATAAACCGGCGGATCCGCTTCGCGTCCAGCAGAAAGTCGTCGTCAATGATATAGATTCCCTCGCTGTCGATGGAAGCGATCTCCTCCACCACATCCTCAATATCCCGCGCCGTGTACGTCCCGCAGTTGAGCACGTTCCGATAGCAGAACCGGCAGCGAAACGCGCAGGAGTAAGCGGTCCTCACCTGGGCGCAGTGGGAAATCTCAAAATAGTTGTAATGTCCCGAATGGGAGTAAAAGTAACTGCGGTCCGGCCAGGGCAAACGGCGGATGTCAAAGGGCTGCGCCGCCTGGCATTTCCACCGTCCGCCCTCCCTGTAACAGAGCCCCGGAATCTCCTCCGGCGCCTCCCCCTCAATGATTCCGGGGACCTGAAAGACGTCGAACGTGGTCAGGATATAATCGGTCTCGGGCATATAAAACCGCTCATAATTCTTCTGCACGTGGAGTCCGCCCACGATTGTGACGACCTGCGGGTTCAGCCTCTTCGCCAGGCGGATATACTCTTTCATAAAGACTTCCTGCTTGATCCGGCCGCAGATATAGAACACGTCCGGCCGGTACTCCCGCAGCTTCTCCTCCAGAGAAACCGCTTCTCTGGGCACGTCAAAGATTTCCGGGGCATATCCCTCCTGCTTTAAGACCGCGCTCAGGTACTCAAGCTCCAGCGGCTCATTTTCCAAAATCCCGTTAAAATTATACTTGTTTCTGGACACTTCCGGATGGACCAGCAATATTTTTTTATCCATGTGTCTTCCCCCTATTCCGGTCCGTTATCAACCGGATTAAGCTTTTCTCTCTTTGTTGTCCACATTATAGCAGAGACGCGATGTGGGGGACAGATACCATACGTCATGAATGAGCGTGACGTTTGTCACTGATTTGAGGAGAAATGCAGTCCGCGAACCTTCACATTTACCATCCGACCGCCGCTGTCCGGCTCCTGTGCGCGCGCCGCACCGCGGCCCTGCACCTGATCAGAATCTCATCCAGCCCATCCCAGCCCGCCGCCCTGGCGTTCTGCAGCAGCTTGGCCTCCAACAGATGGGCCTGAATCACCAGGCTGTAGTAGAGCTGGGTGTCCACCTGGCATTCCCGGCAGACCCTTGTCAGCAGCTCCGTGGTGGCCGCATACTTTTTAAGCATCTGCCGGGTGGCGGTTCTGCGCCGGTAGGGGAACAGCAGGCAGTTGGCCGCCACGGCCAGCGCCGCGCCAACGCAGACATAACCAAGCCGCACAATCGCCATGGCCCCCACATCGGACCAACCGAAAGCGGTCATAAAAACAGCCCCGCCCAGCGCGCCCACGGTAGAACAGGTAAAGGTTCCCGTGTATTCGGCGCAGTAAAAGGACAGGTAGCCCGAGATCATCATGACCGCCGTCCGCCCCGCCATGGACGGAATCATCGAGTAAAGCGCCACGGAAAACAGCCCTCCCGCCACAGTGGCCAACAGCCGCTTCACGGTCTTCTGCTTCACGTCGTCGGCGTAGGGCACGGACAGGGAAGCCAGGGTGAACAGCAGCCATTTCCCGTGAGGCAGAGCCAGAACCTGCACCGCCAGGGTGAATACGGACAAAAGAAAGGCCACCCGAAGCGCGTACAAAACCCGCACGGAGCTGACATCCAGCGCCGCTTTCAGCCGCACGGACACGGAGAGCACGGTCTTGCGGTAATGGGTGCGCTTCTGGGGATCGGACAGATGGAGCAGGTGATTGTGCAGGTACAGCAGCGCGTTGTAAAAATCCGTCTCCGCCCTCTCATCCCCGCCGCGGGCAAAGTCTTCCCGCACCGGCGGCAAAAGCTGCCCGCCCTCCTGGGAGATATAAGTCCTGTACTCCCCGATCTTCTCCCTGGTTTTTTCCAGTATTTTCCTCATCTCAGGGGTAAGCGGCCCCTTCAGGTCCACCAGCAAAAGCACAATATGCTCCAGCCCCCGCCCGGCGTCGATCATGGAGAACCCGGCGTCCGAAACGCAGAGAGCCTTTTTTCTCCGGTCGTACACCGTCTGGCTCAGCCCGAACAGCCTGCGGTGCACCTTCTCCGGGTCAGCCGCCTCCCCCTGGCCGGTCAGAAGATATGTAATCGCGGCCACCGCCTCGTCCGCCATGGAGCAGAGCACGTCCCGGGCCGTTTCAGCCGCCCGCCTGCGCCCCATAAACAGCTGATAGAGGATCACGCACACTGCGCCCGCAAACAGCCCCAGCAGCCGTTTGGGAAGCCCCTCGGCCGTCACCGGAGAGATAAAGATCAAAAACAAATAGGATAAAATGTAAGGAAAATACATATGGCTGGAATATTCATAGGTGAATGCATAGAGAATGAAAAACACCGTCAAAAGATTAACCGGAAACGCGGCCAGAGGCGGCAGCGTATTGACCCAAAATGCGGACATCCCCATCCACAGGAGCACCGCGGCCTGGATCAGCAGATGCTTGACGGGCGTGGCCGTCATATCCCGCACCATGGAGGCCGACATCATGATCGTGAAGATCACCCCCACGATGGAGTTTTCCGCCCCAAAGATCCATTGAAACACGTTGACAAAGGCGATGATGAACAGAAAGTTCAGGGTCGCGTGGGCGAAATTCGCCCGGACGTTCTTAAATAGCGCTTCGTTATTCAGTTTTACCAATCAGACTACTTCCTTTCTCATTTAACACGGGACTCTGGCAAAAGCTGTCATGCAATCCCATTTTTGCGTATATTAGATGATTATAGCAAAAATGGAATCGAATCGCAATACGTCTGTTTTCCGCTATTTTTCATTCCCCGGTATCATAAAACCCAAAAAGCGCCCCCATCGCGCGTTGGACGGGGACGCTTTTCTCTTGCAGATCAATCATGAAACCTCGATCACTGCGTCATTTTCTAAATCGGCTCCGTTGGAGGCGATCAGCTTTTTGTAATAATAAAAGGATTTCTTCCGGCTGCGCTTTTTGCTTCCTCTCCCATAATCGTCCTGATCCACATAAATCATTCCGTAACGTTTTGTCATCTCCGATGTACCGGAAGAGATCAGATCGATGGGCCCCCACCAGGCATAACCGAACACATCGACTCCGTCGGCAATGGCTTCGCGCAGCTGTTCCACATGGGCGCGCATATAATCGATGCGGTAATCGTCCTGAATGTGGCCGTTTTCGTCAAAATGGTCAACCGCCCCCAGACCATTTTCCGAAATGAAAATCGGCTTGTGGTAACGGTCATAAATGCGGTTCAGCGTAACGCGCAGTCCAATGGGATCGATGGTCCATCCCCACTCGGATTTTGGCAGATACGGATTCTTGATATCCGAGACAAGACGGCCTGTTGGCTGGGGAACCGGGGAGCCTTTGTACCGCATAATATAGGTCATATAATAGCTGATTGTGATAAAATCAACCGCGCCATCCTTCAGAATCTTTAAATCATCCGGCTCCATTTCAATGTGAATGTTGTTCTCGTCAAAAAACCGTTTCATATAATACGGGTATTCGCCGTTGGCCTGAACGTCGGTAAAGAACCAGTTAAAATGATCCTCGAACATCACCTGAAGCTGATCCTCCGGTTTACAGCTCTCCGCATAATTTTCCAGACGGCAGAGCATATTTCCCATCTTTGCTTCCGGGTCTATTTCATGCAATTTTTTTACAGCCAGAGCGCTTGCAATAAACTGATTATGGACGGTCTGGAACTTTAACTGCCAGTTGCCCAGATACGGGTTACAGGAGAGCGGCTCCGGCGCTCCGCCCAGAATGACGCCGCTGCTGGTAAACGGATTCGAAAGCACGTTGTTGATCTCATTAAAGGTCAGCCAATATTTCACTTTTCCCTTGTAACGTTTCATCACAGTTTCCGCATAGCGCACAAACGCCTCAACCGTATGACGGCTGGCAAAACCATTGTAGGCTTCGGCCAGGTGGAGCGGCGTATCAAAATGCGAAAGCGTCACCATCGGCTCAATCCCATACTTGTGAAGCTCGTCAAACACGGCGTCATAGAACAACAGCCCTTCTTCATTTGGCTGCGGATCGTCGCCCTTGGGAAAAATCCTGGACCAGGAGAGGCTCATTCGAAAAACCTTAAATCCCATCTCGGCAAACAGGCGGATGTCTTCCTGATAGGTGTGATAAAAATCAATCCCTCTGCGTTTCGGCAGCTCCCAATTCTCAGGGTGCGCCTTCATATCGGCCACCATCTCCCTGGATGCAGCGTTGTGCGGCACATGGGTATCGAACGCCCCCTCGGTATCGCGGATTTCCTTGGTAATTAATCTTGCAAAATCAGAGGTCGCCGGGCCGCGGCCGCCTTCGTCCCAGGCGCCCTCGATCTGGTTTGCGGCGGTAGCGCCTCCCCAGAGAAAATTTTCAGGAAATGTTTTTGTCATATTCACTCCGCCTCCTTTTTGGCCAGCAGCATTTTCACAATCGGAAGCAGCTTTTTGGCCATACGCAGTTCTGTGTTAATCGTCATAAGCGTATCTTGTGCATGGATGAACAGCAGCGAGTATTCCATGTTTTCACCGCCCACCTGGCTCTGGATTACCTCGGTCTGTGCGTTATGCGCCTGAACCACCAGATCGCTGGCCTCCTTAAGCAGCGTTTCCGCCTTTGCAAGATCGCCGAGAGCAAGGGCATCCAACGCTTCGTCAATCTTAACGCGTCCGTCGCCGGACTTCATGACAACCTCGATGGCAATGCTGTTAATATCCTTCATTTTTTTACCCGTATGGCGTTCCCGGACGGAAAACGCCACAATCCTTTCTTGTTATATAATGTTTGATAATCGTTATGCCTGAGCCGCACCGAGTTTGGCCGCTTTTGCCGCCGCGCGCTCCTCTTCTTTCCGGACCTCCGCCTTGTCCGCCGCCTTAAAGAATGGATACCAGATCAGAGCGGCAATCACAAAGTTAATGCAGACCAGAATCACGTTGCGGAAATCTCCGCCGGACATAAAGAAGGCCGAAACCGCGTTGGGGGCAAAATTCATATCAAAATTGACATAGTTGATGGTGCCCCAGCCCATCACAAACCACAGATACGAAAATGCCGGTAAAATAATCGCAATCATGACCGTGGGAATCAGCATAAATGGGTTGCCGACGACCGCGCCGTATTGCAGCGGTTCATTGATGTTAAAAATGGAGGGAACCAGAGTGGCCTTGCCCAGCACCCGGTATTTTTTGGATTTGGCGCGGAGCATGAAAAGTGCGAGGGGCATCGTGGCGCCCTGTCCGCCAATGTGGTGATAACGGCTAAAGCCATAGGCATAGATGTTCTTGGGAGCCATACCGGCCGCCATCATTGCCGCGTTTTCGGCAATGGCCGCCTGGGTGATGCTGCGGGTGACCGGCGTAAACACCCAACCGGAAATCCCGAAGAAATAAAAGACATTCTGCAATAACACAATCAGCACAACCCCGGGCCCGCTCTGCGCAAAGCTGGTAATGGGCTTCATGATCAGCTGAACCATTGTGAAAACATCAATCTTTATCACATAGGTAAGCAGGTATCCCGCGGTCAGACTGAGTAAAATCGCAATAATATTGTCAAACCAGTTTTTTACAAAATCAGGGATCACGCTGTCCTCTCCAAAGAAAGAGAATTTAAACATGGCCTTATAGACAACCGCCACCAGCAGACCGACGAACATCGCCGTGAACATGCCGCCTGCGCCAAATTTTGACATGGCTACCAATGATCCTTCATCGGTCGTCACAAAATTCATGCACATCATAAACGTGCCGATGCCGGTGAATCCGGCAATCATGGCGCGGTCCTTTTTCCCGATTTTGTTCAGACAGTTATAGGGAATGACAAAGGACACGAACAGGCCGATCAGGCCGAACGAGAAGGTGCCAAGCGGCGAGATATCCGGCAGAACCGGAACAAACCGCCGCAGAATCGACCACAGCGATGGGATCGCGCTGACCATGGAAAACGGGACGATGTAAAGGATCGCGTCCGCCACAATGCCAAACCAGAAATTCTGAGTAATTTTGTTCATAACCGGAACGAGATGCTTCTCGATCCATTCCTGAATTTTTTTCATCCTGATCCCCCCGTTTAACCCGCATGATAAAAGTCGATGGCATCCTGAAGGATACTCTCGCCGTCCAGCGCGCCGTATGAATCCGGATCGATGGAGGTGACCTTGACGTTGTGCTCCTTCAGCATCTCCCTGTACTCCGGCACCTCAGCCGAGAAATGCGGCCCCAGCAGCAGGACGTCGATTTTGTCGGCATAGTCCGATACCTGAGATTTACTGACCGCATGGATCGAGACATCCAGTTTCTGCGCTTTAGCGGCCTTCCTCATGTTGGCGGCCATAAAACCGGTAGAAGCTCCGATTCCGCATGCAAGTAAAATTCGAATCATAGTGTTAATTCCCCTTTCTCCTTTTTGCAGATTGCTTTGTTCTTGCTGTCTTTATCTTAGATCATTCAGACCTGAAAATAAAACAGACTTCTTACCGGCATTGCGGCAATACAGGAAGATTGCCGCGATGCCGGCAAATTCACTGTTTTCTTCCAAAGCAGTTCCGGCCGGCAACAGGTTCCGAATACCCATAACGCCCGGGCGGCCTAAGGCCATCCGGGCGTTGTGCATACTGTAGGCATCGTCTCACGGGCAGATCAGTTCATTCGCCCGCAAAATTCTTCAAATGTGTTCGTCTTGAGCAGCTCTATGGTTCGGCTGGTAGAGTTAAACAGTTCGATGATGAGATCGAACGACGACTTGAAATACTTCATTTCCTCCTGGGTAATCCCAACTAAAAGAATAAAATGGATTGCTTTATGATTCCAGCGGATGGGCATATTGTTGTGCACGACGCAGATAAACGACTGTTCCGCAAATTGGCTGATTGCATGGGGCACCGCCAGGGTGTCGGTAAACGCGGTGCTGGAAACCGACTCCCGCAATAACACATCCTGAATGAAGGCTTCTTTCACATAACCATGTTCCAGACAATGTCCGCCCATGAATTTTATATATGCTTGCGCGCTGTCTTGCGCCACGTTCCTGAAGTACAATTCTTTATGGAACAGGCTCCGCAGAAACGTGCGCGCGTGCAGCAGCTCCCGCTCTGCTCCGATTTCATCCAATTTCTTTTGTATACTGTCCTGGTTCTGCCTGGTCAGAATCGGATTGACCCGCACGGTATGCCTGCCGCCGGTGTCAACCGGCAGTGTGGAGATGATCAGGTCGCTGCCCGGAGGGTGCTGCAAAAAACGGCTGACCGGAAGCACGTCCGTGACCAGAAGCTGTTCATGAAATGCCGCGCTGATATCATTCACAAGCTTCCTCGAAAAGGAGTGATAGGATTCCACCACAATCGCGCAGGTGATGCGCTCCTTATTTTGCTTATTGTTTTCAAGAAATGCGCCAAAATGGAACGCAATAAATGCGATCTCATCTTCATTAAATGTAACCTGGTAAATTTTAGAAAATTTATGGGCGAAAAAAACGGCCATATCATAAACAGGCGCATAATCCTTTTTTAGCTGCGGACCGATGGGATTGGGATACCCGATCCGGTAGGTGCAGCGCTGGTACGCATAGTACACATGCAGGGCAAACTGAAGAATAAAATCGTTTTCAAATTCCGGCGTACAGTAGCGTTCTGATACCAACGATAAAATGGAGGTTACATTACAAATAAACTCATGGCTGATGACACTCTGGATATCCACCACCTCATGCTCAACCGATAATGCAATCAGAATCAAAATCTGCTGGTAATCTTCTTTCGGAATCTGAATTCCATAGTTTTCCCTGTAATTGGAAGAAATCATATCCGCCAACGCAATGATTTCCTCTTTGTCATACAGTGCCTCCAACAGCTCACCGGCCGAAATATAAGTTTCCCTCTCCCCCAGACAATGATCGGAATTCAGCCGGATCAGGATAATCAAAATGTGAATCAGTAAATTGTTCAGCGAGTAGTCGTTCAGATAAATTTTGGATTCCTGACAGATATTGTAAAGCTCCTGCATAATCCCGTGTACGTCCTGCTGCGGGAAAAGCTGCTCTAACGCCTCCTTTGTGTTAAAAAATCCATATGTATCCCCGGTTGCAATATGCCCGATCAACCGTCTCTTGTTCTGCTCGCTTCCTCTTAAGTAAAACTGGTAATTCTTCGATTCAATGGAAAGATCATACTCTCTGACCACATTTTTGATTTGCGGAATAATGGTATTGATCACCGTGCTGGCACTGATAAAAAGGCGTTCCGCCTCATCGAAGGCATTGACCCCGTCCTTGCCGGTCAGCAAATCGGACAGTATCTGCCAGACCCGCCCCTCATTTTCCGAAGGAGCCGCTTCCCGGCTGCCAAAAACCTCCTGCAGCCTGTAACCTTCCCGTGAAGCCAGAATCGAGGCTTCCCCGCTCTCGTTCAAATCCTTCACATAATTGCGGATCGTTCTCTCGCTGACCCCTAACATTCCGGCAAGCGCAGCCGAAGGTATACTCTGTGAGGCATCCGAAAGAATCCGAAGCAGCTCATTTTGTTTATTCGTTTTCATTCACTACTCCTTATCACTCGCCGCCTCAGAGATTTTCCCTCAGAAACCGGCTGAGAGAGATCATCGCTTCTTCTTCCTGATCCCCCTCAGTTTCCAGGACAATTTCCTGCCCGCACCTCACGCCAAGTCCCAACACCGCAAAAATCTTCTTGCCGTCCGCCGTTTTTCCGTCTCTCACAACCCTCACGGCACACGGAAACGTCCCCGCTTCCCGCACAAAAAATCCCGCCGGCTGCGCGTGAAATCCCCGCTTGTCCCTGATCGTATATTTGAATTCTCTCATGTCCCCCAAGTCCATTTCCTACAATCCTATTTGCTTATATTATAGACGCGGCTCCCGGTTTATTCAAGCCAATATATTATGAAAAAACGCCGGAAGCCCTGGCACACCCAAGGACTTCCGGCATTTTTCAATGCTTATGCGATTTTTTTTGATCTTATTCTGATGTGACGGCCTCTTTGCCAGACGTTCATTTTGGACTGGTTCAGTCCGTCCGTACAATCACATTGTAAGGGGCCCCGCTGTCTCCCAGCCGGAAGATCAGCCGGTAGGTCCCCTGGTCTGCCCCAGCCGGAACCGATACGGTAACCGTGCCGCTGCCGCTGCCTGAAAGGGCTTCACCCGCGCCGCTCACGTTCCAGTCTCCGGTTCTCACATAGCTTTCGCTCTCCTTCCGATATGTTTCCACCTGAATCGCTGCCGCCTCCGCTTCATTCCGGATCGAATAGGACGCGGTAAAGCTTAAATCCGTACCTGGTGCGCAAACTCTGCCGCTCTCATCCGCCAGATAAATCTTCAGACCATACTCGGGATTGGCCCTGACTGTATACGTGATTTCTCCAGCGCTGACCATCCCATGGCCGGAGCTGGCGCCAACCGGGAACAGTTGTATCTTTAGGGAATGATTCCGATCTGCCGTTAATCCGGCGGAATTTGTAGTATCCATCACAAATTCCATCTCTGGCCCACCGGCCATGAAATACACCGCACCCTTCACCGGGTAGTATGCGCGGCCGTTGCACCGGAATACCGTCCCTTCCGGAAATCCATCCGGGGATGAGACGGCCACCGCCGCGCCGTCGGACAAACGCGTGTCCGATGCAGAGAGAACCGACAGCTTAAATACCTGCTTTCCCTTGGAAAGCCCATCCCCTCTGTCCGCTTCCACCGACACCTTTGCCAGTGAATTATCTACCGTAAAATCAGCTCCTATGGAGTCGGCGCTCTTGTCATTGCGCAGCCTGAGGCTGTAGTCGCCCTGGGATAATCCACCCGATCCTTCAAAATCCATGACGACGGTAATGGGTTTCTCACCCACGTCCCCGGAAAGCGCATTTCCGGAATTCCACATCTGCGCGAAGCTCGGCAGCGGGATTTTGCCGTCCTGCTCCTCCCCCGTGACTTTGTAAAAATAAAATTTATTTCCCTGTCCCAGCAGCGTCAGCTTTGTGCCAACCGGAAGCGCAGTCCTTGCTCCGTCTGTTTGAAGTTCTATCCACAGATTTTGGGCCGCGTCCTTCGATCCCAGAGTGAAAACAGAGGTGAGCGCGCTGTCCGGCGAGACGGCCGCTTTGTTCATTTCCTCGGAGACTGCATTGTATTGCTTTCCCCGCTCCATTTTAACGTCGGTTACAATCGAATCCCGCCAGTGGATTTTCAATGTGATGGGAACTTCTTCGCCACCGTTATCGTTCAATTTCAACGTTATAATATCGGCCTCGCTCTTTGATTCAAAACCGCCTGACACATTGTACAGAGTAAATTCAATGGACGCTTCGTAACGGCTGTCTGTGGTTCCGATGGTTTTCTGGCCATCCGTCTGAAAGAGGCTCAAATCAAAATCCCCCTCCATCAATCCGCTGCTCTGCCACCCCTGGCTCTGAACCGGACGCATCGTCACCGAAATCTCATGTCCGGAAAGTACACCGCCGGATTCGTACGCTTTTAAAACCGTGCCCTCCGTAAATGATTTCTCTAACCCGGACAAGCGCAAAGTCCTGCTCATCCCTGCCGGTATAATCAGCTTTCCCGTGTAGGTTCCTCTCTGCGTGGCATAGAGATCAACGCTCTGTTCCGACAGGGCAGTGGCCTTGGTGACAATCCCTACATTTAGCGTGATTGTCTCCTTAAGGATCTCCCCCGCATACCGCTGGATTACGACCACCACCTCGCCCAAATCCTGGCTGACTGTGATTCCATCATTCCAGTAGGTAAGGACAACTTCAATTTTCGGAATACTGCCTTTCGTTCCATGTACAACGGTTGAGTTATCTCCCACATTCGAAACAGCGGTATTATTTGAAATCACATCCCCTGCCTCGTCCGCAAAACCGGTTGAGGTATTGATATATAACCCGAACGTGGATAAGGGTTTATCTTTGATCTTGACTTTTTCTGATTCCTGTGGTGTCTGGCCACGCGGTGCAGCCCACTCCGTCTGCGTTTTTTTTGCAGTGTCCACCAGCAATATTTGACCGGGAATCGTAATGCTGCCGATCTTATAAGTGGAATCCTCCTCCGCAGGAGGCAACTCAATACTGCCTGTTGTTATGGAAAATCCGTCTTCTGGCTTCAAATCATTTTTTTGCGCGGTCAGTACCGTTTCCCGGGTGGCGCTGGCATGTTCCCCGGCAACACGCCAGTAACGGTATCCGCCAGCCTCGACATTCATATACTCTAATTCATTGGCTTCACCAGGTATGGCAAAGCCTCCATCTCCGCTGTTATCCGTCCCTGTCTTGATTCTGGCGTATGCGTATGCGCTGGCCGCATCCTCCGCCAGCATATAAGAATAGCCGGATACCCCACCGTATTTTTCCACACCCGCTTTGGATGTGCAGGAAATGCGCAAAACCGTTCCAGTTGTCAGCATAATGATATTGGGGACAGATGGCAGGCGATTAAGTTCTACATTTTTCCAGGCAGACTTATCCGCGTTGACGCTTTCGACACTCTTAAAGTTCGCCAGCTCGATGGACGCAGAATCCAGAATCAACGTGCTGCCGTCCATTAATATCAATCCGTTTCCCAGCTCTCCCAGACCGTCTTTCTCTCCCTGATCCCCGATCCTGTTTAGGGAATAGAGGGCTGTCTGATTGGCATTCGCCACATCAGACTGGCCGGATAACTGTACATGGGAATTGATCAGCCGCACCTGGTCAGCCCTCTGGATCGAGGTCAGGGTACTGCTGACTGCCACTGTTTGCCCGGAACCGTCCCCGGTTCTCACGCCATAGTGGTCCAGCGTAACCAGCCGCTTGTCACCCGCATCGCAGGAGGCGCCGCTGCCGAACACTCCTCCGGAAATATTCATCCTGTCGGAGCCGTCTTTCGCCTCTCCAAAGCTGTACCCCTCACCGTCGATGTATACATGCGAAAAGCCCTTTATTGTAATAGCGTTGTAATCCGCCCCGGCTCCATAGTCGCCGCCCGCGTAAACGGAACCTTGCACTGACAGCTCCGCTGCGGTCATATTGGGTTTTTCCGATAGGTGAGTCATGTAATAATTACATTTATCCATGGCTCTCACCCCCACATGGACATGGGTGGAACCGTTGATAATTCCCTGATAGCCTCCGCCAAACACCATGCCGTCGACGGTCCCGCCGGTCAGATTGACGAAAATCAAGTCCTCCGCCGCGCTCCCCGTACCCGCTGCAGGCAATTCCGGCCCGTCGTCGCTCAGCTCACTTCCGCCGTACAGGTTGCCGCGGATCCAGCCGCCGCTCATATTGACAGTGGAGCCGCCCTTGACAAACCGCTTGCCCGGGACGCCCAGGGCGCCGCCATAGACAGAGCCTCTCACGGTTCCGCTGCTGACGGTGATATTGGTCCGCTTCTCCACTAGTCCCTGCTTCCCTCCGCCGTAAATATTATTTTGAACCCAGCCTCCCGACATCGTTACATTTGTGGAGCCGTCCACGGAGCCGTTCTCACCGCCGCCGTAGATATAACCATTTATGGTTCCGCCCGCAACCATAATCGATGTGGAGCCTGTGACAGGGGCATTCTTGCCACCGCCGTAAAGATCACCTTCCACCGTCACTTCCTCTGCGTTTTTCCCAGCAACGGTTACCGACGTGGAACCATAGACTTTGGCAATCTCGCCGCCGCCATAAATATTTCCCTTAACAGTGCCGCCGGTCATCTGAATTTTGACAGTGGATCCCTCCACGATGCGCGCGCAATCCTCGTATCCGGCCTTGTCGATTCCTTTCCCCCCTCCAAATATGTTCTGATTGATCGTGCCTCCCTCGATATTGATCTGGACGGTTCCTTTTAAGTAAGCATTTTTAGAAGTGTCATACTTTGGCGCTTCATACCCCTGTCCGCTGGCGTATATATTTCCTGTTACGACAGCGTTGCCGCTGATTGTAATCGTAGCCGTTCCGGTTAAACTGCCGAAATCCTCCGGCAATGTAATCCGGTCAGGTTTTGTTTCATTTTGACTTCCACCCTCGACATCTTTATCGCCTCCGATTCCGGCGGCATAGATATTGCCGATCGTCCCCCCTGAAGCCGAGATATTAATGTTGGATATTCGCTCCGCTGTACTGATCACATAGGCTGCGGAACCCGAGCCGTAAATATTTCCCACCTGACCGCCGGAAACATTGATATTCATATCCCCTAGAAATTTGGGAATACCAGTCGTTCTGCCAGAACCGGCGCCATAGATATTCGTAACCTTGCCGCCTTTGATATTGATGGTTGTTGTCCCGGAATAAGGGGAATAGGCATTGCTGAAGCCTTGGCAACTGCCCACCAGAGTTCCAACAGTCCCTTCATCCATGACGGTGATGTTCACGATTGCGTTCTCTATCCCTCCGCTGGCGCTTCCGGCAATAACTGTAGTTACATTGGCTGTTCCTCCCACGGTGATATTTGCTTCTTTTCCGACCACATCAACCATAGGGTTGCTGCGCACATACCCAGCAATACGAGCGTAATTGCCTCCATAAACTTCGATTTTACCTACCTGATTCGTAATATTCGTTCGCGCTGATCCGTATAGGTAGATATTGCTTCCTACAACATCTTTACAAATTTTAATATCATATCCGTTTGCATAGATATGCATAAGTTTCAGCTCGATTGAGTCGAAAATAAGATCCTCATGTAGGTTGATGTTTGTCTCTTGTTGCGCTTGAGCAACACCCGGGGTGATATAATTGTAAGATAGCTTTACCTTATTTGTATCATCCATTCCCCTAATGGTTACCGGCACCGGCCTATCTTCCAGGAACTCCCATGTCTGTGTCTCATTATATATGTAATCTTCCACCAGAATGATCTGGTTGCTCTCCGCAGTCCCCCCGTCTCCCCTGGTTTTAAGGAGCTCAGCCGCCTTTTCCAGTGTTTGGACCGCATTATCCTGATCAGCTCCTGAATTAGTATCGTTGCCTTTGATCTGCGCTACATAGACGGTACTCAACTCCGCCAAAGCATTCACCGGGTCCGAGTACATGGTAATCTGACCGGCCGAACGGTCACGGGTCAATTTTACGGCTGTCACCACACACCGGAACCGCAGCGTTGTCCCGCCGGTTTCCACAGACCGGCTGTATACAGGCGTATTTTCCCCCGCAAGGTCGATCCAGCCTTCCTCCGCCTCGGTGTTCTTCCTCCCGGCCCGCGAAGGAGTCGCCTTGCCGGAATCCGGGTCTGACAGCGGCTGTTTTTCTTCCTCATTGGTATACTGCCATTGATATAGGAATTCATACAGATAGGGGACTTCCGGCGTTTCCCCCGTACCGCGGTCGGTCAGTTTATACACCGCAGTATCTCCCTGGCGCTCTGACTCGACCTGAAAATCATATGTACCAACTGTATCCCACACGGAATAGAGGGTCAGGCTGCCGCTTTCCGGCACATCGATTGGATCGCCGGGCGCCTGCGGAGTACCGGAGTCCTGCCCTTCCACAATCCATCCCGCAAATTCGTTCTTAAAAAATTCATTTTCCTCATAAGGGCCGTTTATCTCCTGCGGGCATTCAGGCAGTAAAACGCTTCCCTCCAGCGCAGGCAGTTCCAGATCCACCGTATCGTCCAGAGTCGCTGTGATGATGCCGTCCGCCAGCTGATACCCCGCGGATTCGGCCGCCTCGATAAAGCTTCCATTGTCCGGGAAGCAGACGAAATATCCGCTCTGCCCCTCATAGAACAGCGTGTCCGGGTTTTCGATCTTCTGTTCAAAAATAAATTCAATATCGTATTCCGTTTCTTCTTCTAACGGAATTTCCTTATCCTGCTGTCCTTGCTGCTTTCCGCTTCCGGTTGACGATGACGTACCCCCAGACGCCCCGGCAGCGGCTTCTGTTTCGGGTATGGTTTCCGTGTTCTCCCCGCTCTCTGCCGGAGGAGTGGTATTCTCGTCCTTGGCGCCGCCCTCCGGGTCAGCCTCCCCCGTCTCCTCTGAACCGGCGTCTGTTGAAGAACCACTGGTATTTACGTTTTCTTCATCACCGGTAATGCCGCCATTGCCGGTCTGACTGTTTCCGTCGCCCGTTCCGTCCGCGCCGGTCTGATCGTCTCCGCTGGGCGTTCCCGCCGGGTCGCCGTTTCCGCCGCCCGCTCCGTCCGCGCCGGGCTGATCGTCTCCGTGCGGACGCACCGCTGGGTTCTCGTTTCCGCCGCCCGCACTGTCTGCGCCGGTCTGATCGTTTCCGGACTGGCTGTTCCCGCCGGGCTGGCCGTTCCCACCGGACGCTCCGTCCGCGCCCGCATTGCCGTTTCCGCTGGACGTTCCACTCACATCGGCCTGGCTATCCCCGCTGTCAGCTGCGTCCGCAGCATCCCCCATGGACGAACCGCCACTGTTTTCCTCCTGACCCGCTTCCGATCCATCCGCCAAACCGGCGGCGCTTCCATCAGCTTGCTCCGGGCTGTCTCCCACCCGCGGAGCGGCATGCCTTTCGATCTCCGCCGTTTCCGCCTCCGACGCCTGGGACGGGGAGGCTGCCTGAGACGGGCTGGCCGCCTGGGACGGAGTTGCAGCTGTAGCTTCCTCCTGAGTATAGCCCACAATCTCCCCTTCCTCAAATTCATTCAGAATCGAAGAAAAATGAGGCGCATGTTCCCAATCTTTTCCGGAAAAGGCGTAGTCCCCAAAGCCGACAATACTCTCAGGCAATTTCAGCTCGCCCCGAAGCTCCCCAAGCCCATAAAATAGATAGGAGCCGATATAGGTAATACCGTTCTCAATGCTTAAAGACCGGATCTCCTCCGCATATTCCAAAAACGGGGCGGTATCCTCTGTAAAATCCTTCGTGTCCCCATGACCCTTGACCGTCAGAACTCCGTCCTTGAGTTCCGCCGTCACATCCTCGCCGATTTCAAAGGTTTTCGCCCTGCTCTCTGTGGCATAGGTGAGCATGATCTCAAAATTCATATTTCCCAACAGGAGGCAGAGTACGAGCCAGGCTGCCAGACAACGCTGCCAGCGATATTTTCGCCTCCTTGATTGATGTCTTGGATATCCCATGTCCATAACAGCCCTCCCGCCGTCTCACTGCCGTGCCGCCGCTCCTCAACCGCCTGATCCCTCAGGGAATTGTAATAGCGTCCGCAAAGTTACCCTCGCAGGAATAATCCCCGCTGACTTCAGTTTTCAATAAAACGACGGAATATACGCCGCTTCCCGGCGCAGTAAATGTATATACTCCATCTGCATATGTGATTCTGTCGTCCGCCTGATCTGCGATTACCCCGGACGGCAGCGAAATTTTGATCACCCCGCCGGAGTCGGCGCAGGTCACAGTCAGAACGGCGGCCGTATTGCCAGCGCCGTCGTTGACGGTATACTCATTTCCCAGGCTCCTTTTGAAAACAGCCTGAAGAGTCTTCTTATAAGGGGATGTGGACTTCGCCGTAACCGTAATGTCGGCCGGATTCCCGTCCGTTGCAGAAACCCAGGAGGGGGTGATGGTTATAACCGATTCCCCCGCTGCGCCTCCCGCAATGGAACCTGCATCCGGCCCGGCTGTCGCCGCGCCGCTCACCGCTATCTGGTACTCAATCGCTTGTGGGGTCGTCCGCTGTGAATCGGCATAATTGAACAGGTGGAAGGAAAATGTCTCCGCCTTTGGATCAATATAGTACAAGGCCGTCTCCGAGGGCTCCCTCAAAAGGTCGCTGGTGAAATAAAATTCCTCCGCCGTCATGACCCCGCTCTGGCGGTTCTGCATCACATAACGCGCCGCGGTGACGCCTGCTCCGGCCAGCAGGGCAAGCCCCAGGCCACCGCACACCAGAAGCGTCCGAAGAGGCAGTTTTGTTCTTTTTCCTATCATGTCTTTTGCCTCCTTACCTTTGGCTCTCCGGCATCGTCTGCTTTGCATCCACCGTAACCGTAACCAGATCGATCTCATCGGCATAGACGAATTCATTTTTTTCGTCATTCGGCCAGGATACCGTCAATTCATAGCTGTGGGTGGTCTCCTCCGTGTGAGGCAGGAAACCGCCCTCCACAACGGATTTTCCATCTGTAAACGTCAGACTTCCACTGCCGGTCTTGGCAAGGCTACCGCCCGACGACGCGCCATCCGGGGTCAGCACGAATTTCAGGGGAAGATTTCCTGTGGTCTCCACCGTGATGGAATACTCCTGCCCCACCTGGCTGACCTTCCCATCTTTTTTGTTCGTGACTTTAAATTTATATAAACTTGTCTTGCCGGGGGTAAGTTCGCTCACATCGATCTTGATCTCACTGCTTTCCGATGCCCAAACTGCGGCGGACGCAACGGCGCTGCCCTCCACCCTGGCTGTAAACCGCGCATATGTGGCCGGCGCGGCGGTCAGTCCCAGCAGGCAGAGCAGGGCGATATAAACGGCAATCCGTGTTTTTGTCAAATGTTTTTTCATCTCTGCGTCCTTTCCCTGTCATGTGATTATCTGGACGATCCGTCAACGCCTGGAACCGAACACACGCTCCCTCAGTTGTCCCGCCGGTCCGGCAAGAAATACCGCCGCCAATACAAACAATCCCGTCAGAAGGATCCCCGCCGGAGTCCTAAGAAACATCAGAGCGCCGCCCAGGCCCGGTATCACCAGAACTGCGCGCCCCACAATCTGTTCCGCATAAACCGGTTCCGGATCAGGAACATTGTTGGAATCTCCCTGCGTAATAAATCCGCCGTCCGTCTGGCCGATCAGCCGGTGTGTAATATAGTTCCCATTATCTGAAAAGCTGATCACATCGCCCTCCTGGTATACGGCTTTCCGGTGGATGATCAGTAAATCTCCCGCTGAAATAGCCGGTTCCATACTGCCAGACATGACGGCCAGAGCCGAATAACCGAGCAGTCCCGGCAGCTCCTGCCCAAACAGGGAGCGGGCTGCAATCTGCCAGATGTTGAACCCGACAATCGCGGCCAGCGCGGCAATTCCCAGATATCGCACTGCCCTTCTCAAGAATTTCATCCGTCTACTCCCCTCCCTGGGCGTATATGGACAGCATTAACATATAGACGCCTCCCTGACTGCCGGCCTCCGTGTCCGCCGCGTCGCTGCCGCTCTCAAACGGCCATTCCCAGTCCAGCCTGTAGACCACGCGCTCCTTTCCCGCAATCCTGGTTTTCAGGGATAATACTTCCCCCTCCGCCAGCGTCCCGGAAACGCCTCCCGCAGTCTGCCCCTGGGGGGTCAGTGTAAACTTCAAGGGAAGGTGCGCCATGCTGCCGCTCTCCTCAAAGCTCACAGTAACATCCAGCGCTTCATTTCTGGTATTTTCCAGCTGGAACAGGTAATATCCGCTGCTGCCGGGCGCCATTTTCATGGCTTCCCCTGTCTCACGGTTGTAAAAAAGATCAATAATGCTGTTTTTCTCCCACGGTATAAAGTTACCGTCCGTCTTTCCGTTCATCACCTGCAGCACTCCGCTGTCCGGCTCCGAGGGAAGCGTTTCGCTTCCGCTGGGATTCTCGCTCCCGCTGGGGTCCTCGCTCCCACTGGGGTCTTCGCTCCCGCTGGGGTCCTCGCTCCCGCTGGGGTCTTCGCTCCCGCCGGGGTCCTCGCTCCCGCCGGGGTCCTCGCTCCCGCCGGAATTTCCTCCCCCGCTGTTCCCTGACCCGCCGTCGCCTGCTGATCCGCCGCTGCTCCCTGATCCGCCTCCTGTGGAATCAGATGGGCGGACCGGCGCGGCAGTCCCCTCTTGGTCCGTCTCCGCAGTGCCGGTTTCTTCCGTACTGCCGGGTTTTGGCCCATTTTCCGAATCAGAGGGGGCGGTAATGTTGGCTCCGCCATCCGGCGCTGTAGAGTCATCCGGCCGCAGCAAAGCTTCCGATGAATTTCCATCTGTCCCGCCGGGAAAAGTATTTTCCCCATCCTGCCCTCCGATGGGAATTACGGTTCCTTCACTCACAATCGCGCCGCCCGGCCCCGGTGTCTTTGGCGCTTCGCCTGGCGGTGTGATCGTACCTCCCGGTTCAATCACCGCGCCGTCCGGCAAGGTCACCGTTCCGTCGGCGGCCACGCTGATCCCTTCCGTCACAACCGGTTGATTCATCAACACATTTTCTGTGGGTTCAATCAGATATGCCGGGTCTGTTTTTGCGCCGCCCGGCAGCACAATCGTTCCATCCGGCAAGTACACGTTTCCGCCCGGCGTCACCACCGCCCCATCCCGTACGGAGGCGGTTCCGGCAGGTGTGGTCACTAAACCGCCGTAGGTTGCGTAAGTAATACGCTCCGGGTTGATGTTCAGGCTCTGCGCATCCAACTCAATTTCGATCTCCAGAGCCCGGATATCCAGCGAGAGCTCAAGCACGTATTTTCCGTTGTCCTGCAGATCAATCGCCACCGCTCTCGCCTCGCTGCTGCGGACAATTTCGATGTCCCGCTGAAGCGCCACGCTCCCGCTGCCATCCAGCACATAGATGGTGTGCTCTCCCTGGGGAATATTGGGGAACAGGAAGCCCCCAGCCGAATCAGACACCGCTGTGACCGGGTCGCTGTGTAGCTCTAGGGTGCGTCCCGCAGCCGGGGTTCCGTCGGTGTAAAATATCCGCCCGGTAAGATGAAAGGCTTCTATTTCAGACCGCTTTTCCGGCGTCAGGAGGATTGTATCGATCACCTGCCCCAAAGGGGCGGGACCGGAATTTCTTCCCAGTATATATCCCACCAGGCTGGAAGTTGCCAGCACAATCACTAGAAGCAGTACCACCAATACAAGACTGCTTCTCTCATGCTCCCGATCCTGACAGGAGTCCGCAGTATTCGCTTTGTTATCTTGTCTCATCGGATCTTTCCTCCTAATGGAAAACGCTAGGGTTCAGTCTATGGCAAAAGGCGCGGTGATCCGCGCCCTTTGCCGGGGGCTGAACCCCCGGCAGGCCCGCCTCTGCACAGGGGGGCGGGGTGATTTTGTTATGGAGTGGCTGTTGTTGTTTCCGGCGTAGTCTGTTTGCCGGTGATGGCGATGTTGAGCAGCCAGTCGTTATCTGCGGACTTGTTGTCGTTTTTATTTTCCTCAGCAGTATCGTCCTCACCAAACGCCCATTCCCAGTTGACAGTGATAGTCTTTTTCATGCTATCAGCGCCAGCGGCGTAATCAATGGTACCACTTGGAGAAAAATCATCTAATTTCGATCCAGGCTTATCAGCAGTTATAGCTTCCGTAGAAAACACCAAATCATCCGGCAAAATAACATCTTTTCCGGCAGCAATCTTCACTGCATAATCAATTCCTACCCCACTCCCCGCTCCATCAATCACAATGTCAAAACTACCCTTTGTGCCAGGAGCAATAACCCCCTCAGCAATATCTTTCAGATCATATGCCTCGCGGTGAGTAGTATCACCAAGGTAAATCTCAGTAAATGTTTCACCTACGGAATCTTTACTATCCGCCTTAAAACTCCACGCCGCCACCGCAGCCGTCGCGCTTCCCGTAACCTCCGTCACATACCGCGCCATAGTTGATCCCATCAGGCAGGTACTCATCATCGTCAGCGTCAGCGCCAGGACGCCCAGGCTCACGATTCTTGATCTTTTCTTCATTGCAATCGTCCTCGCTTTCTTTTTTTGTTGGGAACCAGGTCTGAACGCACAGACACGGCTCCCCTGCGCCTGCGGCAATTATCCCAGGCGTCCCATTCCATGGCGCCTGGTTCTGTACGGCCTGGCTACGCGCTGTGCCCGCGTGTCCGGCCGATGCATACATATGGTTATTTTTTCTCCGAATCCGCCCGGCTACGCTCCGCCTTCAGCGCCTCCAGCTCTGCTTCCAGAAGGGCGGTGCGGGCAGCCTCTTCCTTGTCCAGCTTGTGTCTGCGCCAGATATCCCACAGGATAAACAGAATCAGCGGACAGATCACAAAAAGAAGCATTCCCGTGGCCGTCTGCATGAACAGAAGGACATTTCCAAGCCCTCCGATCCGCGCGCCCAACCAAATCCCCTGCACTTGATCCGGCGTCACAGGCAGACGGTCTTCCGCGTTATTGGCATCCCCCTGCGTCACATACCTCGGCCGCCCGTCCTCCCCGGCGGTGATTCCCACAATCCGGTGGGTGACGGCCTTTCCGGAGGACAGGTAACAGATTACATCCCCCTTCTCAAGAGCCAGCGGATCCGTGTCGCGGAGCAGAATCAGATCGCCCGTCTCGATTGCCGGCTCCATGGAGCCTGAGAGTACCACCGCGGGCTTTACGCCAAACACTCCCGGCAGTTCGTCCGGATTACGGTAACTGTTGACAATCAGAATCAGGTTGACCACAATAATGGGGACGAATACAACGCACATCAACAGGCCGATTATATCGCCCGGTACAATTTTCTTACGCTCACGGTTCATCTGAAATCACCTCCCATACCGGCGGCCGGCAGGTTTGTTCCCATCCTCCGGTCTCGTCTGTCTTTATATCTAAAAGTAATTTCCGCTCGAACTCCTTGCTCGGCCTGAAACGTATGTAATAATGAGGCTTTTTCTCTGCCCTCGGTGAATTTTCCTGTCTCCCCATATTATCCCGAAGCTTCGGGATAAAGCTTCCCCATTCGGGAAGGCAATCTATGGATTCGCGATTTCCCAAAGCCTCCGTAAACACATCCACAAGGGCCGCATAAAATTGCCGCGTCTCCTCTTCGCTGTATCCGGAGCGCACTGCGATTTCCCTCAGCATCCTGTCCTTATCCATCGGTCCCCGTCCTTTCCACCTAGCGCCCGCTTATTCACAGGCATAAAAAAACAGCCTTGTAATTGCAAAGCTGGTCTTTCATTTTCAGACAACTGGCTGGCTTTCCCTGGTCACGGCCGGAAGGAGAAGCCCCTATAGCTTTGCGACACTGCCTTTCGACAGTTGTGCCCGTTATTCACTTGCGATTCAGGCGGCGTGAGCGCAAAACAACAGCGGTCAAACACCCTCCTTTTCGTTAAGAATACTTCTTTTTACAATAAATTACAAGCTGGCCATGCCTTTTGGCAATGCCACTTATCGGTCATTTTTAATGACACTTTTTTAACGCGTACAAACGGCATTTTTAGGGGACAAACGGCTCAAAAAGTTGGCACTTTCAAATAGACATTTCAGGCGCAATGATTTAAAATAGGTATTGCATAACCATCCTGATAATGGAGGAATCTCTATGCAGTTTTATGAAAAACTAATTTTTTTGTTAAATTTAACTCAAACGACCAACCGGATGCTGGCCCAGGAACTCCAGGTGGACCCTTCCCTGATCAGCCGCTTCCGCACCGGCAGCAGGAGACTTCCACGCAACCGCGAACACATTAAATCCATGTCCTCCTATTTTGCCAGGCGGTGTACCACGGAATATCAGCGCCAGGCGCTTTCCCAAATGCTAGGAATCCGCCAGGCCTTTACCATGAAAAAAGAGCCGTTATCAGAAATTCTTTATTATTGGCTCTGCGGGGACTCTAATGAGGTCGGCCGTTTTATGCAAACCTTCGAATCCCTGGCGATTGAAAGCAGACCCGAACATTCATCCGTACATCCCGAATCTTTAAATGCGGAAAATGTGGTCTATTATGGAACCGATGGAAAACGCGCCGCGGCCCGGGCCTTTTACCAGCATCTGCTTACCCAGGAAAAGCCCTGTGATCTCTATATCCTGTCGGAGGAAGCGGATAACTGGATTTCGGAAGACTCTGATTTTCTTCAACATCTTCAGGAGTGGGGACTCTGCCTTCTTGACCGGGGATTTAAAATATATCAGATCGCCCCTCCGGCAACTCCTGTGGATCTGGCGTTTGATTCTCTGGCCCGCTGGCTGCCTCTTTACATGACCGGCCGTGTGACCTCCTATTTTTATCCACGGATGCGGGACAACCTTCACAGACGGACGCTCATTGTAGTTCCCGGGCATATTGCCATGACCTCAAACTCCGTTGCCCGGGGAGGCAGCAATATCACAACCGTCGTGACCACCGACCAGCGGCTGACACAGGCGTATGCCGCCCAGTTTCAGGACTATCTTGACTTGTGCCGTCCTATGCACAATATCTACACGGACACGGATAGCCTGCTGCAGTGTCTAACACAATTCCTGTCCCAGAATGGCGCACGGATTCAGAGAGTAAACTCTCTGTCAGCGGAAACATCACCTCCCGAACTGGTTTCCTATTGTATCGACCAGATTCATCATCCCGGGTTAGAACAACTGGGATATCTGTATCTGCACGAACTGGATCCGATCAGGGAAAACCGGGAATTTTGTGAATTTATCGATATCGCCTGCCTCGCAAGTGCACAAGATGTGCGGGATGGTAAGGTCCCCATTATCTTATCCTGCAGTATCGGTTCGCAGCCTCTTTACTACACGGTCGATACCTACGTTCTTCACCTGAAACATATTTTGCATACTTTGGAAACGTGTGAGAACTATCATTTTGTTCCCCTGGACATTAAGGCGCAAAGTGAAGGCTTGCTTACGGTAAAAGACGGGTATAAGGCGCTGCTCGCAAAACTATACCCCCCCCCAGCAGCAAGCTTCTACGCACATATCAAATTCTGTACATTCTCCCGACGGCATTTCTCTTACCGTGTTCGAAATTTCACAGCCAGCCATCGTCCAGCTCTGCCAGGAGCACCTGTTCCGGCTTGCGGACCAGATTGGGTATACCGGGGCGCACCGGGTACAGATTATTTCCCGGATCAAACAGAAAATCCGCGAACTGCAAACTTAAAAAAACCTCTTGTCAGGGAAATTCCCCGACAAGAGGTTTTTTATCATTTTTCTCATCCCAACCGATGAATAAACAACCCGCTCCTAAGCTTCGGCTCAAACCACGTGGACTTGGGCGGCATGAGTAACCCCGCGTCCGCCACGGCCAAAAGCTCCTTAATGGAGGTTGGGTACATGGAAAACGCCACGGTCATGTCCTCCTTCACCCTGCGCTCCAGCTCGCCCAGCCCCCGGATTCCACCAATAAAATCGATCCGCTTATCCGTCCTGGGGTCGCCGATGCCAAGCACCGGTCCCAGCAGCCGATCCTGAAGAATGGACACGTCCAGCCCCTTCACCGGGTCGTAGCTACGGCACTCTGCCCCGGCGGCCAGCTTATACCAGCTCCCGCCCAGGTACATTCCGAACAGGCCCTTCTCATCCGGCGCATAGGGGCCGTCCATTTTCTCCACGGTAAAATGCTCCCCCGCCGCGGCCAGAAAATCCGCCTCATCCAAACCGTTTAAATCCTTCACCACCCGGTTGTAGGGCAGGATCATCAGCTGCTCGTCCGGGAACAGCACGGACAGGAAATAGTTGAAGGGCTCCTCCCCGGTATACCCCGGATTCTCCTCCCGGCGCTTCAGCCCCACCTTCACCGCCGATGCCGCCCGGTGGTGCCCGTCTGCAATATAGGTGGCCGGAATCGCCGCGAAGGCCGCCTCAATGCGCCCGTTCTGCGCTGTGTCCTCCACCTTCCACACCGTGTGCCCGATGCCGTCCTCCGAGACAAAGTCGTAGAGCGGCTTTCCCGCCGTCACCTCATCCACCACCTGATTCACCGCCCGGTCGGCCCGGTAAGCCAGGAAAATGGGGCCGGTGTGCGCATTTGTCGTGTCCACGTGGCGGATCCGGTCGATCTCCTTGTCCTCGCGGGTATTCTCGTGTTTTTTGATCACCCCGTCCACATAGTCGTCGATGGAACAGCAGGCCACGATGCCCGTCTGGGCGCGCCCATCCATGGTCAGGCGGTAGATATAGTAACACTCCTGCCGGTCCTCCACAAAGGTTCCGTCCGCGATGCGGCCGTCCAGCAGCTCTCTGGCCTTGTCGTAGACCCGGCCGTCGTAGGTGTCCACATCGTCGGGAAACTGCGTCTCCGGCCGGTCGATGTTCAAAAAGGAAAGGGGATTGCCCGCCACCGCAGCGCACGCCTCCTTCCGGTTGTACACGTCGTAGGGAAGGGCGGCTACCTTGTCCGCCGCCTCCCGGTTGGGTCTGATGCATAAAAATGGTTTCACTGCCGCCATCTGTTTTCCTCCTACCGTGATCCTATCTCACCACGCGCACCCGCAACACGCCCTTGATGGCGTTGAGCTTCTGCAGCGTGATGGGCTCCAGCACATTTTCCAGATCCAGCAGGGTGTAAGCGTACTTATCCCGGCTCTTGTTGGTCATGTCGGAGATGTTGACTCCCTGCTCCGCCAGAATTCCCGTGATCTGTCCGATCATGTTGGGGATATTCATGTGCAGCACCGCCACGCGGCTGGCCGCCTGGCACACGCCCATGTCGCAATTCGGATAATTGACGGAGTTTTTGATATTGCCGTTCTCCAGGTAATCCACCAGCTCCTTCACCGCCATCTTGGCGCAGTTGTCCTCGGACTCCTCCGTGGAAGCGCCTAGGTGGGGGATCACGATGGTATTTTTCATGTGGGCGGACTTGGGGTTGGGGAAGTCCGTCACGTAACGGTGAACCTTGCCGCTCTCCAGGGCCTGGGCCATGGCGTCCTCGTCCACCAGCACGTCCCGGGCGAAGTTTAACACCACCACGCCCTCCTTCATCTCATCCAGCTTCTCCTTGTTGATCATGCCTCTGGTGGCGTCGAGCAGCGGCACATGGATGGTGATATAGTCGCACTCCTGGTAAATTTTGTCCACGCTGGTGATATGCTTCACGTCCCGGTTCAGCATCCAGGCGGCGTTCACCGATATGTAGGGGTCGTAGCCGTAGACCTCCATGCCCAGGGCCGCGGCCGCGTTGGCCACCTCGGCTCCGATGGCGCCCAGACCGATGACGCCCAGCTTCTTGCCCTTGATCTCGCAGCCTGCGAAGGCTTTTTTGCTCTTCTCCGTGGCCTTGGCAATGTTCTCATCGTCCGCGTTGCTCCGGCACCACTCGATGCCCCCGATCAGATCCCGGGAAGCGATCAGCATGCCGGCAAGCACCATCTCCTTCACGCCGTTGGCATTCGCTCCGGGGGTGTTGAACACCACGATGCCCTCCTGGGCGCAGGCGTCCAGAGGAATGTTGTTGACTCCGGCTCCGGCTCTGGCCACGGCCAGCAGACTCTCCGGCAGCTGCATTTCATGCATATTCGCGCTGCGCACCAAAACGCCCTCCGCCTCCCCAACGCTGTCGGTCATCACATAGTCCTGGGGCAGGCGGTCTGTGCCGCACTTGGAAATATTGTTCAGGCAATGGATCTTTTTCATAATCTTCTCTCCTCTTTCAACACCGGAACCGCCCCGCGTCCTGCGGGGCGTAATTCCCTTTCTTTTCCAAAACTTTTCTATTTGCCGTATCTGGTCTCAAAATCGTCCATAAATTCCACCAGTTTTTTCACGCCTTCCATGGGCATCGCGTTGTAGATGCTGGCGCGCATGCCGCCCACGGTCCGGTGGCCCTTTAAATTTTCCAGGCCCGCAGCCTTGGACTCCTTCACAAACAGGGCGTCCATCTCCTCGTCGCCGGTGACAAAAGGCACGTTCATCAGGGAACGGTCCTGCTTCACCACAGTCCCCTTAAAGAGCTTGCTCTGATCCAGGAAATCGTAAAGAATCTTCGCCTTCTCCTCGTTGTACTGCTTCATGGCCTCCAGGCCGCCTTTGGCTTTCAGCCACTTGAACACCTTTCCGCAGATGTAGATGCCGTAGGTGGGCGGGGTGTTGTACAGGGAGCCCGCGTCCACATGGGTCTTGTAACGCAGCATGGTGGGCGTTCCCGGAAGCACATCCTCAGTCACCAGGTCCTCCCTGACGATCACGATCACAGTCCCGGCCGGTCCCACGTTCTTCTGGGCTCCGGCAAAGATCAGACCGTATTTAGACACGTCCACCGGCTCCGACAGGAAGCAGGAGGACTGGTCCGCCACCAGGAGCTTGCCCTTGGTGTTGGGTAATGTCTTGTACTTTGTGCCGTAAATGGTATTATTTTCACAGATGTACACGTAGTCCGCATCCTCCGAGATCGGCAGATCGGAGCAGTCCGGGATATAGCTGAAGGTCTTATCCGCGCTGGAAGCCACCGCGTTGGCCGTGCCATACAGCTTACCTTCGGAACACGCCTTCTTGGCCCACTGTCCGGTCACAATGTAGTCCGCCACCTTGTTTTTCATCAGGTTCATAGGAACCATGGCAAACTGCTGGGACGCGCCGCCCTGTAAGAACAGCACCTTGTAATTGTCCGGAATATGTAAAAGCCCGCGCAGATCTGATTCAGCTTCGTCGATAATGGTCTGATAAGCCTTAGATCGATGGCTCATCTCCATCACTGACATCCCGGTCCCTCTGTAGTCCAGCATCTCCGCCGACGCCTCCGCCAGGACTTCCTCCGGCAGCACGGCCGGACCTGCTGAAAAGTTGTAAACTCTGCTCATGTTCGCGCTCCTCCTTCAATGGTTTGTTTTGCCGCGGCTTTGCGCGTAGTGGCGCGCCGCAGCCTTGCTGTACATCTGTCTCTTATAAATATATACAGATGACTTCCCCGTATGCGGGCCGGTTTCAAGGACCGCAGGCAGGAAAGTCATCCGAATACGCCAACGCACGATCGCCCTTAACGCCGGGAGGACGCTTTAACATGATAATGTGTTAACGTCCCCGAAGTGTTACTGACTATCATACACTGTTTTTAATTGATTTTCAAGTCCGTATCGTCAAAAGCATCCGCAATGGGCGCTCCGGGCGATACCATGGGGAATACCTTGTCGTCGCAGCTGACCTGGCAGTCGATGAGAACCGGGATATTCAGGGAGATCGCCTCCTTCAGCACCGGGATGAAATCGTCCTTCTGCGTCACCCGGTAGGCTTTCGCCCCCATGGCCTCCGCCAGCTTTACAAAATCCACCGCATCGTTTAAAACGGTCTGAGAATAGCGCTTGCCGTAGAACAGGGTCTGCCACTGGCGAACCATACCCAGCACGTGGTTGTTCACAATGACCTCCACCACCGGGATGTTGTAGCGCACCGCCGTGGCGATCTCGTTCATGTTCATGCGGAAACAGCCGTCGCCCGCGATGTTGATCACCGTGCGGTCCTTGCAGCCCATCTTGGCGCCGATGGCCGCGCCCAGGCCGTAGCCCATGGTTCCCAGGCCGCCGGAGGTCAGAAGGGTTCTGGGTTTGCGGTAATTGTAATACTGAGCCGCCCACATCTGGTGCTGGCCCACCTCGGTGACGATGATGGTGTCCTCGTCCGTCACCTCGTCGATAGCCTGAACAATGTAGGGGCCGGTCAGAAGCCGCTTGTCATAGCGCAGGGGATACATATCCTTCATGCGCTCGATGTGGGCGATCCACTCGTCGTGGTTCACCGGGTCCAGGCGGGCGTTGAGCTTGCGCAGAATCACCTTCACATCCCCGATGATGCTGGCGTCCACCCGGATGTTCTTGTTAATCTCAGCCGGGTCCACATCCAACTGTAAAATTTTGGCATTTTTAGCGAATTTGGAGGCGTTGCCCGTCACCCGGTCCGAGAAGCGGGCGCCCACCACGATCAGCAGGTCCGCCTCGGTGATGCCGAAGTTGCTGGTCTTGGTGCCGTGCATGCCCACCATGCCGGTGTAAAGCTCGTCGGTGCCGTCAAACGCCCCCTTGCCCATGAGGCTGTCTGCCACCGGGGCCTGGATCTTGTGGGCAAAGGCCCGCAGCTCGTCGGAAGCGTTGGCGATCACAGCGCCGCCGCCCACAAAGATAAAGGGCTTCTGGGCCTTGCGGATCATCTCAACGGCCCGGTCCATGGCCTCCTCGGTGATGGTGTCGCTCTGGCGCACGATCTCCTCGGGCGCCTGGTACTCATAGTCGCAGGTCGCGCCGGTCACGTCCTTGGTGATATCCACTAACACCGGGCCGGGCCGGCCGGTCTGGGCGATGGTGAAGGCACGGCGGATGACCTTGGCCAGCTTGTTCACGTCCTTCACGATAAAGTTGTATTTGGTAATGGGCATGGTGACGCCCGTAATATCGATCTCCTGGAAGCTGTCCTTGCCCAGCAGGCTGTTGGTCACGTTGCAGGTGATGGCAACCACCGGCACGGAATCCATATAAGCCGTGGCGATACCGGTCACCAGGTTGGTTGCGCCGGGGCCGGAGGTGGCCAGGCACACGCCCACTTTTCCCGTAGCCCTGGCGTATCCGTCCGCAGCGTGGGACGCTCCCTGCTCGTGGGAGGTCAGGATATGGGTAATCTCATCCTGATGCTGATACAGCGCGTCGTAGATATTCAAAATGGCCCCGCCCGGATAACCGAACACGGTGTCCACTCCCTGCTCCCTCAGGCACTGTATTACAATCTCTGCTCCTGTCAATTTGCTCATATATCCCGCACTCCTTTTCCGAAGCGCGCCTGAAATGTGGAATCAGGCGCGCGCTCATTCTATATGCATGTCAATTTGCCGCCCAGCCGGGTTTATTTCACTTCCAGCACCGCACCGCGGTCCGCGCTGGTCACCAGGGAGGCGTACCTTGCCAGGTATCCGCTCGTCACCTGGGGCGTGGGGGCGCTCCATCTCGCCTTTCTGGCCGCCAGCTCCTCGTCGGAGACCTTCACGTCCAGCCTGTGGTTGTCGATGTCGATGGAAATGATGTCGCCCTCTTCCACCAGTGCGATGGGTCCGCCCACCTGGGCTTCCGGGCACACATGTCCGATGGAAGCGCCTCTGGAAGCGCCGGAGAACCGGCCGTCGGTGATCAGGGCCACCGTGGAGCCCAGGCCCATACCCGCGATGGCGGAGGTGGGATTGAGCATCTCGCGCATGCCGGGACCGCCCTTGGGTCCCTCATAGCGGATCACCACCACGTCGCCCGCCACGATCCGGCCGCCCTTGATGGCCGCGATGGCGTCCTCCTCGCTGTTAAACACCCTGGCCGGACCCTCGTGCTGTAACATCTCAGGCGCAACGGCGGAGCGCTTCACAACCGCGCTGCCGGGCGCTAAGTTGCCCCGCAGAATGGCGATGCCGCCGGTCTGGCTGTAGGGATTCTCCACGGGACGGATCACGTCCGGGTTCTTGTTGGCGCAGCCCTTGATATTTTCGCCCACGGTTTTTCCGGTTACGGTCATGCAGTCCAGGTTCAGAAGGCCCTTCTTGCTGATCTCGTTCATCACGGCGTAGATGCCGCCCGCCTCGTTTAAATCTTCTATGTAGGTGGGGCCTGCGGGCGCCAGATGGCACAGGTTGGGGGTTTTGGCGCTGATCTCATTGGCGATATCCGGGTTCAGCTCCACGCCCGCCTCGTGGGCGATGGCCGGAAGATGGAGCATGCTGTTGGTGGAGCAGCCCAGGGCCATATCCATGGTCAGAGCGTTGATAAACGCCTCTTTTGTCATAATGTCGCGGGGACGGATGTTCTGGCGGTACATCTCCATCACCTGCATTCCGGCGTGCTTCGCAAGCTTGATCCGCTCGGAGTACACCGCCGGGATGGTGCCGTTGCCCCGAAGGCCCATGCCCAGCACCTCGGTCAGACAGTTCATGCTGTTGGCCGTGTACATGCCGGAGCAGGAACCGCAGGTGGGACATGCCTTCTCCTCGAACTCCCGCACGTCCTCCTCGCTCATGGTGCCCGCCGCGTAGGAACCCACTGCCTCGAACATGCTGGAAAGGCTGGTCTTGTGGCCCTTCACATGTCCCGCCAGCATGGGTCCGCCGCTGACGAACACGGTGGGAACGTTAATTCTGGCCGCGGCCATCAGAAGGCCGGGCACGTTCTTGTCGCAGTTGGGCACCATCACCAGCGCGTCAAACTGGTGAGCCAATGCCATACACTCGGTGGAATCCGCGATCAGGTCCCGGGTCACCAGGGAATACTTCATGCCCACATGGCCCATGGCGATGCCGTCGCAGACCGCGATGGCCGGGAACACCACCGGGGTGCCGCCCGCCATGGCCACGCCCAGCTTCACCGCTTCCACGATCTTATCCAGGTTCATGTGTCCGGGTACGATTTCATTATAGGAACTCACAATGCCCACCATGGGCTTTTTCATCTCTTCCGCCGTCATGCCAAGGGCGTTGAACAGGGATCTGTGGGGCGCCTGCTGCATACCTGTTTTCACTGCATCACTTTTCATCTGTTTCTCCTCCTCTATCGTATCCGCTCTGCAACGAGATCACCCATGCGGGTGGTCCCCACCTTCTCGCAACCGTCGGACATAATGTCCCCGGTGCGGTAACCGTCTTTTAACACCTGCCGGACCGCCTGCTCCACCGCGTCCGCCTCTTTGTCCAGATCAAAGGAATAGCGCAGCATCATAGCCGCGGACAGAATGGTCGCGATGGGATTGGCCAGGTCAAGGCCCGCGATATCCGGGGCGGAGCCGTGGCTGGGCTCGTACAGGCCGAACTTACTCTCGTTTAAGCTGGCCGAGGAGAGCATCCCGATGGAGCCTGTGATCATGCTGGCCTCGTCGGACAGAATGTCGCCGAACATGTTCTCGGTCAGGATCACGTCGAACTGGCCCGGATTCATCACCAGCTGCATGGCGCAGTTGTCCACCAGCATGTGGGTCAGCTCCACCTCCGGGTAGTCCTTCGCCACCTCCTCCACCACCTTTCTCCACAGGCGTGAGGAATCCAGCACATTGGCCTTGTCCACGCTGATCACCTTTTTCCGGCGCTTCATGGCGATCTCAAAGCCCTTGATTGCGATCCGGCGGATCTCATTTTCATTGTATGTAAGGATATCCGTGGCCTGCAGCACGCCGTCCACCTCTTTGGTCCAGCGGTCGCCGAAGTAAATGCCGCCGGTGAGCTCCCGCATGATCACCATGTCGAAGCCGTCCCCGATGATCTCATCCTTTAAGGGGCAGGCGGAGGCCAGCTCGGCGTAGAGGTAGGCGGGACGGATGTTGGCGAAGAGTCCCAGGCCCTTTCTCATGGCCAGAAGTCCTGCCTCAGGGCGCAGGTTCGGGGCCACGTCGTACCACTTGGAGTTGCCCACGTTGCCACCCACCGCTCCCAAAAGCACCGCGTCGCTGTTTCGCGCCGTCTCCAGAGCCTCGTCAGTCAGGGGAACGCCGTGGGCGTCGATGGAGCAGCCGCCCATGAGCACCTCGGTATAATGGAAGCTATGGCCGTAGACCCTGCCCACCTGGTCCAGCACTTTTCTGGCCTCGCGCACGATCTCCGGGCCGATCCCATCCCCCGGTATGGCTGTCACATTATAATTCATCTTCATATCTCTCCCATTCTATCATTCATTTTAGTTATGTCTAAACAAACAAATATGATTTCTTTCCATCATAGCTCATTTAATGGGGGATTTCAACTGTTGCAGGGGAATTTTCCGATTATGGAATATACAAGTTTGGAATTATTATCATGAACAGAAGTTATAGTGAACCGGCCCAGACGGCGGGAAAACCGGCGGGGAAAGTCGCGCCAGGCCTGCCTGAAAGCGCCTTTCTCCGCCGGTTTTCCCATTGGGCGCATGTCCTGTGTCCCGGAAGCCATCCCGCCGGAACGGCTGCCTCCAGCGCAGTACAGCCTCACTGCACTTCGCGCACCAGGCAGTATTGTTTGAGATCGAAATGTTTTTCCACCACGCCGAATACCTTGAATCCGAAATGCTCGTACAGCGGGACATTTTTCGGGTTGTGGGTTTCCAGGGAGATCATCAGGCGGCGGCTCTCGGCGTAAGCGATCACCTCGTTTAGCAGCAGAGCCGAGAGGCCGTGGTGCTGCATACCCTGCCGCACGGCCAGATAGATGATGTGCAGGCGCTCTTCCTGGTGAAGCTGGGCCGTCCAGCGGGAGTTTAAATAGTCCTTGCCCCTCACAAAGTTCCAGAAAGTTTTAAGGCTGGGGTCCTCCCGGATCAGGTACTCGTCCGTCTTTAAGGCGGCCAGGGCCTCGGTCAGGTAGTAGCGAAACGGATCGTAGGGTTCCGACTCGTCGGACACCACTATGATGGAGTTTAACTCCGGACTGTCGGAGTAGATCTGGCACAGCTCGAAAAACTCCGACAGATCGCATTTGAACAGCTCCGGCAGCAGGCGCTTCCTGGTCTCTTCATCCGGGATCAGCTTGCAGTACAGCGGGTCCCGGGCAAAGCACTGGGTCAGAAGCTCTTCCATTTTGGGCAGATCCTCTTTTTGCACGCGGTATAAAGTTCGGCTTTCCATCGCTCGTATTTCCTCCCGTCACATGGTCAGGCATTCCTGCATCCATGCGGTCAGTTTTTTGATTGATTCCGTCATATAGCGGATATCATCCCGGTAGCATGCGGTCTGATTTTCCGTCACCCGCTTTAACTCCAGGTATTCCGGCGTGAGATCCACAGCCTTCTCCCTCCCCTCCTCCAGCTTTTCCTTCAGACTGCGGACCAGCTGAAACAGGTTCTCATGGTGCACGATACGGCCCGCGCCCCATTTTAAGCGGTTGCCGGGCTGGTTTAACACGTACTGGGTGAAATAGTTGAACACCTGCTCGTCAAAGAGAAAGGCGTATCGATTGTTGTCGATGCCGTAGACGTCCTCCAGGGCCGCCCGCGCATTCCCCTCCCCGGCATGCCGCAGAGCCTTGTAGAGCGCGCGCAGGTTGTCCTGCACCGCCTCCTGCGGGAAGAGCACCTCGTCGTGCCAGTTCAGCCGCACAAAATAATCCTGCTCCTTGCGGAATATGTACAGCAGCCGTTCCTGCATGTCCCCGTAACGCTCAAACATGCGGTCCGCCGCGTCCATATCCCCCTGTGCAAGAAGCGCAGCGTAATCCCGGTTCAGCTCCGTGATTCTGCGATACAAGACTCTGGAGACCTCCTTAGCCTTCTTTAAGGCGCGCTTCATCTCCCAGATATCCGCCTCCGCCTTGCGCCGGATTCCCACATCGTCGCTGTCTGTCACCGCCCGGATCAGGCGCTCGAAGTTCATGGGCGGCAGCAGCAGGCGGTCGAAGGCCATCACCAGGCGGCCGTAGAGCACGTGGTGAAAGAGGTAAACCGGCTCCTGGTACACATTGTCGTTGTCGAACTGGGAGTGGTAGTGGGTTTCCATAAACTCCCCGCCGGAAAATTCGTTGACCATGGAGGGAATTCCGGCCACGGCCATGGAGAAATCGTCGGACCAGGTCTGGATGGGGCAGAGCACCTCCACCCCGTCGGGGTAGGCCGCCTCGTCCACCTCAACGCCCTCCAGAAAACGGCTCAGGAAATCCTCGTACTCATAGGTGCAGCGCACCGCGTCCATCTGTCCGTGGGCATGGGCCGGAAGCTCGAAATTAAAGTTGGCGAAGGTCTTTCCTCTCCACTCGGGATGAGCGGTGAACACCTCCTCGTAAGCGCCCGTGGACCAGTCGTACTTGGAGTTTGCCACCCCCCACTCCTCCGCGGCCATGGCGCAGAAAACCAGATTGAACTTTGGCCTGTAGCCGCCCTTTAACAATGCCCTGGCGATCCCAAACATCATCGCCACCGCCGCGTTGTCGTCCTGAAATCCGCTGAAATAGGAATCGTAATGAGCGGTGATCAGAATCATCCGGTCCGTGCCCCGCCCCGGTATGGTCCCCACAATGTTGTACGTCTCCCGGTCCGGCGCCACGGTGGTCCTGGCCTCGAACTCCACTAAAACCGCGCCCATGTTGCCCGGCTCCATCCCGCTCTCGTCCGGGCAGCTTCCAGCCTCCATCATGGCCTTTTTCAGCACCCAGGCGTCCGCCTGGGAAATGGAGAACGCCGGCGCGTCCGCCGGTCCCGCGATGTCCTGGGCGTTTAAGGCTGTGTTGTGGACCTCGCCGTAGCCCTGCTCCTGAACTGCCACCAGGGCGGCCGCCCCCCGCAGATGGGCCTGGTAAACCGGGAAATTGATCCACCACTCGTCCCGCTGGTTGATGTCCACCAGCACCAGCTTTCCCTCCACATCCACACAGTCATAGCAGTCCGCCGTGCCCTTGCCCAGATATACGATCTCAAACTCCCTGGTTCCCTCCGTGTCGAAATTGGTCTGATAGGCCCCCAGCTGAAAGCAGTGCCTTACCCCCTCCGAATCCGTAAAACGCATCTCGGCCTTCTCAAACTCCCAGGCGTCCACCGTCACCTTGTCCTTGTGTACGTCCTTAAGGCCGATGGCCTCCATCTCCCGTCGGAGCATCTCCCCTGTCTCAAATTCCGCTTTGGAGCCCGCCGTGCGGTAGCCCAGCGCGGGGTTTGTCTTAAACTGCTCCATCCGTTTCGCCAGCTGGTAGGAATATCCGATCTCCAGGGCATCCGTAAATTGTTGTTCCCAATCGTCCACTTCTCTTGTCTCCACCTTTAAAAAGCTGCCGCTGGACAAATTAGTCCGCGACAGCCGTATTATGTTCATACTCTCATGGCCCTGACGGCCCACCGCGGGGCCGGTCCCCACAGCTTAAACCGCGGACCGCCAGACCTTTACGGGCCCGGCACCGGATCCTGGCTGATCACCGCCCCGTCCTCGCCCAGGCGGTAATTGTCCTCGGTGATGCAGTCCTTCAGCATCTCGCCGCTCTCATTGCAGAAATAGCGCTTGCCCTCCCAGTCGATCCAGCCGGTCACCATATAACCCTCTGCGTCGAAGAAATACCACTTGCCGCCGATCTCCTGCCAGTTTGAGCTGGGGTAGGTTCCGTCCCCGTTGTCATACCACCATCTTCCGTCCTCCGCCTGCTTCCAGGAGCTGTACGGGTACACGCCCTCCGGGTTCTCCACGGGATTGTCCTTAAAATAAGAGGCCATATTGGCATCCACGGTCATGGTATTGGAATCGGCCCACTCCCCTATAATCGAGGAATCCACCTTGTTGATGGCTCTCACCTTCACATAGTAACTGGCGCTCTTGGTCAGCTTCTCCGAACAGTTGTAGCTGTTGTAAGTGGTGGTGATGGCGCTTCCCACCGACTTCCCATCCCGGTATACGCGAAACTCATAGCTTCCGGCCGTGCTGACCGGATTCCAGCTCACCACCCCGTCGGGGTTCAGGCGCACATTTTCGATGGGTCTTAAGGACTTTGTCAGGGAGTCCAGCTCTATGGTCAGCACCAGCTGCTGTCCCGCCTCCTTGCGGGCAGCGCCCTTGCAGACGGCGCCCACGCCTTTTAAACGGATCTTATCCTTTCGGATGGAGGTGGAGAAACGGTAATCGTCGTTGGCCTCCAGCGTCACTTCCAGCTTGGGAACCGTGTCCTCCTCCCACGCCTGGCCGTCGTTCTTAACCTCATAATCTCCCACGTAAAACTTGTCTCCACTGGCATCAAACTCAATGGATTCCTCGCCGAAATCCGTTCCCGGCTCGATATCCGCCTCGATCTCCAGGGTAATGGATGTGATCTTCTTGGTGCTGCTGGCCGCCCACGCCGGAAACGCAGCTAATAGCGCCAGGGCTACCGCCGCCGCTGCCGCCGTCAGATGTTTCATACTGTGCTTTTTCAAAGTGTATCCTCCTCACTCGATACGCGCTCATCCAGATTTACTCCTACCTCCTACTTTACTCATTTTGTCCCTGAGTGTCAATAACGTTTTCCTTACAATCCCGCCGTCTGAACGGTTGCAAATAACTGTAAGTCCCCCTGCGGTTCCGCACAGAATCCCCGCAGTCGTCCGTTCCCGCAGCAGCGTCATCCACAAGACGCGACCGTTCTCCCCCGCAAAGCGCAGCGCCGGAGCGATCTCCCTCCACCGCTGGCCCCAGAAGCTGAAATCCGACCATCTGGAGGGGATGAGGTCCGGCGGAAACCGGGTTTCCTCCGCCCCCAGAATCCGGATACAGGCCGCCGCTGCCACCGCCGCCGCCGACACTGCGGCCAACCGGTGCAGGAGGCGTTTCTCCCGGACAAAATACTCAAACAGGCTCCGTCCCAGGGCCGCCCACACCGGCAGAAATGCAAAAAAGCCCGCAACAGACAGGCAGATCTCCCCGTCCACCCGGTAGCGCGCGCTTCCGGCATCGTAGCGGTACAGGAGCTGGTCCGCCCCGGATTTGGCCCCACGGTCCGCCCCATAATCCAACAGCACATAGGGAAACCGGTCCGAGGAGCCGGAGGCGGGCACAATCACCATACGCCGGTCGTCCTGGGTGACCCCGCGCACCAGATAGTCCGTGCCCTGGCAGCGCACCTCCATGCCCACCACCGCATAAGAGCCGAACAGCTCCATAGCCAGGCCGCGGCTGATCACGCAGGCCCTGGGGTCGGAGGGATAGCCGTAATTGCCCGCCGCCAGGCCGCGCTTCACCGCCAGTTCCCGGTCGCCCCAGACCAACATGCGGTCGGCCTTCTGCACCCGGCCAAGGCTCCGGTTCTCCACCTCCACGTTCTCCTCCACCGTCCATGCCGCCATGTCCGGCAGGGGATTTCCCTGCGACCGCTCCGCCTCCGCCATACGGTCGAACAGTTCTCCATCCGGCGCATCCGCTTCCCCGTACTCGTAAAATATCTGGCTTCCGAAGTCCTTAAGCTCCCGCCACCTAAGCATCGCGGCGATACAAAATCCCGCCGCCAATAGGATGATCAACCATCGTTTCATTCCGTCACCCCCCGTACCCGGTCGCCCGGGGACACCGATTTGTTGGAAGAGAGAACCAAAGGGGTCACGCTGGTGACCGCGCCCGACACCGCCGCCGACGTGCTGCTCTTTTCCAGCACCTCCACATTGACCCGCACAGCCGTCAGTTCCTCGCCCAGAATGGTCTTTTCCGGCTGCACGGCCAGACAGAAATAACCGATTGTATCCTCCCTCAGCGCTTCAATGGGGATCACCATAGGATAGACGCCGGATTGCAGCACCACCGTGAAGCTGCAGGTTTCGCCCAGCCAGCCGGCCCCCTCTGCAAGGGATGCGCTCACCGTGCATTTTCCGTCTTCGGACAGGCGGTCCACCGACTCCACCACTGCGTTTAACTCTTTGGCCTCCCCGGTCCGTTTTAAAGACATCCGCTGTCCCTGCGCCAGAAGGGCCGCGTCCTCCTTGTCCACCTGCGCCTGAAACAGCATCCGACCCTCGGCCAGCCGGATCTGATCCGCAGCTCCGATCAGCCCGCCCTCCTGCAGGTCCAGGCCCGCCACCACCGCCCGGGAAACCGCCGTCACCGCGCCCTCCCGGCTAATGAGTTCCTCCACCTTGGCCAGACTGCGCCGTTTTTGTTCCAGATCCAGCTCCATGGATTCCTGCCGCAGGCGGGAAATCTCCCGGGTCTTTTCCTCCTCCGAGCGGGTCCCCGCGTCTGTGATTCTGGCATTTTCCAGGTTCTGGCCGGATTGGCGCAGCGCCTCCTCCAGCTCCAGCACCCGCCGCTGGGCCTGGGCGAGCTTTTCATCTTCCGCCTTCACTCCGTCCTCGTACGCCTTTTTGCAGTCCTCCTGGGCCTTGAGGGTATTGTAGCTGCGGTCGTCGTAATCCTCCTCGGCAGACCGCAGGGAAGCTTTGGCTTCCTCCACCAGAATGTCCTGTTCCTCCTTCGCCAACTCCAGATCCTCCTCAGCCGCGGCTAACGCCTCCTCGGCGTCCGCCACCGTCTCCTCCGAAGGGTCCTCCTGGGCGTTCAGCCGGTCCAGCTTTTTCTGCTTTTCCCGGACCTCCCGCTCCGCCCGCTTCACCGCAGAATCCCGGTCCAATTTGGCGGCATCGTAGACGCGCCTGGCGCTCTTTAACGCCTCCTTGGCGTCCTGGCGGATTTCATCCTCCGAGCGGCCTGCCAGGCGGTCGTACTCCAGCCGGAGGGCATCCACATTTTGATCGTAGTCTTCCTGGGCGTCCGCCAGGTCCTGCCTGCCAAGCTCCAGCGCCCGTTGGTCCACCTCCATCTGCTGGAGGGCCAGCATCTCCTGGGTCACCCTGGGAATCTCCCGGCCGGACAGGCGCTCCTGTTCCAGAGCCAGCTCCGCCTGCCTGAGCGCGACGGCCAGCTCCTCCCGCTTCTCCTGCAGCGGTTCCATCTGCAAAGTGAGGATCGTATCCCCCGCCTGCACCACGTCCCCGGGCCGGGCCAGAATCGTGTCCACCCGCATCCCCTCCGGCAGTGGGCGGTAGGACAGCCGGTCCGCTTCAAAAGTCCCCTCCCCCGTGATCCGGTAGGACACGGACCCCTGCTTCCCGTACCCGGTCTGAACCCTGGCAATGGTCACGGAGTCCAGGGCCCTGGATAAAAATGTAAATATTACCATCACAATCAGAAATCCCACTGTAAACCGTTTCATCGCCGCTCACCACTCATTCCTTGATTCCCGAGGCCGCAATCCCCTGCTCCAGGGCCCCCTGTCCCATCACAAACAGGCTGACCGGCAGGATCATGGCCGTCACCGAAGCGGCCCAGGCCACCGCCGCCTTGTCCGCCGTGATCTCCGGCAGATACAGGGATAGGGGCCAAAGCCTCTGCTCCTTTAAAAACGTCATGGGCTGTTCAATGGCGTTCCAGGTTTCCAAAACCCCCAGCACCATGGCCGAGACGATGCCCGGCTTTCCGATGGGCACCCCGATTTTCCAGAAAATCATCCAGCTCCCGGCCCCGTCCAATCCCGCAGCTTCCATAAGCGGCCGGGGAATCGTCTCAAAAAACTTCGCCATGATGAACACCGGAAATGCCGACCAGGCCGCGGGCAGAATCACCGCCAGATGGCTGTTCAGCAGGCTCAGCCGTTTGAGCACCAGGTAGTTCGGCACCATGGTCACCTGGAAGGGCTGAAGCATCAGGATGATATAGATCAGAAACAGCCCTCTCCTGCCTTTAAACGAAAGGGCTCCGAAGGCCCAGGCCGCCGGAAGCGCCACCAGAAGCTGACCGGCCACCGCAAGTCCCGTCTGCAGGCAGGAATTCCAGAACATCACATAAAAGCCCGGCGAGTCCAGCAACAGCTCCACATAGGGCTTTAGCGTGGGATAGGAGGGAAGAAGCGCCGCCTTCACCGGCCGGTTCGCCGCTCCAAACACCGCTCCAAACCGGTCCAGCATCTCCCACTCTCCCATCAGGGAATTTCCCGCCATCAAAAACAGCGGGAGCCAGACAAACAGACACATAACCGTCAAGACAGCCCGCACCATCACCCGTTTAATCATGTCCGGCCCTCCTCCATCTCCACAGAAGAACTCCGAAGAGCACAGCCGTCTCCAGCAGCACCGAAGCCGCGCTCATTTTCTGGATATCCAGGGAGACGAACCAGTTGTTAAACAGGTGCTGGAGCATGTAGATGCTGTCGTGGGGGTAATCCCCAGCGATCAGGTACGCCTCCCGGAACACCTTGAAGGAATTGATCACCGACAGCAGGGCCACCAGGGAAGCCGTGCCCCTTAACCCCGGCGCCGTGATGTAGCGGAATTTCTGCCAGGCCCCGGCTCCGTCCACCTGGGCTGCCTCGTAAAGTTCCCCTGAGATTCCGTCCAGACCGGCCAGCCACAACACCATATCGTAGCCATTATTTTTCCAGATATAGGTAAATACCAGCACCAGGAACGCGCTTTTCTGCCGCATGAAATCGATACCTGCGCCATCTGTGTTCCCCAGAAGCTGATTTAACAGCCCCTGAGGATGAAACACCACCTTCCAGAGGCAGACCACCGAAGCCACCGGCACCGCCATGGGCAGAAGCATCGTGGTCTTGAACACCCCGGAGCGGTCCGCCGCGGCCTTCACCAGCACCGCGGTCCACAGGGACACGGCCATCAGAAGGGGGATGCACACCGCCATAAAGCGCAGGGTGTTCTTCGCCGCCAGCCGGAAGGCGGCGTTGTGGACCACCAGGATAAAATTTTCCAATCCTGCGAAAGTTCCGTCTGCCATCCCGGTAAACGCCTCCGCAATCACGGCGCCGAAGGGGATCAGCGTAAACACCACGGTCCCGGCCACGCTGGGGGCAAGAAACAGGAAGGCCGCCCTATTCTGCGAAGTAAAGGTTCGCTTTGCTCTCGGCGTTCTGCGCCGCCTGCTCCAAAGACAAGGTTCCATCAAAAAATCCCTTCGTTTCCGCCATAATGATGTCGAGCAGCACCCGGTCCGCCAGAATGGGCTGGTCCGCAGCCTCCGCCAGGGCGAAGATATGTCGCCGTTGCTCTGCGGTCGGGAACGTTCCCGCCAAGCTGTAGCCGTCCCCGCCGCTGACCGCGATCGAAAGCTCCGGGTTTCCCCAGTCCTCGCTGGCCCAGTGGGCCGCGGCCTTCTTGTTCACCGGCAGACCGTCCATCAGGTCGCTGTCCTGCACCTGATCCCCCAGCACAAACCGGACGAACTCCTCCGCCAGCCCGATCTGTCCGCCGGAGCGGTTGATTCCCAGCATCTGCGACGGCATGTAGCTGGCGTTATACCCTTCCATCTCGCAGCCCAGCTGGTCGGCCACCGCCAGGGGCAGCATCAGGCTGTACATTCCGTCCACAGACTCTATGGCCGCGCAGATATCGCCCCGCTGCAATTCTATGGATTCGTCCCCCGGCAGGCCCTGCGACTTCATGGACGTGTTATAGTAAAAATGGATCTCGCCTTCATCGGACTCGTCAAAGGATGCCCTGGAATCGTTGGCCTCGCCCAATACCTTCACAGTCTCCAGCAGCTCCGCAACCTTTCCGGGTCTGAGCATCCCGCTCTCGCCATCCACGATCTCCCGACTGTACAACATGAATACGTGACGCAGCAGATTCTCATAAGTCGTCCTGGGCCGCAGGGGCAAATGGGAGGGATCGCTCTGGTAACTCCTGACATCCTCCATGGTTTTAAGGCTCGCCAGGGCCTCCGGGTCGCCGTATACGGTCATCAGGGTCATTCTGGCCGGAATCCGGTAAATGCCTCCGTCCGCCGCCGTAAAGGGGCCGGTGATATTTTCCCCAAACTCGTTTGCTTCCAGCATGGGCTTCAACGTTTCCCGCAGATCCAGGAGCACGCCTTTCTCCATATAGGCGTCCGCCGGCAGTCCGTCCAGCACCAGCACGTCGGCCCCGTTTCCGCTCAGCAGCTCCGTGTTCAGCGCCCGGATGGTATCGGAAACCGTGGTGCTCCCCGCTTCCGTCTGGCCGTCGATCAGCTCCACCCGCACGTCAGGGTGGGCCAGCTGGAACATGGACGCAGCCTGGCGGACCGTCTCCGCCGAGCCCAAATCCAGACCGTACACGGTCAGGGTTTTCCCCGGCACGGACGGAATCTCCGGGTCATAGGTGTAATGCTTGATCATGTCGGTTCCCGCGCTGTTGATCCACACGTAGAAATCGTCCTCCGATCCCACAAACAGCTTGGTGATATAGGCGCTGGGCTGACTTAACGAGTTTAGCTCCCCGTCCACGACCGTCTCCCAGATGCTTCCGCCCTGGCCGATGTGGTGAATTCCTTTGGGGTTGGCCATAAAAAAGCCGCCGTCCTTGTCCGGCGCCACGGCCGCATACTGATCGGAATTCCCCTGCTGGTAGGCGATCTCCTCCATCAGCTGCCCCTTGGTCTCGGACACGTCGTATCGGATGTACCCGTTTTCTCCGATGGTCAAATACTCGTTCCCTTTTAAGTAGGAGGCGTTTTTCCAGTCCGAGGAGCAGCTGGTCTGGGGCACCTCCATGACGGGCTCCCCCTCAGGGGTGTAGACTCTCGTCATATCGCGCAGGGACAGAAGGATATTCCCCTCGGGAGTCACTCCTGCGAAGTCCGGGTAATGCTTGTAGGAGCCATTATCCCGCTTTTCGGAGAGAAGCTCCTCCAAAAGTTCCTGCGGCTCCCCGTCCTCCGACAGTTTCATCAGACAGAACCGGTAACCATTGGACAGAGGATACAGGGCGTAGCGGCTGCCGTCCCCGCCCACAATTATATGAAAGTTATAGGGAACCTCCAGGCCCTCCATCAGGCTCTTCTCCTCCCGCTTCCACTCCTGGCCCTCAAAGGTGTAGCGGCGGATCTCGTTGTCCTTTTTTGTGTACAGCTCCAAGGAACCGTTCTCATTTTGAATGATATCGCAAATATCCTCCCGGCTCTCCCCTGGAAGCTCGATCTCCCCCTCCACATAGCGGCCCATAGGCACCGAATCCCCCTCCTGGGCCTGAGGCTTCGTTCCGGCATCGGTGGTTCCTTGCGTCTCCGTAAAGGACGACTGTCCGCAGCCGGACAGGACATTGGCCAGCATACCGGCAGCCAGCAGCGCGCACATCCATCGTTTTTTCATCATTGTCCACTCCCTTTTCTGTCATTTCGTATATCTCCATCATAACAGGGCAATCTCTAAAAAAACTGGAAATATGGAAATATTTCTTTTAGGTTTTTTAGAGATTTGTCTGGTATAATTAAGGAAACGTATCTCTTATCGACAGCCTTGCGGCTGACGACAACGTATAATTAAGGAAACACGACTATTCAGTAAAGGAAAAAACCTATGAAAATACTGCTGGTGGAGGACGACCGGGACCTCTGTAATACGGTGAAGCTGCAGCTGGAACGCGCGGGTTATGAGACCGACGTGTGCTATCAGGGGCAGGACGCCCTTTTTTACGCCAATCAATACCCCTACGACGTGATTGTTCTGGACCGGATGCTGCCCCAGGTGGACGGCCTGACCATTTTACAGGGGCTGCGCAGGAAGCAGATCGCCACGCCGGTGATCATCACCACCGCCCTGGACGGGGTCAATGACCGCATCGACGGGCTGGACGCCGGTGCGGACGACTATCTGGTGAAGCCGTACGCCGTGGGCGAGCTGCTGGCCCGCATCCGGGCGGTCACCCGCCGGCCGGGGAATTTCCACGCCGGAGCGGAAAAATGCTTCGCCGACATCCGCCTGGACGCGGACAGACGGGAGCTGTCCGGCCCCGGAGGCACCGTGCGTCTCAGCAAGCGTGAAACAGCCCTCATGGAATATCTGATCCGGGGTGCGGGCCAGATTCTTCCCCGTGAAATAATTCTCACCTACATATGGGGCGTGGATGCGGAGGTGGAGGACGGAAACCTGGACAACTACATCTATTTCCTGAGGCGCAGGCTGCGGTCCGTGGGCGCATCGGCGCAAATTGTCACCATTCACGGAACCGGATACCAGTTGAAAGAACGGCAGACGTGAGCCGCGTAATCGGCTGAAGGCTGTCTCAGCGGCCCTGGAGGGATTACCATGAATGAAATCAAACAGCTTCACCGGCGGCTGACCGCCCTCTACACCGTGACCACCGGCCTGATTCTCACCGCCGTGATCCTGGGGGTGCTGGCGGTGGGCACACGGGAGTTTCAAAAAAAGAATCTGGAAAATTTTCAGAACACTCTGCTCACCATCACCTCCCGGCTCCAGTCCGGCGGCACCATCGACTGCACTTGGCTGGCCCGGATGGAGAGCGCGGGCAAGCTGATTATCCACGTCGAGGACAACGGGCGGCCTCTGCTCTACAAGGGCGCCTGGACACCGCCCACCGCCCGCCAGGAGCTAATCGCCCAGGCCATTAAAAAAGCGGAGGAGGAGAAGGTGCGCATCGATATGCGGCCCGTCTCCTCCTCCCTGTCGCGCACCTCTATCTTCACCTTAAACGGCCCAAACCAGGACGCCTACTTCGGCTCCGTGCTGGTGATCCCGACGCCCAAGGGTTATCAGAGCCTGACCCTGCTGGCCTGGCAGAATCCGGCGGACGCGGGGATATACCGGCAGCGTTTCCTGTTCCTGTTTTTGGATGCGGTGGGAATCGCCGCCCTGTATCTGGTGTGCCGGGTGCTGGTGGGGCGCTCTCTAAAGCCCATCGAGGAGAGCCGGAAAAAACAGAACGAATTTATCGCGGCGGCCTCCCACGAGCTGCGCTCCCCCCTGTCCGTGATCCGCTCCAGCCTGTCCGCGGTGACCGCCGCCCCGGAAAAGCAGGACCAGTTTCTGGCCAACATCGACCGGGAATGCCTGCGTTTGTCCGGCCTGGTCAGCGACCTGCTGCTGCTTGCCTCTGCGGACGCCAAAACCTGGACCATCCGCAGGGAGGACTTGGACGCGGACACCCTGCTGATCGGCGTATACGAGCGGTTTGAACCGCTGGCCCAGGAGCGGAACGTCCGCCTGTGCCTGGAGCTGCCGGAAGAAGCGCTGCCCCACCTCACCGGCGACGGCCAGCGCCTGGAGCAGGTGCTCTCCATCCTGCTGGACAACGCCCTGACCTACACCCCCGCCGGAAAGCAGGTGACGCTGTCCGCCTGCCGCCGCGAAGCCCGTGGACACAAAAAGGCAGGAGTGACCTTCGCCGTTTCCGATCAGGGCTGCGGCGTGCCGGACGCGGACAAAAAGCACGTGTTCGACCGCTTCTACCGGGCCGACGGCTCCCGCACCGACCGCCAACACTATGGCCTGGGACTGTCCGTGGCCAAAGAGCTGGTGCAGCTCCACGGCGGAACCATCGGGCTGGAGGACGCCGAGGGCGGCGGGGCGCGCTTTCTGGTGCATTTGCCAGTTAAGGGGTGAGGGAAGGCGGCGCACGACATACTTTATAAGACGGAACAATCACGGACCGCCGGGATGATTACCGGCGGTCCGTGATTGCATTTGCGTTCATTTTCAGGCTGCTATCCGGCGCAGGGCCAGAGGTCCGCGCGCTTTTACATCCTCATATCAAATCTGCGTCCCATCTCTCAACATCCCGACCAGATCCCCTCTCAGAATCCGCCTCCCTCCGATCCAGTAGGCGGTTCCCACCGCAAGGAAAATGGACAGCACAAATATGCCAATGGGCAGAACCGGTATATTGGCCAGGTATTCCCCCGGCATGAGATGGCTTGCCCGGAGGCAGTAGGCCACAAAGGGGATATTGAGCAGCAGGCTGACGGCCACAGGCTTCGCACACACGTAAAATGCCTCCAGCGCCAGCACCCGGCGCACGCTTCCCGGCGTCATACCCACGGACAGGTAGCGGGCAAATTCCCGCTTGCGCTGGGTTATGCTGCCCAGGGCGTTGGCGAATACGTTGGACAGGCCCACAAGCGCCAGGATTCCGCACAAAATTCCCATGACCAGCTTGTAACCGGTCCGGACCGCCTCGTTAAATGCCTCCTCGCTCAGCCGGTTTTCCATCTCCCATCCGGGCGCGCTCTCCATCATCCCCTCAATCCGGGCCTGGACTCCGTCAATCACCTCGTCCGAGTCCGTCAGAATGTTAAAATGCCTGTCCGCCTTCCCGAACGCGGCCTCCACGTTCCGAAAACCGGATTCCGGCGCCACCAGCACCAGGGCAAAATCCTCGTATTCCTCCCTCAAGTCCGGCGGCAGGTCACTATAGGCGAGAATCCGGGCTTTCAAAAGGTCCGGTGCAAGGGCTGGATCCGGGGACTCATCCTCCGCCGCCCTTCCGGTCTTGGCCGCATTTCCCGCCTCTGCCGCTCTTCCGGTCGCTGGCGCAAGCTCCAGCTCCAGCCCGGCTTCCGCCTTCAAATACGGAACGTACTGCCGGTTTTTATAGCGGCTGTTGAGATTATCCCAGATACGGTTCACCGCCACAACCGGCAGCCCGGTTCCGCCGGTGAGCGGATCATCCCCTGGCTCCA
>OBXQ01000128.1_pt1 | contig 61312 bp, 58 predicted proteins | sample 1476641 | NCBI WGS metagenome assembly OBXQ01 (sample SAMEA2580174, study PRJEB22360) | human gut metagenome | biome: human gut; feature: human-associated habitat; material: faeces | place: Denmark | collected 2008/2010
CTGGCCATCACCCGGTCCGGGTCCGGCGGCAGCTGGCAGCAGCCCTGGTGGTGATACAGCCCCACCGTGCCCTGCACCTGGGCCACAATGGCCTGAGCCACGTCGTTGGCGCACACCACGCTGGGAATCACCGCAACCAGGTTACGGCTGCCCACCGTTCCGTCCGGTCTCACATATCCTTGAAATATCATATTGCCCCTCCTCGTCCTGTCAAATATTGTAAAATGCACCCGCCACCGGTTCTATGAATCCCATACCGGACTTCACTGCCCCGGCCCTCCGCGGCCGCCCGTCACCGCCGCTACAGGTCCCCTCTGCCACGCATACTGTCCAGATTGTGCACATGGACATGGTTTCCCGCCGCGATGGCCCGGCTGGCAACTCCGATCTCCTCGCCGTACTTCATGATCTGTTCCCCGGTCTCAATCCCCCGCACCGCCACCTTGTGGCCATAGGGAATTGGGTCCAGGGCGCGTATCACCACGGACTCCCCCTTCTTGTCCCTCACTTCAATCTCCGCTCCCGCCTGGATTCCCTCCGCGAACACGGTCGCCACATTATCCAGGTCGCTCACCTTCAAAGCCAGATACATAACCTTACCTCCTTATTCTCTCAGGATACCGGTTTTGTGATCATCACGGACACGCCGTCCGGGATCACCACCACCCTGGCGTCCTTTCCTCTCATCTCAAATGCCATTGCCAGCGCCTCATCCGGCGTAGATGCCGGAATCATGTTGGCCCGCCGGACCACCTCCGGGTCCAGATACGTGGTCACCAGAATCACCGGATGCGCTTGCAGAATTCTGGCGTAAATCTGGGCGCACCACTGCTCCGGGATCGTCTCCCGGGGCGGTACCGCGGACAGCTTGCGGTCGATCTCCTGCGGATTTCCGCCCATAATCAGTTCCTCAAAATGGGAACCGCCGATGCCTTCCCGGCACGCGCAGACCATGATGATCACCCCGTCCTCCCCGGCGCAGGCCTCCGCCGTGGCTACCGCCTTTGGCGACTGGTACAGGTTCTGATCCAATGGATAACCCCCGTTGGAGGTAACCACGATGTCCCCGGTCACCGCCGGTTCCTCGGAGATACTGCGGATATACCGGCAGCCCTCCAGATGGGCGGCTTCCACATCCCCGGCAAAGGCCGCGATGATCTCCTTGCGGGCGTTGAGGGCTACGTTCAGGATAAACTGCACGTTGACCCGCCTGGCCGCGCAGATCATGTCCTCATGGATGGGATTGCCCTCCAATACCCCGGCTGCGGCAAATGGGCTGGCGATGGCCTTATAGGAATGGTTCTCATTCACCGTCTCTGCGGAGCAGATTCCCGGAAGAATGCTCTTTCTCCCGCCGGAAAATCCGGCAAAGAAATGAGGCTCGATAAATCCCTCCGTCACCAGCAGGTCGCAGTCCACGGCCAGCCGGTTCACATAAAATCCGGCCCCCGACGGCAGCTCCCCCATTGAGACAAACTCGTCCTTCTCAAACGCCCTGTTTACCACGATCCGCTCGCGCTCCACGATCTCCGCACCGAACATGCAGATCTGCTCCTCCCTGGTTGTCTCCCGGTGAAGGCCGGTGGCGATCAGGATCGTGATCTCTGCACCGGGATTGCCCGCCCGGATCTCCCCCAGCAGGATCGGAAGCGTAATTTTGCTGGGCACCGCCCGGGTGTGGTCGCTGGTCACCAGAACCACCCGTTTCTTTCCCCGGGCCAGTTCCCGCAGGCGCGGCGTGCCCACCGGCTGCTCCAATGCCCGGCGCACCATCTCCTCCTGGGTTCCCTCCCCGGAAGCCTCGCTGATGTGTGATATTACAATTTTTTCCAGATTTTGTTCCCCGATTGTAAGCGGCACCGTTTTTGTGTCGTAGGGAAGGTCAATTCTCATATAGTTCCTCCTCGCAGTCTGTACCAAACGTTTTTCCCGGAGGCGGGACCGCCCGCAGGCTGCGCCAGCGCCATTGCACATAACAAAACAGCGCCCGCAGGGACAGCCTCGCGGCCATCTCCCTGCGGACACCGGCAAACATTACAGACCTCTCTCGTCCCGGTCCACAACCACGTGCATCAGCGCGGTATCCATTCCGAACTGGGACATTTCCTGGCCCAGGCCCGGCAGCTCCGGCACGGTGTAAACGCCGCGCTCCGGCTGATAGTCGTACTTGCAGAGTACGGTCAGCGACGGCTGGGTGCTGCGGAAATGGTGCTCATGGATGCAGAAGTTGGGAATCGCCGCCTCCAGGTGCAGGGCCGCCGCGGTGGAGATGGGCGAGCCTGCGCAATGAGCCTGCACGGTCACGTCGAACACCTGACCCATGTCGCAGATCTTCTTGGCCTCGGTCAGACCACCGCAGTTGCACACATCCGGCTGAAGGAGCTGCACGTTGTTCTCCATAAAGTTATTCATATAATGCCAACGCCCGAAAATGCGCTCGCCGCTGGCGATGGGCGTCTTGATCTTGTCGTGAACCGCCTTGTGCATCATGGGGTTCATGGGGATGGTTGGCTCCTCTAACGCCATTGCCTTGTACTTGTCGCACAGCTCGCCAATGATCACCGCGCTGATGGCGTCGGTCCGGCAGTGGTTCTCCACGATGATGTCGAAATCCCAGCCGCAGTTGTCGCGGACCGCCTTCATGCGGGCCTCCACCATGTCGATAAACTTGCGGGTGGGAATGCCCTCGCACTCGCTCTTGGGCAGGTGGGTGGCGTCGGGACCGATCTGGGTGAAGTCGATCTTCACCGCGTCATACCCCTGATCCAGGGCGTACTGGGTGATCTCGGCGTACTCTTCCGGCTTACCGTAAGGTCCGATGCGGTCGCACCAGCCAAACTGAAGCTGGGAGGCGTAGGAACGCATCTTGCTGCGGAACTTACCGCCCAGAAGCTGATAGCAGGGCACGCCCAGAACCTTACCCTTGATATCCCACAGCGCAATGTCGATGGCGCTGATTCCGGCGAACACGATTGCGCCTCCGCCCATGCCCCAGAAGCTGGACTTGAACATCTTGTTCCAGATCACTTCCACATTCATGGGATCCATGCCGATGATCAGACCTGCCAGGTCCTTCACCATTCCGAATGCGCCGGTGGAGCCGATTCCCAGGGCGATTCCCGCCTCGCCGTCCCCGTAGATTCCTTCATCCGTGTGGATGCGGCAGATGATGGGCTTTCTCTGCCATCTCTGCTCCCCCGCATCCAGCATATAAACGTCAACTTTCGTTATCTTCATTATGAATGCTCTCCTTTATCCTTTTCTCTTTTTCCTTATGGAGGCGCTGACCTCCCGCGCGATAGCCGCGCAGTCCCCGGTATACCGCTCCGGGTCCAGGAGAGCGTCCAGCTCTGCCTCGGTCATATTGGCGGCCACCACCTCATTTTCCAGAAGCTTCGCCTTAAAGTCCGCCTGCTCCTCAAACGCCGCCATGGACACCTCGTAGACCACCTCGTGGGCCGTCTGCTTGCCGATCTTTTTGCCCAGCTCCAGCATCACCGGCTCGGACATCATCAGGCCCTTCAGCAGGTCCAGATTCGCCTTCATGCGCTCCGGGAACACGTCCAGGTTCTTAAGCAGCTTCTTGCCCTTTGCGGCCACGCCGCCCACCAGCATCACCGTCTCATTTACGCTCATCCACTCGATCTTCCAGGACGCGCCGTCCCGCTCATGGAACTGGTACATGGAGTCAAACGTGGCCCCCATGCCCGCTTTGGCCAGCCGGGACAGGGTCTGAAGCGCCTCCGGGGCCACCGGATTGCGCTTATGGGGCATGGTGCTGCTGCCCACGGCTCCGTGGACGAACCCCTCCGCCGCCTCGCCGGTCTCGGTTCCCTGTAAATATACGATCTCCTGGCCGATCTTGCCGAAGGTGCAGCCCAGGGTGGCCAGCACGCTGACGATCTCCGCCAGCCGGTCCCGGCTCACATGCCAGGAAATGTCCGGCACGTCCAGACCCAGCGCCTCGATCACTCTGCGGCTGATCTCCCGTCCATTTTCCCCGAATCCGGCCATGGAGCCCACGGCTCCCGATAACTGCCCAACAAAACAGCGCTTCCTGCAATCCTCCATGCGCTCGATATCCCGGCGCAGCTCGCTGGCCCACACCGCGGCCTTGTAGCCAAAGGTGATGGGAATAGCCTGTTGGCCGTGGGTGCGCCCGGCCATCACCGTGTCCGCGTACCGGTCCACCAGGTCTAAAACCGCCTCCTCGGCCTCCAGGGCGTCCCGGTAGACCGCCTCAAAGCCGCGTTTCACGGACATCATGAAGCCGGTGTCCAAAATGTCCTGGGTGGTCGCGCCCAGATGGATGTACTCGCCGTACCCGCTGTCGCATTTTTTCTGGAAATTGCGCAGAATGGGCACCAGGGAGTGGCCCACCTTTACGATGCCCGCCTCGATCTCGCCGATGTCCAGATTCTCAACAAATCCCTTTTTACAGATTTCATCCGCCGCTTCTTTGGGAATAATCCCCATTTCTCCCTGCACCTGAGCCAGGGCTTTTTCGATATCCAGAAAGTTCTGGATGATGGTTCTGTCGTCAAATATCGTCCGCATTTCCTCCGTGCTGTAGGCGTTGCGGTACAACATGGAATCCAGCATATTAGCCGCCATTTAATTCACCTCGCAAACCGTCTCCCAGCCGGTTCATGGGAGACTCCATTGTTAAGGACAGCACCTGCTCCATGATCCGCGCGGCGCGGTCTCTGTCGATTGTCAGTCCCGCCAGGGAAAGGAACTTGGCCCTGATATATTCCCTGGGCGGTTTCCCCTCGGGAAGCTCTACTTCCTCCTCCCATTTCCTGCCGTCCTTTAAGGCCACGGACAGCCGCTCAATTCTGAGTATGGGGTATTCCTCCGTATATGAGATATCCTCTTCAACCTTAATCCGATGTTTTAATCCGTGTATTCTGGGATCACTGCGCACTTCCTCCGTGAACTGCATAAGCCCGGCCTCCCCGTAAACGAGCATGGCCGCGATGCAGTAGGGCATGGAGAATTTTGCTTTCAATTCTGTTTCGCAGCGGAATGCGCCGGTCAGCTCCACCGCTTTTTTGTAGGCGTGTACGGACACGGATTCCACCTGATCCCATGAGAAATCCTGAGCCTTTCTGATTTTCTGGAGCGCATCCAGAGCCGAGTGCGTATGGCCGCAGGCCGCGTGAATCTTGTAATAGGAGTCCCTTATTCTCAGCTCATCCCCATCCTGCGGACATAAATACTTAAAATTCCGCGTCTGGCTGACAGCCTGGGCATAACCGCCCTCCCGCTCGATCACATCGTCGGGCACCGTAAAACCCTTTCCCGCCAAAACCGCCGCCTTCAGCCCGTTTGAAACCGCGTTTCCCACGTTGACCAGCTTGGCGTCCGTGCCGAACACACACACCAGGCCGGAAGCCATGGTACCTGCGATCCCCAGGGCCCGGGACAGCTTCTCCCCGTCAAATCCCATCACCGTTCCGGCGGCCGCGGCCGCTGCAAAGGCTCCGCAGGTCCCCGTGGTGTGCCAGTAATCGTAGTGGGAGGGGTTTAAGGCCGCGCCCAGGCGGATCATCACCTCGTAACCCGCCGTCACGCCCAGGGCGTACCGCTCAAAATCCGCGCCGCAGTATTCCGCGGCCGCCAGGGCCGCCGGCACCGCGATGGCGCCTGGGTGGGTGATGGCGATTTTGTTCACATCGTCGTACTCCAGCGTGTGCCCCAGCACCCCGTTGGAAAATGCCGCCGTAAACATGGATGTCTTTTCCGGCAGGCCGAAGGCGCTGCACTGGGGATTCCCCCCGCTCTCCCGGGCCATTTCCAGAACCGCCCGGGAGCTTTTCTTGTCCAGCGCGCCGGTCACGCAGCCCAGCCAGTCCAGGGTCTTGTACCGGATATCCTCCAGCAGGTCCTGATCCAGCCGGTCCGCCGTCAGGCCCGCCAGGTAATCGCATAAATCTCTGGTTATATTCATAGTTAATCTTTCTTATTTGACCTTGGCTGCTTTCATCTTCTTAACCTTGGCTGCAATAAAGGGGAAGAAGAAGCTTCCAATGGCAATGATCAGCACGGTCAGGGTGATGGGCTGCTTGTACAGGAAGTCCCAGGATCCCTTGCTGGCAACCAACGCCTGGCGCAGGTTGTTCTCCGTCATGGAGCCCAGAACCATGGCCACGATCATGGGCGCCGTAGGGATCTTGAACTTGTAACAGAAGTATCCGATCAGGCCGAAAATGATCAGCACCAGCACGTCAAAGGGGTTGGTTGCAATGGCAAACACGCCGGTCACGCAGAAGGCCAGAATGATTCCGCCCAGCAGTTCTTCCGGAACGGAGAGAATGGTCTTCATATAGCGCAGGACAAAGATTCCCAGAGGCGCCATGATAATGTTTGCAATGATAATCGAAATAAACAGGCCGTAAATAATGTCCGGATGCTCTGTGAAGAACACAGGGCCGGTCCTCATGCCGTGAATCATGATCGCGCCCAGAAACAGGGCGGATGTGGAGTTGCCGGGAACGCCCAGGGCCAGCAGGGGCACCAGGGAACCGCCGGTAACCGCGTTGTTGGCGGACTCGGGGGCCGCAACGCCGATGGCATTGCCCTGTCCGAAAGACTCGGGATCCTTAGACAGCTTTTTCTCCATATCGTAGGCCATAAACGTAGCCACGTTGGTTCCCGCGCCGGGGATGATCCCGACTACGGTTCCGATAATGGAGCCGCGGATCCAGGTGGGAAGCTGATGGAGGCATTCCTTCCAGCCGATCCACACGCTGTCCACCTCCGGCATGGCAGCGTTGGTCTTGGCACGCTTACACGCCTCCGCCGTCTTAAACACGGACACCACGCCGAAGAGACCGATCAGGGAGGCCACCAGGCCGATGCCGCTGAGCAGATTGATATTTCCGAAGGTCAGGCGGGGATACCCGTTCTGTGGGTCCATTCCGATGATTGCGATCAGCAGGCCGATCATACCGGAAAGCAGCCCCTTGGGGATATTGTCGCCGCTGATGCTGGTGATACAGGCGATGCCCAGAAGGGAGATCGCAAAATACTCGCCGGGGCCGAATTTCAGGGCCACCTCAGCCAGCACGGGAGTCAGAAACAGCAGCACGACGGCGCTGAACAGACCGCCGAACACGCTGGCCATGGTGGATGTTCCAAGGGCCAGTCCGGCCTTGCCCTTCTTTGCCAGCGGGTAGCCGTCAAGTGTGGTTGCAAAGCTTGAGATCGTGCCCGGGATTCCAAGAAGAATCGCGGAAATGGAACCTCCAAAAATCGACGAGCAGTAGATGGCCGCCAGAAACGCCAGGCCTACGCTGGGATCCATTCCAAAAGTCATGGGTACCATCAGCGCAATGGCCATGTTTCCGGTCAGACCCGGAAGGGCTCCGATCACCAGGCCCACCACACAGCCTATAACCAGAAACAGCAACACGCTGGGCGTAGCCACCGTTTGAAAACCTAACAGTATATTAGACACTCAATTACCCTCCTTTCTCAAAAGAACATCCCCATGAAGCGAATGTTAAACACCTGCGTGAACGCCAGGTACAGGCCGATGCTGACAAATACCGCCGCCGGGATTAAAACTTTCCATTTTCTGTATCCCAGGGTGACGGAGGTCGCCATAATCAGCAGGAATGTGGGGATTGTATATCCGATATACTGAAACGCAAAATAATAAATAAACAGATATGCCGCGATTAAACCGACTCTGTCATAGGCGATCTCCTTTTTGGGAACGGGCTGCTCCGGTTTTTCCGGAGCAGCCTTCATCGCCCTGACAGCATTGAATGTGATAACGATTCCCAGAATAATAATCGCGCCGCTGATCATTTTCGGGAAAAACGCCGATTTTGGGGGAATATTGAAAAAATAAATCATTGTGGCAATTCCCAGCAATGTGGCGCCGATTCCCAGACCGAGATCTTTCTTCTCCAATCCTGTCACCTCTTTCTGTGATTTGATTTTACTCCTGAATCAGATCCTGAATTGCCTCCATGCTGACGTAGTCGTTTGCCAGGAACTCTTTGAAGGTTGCGGCGTCGGTGTAGGTAATCGGGAAGCCGCTGTTGTCAAACTGGGTCTTTACTTCCTCGGAAGCCATCACCTTTGCCATGGCGTCGGAGAGAATCTGAACCACCTCGTCGGGAGTTCCGGCCGGAACGGCCAGCCCTCTGTAAGCGCCGTATACGAAGTCAACGCCGGATTCCTTCAAGGTGGGAACGTCCGGAAGGATATCGCTGCGCTCGTCCGCACAGATTGCCAGCACCTTAATCTTACCCTGCTCGATCAGGGAAGCCGCGCCTGCGTAAGTGGTCATACCCACTTCCGCATGTCCGCCTGCCAGCTGCACGGTCTGCTCCGCGGAGCCGTTGGTGTGCATGTACTCGAATTCGATGCCGGTCTTCTGGGTGAAGATCAGGCTGGCGATGTGGTGGGAGGTGGAGAATCCCGGAGTGGAGTTCAACAGAACTTTTTCCTTGCCCACTTCCATAAACTGCTCGATGGTCTCAATCCCGGAGGCCTCGGAAGCCACGATCAGCTCCGGGTCGAAGCAATACTCTGCGATGGGAGTGATGGAATCCATGTCGTAGGTGGTCGCTCCGCTTAACACGTTGGTTACATAGGAGGAGGTCAACGCCAGCATGGTGTAGCCGTCCGGCTTCTGGGTTACAGCGTAGGTCTGTCCCACGACAGCGCCGCCGCCCTCTTTATTCAGCACATTGACCGGCTGTCCCAGCTCTTTCTCCAGCTCCTGCGCCAGAATACGGCAGGACAGGTCCACGTTTCCGCCTGCTGCGAAGGGAACTACCAGGTCGATGGGTTTGTTGGGATAATCGGTGGTTTTCTCCGCTGCCGCCGCTGTGGTGTCGGCAGCTGCCTCGGTGGCTTTCTCCTCAGAGGCCGCCGCCTGGGTGGTCGCTTCCTCCTTTGCCGCTGTGGTGGCGGAACCGCCTCCGCCTGAACAACCCGCCAGTACAAGCGCTGCGGCTGCAACCATTGCCATTGCCTTCATGTTACGTTTTCTCATAATCTTTTCCTCTCTTTCTTTGCCTAAACAGCCACCCCTAGTTGGCCATTTTAGATGTTTTAGAGTTGCTAAGAATATATTTTTTATATACTTTAACTAAGGCAATGGTATCACAGCGGGCAAAAAATAGGAAATATTTATATATAATTGGGGGTATAACAAAAACTTATCACTTTTATAAGACGGCCGGCCCGGATTCTTCCTGAACATCCTCAGGATTTTCCTTTAATAAAGCTCAAAAGTCCCCCTGCCGCGTAGATTTCCCCCTCCCGTTCCGTCAGGGAAGCCGTGGCCTCAAAGGTCTTCCCGGTGGAGCAGATCGTTATGGTATACCAGGCGTCCGAAGTCTCTCCGATACCAATTTTTTTTCGGATCACCAGTTCCTGTCCCTCCTCCGCCAGCTCCGGCCCGCTCCCCTCTGCGAAAACCAGAGGCAGCACCCCGAAGTTGATCAGGTTGGTCCGGTGGATTCTGGCAAAGGACCTGGCGATCACCGCCCTCACGCCCAGATAGGCCGGAAGCAGGGCCGCGTGCTCTCTGCTTGAGCCCTGCCCGTAGTTCTCCCCGGCCACAATCACACTGCTCCCGTACTCCAGGGCGCGGCCGTAAAATCCGGGATCGCTGCGGATAAAGGCCGTCTTTGCCGCCTCCGGTACGTTGGAGCGCAGAGCGCCGTACTCCGGGCCGGTGGGCGCGATCTCGTCCGTGGACACATTGTCCCCCAGCTTTTTCACCACCCTGGCCCGAATCTCCCCGAGCTGAGGCGTTCCCACTGGAATGGGCCGGATGCTGGGCCCCCTCACCACCTTGACCTGATCCCGCCCCTCCGGTCCGACGGGCTGCGCGATCATGGCATCGTCCACAAAATACGCCTCCGGCTCCCCAATCCCGGCCAGTTCCTCCAAGGAAATGACCTCGTCCGGCGGGCAGAGATATCCCGTCACCGCAGCTGCAGCGGCCACCGCAGGGCCCGCCAGGTACACGGAGGCGTCCGTTGTGCCGCAGCGCCCTTTAAAATTGCGGTTGGAGGTGCGCACCGACACCCCGCCGCTCTGGACCGCCTGGCCCATTCCCACGCAGGGGCCGCAGCCGCATTCCAGAATCCTGGCCCCCGCCAGCACGAAATCGGAGAGGACTCCCTCCTCCAACATCATCTGATAGTTCTGCCGGGACCCCGGGGACACCACCAGGCTTACGTGATCCGGCACCGTGCGCCCCCTCAGAATCCGGGCGGCTGTTTTTAAGTCGCTGTAGGAGCTGTTGGTGCAGCTGCCGATGTAGACCTGGTTCACCGGGATTCCTCTCAGCTCCCGGACCGGCGTCACGCGGTCGGGCTGGCTGGGTTTTGCCGCCATGAAATCCACCTCCCCCAGGTCGAACTCCACCATCTGGTCATACTCCGTCCCCGGGTCCGCAGCCAAGGGCAGAAAGTCTGCCTCCCGCCCCTGGGCCTTTAAGTAGATTCTGGTCTGTTCATCCGAGGGGAATATGGAGCTGGTCGCACCGGTCTCCGCCCCCATGTTGGCCAGGGTCATGCGCTGGGGAACCGTCAGATGTCCGAGGGCCGGGCCGGTGTACTCCAGCACACAGCCAGTCCCGCCCTTTACCGTGAAGTGCCCGGCAATGGCCAGAGCCAGGTCCTTGGCCCCAACGCCGGGTTTAAAACTCCCGGTCAGGCGCACGCCTACCACCCGGGGCATTTTCAGGTAAAAAGGCTCCCCGGCCATGGCCGCCGCAACATCGATTCCGCCCGCTCCCAGAGCCAGCATCCCCAGAGCGCCGCTGGTGGGCGTGTGGCTGTCCGTGCCCAAAAGCGTTCTTCCGGGCAGGGCGAACCGCCCGCAGTGAACCAGGTGGCAGATGCCGTTTCCGGGCCGGGATACGCGGATTCCGTACTTTTTGCCCATCGAGATCAGATAGGCGTGATCGTCGGGATTCCTGTGGTCCAGATAGACCATGTTGTGGTCCAGATAACTGACGGAGCACTGGGTTTTGACCTGCGAAATGCCGAAGGATTCAAAGGCAATGTAGGCCAGCATCCCCAGAGCGTCCTGGGTCAGGGTCTGGTCGATGGCCAGGGCGATCTCATTTCCCTCCTTCGCCTCCCCCTGAATCAGATGGGCGGAAATGATTTTCTCAGTCAAATTCATGGTTTTACCCCTCCGTTGTGCCGATTGTGAATGTAGGGGAGCAGTCCCCCCGCGAGCAGCAGTTCCAGCTCCTTGTCCGTGAAGGAGACGGTTCCGGGGATATCCCGGCCCGTGGTCAGATTGCGCAGGCGGACCGTCCCGTCTCCGCCCAAAAGCTGGCCGGGCGCGTCCTCCATCATCAGCTCATCCCCCGCCGATATAGCCTCATAGTCCGCCGGGTGGGCGAACAGCACGGGAACAATTCCGTAATTGATCAGATTGCTCCGGTGAATCCGGGAAATGGACTTGGCCAGCACCGCTTTCACTCCCAGATACATGGGTCCGATGGCCGCATGCTCCCGGCTGGAGCCCTGGCCGTAGTTTTCTCCGGCCACGATCACGCTGCAGCCGTATTCCTCCGCCCGGTCCGCAAAACCGGGGTCGATCTTCTGGAACAGGTAGCGGGACAAGGCGGGGATATTGGGGCGCAGGGTCAGCACCTCCGGCCCCGGAGGGATAATGTCGTCGGTTGTGATGTTATCCCCGGCTTTGAGCACGACCCGTGCGCCGATATTGGCGTCCAGCGGTCCCTTCACCGGCATTTCCCGGATATTGGGCCCCTTGATCAGTTCGGTCTGCTCTGTCTTTTGGCCGTAACAAAACAGCAGGCTGTCGTCCACGGGATATTTTTCCGGCTCCGCCACCCGCTCCAGCTCCGTCAAATCCTCCATCACGTCCCCCGGCTCCGCTAAATACCCCAGAACAGCGGTGGCCGCAGCGGTCTCCGGGCCCGTGAGGTACACGGATGCGTCCGCAGTGCCGCAGCGTCCCCGGTAATTGCGGTTGGAGGTGCGCACCGACACCCCGCCGGTGGGCGGAGCCTGCCCCAGCCCGATGCAGGGGCCGCAGCCGCACTCCATAATCCGCGCCCCGGCCCTGATAAATTGGCCGATGGAGCCGTCCTCCAGAAGCATCTGGTAAACCTGACGGTTGCTCGGAGACACCAGCAGGTTCACATCCGGGTGCACCCTGCGTCCTTCCAGCACCCGAGCGGCCCGGGCCAGGTCATAGTAAGAGCCGTTGGTACAGCTGCCGATGTAGACCTGATCCACCTTCACCGGGCCTGCTTCCCGGACGCTTTTCACCTGGTCGGGCATAGGCGGAACGGCCACGGAGGGCACGATGCGGCTCAAATCCAGCGTCAGGCGCAACCTGTATACGGCCCCGGGATCCGCCGCCAGCTCCAGATAGTCCTCCTCCCGGCCCTGTGCCTTCAGGAACCGCCGCACCGCCTCGTCCGCCGGGAACACGGAGGAGGTCGCCCCCATCTCCGCCCCCATGTTGGCGATGGTGGCCCGCTGGGGAACCGAGAGGTTTTCCACTCCTTCCCCAAAATATTCCAGAACCTTGCCCACGCCGCCCTTCACGGAGAGCTGTTTGAGCAGCCAGAGTGCCGCATCCTTGGCGGACACGCCGGGCTTAAGCCTTCCTTTCACCTCCACGCCGATAACCGCAGGCATCTTAAGCTCCATGGGCTCCCCGCCCATGATGGCGCTGACGTCCAGGCCGCCCAGGCCCACCCCCAGCATCCCCAGCGCTCCGGCCGTGGCGCTGTGGCTGTCCGCCCCGGCCAGCACGGTGCCTGGGCGGCCGATGCGGCTGTAATACACGCTGTGGCAGATGCCGTTTCCAGCCTTGGACAGTATGGAACCGTAACGCCTGGCCGCGGAAGCCACAAACCTGTGGTCGTCCAGGCTCCTGTGGTCCATGGCCACCAGGTTGTGGTCCTGGAACGTGACCGCGGCCGGCACCTGGATTTTATCGATGCCCATGGCCTCGAATCCGATGTAGGCCAGGGTTCCCGACATGTCGTGGACCAAGGTGCTGTCTACCTTGAGAAATATCTCCGTTCCCGTCTCCATCCGCCCCCGGACCAGGTGCTCGGAAATGATTTTTTCCGTGAGATTTTGTGCATATTTTTTCATTTTTAACGCTCCTTCTCCGGTAAATTATTCATTATCACCATTTCCCTCAGCGTATCATAAAAACATTGGCATTGGAAATATTTATAAATAATTCGCCTATAATATAAACTTATGGCTAACAGAACGGTTCCGGCGCCGGAAACGTCCTCCCCCGCCCTGTTCCGGGGCAAAAAAATACCCTCCATCCGCCCTGTCTGGGCGCTGGAAGGCATTTTCCCGTCTCACACGTATTCGATTATTTTCCCTTGACCACGCGTACAAACTCCCGGGCCGCGCTGGTCATATTCTTCTCCATATAGCCGATGGTCAGCGTTCTGACCGCATTCTCATCGTCGATTGGATAATAAATCACGCTGTCATACCTGGCCTTGACCCGGTCGATGGCCGACGGCACAAAGCCCACGCCCATCCCGCCCGCAACCATGGCGTTCAGGCTCTCGCAGACGTTGGACTCAAAGGCCACCCGGGGCTCGAACCCCGCGCTGCGGCACAGCGCGATGGAACTTCCCCACATTCTCCTGCCGTGCTCGTACATCACAAAGGGCTCGTCCTTCAGCACCTTCAAATCCTCGATGGTACAAGGCCGCTCTTCCGGATCCGGCAGCTTCCGGTTGATCGCAAACTGCCTGGGAACCGCCAGAAAAATCCGTTCCTCAAACACGCGCTCGTACTTGATGGATTTGTTCTGATAGGGCAGCATCACAAAGGCCAGATCCACCTGCCCCTGCACCAGAAGCGTCTCCGAATCGCTGGAAAACGCGTCCACAATCCGCACTTTGATACCAAAATGCCGCTTCTGAAACTCCGAAAGCACTCCCAACAGGTAACATTTCTGATAAAACGGGGATACGGAAATGGTCAGCTCGCCCTTTTTCAGGCTCTGGAAATCATTCATCTTGTGAATCAGCTGATCGCTCAGCGCCAGAATCACCTTTCCATCCTCATAAAAAATCTTCCCCGCCGGTGTCAGAGTCACCCGGTTGCTCTTCCTGACAAATAACTTTACCCCCAATTCATCCTCCAGGCGCTGAATCAGCTGGCTCAGCGCGGGCTGGCTCACATGAACCTTGACCGCCGCCTTTGAAAAGCTCCCCTCGTCCGCAGCCGCCAGCACATAGTGGATATCCCGTAATTGCATAGCACCCTCCTCCCTGCCGTTCTTCTACACCAAGGACGGGGTAAACTCCCATTTACTCCGTCCATAATAATCACCATTATATGCGCAATCGTCCAATATTTCAAGTGACACCTTGCCATCTTATCAAGTTCTTATCGCCGCTTTTGCTTGTCGCCTCACGTTTCGTAGCTGAATTTCATCCCCCAGGACTCCCGTATCTCATCCATAAGCCGCAGCACCGTCAGGCTGTCTGCGGGCTTTAAAATATCGCTGGTGCTCATTCCCGCGCGCACGCACCGGTCCACCTCCCGGATCTGATACTCAAACCCGTTGATCTCCCAGGGAAGCGACACCTCGTAGGACTGGCCTCCGTAGGGAGTTACAGTCATGGTCCGGGCCATCTGGAAGTCCGGCAGCCAGATCGCTCCCCTGGTTCCGAACACAGCCGCGGCGCGCCCCAGGTCCATGCCGATGGCCTGTACGGCGTGGGCGCTCCTTCCACCCGGGTATGTCAGGGAAACAGCGCTGAAATCGTCGGTGCCGTACTCGCTGATGTGAACATTGGACTCAAAGGAAAGCGGGGCCGCTCCCATCACCATGTGCAGAAAGCCCAGATTGTAGATACCGATGTCCAGCAACGCTCCGCCGCCCAGATCAGAGTTGAATTTCCGGTCTTTTCTGGCCCCCTTGGCAATAAAACCGTACTCACAGCGCGCATGGCGCACCTCCCCGATCACGCCCTGGGCGATCAGCCCCATCATGTGCTGAAGCTGGGGCTGGAAGCGGATCCAGAACGCTTCCATGATGAAAAGTCCCTTCTCCTCCGCCAGCCGGTAAAGCTCCTCCGCCTGGGCCACGCTGGTGGTGAAGGGCTTCTCGCAGAGCACGTGCTTGCCCGCGTTCAGGCACATTTTACAATTCTCATAGTGCATATTGTTGGGTGTGGAAATGTAGACGGCCTCCACCTGCGGGTCCGCCGCCATCGCCTCGTAGGAATCGTAAAAGGCCGGAATATGGTACTTTTTAGCAAACTCCCGGGCGGAATCCATTTTCCTGGACCCCACCGCCGCAAGGGACGCCTCCCGGCTGTCCATGCTGCACACCGTCAGTGCAAATTTGTTGGCAATCGATCCCGTCGCCAGTATACCCCATCGCATGATTCAACGCTCCTTCCCGCTGCCGGGTTCCCCGCTCTTTGCCAGGATATCCCGCACAATCTGCTCAATACACGTTTCCAGTTCCAGGTTCTCGTACTGCTTTGTGATGCCGCACCGCAGGAGATTTTCTTCCTTAAAATCCTCCTCGTCGGCCAGAAAACGCCTGCAAAGCTCTTTGTATTTGGGCACCGCCTGCTCCCGCTCCCGGGCGATGGCCCGCTCCAGTCTCAATCCGTCCTCCACGCAGATGTACACCGGCACCAGGGCGGACGGCCCGTAATACGCCTGAAGCTCCTCATAGGATTCCAGCGTGCCCATCATCAGGTAATTGCCCTGCGCCAGATCGATCTGCCCGTCGTCCACCGTGAAATAGCTCCAGGGACCGTAGACCGTCTGATAGGTCCTGCACTCGATCAGGGTGCCGTTTTTGCGGGTCTCCTCCAAAAACGTCTGATCCACAAAAAAATACTCCACGCCATTGTGTTCCCCGTCCCGGATGGGCCGGGTGGTGTACATTTTCACGGTTCTGTAGCCGCTCAGGCGGCTGCACAAGCGTTTGAATATGGTATCCTTGCCCGAAGCGCTCTTTCCCATCACATAAAAAATCTTTCCCATTTTCACTGTTTTCCTATCTGTCAATATTCTGTCTCACCACGAGCAGCCATTCCAGCGCGCGGTCCTGGGGCCCCTGCACCGGAAGTCCCTGTTCCATAAAGCGGAGCACCAGATCCAGGGCTTCCCCGCTTATCTCCTCACCCGGCGCCACAATGGGAATCCCTGGCGGGTAAATGTAAATATACTCGCCGGAAATGCGCCCGCCGCTCTCCCGCAGCGCCACCCGCTCCAGGTCTTTGTCCATGGCCGAAGCGATGGGCATCAGGCTGCGGAGGCGGGGGAAGGGGGCGCAGGTCTGTGAAGCGAGGGGCAGCGCCGGGCTGTTTGCAGCTGCGTCCGCCCCGCCTGTACCGGCCCATCCACCCTGATTTGGATTGCCTGTTTTTTCCAATTTTTGTGCCAGCTCCCGGTCAATCTTCATCACCGCAGCTTCCAGCCGGTCCAGTCCTTCCCCGCTGTCCATCACCGACGTGATCGCGGTGGCGTACTCCGGCCCGCACATTTCCATCTCCAGATGGTACAACTCCCGCAGAATTCCATCCAGCTCAGTCCCGGTCATTCCCGTTCCGGCGGTGGATATCACCACCTTGGACATATCCGTGTCCCACACGCCACAGCTGCCTTTAAGCCATTCCCCGGCCAGACGCAGACACCGCATTTTACTCAGATTATCCCGCAGCCGCCCCATCCGCTCCATATAGCGGTCGATGGCATTTCCGGGCGCGCCCCGGTCCAGGCGCAGCCGCTCCATGAGCCAGACGGCGTTCTCAATGGACGCCATCAACACATAAGACGGGCTGCTGCTCTGGTAAATCTGCAAAAATCGTTCCAGGCGGCCAATATCCACATAGGGTCCGCCCTTGTCCCGGTTCAAATTCACATGCAGCAGCGCGGTCTGGGTCAGGCTGGGCAGCGTCTTGTGGATACTCTGAATCACCAGGTCCGCCCCCAGCTCCAGCGCCGATTGCGGAAACTCCCGCCCATACCGGAAATGCGCCCCATGGGCTTCATCCACAATCAGCGGCAGCCCCGCCCGGTGGACAATCTCCGCAATTTTGTGGATATCGGACACAATTCCGTCGTAAGTTGGGGATACCACCATCACCGCCCGGGTATCCGGGTACTGCCTGAGCGACTTTTCCACATCCTCCGGCAAAATCCCGCCCTGTATCCCCAATCCGGGCACGGTCTGTGGATACAGATACACCGGCTTTAAACGGTTCAGATACACCGCGTGATACACCGACTTGTGACAGTTGCGCGCCGTCAGAATCCGGCTCTCAAATCCCGCCGCCGCGCTGATGGCCGCCAAAATCCCGCCGCTGCTGCCGTTCACCAGATAGTACGTCCGGTCCGCCCCGTAAACGCCGGCCGCCCACTCCATGGATTCCCGCAGAATTCCCTCCGGATGGTGCAGGTTGTCAAACCCTTCGATCTCCGTGATATCCACGGTAAACGGATTGGGAAATTCCAGCTCTCCCATCTCCCCATCCCCCGCCCCGGCCAGGCGCTTGTGCCCGGGCATATGAAATGGGTACATATCCGTCTCATTGTACGCCTTCAGGCGGCTGATCAGCCGTTCCTCCCGCCTCATCGCAATTCCTCGTTTCCTGTTATTTTCCCTGTGCGATCCCTGTTTTGATTCTCCGCCGCTAACCGGACCAGCAGCTCCAGGCAATGCCGGACATCCCGGCGGCGTTTTAAAACCACCACCTTGCGCGGGTACCGCTCCATCAAATCCCGGAACTGCTGCCTGCGCTCCCGGCTCCGCCCGTCCCGCAGAATCCACAGCAGAAATTCCAGATCCATTTTCTCGTCGCAGCCCTCGGCGATGCTCTCCCGGGCGCGGCCTTTATATTTCCAGTTCCGGTACAGCGCCTGAGGCAGGCAGATCCGGCGTGGAAAATCCATAAAGAAAATCAAATCCGCCTCAGCCATTCTGCGCTCCTGGTGGAAATTCGCGTAATTTCCATCAATCACCCAGCCCCGTTCCCGGTTCTCGTTCAGAAAGTCCTCCACCATTCCCCGGGCCTCCGCCCGGTCCCGCTCCTGCCAGCCCGGCAGAAACTGAACCTTGTCCAGAAACAGCACCGGACACCCCGTCATCTCCCCCAATCTCGCCGCCAACGTAGATTTCCCCGACGCCGAATACCCGATCACTGCAATTTTCATGCCGCCCTCCTCCTCTGAATGGTTTTGTGTGCTCGCTACGTTTCCTTATTATACCTTGTCATTGACCGCCAGGTCGATGATAAGAGCTACGTTTCCTTATTATACTATACTTACCAAAAAATTTAAATTATTTTCGCAGCCGTCTCCCTCCACAAATTATGCATGCAAAAAGCGGGGATTATTTTCTCCCCGCATACCGCAACATTCCAGATTTCCCCTACCGCAATCGCCGCTTTGTCCTGACCGTCATCCCAATCCCCTCTTCGACCCGGTTCCGGCAGCCTGAAAATAAAGCTCCCTGCGTCCATTATGAAAGGGCACCACGGTCTGAAAATTATTTTGCTCCAGAAGCGCCATAAAATCTCCCATACTCTGGTGGTGGGGAAAATGCGCCCGGACCGCCTTTTTTCCGTCCAAAAGCGTCTGTACGAAACCGCCCGGCTTTACTCTGCCCGTAATGATCACAAGACCTCCCCGCGCCAGCTCCCGCTCCGCCAGACTCCTGCAGCGCTCCTGCTCCAAGTGGGTGTCCCCCAGCAGCAGAATGTCATATACGTCCCGTTCCAACCGTTTCTCCGGTTGTTCCTCCAGGAACGCACGAATCTGCTCCTCTCTCCCTGCACGCAGCCACTCACCGTACCCGCACACCTGCTCCACAGCCGCGGTAAACCCCTGATCCGCGGCGATCTCCGCCTGCGGAAAATTCTCCTTTATCAACGCAATCAGTTCGAGTCCACGGCCATACCTGGGCAGCGGCAGAACCACCCGGCGGCCGTCAGCAATACAAGGGCCGATCCATTCCAAAATCCGGCTCCGGAGAGCCCGCGCATCCTCCTGCGTGTCCGGGTGGGCGCAGTCCACGATTGCCAGATCCGCCCTCCTCCCCTTCACCTGGTCCACGGCAAATGCCAGTGGTCCGGGCTGATAATCCCCGGAATAAAAACAACTTTTTCCCGAATCCCATATATGAAACCAAAGGCCGCCAACGCAGTGTCCGCTCCTTCCGCAGGAAAAATGCAGATCCCGCCCCAGCCCCATGGGCCAGGCGGACAACGGGTCCGCCTGGATCACCTTGTTGTAACGGATCCTGGCCAACTCCACAGTAGCCCCAGCTGCCACCAGCCACCCCCGGAAGCCCCGGGAAACCAGCCTTGAAAACGCTCCGCTGTGATCCTTATGACAATGGCTCAGAAACAGATATTCCGTTCTCTCCAAAAGCTCCGCCTCCACCTCCGGCCAGGGGTTTTCGTCCGTGTCCATGATTCCGCAGTCCAGCATATAATACCGGCCCTGAGCGAAGGGGATCAAAAAACAGCTCCGCCCGTGTTCCCCATACCCGCCTTTAACAATCAGCCGATCCATATACATACAGCTTCTCCCTCTCCACTTCGATATAACCGGACTTATGCTCCTCAATCGGTCCGCTGTGCAGAAAACACAGCTCGTCTCCGTCCATTGTCCGGGTTTTGATGCGGTAGAAACCGCCCTCGAAGGTGGACATCAACACCGTAACCGCAAAACAGTTCTCTCCCCTGACGCTGCTCCACCTGCAGTCCTCGGGCCTAAAACGCACCTGGCAGGATAATTCCCCGCGGCCCTCTCCCGGGAAATACATTCCTTCCACAATGTCCTGGCCAATTCGCACGCGGCAGGTATCCCCTGCCGCCCCACTCTCCAAAACCGCCCGTTTCAGCCTGTTTCCCGCGCCCAGAAGCCCGGCCACCAGCGCGGTCCCCGGCCTGAGATAACAGGTGCGCGGCTTATCCGCCTGATCGATCCTGCCCCTGTTCATGATAATGATCCGGTCCGCCATGGCAAAGGCTTCCGACGGGTCGTGGGTCACATGAAACACCGTGGTTTTTAGCTTGTGAAACAGATAGGCCATCTCCGTGCGCATCTCGATGCGCAGCTGTACGTCCAGGTTGCAAAGCGGCTCATCCAACAGAAGAATGGACGGCTTGGTCACCAGCGCCCGCGCGATGGCCACCCGTTGCTGCTGGCCGCCGGAGAGCTCCGCCGGATACCGCGACATCAATCCGTCCAGATGCAGCAGACCTGCAATCTCCTCCACCCGTTTCCTGCACTCCGCCGGATCCACCTTGCCCACCTTCAGACCATAAGTAATATTGTCCTCCACCTTCATGTGGGGCCAGAGCGCAAAGTCCTGAAATACCATGTTGATCCCCCGTTTTTCCGGGGGAAGCGTACGGCGCTTGTCCGAAACCTCCCGGCCTCGGATCCGCACCAGTCCCTGATCCAGGGGCAGTATACCGGCAATGATGCGCAAAAGCGTGGATTTGCCACAGCCTGAAGGCCCCAGCACGCTGATAATTTCCCCTTCCTTTACCTCCATGCTGACGCCGCCCAGCACAGGCGTTCTGCCGTAGTTCTTTACCACGTTTTGTAGCTCAAGTATTGTCTGCATTCTGTTTCCTCTTTCCAATGTTTAAACCGAATTCCAAAATCAGCATGATCCCGATGATAAACGTTCCGCCCACAATGGTAGCCGCCGCCGCGTAGCCGAACTTCAGGTCGTTGTAGGCATCGCTTATGTACACCGGCAGTGTGCTGAAATTGGGTGGATACAGGATCGTGGTGATGGCCAGATTGAATACGCTTCCTCCAAACGCGGCTAAAACCGCAGAAACCGTGCTGGAATGGAGTAACGGCAAAAGGACCGTCCGAATCCGCCGCGCCAGGCCCGCGCCCTGTATCTGGGATGCGGTCAAAAGCTGCTCCGGAACCTTGGACATACCGCCCACCAGCACCCGGTTAATCAGCGGAACCGCGGAGGCCACGCTGGCCAGAACCAGAATTTCCGGTTTGCCGTACAGGTTTAATCCCACGGAAGCAAGCCATTTCTGGTTCCACACAAAAATATACCCGATACCCAGCACCACTCCCGGAACGGCCATGGCTGTCAGCGTCAGCAGGTCGATCAGCCGCTTCAGTTTAAACCGTGAGTAGGTCAGGAGATAGGCGGCCGCAAATCCCACAAGCAATCCGATCACTGCGGCCACCGCCGCCAGACTCAGCGAATTTTGGACGCCCCGTATTAGCGCGCCGTCCAGCTGCAGCACTCCCCGGTAATTATCCAGGGTAAAGCGGAATTTCTGTATACTAAAGGAATCCGAAAAGGACATGATAAAGTTGGAGCCCACCGGTATTCCCAGGGCAGCCAGACAGAACCCGCCGGACGCGGCCGTGATAACCGCCCCTTTCACTGGCCCCGGCTTGCGGGGCGTCACCCGTTCGGTCCCACAGCTCAGAAAATCGAACCGCTTTCTGCCCATGGCGCAAAACTGGAGCGCCATGGCAACGACAATCATCACTACCAGGTACATTGAGAGCACCCCCGCCATGTCGAAGCGCACCGGAGACGAGCAGATGGCGCTGTAAATGGTGTAAGGCAGCGTAGGAAACGCATACACCGCCGTAATGGTGGACGACATGCCGTAATCCCCCACCGTATCCATGAAAATCAGCATAGCCGCGGAAAAATACGCAGGCAAACACAGCGGCATCTGCACGGTACGCCAAACCCGCAGCGGAGAAGCCCCGTTCATTCTGGCCGCATGAACCAGGCGGGCCGGATACCACTCCAGAGCTGCCTTGATGGCCACGTAAGCCATGGGATATTTACACAGCACCATCACACAGACCAGGCCGGGGAAGCTGAACAGAAAAGAGCTCATCCCCGGAATGTGCAGCCAGGAGCTGGCGATGCCGTTTCCGGAGGCAAAAAAGACCCACCCCTGGGCCAGAATAAAGGAGGGCATAATCATCAGAATCCAGCTGACGATATCCAGCAGCCTGGCAAGCGGGAACTCGTAGCGCACTCTCACATGAGCCAGAGCCCCGGCCAAAAGGAGACCGAACACCGTGGTCGCCAGGCTGAGTCCGGCGGAATTGAAAAATGCCTTTTTCCACAGCGGACGGACAAACACATCCAGAACCAGACGAAGGTTTCCGGCGTCGAATTTATCAAGAGACAGCCCCGGACATACGACCTGAGCCAGCACCGCCGCCAACGGCAGCAGCACCAGCACGGTCAGGATTCCCAGGACGCCGAAACCCGCAATATTTTCTTTTAATTTCATCTCTGCACTCCGGTATCTACTGTGCGGACATATCGGCGAACCAAGCCTTAATCTCCGCCTCGTTCTTTGCGCCCCACTCGATGTCCGCCACCGCCATTTTGGCGTTCTCATCCCGCTCTGCCTTCCGGTTTACGCCGTTCACGGAGGGCTCAAAATATCCCTCGTCCCCGGTGTCCACCAGCTTCTGCTGAGTCGCCGGATCCAGCAGGAAATTCACAAACAGCTTGGCAATCTCCATCTGGTCGGAACCGGCGTTTATAGCGGCAACTCTGGTGGAGCCGGGCGCGCCCTCCTCCGGCCATAATATCTGGATCGGCTCCCCTCCGGCCACCATATCGTAGGCGTTGGTCTCCTGCAGCAGCGCAATGGACACCTCGCCGCTGGCAAGGGCCTGGACTACCTGGGGATTTTTGGGATACACCTTCAGTCCCTGGCTGAACAGTTGGTTAAAATACGCTTTACCCCCGTCCATTCCCAGGCGGTTGAAGAAATAGGCAGCCAGAGGATAGGCCGGAGCTGCCACTCCGGGATCGGCCATGCCCACCTGCCCTGCATAGGCCTCATCCGTCAGGTCTGCGAAGGTTCTGGGAGCGGAGGACTGGTCGTACTTGTCCGTCCGGTACACCAGCACGCCCGCCGCGTGGATGTCCGTGGGCCAGCAGCACTTATTGTCCGGCACCAGTCCTTTGGAAAACTCCGTCAGGTTTGCCGCATTCTCCGGCTCCCAGCCGGTCAGCAGGCTTCCATCCCCGGACAAATTGTACACGTCATACATAGAATCAATCCACACCACATCCCACTGGGGATTGCTCTTCTCCGCCTCAATTCTGGACATGGTCTCCGCGCCGTTTCCGGCCACCACCTCCACATCGTACCCAGTTGCCTCTTTGAACAAATCCCCGATCACGCCGTCGAAATCATTCAGATATACCAGCAACGGCTCCGTCTGGACCGGCGCATCCATTTCCGCGGAGCGACCATCCCCCGCGCCGGTTTCCCCTGCGGCTCCTGCTCCCTCCGCGTTTCCATCCGGGGTCCCGGTCTCCCCGCCGCTGCCCTCCGCGGTTTTTTCCACCACAGCTTGCGCCGGTACTGTTCCTGCGGCCGTCTTTCCCTGGCCGCTCCCACAGGCGCTTACCGCCGCCGTCATACAGATGCAAAGTCCCAGTGCCAAGATTTTTTTCATTAATTACGTTCCTCTCTCTCTTCGTTTGTTTCAGCTTAGCACTGGTTCGTTTTTGATAAAATCACAGTCCTGTAATTTGTTTGTAAAAAAACAGTAAAAAGCCGCCCCGAATCTCCCCGGAGCGGCCCATCCCGCCTTCATTTCACTTCACCGATTGTTTTTGATGCAGGCTGACCCTGATCCCCTCCCGGTTGGAGCAGTACACGCCCACCAGGATCAACGCGCACCCGGCCAGGTGCGCCGGCCCCACCGGCTCGGCCAGGAAAATAGCTCCGGCCACCATGGACACCACAGTCGCCAAATTCGTGTAGGACGTGGCCTGGGCTACGGTCAGATCGTTGACCGAGTAATTTAACATACAGAACGCCGCCACGGAAGAGATGATCCCCAGATACAGCAGCGCGCCCAGAATCCTGATATCTCCCAGCGCCTTGCCCGCCTGGGCGGCCAGATTCCCGCCCTCCGTGACCAGAGCCGCGGTCACGAACACCGCCATTCCCAGGCCAAACATCACATAGGTCCGCTCAAACGCCGTGTAGCGGTCCGCGCAGCGCCTGCTGAGCAGGCTGAACCCCGAGCCGGTGATGACCGCGCAGATCAGCACCAGAATGCCAGCCAAACTGGCGCCTCCTCCTTCCCCGGACATGGCGATCAACACCGCTCCCGCCAGTGACATCAGCCCGAACAGGAGCTGTCTGACTGTAAAACGCTCCTTCAGGAACACCGCGCCCAGCAGCATCCCCGCCACCGGCACCGTGGCGATCATAGAGCCGGAAATCACAGAGTTGGTCAGCTTGATCCCCAGGCTTTCAAAGGTAAAATACAATACCGGCTGGAAAAGCCCCAGGGCCAGAAGGGGCCTCAAATCCTTTTTCAAGTCCACCTTCACCACCCGGGCAACTACCAGCACATTCATTGCCAGAAACGCGATGGAAAACCGCAGCGCCAGCATGACAAACGTGTCCACTGTCAAAAGCACCACCCTGGAAAACATAAAACTCAACCCGAATATAACATTTCCCGCAATGGCCGCGGCCGCGGCTTTTTTCCTGCTTTTCATGTTCTCCCCCGCTCCCATCCTTTTCTCCTTCCCGATGCGTTAAGGGGGCCGCCGGTTGACAGCCCCCTACCATTATGTACCACAAAACATCGTTGTGTCAACTAATTCAGCGTATCCAGCGCCTTCTTGATCCGGTTCATGCAGTCCTCCACATTGCGCTTGGGCATAGCTGCGTTGATCCGCTCAAATCCGTTTCCTTCCTCGCCGAAAATGTATCCCTCGTCAAAGGCGATTCTGGCGGTCTCCTGCATCAGCTTCTCCAGCTTCTTAGGATCGCTCTCATATCCGTTCAAATCCAGCCAGATCAGGTAGGTGCCCTCCACCGCGGTCACGCTGGCCTTGGGCAGCTGCTCCTTCACAAACTCCTTGACAAAGCGGATGTTCTCATCCAGGTAATCCCGCAGCTGGTCCAGCCACTCCTCGCCCTCGTTGTAGGCCGCGATGGTAGCGGCGATGCCGAAGGGATTGGCCATGCTGACGGAGAACGCGTCGTCGATCACTCCCAGCCACTTCTTCTGCCACTCCTTGTTGGGGATCACAATGTTGGACAGCTGCATACCCGCCAGATTGAAGGTCTTGGAGGGAGCCGTGCAGACCACGATGTGATCGGCGTACTCGGGAGCCACTTTTAACAGCGGCGTGTGGACCACGCCCTTGCGGGTCAGATCCATGTGGATCTCATCGGAGATAATCCACTTTCCATACTTCTTCGCAATCTCCACCAGCCGTCCCAGTTCCTCCACGGTCCACACCCGTCCAACCGGGTTGTGGGGGCTGCAGAGAATCATACCCTTGACCGCTTCATCGGCGAACTTTTTCTCCAGGTCCTCATAATCCATGCGGTAGTCGCCGTTCTCATAGATCAGGGAGCTGTTGAAGATTTTCCTGTTATTTCCATTTATTTTATTGGTAAAGGGATAATACACCGGTCTCTGGATAATGATCCCGTCCCCCTCGTTTGTCAGGGCCTGAAGCAGGAAGGCCAGGGCCGGCACCACGCCGGGGCTGAAAAATACGTCCTCTTTCGCCACTTCCCAGTCGTATCTGCGCTTAAACCAGCCGGTCACGGCATGTTTCAGGTCCTCGTTGTCGTAGATGGTATAGCCGAAAATCTTCCGGTCAATACGCTCGTGCAGCGCCCTGATAATGGGCTCAGCGCAGGCAAAATCCATATCCGCAACCCATACGGACAGCGCATCCGACGGCGCGCCCTCGGGCATCTGGTCCAGCTTGCAGGAGTAAGTGCCCTTCCGGTCCACAACCTCGTCAAAATTGTACTTCATAATCATTCAACCTCTTTTCTCAAAATCTCCATATTTTAGAATGCGGTCCAACCGCTCTCTGTCAACACATACATTATAACAAAAGATATCAGGATAAACGCAATTACTTTCGGGAAAACCCATTTAAACCACTTCGGGAACGGCACGCCCGCCATCACGCAGGAGCCAACGGTCCAGCCCAGGAACGGGGAAACCATGTTGGTGAAGCCGTCGCCGTACTGGAACGCCTGCACCGCAACGTTTAAATCCATGTTTAAGGTCTCTGCGATGGGCTTTAAGATCGGCACCAGGATCGCGGCCTTGGAGGTAGCGGAGGGGATCAGCAGGTTGACCACACAGATGATGGCGGTCATTCCGATACTGGATACCGCGCGGCTTAAATCCATGAGCGGCCTCGTCAGCACATAAACCATGGTGTGAATGACCATACCCTCGGTCAGCACCAGGGACATCACCTTGGCAAGACCGATTACAAAACCTACGAATACCAGCCCCTGCAGGCCCTTCACGAACTCGTCTCCCACCTTGTCAAAGGAGAATCCGCCGATAAAGCCGCAGACAATGGCTACAAACAGCGCCAGCGCCGTCATCAAATGCTGGAGATAATTTCCGTCTCCGCCCAAAAGCGGGTAAGCCACCAAAATTCCGTACTGGCCCAGGAACAGAACCAGGATGGCGATGGTTCTGCCGGAGAGTTTGGTTCCCTGGCTCAGCTTCGCCTCATCCTCGGCGGTCACCTTCATGTTGGCGGGGTTCCAGCCCTCGCTCCACATCAGGGACTTGGTGGGATCCTTACGGATCTTTTTCACATAGCGCAGCAGCAGGAACAGTCCCAAAAGCATAAAGAAGTTCATGCTTATAAACATGGTGAAGAAGGCGCCGTACACCGGCACGCCCATCATCAGCTGGGTGATGAACTGCTTGGTAGGTCCGGTTCCGAATCCCAGCAGCGTGGCGTAACTGGAAACGCCGATGGCGCAGATCGGATCCAGCTTCAGTTTCTTTGTAAAGATCACGCCGATGGGCACTACCGCGATCAGGGCGTCCGTACCGCCGAAGCCGCCCAGATAAACCATCAGCACGAACATAATCGTAATCAGGATATTTTCGCTCTTATCCTTCAACTTGTAAATGGCCCAGTTGAGCAGCTCGTCGATGGCGCCCGTGGCCATGACCACCGCCGTCATCGCGCCGGAAGTGAGAACCGTCCAGATCACCAGGCCGGAATCGCCCAGGCCCTGAAGAATCAACATGAACATCCGCCACGGAGCCACCGGATTCTGATGCCCCAGGTAGGAAAACTGGTCGCCCAGAATCTTTCCGTTCTCATCCACGGCGAACTCTCCGGCCGGGATTATGTAGGTCAGCAGACATGCAAACAGCAGCAATCCCATCATAATCCAAAACAGATGGGGCATCTTAAAACCTTTCTTTGCCTTTTCCCCTGTACTCATAGTATTTCCCCCTTATTCATTATTTAAGAAATCAATCGCAAATCTCGCCATGAACTCGGAACCCTTGCGGAACGCCTTCTCATCCAGATCGAACTTGCAGTGGTGCTGGGGATACACCGTTTCCCCCGCCCTTTCAGCGCCAAGCACCCCATAAAAGCCCTTATACTTCTCCAGGATATAACCGAAATTATCGCCGGCGCAGATGGGATCCGTCTGCTTTGCCAGTTCAAGGCCGTCCACATCCTTCACCAGTCCCTTCGCCCGATTGATCAGCTCCGCGTTGTTGCTCACCGGCGGAACGCCTCCGTTGATCACCAGCTCGTAATCCACCCCGTACATGGCGCTGACGCCCCTGGCAATCTGGTGCATCTTCTCCAGAATCACCTTATCCCCGCCGGGTTTATACCAGCGGTAGCCACCGTAGAGCTTCGCCTCCGAGGGGAACACATTGCCGATGGTACCGGCCTCGATGCGCCCTACGTTGACCACGGAGTGATCCAAAACATCGTAGAAATTGCTGGGAATGGACGCGAACTTTAAAACCATCTCGCAGGCCGCCTTGATGGGATCCTTCACCAGGTCCGGCCTTCCGCCGTGGCCGCCCTCGCCCTTCACCGTCAGGTCGTATCCCACGCCGCCCGCGAATACGGAATTGGGAATCAGCAGGATCTCTCCCTCCGGAAGCGTGCTCCAGATATGAAGTCCGATCACGCTGTCCACGCCGCCGATGGAGTCGAAATAGTCCAGCACTTCCTTGTAGCCGAAGCCCGTCTCCTCCGCCACCTGGAACACGCAGATCACGGTGCCCGCAAGCTCCTCCTTCACCTCGTTCAGCACCTTGGCCGCACCCAGCATCATGGCAATGTGGGCGTCGTGGCCGCAGGCGTGCATCGCGCCCTCGTTCTCAGAGGCAAACTCCAGCCCCGTCTCTTCTTTCACAGGAAGCGCATCGATGTCGGCGCGGAGCGCGATGGTTTTTCCTTCCTTTCCGCCCTTGATGGTGGCGGCCACCCCGCAGTTGGGCGCCAGCACCTCAAAGGGAATTCCCATGCCCCGAAGCTCCTCCTGAATCTTGCGGGAAGTGTTCTGTTCCTTCAGAGAGAGTTCCGGGTGCCTGTGAAACCATCTTCTCATCTCAATGATGTAAGCCTCATAGTCGTCGTACAATTTCTTTACATCCATGTTTGTACCTCCTGTTAAGAAATCTGCTTAATTGATAATAAGCTTAATGTTTAAGCTGCTTAACTGATGTAAATAGAATATCACTCATTGTTTAATCTGTCAATATATCTTTTAAATTTTTGCAATTACTTAACATTATTAACCATTATATTGGTTTGTTAAATATTTTATGTGGTAATATTTACTTTTTATTGCATTGCACGCCCTATGTAGGGACCTCTTCAGAACAGTTTACTGGAAAGGGGGCGTCCCAGCTCAATTCCCAGGATCCAGCCGGAGCCTTCCCTCTTTTTCAGAGGCGCAAACTATAAGCAGGATAAAATTCAAGCCGCCCCGCTGCCCTTGCAGTGGGACGGCCCTGCCGCCTGATCCCTGATCAAATTGTCCGGTCAATCACTTGTTGCTGTTGACCTGAAGCATCTTACTCTCCTCCACATCCAGCTTGAAGGACTCGTTGAGCTTTTTCTGAATCCGGATATAGGTCTCCAGCTCCTCCTCCGAGAACTCGTCCAGCATCCGGGCCGAGCGCCTGTAGCAGGCCTCCTCGAATTTCAGGTGGTAATTGTAAATCTTCTGCCCCTCCTCGGTGAGGTGCAGATTGTACTCCCGGTTGTTGTCGCTGTTTCTGGTCTGGATCAACCAGCCCTTGTCCTTCATCCGCCGCATCAGCTGCGAGCAGGCGCTGCGGGTCTTGTCAAAATAGACCGCCAACTCCGTAATGGTGATCCCCGGTTCCTGCCCAATCTTATGGATAAACTGAGATTCCGCCTGGTACATTACCACTCCATTGTAATCGTGCAACAGGGAGTTATAGTCGTTCACATACTTACACCCCCGGTCAAACGAATCGATCAGTTCACAAAATAATGAAAATCTTTCTTCAGCCGTCATCTCTGCTCTTCACCCCTGTATCTGGTATTCCTGTTAAGATTACATGAATTATAAGGGTTTGTCAAGATTATGCACCTCCACCGCCCTATCCAAAAACACCTCCCCGTCCAGATGTTCCAGCTCGTGGCAGTAACATTTGGCCATCTCTCCCTCGCCGGTGAGCAGGACCTCCTTCCCGTTCTCATCCAGCGCCTGCACGGTCACGCTCTGGGGACGGATGGTTGTGGCGATGCGCCCGGGAAAGCTCAGGCACCCTTCCAGGCACTCCTGGACGCCGTCCCGTCCCACGATCACCGGATTCACAAGCTTCAGCACACACCCGCAGTAATCGATCACCACCAGCCGTTTCAGAATCCCCACCTGGTTGGCAGCCAGGGCCGCAGCCCCCTCCGTAGCGTGCAGCGTGTCCATCATATCGTCCAGCAGAGCCCGGACGCGCTCATCCACATTTTTTACTTCCTTACAGCGCTTCCTCAGCGCCTCGTCTCCCTCAGTCCGTATTGTTCTGACCGCCATGGTTTTCCCTCCTGCTGCTCTCAGATCTGGATTTTCGCGTGCTCTCCCCAAACAGAAATACCTCCTCGATAGCACAGCCAAACACCCTGGAAATGTCGTAGGCCAGCCAAATGGACGGCTCAAACTTCTCTGTCTCAATGGCATTGATCGCCTGTCTGGACGTGCCCACCATCTCTCCCAGCTGTTCCTGGGTCATGCCCCGCCGCTCCCGCAGCTCTTTGATGCGGTTCTTCATGATCTGTTTTTCTCCTTCTTTGTAAGGTTGACTTTACAATCAGTATAAATCATGGCAGAAGTAAAGTCAACCTGACATTTCGCCGGGAACCGGACTACTTATTGATCCCGCTTGACATTTTCCGAAAAAACCACCACAATATAAGTAACAAGTTAGATGCGTGGCTCATGTTTATCGCTTCCGATCAGCCCCGGGACATCCGCCAGCTGATCGAGGCATACCCGGAGTTTACAGAACTGTACCGCGAGGTATTTCATTTCCGCTATCACAAGAAGGAGTTGGTAAGTATGTTTTCAGAGGCATTGAGAATCCTGGACGCAAACACGACGCAGTATATGATTGAAGTACAGCAGGCGCAGATTGAGGCGCTGCAGGAGGAAAATCTCAGACACAAGGAGGAAAATCGCAGACAGCAGGAAGAAATTAAGCGCTTGCGGGAACTCCTGGCTCAGAAAGAATAATCAAATATACGCCTCGGGCTGCAAACCGGAAAAAGTGCGGATTCCAAAAGGGGTCCGCACTTCACATTTTTACTGTCCATTTTTATTTAAAATCTCAAGAGCCTTCGCAAAAGAAAAATTATATTTCCGAATTTCAACTCCCCAGCCGCAGTTTTTCTCATAATCAAACACATATTTTTCCAGCAGTCTCTGTTTCCCGTCTGACTCCGCCATCAACTCCGCAACCGCCGGAGCCGTGTCCGCAGACAGCCTGCTCAGATAATCCACGCCGTCCCGGCTGTAGTATTCATCCCGGTACACATCCGTGATCACCGCGTCCCCGCCCGCCGCCGTCAGGTTGTACCAGGCAATCTGATAATCCGGCTTCATCCAGGCCAGGGCCAGATAACACACCGAGATCACCCCCAAACAATGCCAGAACAGCGGGAAACGGTTCCAAAAGATCAGCGCCACCACCCCGGCCATTAGCACCGCAAGCACAGGCAGGAACCACAGCACCAGCAAGCGCAGATAGGTCAGGTGGTACTGCCCCACATAAAGAATCATTCGGTAAAACGCCGAGGCGATCATCACGTAGGTACACAGGCTGATCACCAGCAGAACCATATTTAAAACCACGCTGCGCCGGAAATATTTCAGGCACAGCAGCACCATCACCAGGTTCAGAACCGCCACAAACAGCAGCTGGAAAAATCCCTGCCTGGCGTACTCCGCATAGGTCAGCCCGTAGGGCAGCTGCCCCCTGCCCATAAAGAGATACACCACCTGAATCCCGCAAAACAGCAGGTAAACCGCCCCGATCAACGCCATAAAGGCAATGGCGATTAACGGCTCCGCCGTTCTCCTGTCCTTCACCTCCTCAGTGATCTCCCCGGCGCAGGCGGAGCAGATGAGACAGTACATGGCAATGATCCCAAAGATAATCTTGAATACAACGGGGATCACGGTAAAAGGATTCAAAAATTCCATGATTACCGTATCCAATACGGATTCAAAGACCCGATCCGCAGTGGCCAGCAGAATGGACAGAATGATCGCAACCGGTGCAGCCACGCAGATTCCGGCCAGGACCCATACCACATTTTTGTATTTCTTATTGCGGATGGATTTGAGAAACCGGATTCCATGGCTGAAGGGGCAGCCCAGAAATCCTAGGGCGCGGCAGAGAAACATGAAGATGGCCCCCATGTATTTCCCGATATTCCACCGGCCGTCCCGGTAGCGCTGATGCAGGACAAACACACAGAACAGCAGAAACAGCGCCAGCTTGTTGAAGCCGTGGATCGTGGTATCTGCGGTCATGCAGGTGGAAATGCCGATCAGGAGCGACATTCCAATTAAAAACCAGGAACCTCCCTTGATCTGGATTCCCCTTCTGCGCAGAATCAGCCAGCTGAACCCATAGACCATAGCCACAAACAGCGGAAATGTGATGCCGCTGGGATTTTTATGCAGAAAAAATGTCCCGATCACACCAAATGCCAGGCAGAGCAGCCCGATAAAACCAAAGTCCGCTTCCACGGTCTCCAGACGCTTTCTCTGGCGCGCCTCTCGCTGCATCTCCTCGCTGGTGGCTTTCCAGACGGGGTTTTGTGTGACGTTCGGGGACACACCTGATTCTCCCGGCACACCCGATATCTCCGGCGCTCCCTCTGCCAACGCCGTCATCCGTTCTCCTGCCGTCCCCAGCTCTCCTGCCATCCCCGGAGTCCCCGTAGCTTCCACACCACTATACAGATCACTCATTCCGCCCCGTCTCCTTTCCCGTCGTCCTTAACATAGCACAGAATATCCCCCGGCTGGCAGTCCAAAGCTTCACAGATCGCCTCCAGCGTGGAAAAACGCACGGCCTTTGCCTTATTATTTTTCAAAATGGACAGGTTTGCCATGGTGATGTCCACTTCCTGCGAAAGCTCGGTGAGGCCCTTCTTACGCTTTGCCATCATCACATCAAGATTTACAATTATTCCCATATCTTCCGTCCTCTCTATATGGTCAGATCATTTTCTTCCTTGTACTGGATTGCCTTTTCGAACACCTGACAAAGTACAAAGCAGAACAACCCGGCAATGGAGAACACAATGATCACCACCGCTGTGGCCGGCGTCGGCGCCAGCGGCAGGCGCGCCACCGAGAGCGCCGCGATTAAAAAGCTGCACTTTCCCATTCGTTTCAGTGAAGCCGCATTTTCCCATACAAAGGCCCGATCCTTTAACACCGTGGCGAACATTTTTCGCAGCTCCGCCACAATCAGCAGCGCCAGCACACCCGAAAGCATATAGAGCGCGCACTGGATCAGATAATACTTCCGGAACGCCTCAATATACCCTCCAATCACATAAAAAATCACGGGGATCCCCACCGTGATCCCAATTCCCACCACAAACATCACATCCAGCAGCCATTTCGTAAAGCGAACCAACCGCATATTCATCCTTCACTCCGCCTTTCCCTCAATCATCCGCCTTGTTATTCCAGCGGTTCCTTTATCTGGAATATAACACAGGTATTATCTTTTTTCAATATCTATTTATCGAAAATCAATAAATTAATATTGTTATATGATAAATCTTAATAAAATATTCAAAAAGTAGTGTAAATAGTAGGGTAAATAGCAAGGCGAGAGTCCCGTTTGTAACTCAAGAATCCTGTTTTGTAACCGAGAGTCCCGTTTTGTAAATGAAAATCCCGTTTTGTAACCAAGATTCCCGGGTTTTCATTTGTTCCTCGTTATGTTACAATAAGTTCAGCAATAAATTTGCGTACAACAACCAGAGATCAATTCCCTCTCGAAAAGCATCCATTAATCGAGTAGGAGGCGGTGATTAACCGCCGTCCTCTCACACCACCGTGCGTACCGTTCGGTACACGGCGGTTTCAACAGTTGACGTGCACTGACTGATAAGCTGTGGCTAAATCATAAAAGCCACTGCTTATCAGTCTTTCTTTTGTCATTGCCATATTTACCGCTACCGTTTGCGTGGTAAACCAATATCCTCTCCGGCTGTTTCCTGCCTGCCATGCCAAATCTTCCGGCACTCCCATTTTCCGCAGGTTCTTCACCTTGGTTCTTGGTTTCTTCCATTGTTTCCATATACACATTCGGATTCTGTGGTATAGCCACTTATTGAGTTCTTCTATTCGGTTCTTCATTTCCGCAATCCCGTAATAATTCAGCCAGCCACACATATACACTTTTATCTTTGCTAATGCTGGGCGTATGCTCTGAACAGACCTTCGGGAACTAAGTTCTTTCAGCTTTGACTTCATTTTCTTCCATGACTTTCCATGAACCCGGACATATATGCCCTTTCCGTTCTTTCCCAATGTAAAGCCAAGGAATTTAAAAGTTCGGATTGCAAACACGCTGACTACACGGCTTTTCTCTTGGTTCACTTTCAATTTCAGCGGCCCTTCCAGATATTTCGTGCTCGTTTCCAGCAGTCTCTTGGCAGCTCTCTCGCTTTTCGCCAGCAGCACGATGTCGTCCGCGTAACGGACAAATACAACTCCACGCTTCTGATACTCCTGGTCAAACTCATTCAGATAGATGTTTGCCAGCAGGGGAGAAAGATTTCCTCCTTGCGGCGAACCTTCTTCTGTTTCCATGACTACTCCGTTTTCCATCACGCCACTCTTTAAGTACCTCTTTATCCACTGGATTACCCTTTCGTCCCTCACATTTCTGCGCAGGATATTCAGGAGTATCTCATGGTTCAGGGTATCAAAGTATTTCGACAAGTCCAATGCTGCCGCATGGATATATCCCTGCTCTGCATACTCTTTCACCTTCTGAATGGCATCTTTCGCGCTTCTTCCCGGGCGATAACCGTAACTGTTCTCCGAGAACAACGGCTCGTAGACCGGTGTAAGGTGCTGTGTTATGGCTTGTTGGAAAATGCGGTCTTTTACGGTTGGAATACCCAGCTTTCGTATTCCACCGTCTGGCTTGGGAATCTCCACTCGTTTTACCGGGTCGGGGGTGTACTTTCCCCTTCTGATTCTCTCGATAAGTTCTTTCTGGTTTTCCCTCAGGTATGCGCCTATTTCCTCCACGGTAATCCCGTCGATTCCTGGCGCTCCCTTGTTTGCCTTTACTCTCTTAAAAGCTCTGTTGAGGTTGCCCTTCTCCAGTATCTCCTCCAAGAGTTCCGGCTGTGCACTGTCCCTTTCCTTCCATATCCGGCGGAAAGAACGGTGCGCTCTCACGTACCCTTCACGTTCCGCGCTATCTCTTTGCGAGCAGCTGTCATTGTTTTCTGTACCCAAAGTTCTTTCCTCCTTTCCCGGTTGTACTTAAGACTCCTATTGATTCGGTCCTTCGCCTCTCGGCTACTATGACCTCGGCTGACTTCTGTACGTTCAGCATTACCTCACGATAATGGTTATCCCTTTCAGGACATTCCGTACAGACCTCCCCGGGTACCACACGTTTCTTTCTCTCCATCTATCTGCCACATTTACCATACATGATTCCGTGTAGTTATTGGGCTTCAACTTGTGATGCAGTCTTACCCTCATGCATAGCCTGATGTGATTTCTGTTCGTCAGACCAGAGATTTGCCCATGGGTTAGTATGTTCCCCATATCCGGCTTCCTTCAGATTCCACCTCACGATGGACACCCTTGCCTTCGGCTATATCCTTCCCACTACCGGGCGGATTCCGGACTTGCACCGGTTAGAAACGTGCGCCGCCGGGCGCACTACCAAAAGCGCCGTCCCTCCCGGAACGGCGCTCTCTCGCCTCTAACTCACATGCTGTTTTATAAACCTTACAATCAGCTCCTCCGCCGCCTCCCACTCACACCTGCGGTTAATGACAAACCCGTGAAGGCTGTCGGTAAATCGCCTGAGCGTCACCGTGACGCCGCTGCGGGCCAGCCTCAAGGCAAACTCCTCATCCTCCGCACACAAACTGTCCTCACCGGCAGAAATTACCAGCGTATCCGGAAGCCCTGCGAGCATACGCTCCGGCGCGTACACTGGACTGGCGTAGGGTTCTCTGCTGCACTCCGGACAAATATACTGCCGGTTATACTCCCGTGCCCGCTCCGCAGGCATGTCACAGCTGGTTCGCTCCTTTTCTGCCGGGTCCTTGGCCAGATCCAGCGGTGGATAATCCAAAACCAGGCAGGCAGGGCGAAACAACCCCGATTCTCCCAGCCGCATACTGACTCCCGCCGCTAGATTCCCTCCCGCGCTATGTCCGATCAACACAATTTTTCCCTGATCAAATCCCAGCCTTTCCCTCTGTTCCCAACTCCAACGAACCACTTCCCAGGATTCTTTCACAGCAGCCGGGTACGGATACTCCGGGGCCAGATGGTAGTCAAGGTCCACCACAACCGCTCCCAGCAGATTCGCCATTTTCCGGCAAAACAGCTCGTCCCGGCGGTTTCTCCCCTTAATAAATCCGCCTCCGTGAAAATTGATAACCAACGGACGCTCCGTCGAAGAATCACAGTTTTCATAAACATAAACCGCCGTACTTCCCAGAGATGTTTCAATCCTGATTTCCGCCTCTTTTGCCGGGTAACGATCCAATTCCAGCTCCGTCACCTCCCCCATCTTCCCCCGGCCAATCATTTCCCTGAACGCAGCGCGCTGTTCCTCTGTCATCATACCCTTTTCCTCTCCACAAACCACATTACCCCAGTGGGAACACCGTCATAATCCATCCCACCGAGACAACGCAACAGATAATTGCAAACAACCAGGACTGTTTAAACATGGATCTCTGGTCATAACCTCCGCACTCCATCATATACGGAATCGCAGCCGTGGCCATCGGAGTCATGAACGCGGACAGACACGCCGCCTGGATCAGGATCATTAGTCCCACCGGATTCGCCCCAATAGACGCGCAGGTCGCAATGGCTATAGGATGGAAAATCAACATCGTTCCACGATTCTGCATCACCTGCGTCATTACAAACGGAATGATAAAGAAGATAAAACCTATGATATAGGAATTTCCATTTACGGAATCCACAATCCCCGCAATGTGTCCGCCAATCAAATCTCCTGCGCCGGTAGAGCTTAACGCCCCCGACATGGCCAACGCTCCCACAATCAGCAGCAGCATACTCACGGGCAGAGACGCCGTGGCCTCCCTCGGCTTTAGAACGCCGCACAAAACCATTGCCAGCGCGCCGATCACTGTGATTTCCCAGTTCTGCATACCGATCTGTTTGGCGCACATCAGAGCCACTGCATCGGCAAAAAAGATGAAAATACCCGCATACTCCTGAAACGGCTTCAAGGCTACCCGCCCGGCGCCCTGTTTCACTTCCGTGATGGATTTCACAATGGGCTCGTCCGGCGCGAATTTCGTAGCAAAGAACGAACAGTAGATCACACAGATCACCAACAACGGCAGACGCCCGACCATGGGGTCCAGAATTCCTACCATATGATCCAGATAACCGTAACTCTCCAGATAGCCGTTTAACTCAGCGGCAACCGTAGCTCCCGCTCCCACCGGAAGGGTACAGCAGGTCACCACCGTGGCCACTCCCAGCGGAAATACTACCTTGCTGGATTTAAGCCCCATGCTCTCAGCCGATGCCAGCAGCATTGGTGTCACAATTCCCATGGCCACAATCGGGCTTTGGATAAACTGGCTCAGCAGCATACCGATCAAAACATATCCAAACATCATTTTGTTCAGACTGCCCTTTGAAACCCTGGAAATGCCGTTGGCTACATTGGTACAAAATTGCGTGCGGTTAAATCCAGCCGCCACAACGCACATACCGGCAATCATAATCACATTATTGTTGGAAAAATAGGTCAGCGCATCCTTGGCGTCCATACATCCGGTCAGGACCAGTGCCATCATGGAAACCAGCGAAATCGTAGCCAGACTGTATTTGCCGCTGCAAAAGCCAATGACCATCAACGCAAATATAATCAGACAAATTGTTAAGGGACTCATATGTATACCTCCTCTGATTGACAAACTCTACTGATCACAGATGGAACCGTCCAGGTTCAGCCGTGTCAGGATTTTATGGGGGCGGAAGGGAAAACGCTCTTCCAGATCCGGGACCAATTCAATGCCGATTCCATTTTCCTCCGGCACAGGCAGATACCCATTCTTCATTTCAGGAATATGGTCCACCATATCGCACTGACGCAGCTTTACGCCGCTGACGGTCAGGTGGTCCGCGGTGGATGCCGCGTAAGGATTCGGATACTCGCAGATCGCCACATTGTCGGTGGCAGCTGCAAAATTCAGCACCGCGTTGGTCATCACCGGGCTCAACGGATTATGGGGTACCAGGCTTACATGGTGGGATTCCGCAACCGCCGCAATCTTTTTGGCGCCGGTAAATCCGCCGCAGACTCCCATGGAAACGCGCACATAACTGCACGCTTCCCGCGCTAACAGCATCTCGAACTCGTGGGACGTGTGAATGCGTTCCCCTGTGGCAATGGGAATCCGGCATTTGCGCGCAACCTCCCCCATAGCGTCGAAATTATCCGGCCGTATGGGATCCTCCAGAAACATGGGGTTATATGGTTCCAGCCGGGCGCTAAGCTGCACGGCCAGTCCAGGCTCCAGACGCCGGTGAAGTTCCAGGCAAAGATCGATTTCCTCTCCCACCGCCTCCCTGATTCTGGCAATTCTGCGCTCCGCCTTGTAGAGCATCGCCGTGTTTCCATCCCCATAGGGCTGAGTCCGCGGTTCGTCCAGATAGGGATTTAAATGGCCCAGGGCCGTATACCCCTCCTCCACTCCCTTTTTCGCGTTCTCAATCAGCTCCTCCTCAGTCCGGCCGGCCGTGTGGTTGTAAACACGGACCTGTTCCCGGCATTTTCCGCCCAGAAGGCGGTATACCGGCACATGGTAGTATTTTCCCGCCAGATCCCAGAGCGCGATATCAATAGCGGACAGCGCTCCCATGACAGCCGCTCCGCGGAAATGCGAAAACCGGTAAAGATACTGCCAATGGTGCTCGATATCCAGGGGATCCCGCCCCACCAGATATTCCTTCATTACCAAAATCGCCCGTGCGGAGGCTTCCAGAAATCCCCAGGTCCCGCTCTCGCCCAAACCTGAAATTCCTTCGTCCGTTTCAATCCGGCAGAACACACTGCGGTTTGCGCATATCACCCGAACATCTGTTATTTTCATAGATATTCCCCCCTTCCCTTTACTGGATGCGATACGGAGCCAACAGTTCCCGGTTGATATCCAGACCCGCTCCGGGAGCCTGGCTGGGGCTGACTGTCCCGTCTTTATTGAAAACCACGGGGTTGACAAATGCCTCATACACCTTGGCGTCATACTGGGGAGGATAAAATTCCGCCAGGTTGACATTCGGAGCCGCACAGTCCAAATGCACATGCAGCTGCTGTTGTCCGTGGGGGCTCATCACCAGCCCGTTGGCGTCCGCGTAACCCGCGATCTTCATAAACTCCGTTACCCCGCCCAGGCTTGCCGCATCGGGGTTTAAAATGCTGACGGCCTGTGTGTTGATCAGATCCCTGAATCCGAAACGGGTCACCTCGTTTTCCCCCGCAGCAATGGGAATATTGCTCTTGGCCGCCACCTTCCGGTATCCATCGTAGTCGTCGGCATCCACCGGCTCCTCCAGCCAGTAAGGGCGGTATTCCTCCACCATCCGCGAGAACTCGATCGCTTCAAAAAACCGGTATGCGCAGTTAGCGTCAAGCATCAGCTTCACATCGTCTCCCAGGACCTGCCGCACAGCCTGAACCCGTCTGGCGTCCTCTTTCAGGGACAGCGCCCCCACCTTCATCTTAACCGCCCGGATGCCCCAGCTTACATACTCCTCCATCTCCTTTTGCAGCTGTGTAATCCCCTTATTCTCGGCATAATACCCACCGGCCACATAGCAGGGAATCCGTTCCCGGAATCCGCCTAACAGCCGGTACAGCGGCATTCCCGCCACCTTTGCCTTGATGTCCCAAAGTGCAATATCGATAGCTGAAACCGTCTTACAGCTGGTCCCCCGCCGTCCGATAAATTTGGGAACATAAATCTTCTGCCAAAGCCGCTCATGGTTCAACGGATCTTCGCCGATAATCGCCTTCCCCATGCTCTCCGCAAATTCAATGGCCCAGCTGCAGCCATACCCGCTCACGCCCGCATCCGTGTCGATAATTAATAAATTGAGCTCATTGTGCGTATATACATGCTTTCCGTTGGCAATGGGCTTTTCCTTAGGCCACCGGTAACGCTCCACGCGCACGTCCGTTATTTTCATGCGTTCCCTCCATCTTTATCAATTTGTTAATCCCATGCTAACACGTGGTTCCGGCACCGTCCAATATTGATTCCTCATCAGAATATTAAGGTTTTTAATGCCATAAATTTTTTTTATGGGAACTGGGGAAGGTCATTTACTTTTCGTGTAAAGGTACTTATAATGGGAACTGAAACCTGTACAGATTGACGAGGAAATGTGAAAGGTAGATTTGCATGTTATATGAAAAATTAAACTACATTATTGCCATCGCGGAGGAGCGGAACCTGACTCAGGCCGCAAAACGCCTGTATATCTCACAGCCCACGCTGACCCTTTACTTAAACCGTCTGGAAAATGAACTGGGCGTAAAACTGTTCGACCGCAGCAAATCCCCCGTCACGCTGACCGACGCTGGCGCGTACTATCTTGAAAAAATGAAGAAAATCTATGCCTCGGAACAAGCGCTGCGCAGCCAGATCCACTTTATCGCCAACCCCACCCAGACGCTGCTGGTGGGAATCGGCCAGGTACGCGGCCACCACTGGCTCCCACTGTTTCTGCCAACCTTCTGCTCCATCCATCCGGATATCAACGTCCAGATCGTCCAGGAAACAGAGCAGCAGATGTATGAAGATCTTCAAAAGCAAAAACTCGACGTGGGCATCGGAGTATTTCCCGCTTCCACGGACATTGAGATGGTGGAGATCATGGAAGAAACGCTGTTTTTCGCCGCCCACCGCAAATTCGGTCTGATACCCGACCACCTGCGCGGTAAACATGATATGAAAAATCCCTATATCGTGCAGCCGGACCAGTTGAACGGCCTGCCCTTCATCATCCCTCAGGTATCCAACGGACTCTACGACACCTACGAAACGATTCTTCAAAATAACCAGATTCATCCATCCCGCACAATCTCCATCAACAATCTCAGCACGGGCCTGCTGCTAAACGTAAAGGGCCTGGGCGTACAGCTGCTCTCCGGCTCTGTCGTGTACTTCAGCCACGAACCCGGCGTTAACCAGCTCGATTTGTTTCTACTGGAAAACATGCCGGAAACCCGAAAATGCACGGCCATCTACCAGAGCGGCAATATCAAACAAAAGCTGATACAGGATCTGATCCGCACTCTGAAAAATGAGGTCCTGCCCTGGTGTCCATTCTAACAATCGCCCGCAAACTGCGCCGGCGGCCCATTGCATTCAAAAAGCGGGATACTCCGCCATATCAGGCGTTGTATCCCGCAGTATTCTTATATTCTTACATTTGTTACTCCCAGTTCCACCTCCCATACCTCCTCGTCACCATCCCAATCTCCTCTATCACAGCCTCCGACACCTGTCCCGGAACCAACCTCCATCTCCAGTTCTCCCCCACCGTGGAAGGCGTGTTGATCCGGCAGTCATTTCCCAGCCCCAGATAATCCTGCAGCGGAATTATACACATCCTGGCCTGGCTTCGCATAACCAAGCTGATAAACGGCAGGTGCAGCTCCTCCACCGGCGTATAATGGTCGCAGAGATAATCCCTGGCCAATTTCTGCTCCTCCGGCTTAATCGATTCAAACCATCCGGCAATGGTCTCATTATCATGTGTTCCCGTATAAGCCACGCAATTTTCCGGATAATTGTGGGGCAGATAATCGCTGGCGCACCCGGAATCCCGGGAATCAAATGCGAACTCCAGCACCTTCATACCCGGATATCCCGTCTCCGCCACCAGGCGGCGCACCGAGTCCGTCACATACCCCAGATCCTCCGCGATAATCTCCTTTTCCCCCAGCGCTTCCTTCACCCTGCGGAACAAATCGATGCCCGGCCCCTGCTCCCAGTGTCCGCCCACCGCATTTTCCGCCCCGGCCGGGATGCTGAAATACTGGTCAAATCCCCGGAAATGGTCGATGCGCACCACATCGTACAGCCGGTAGCAGTAAGACAGCCGTTTAATCCACCACTCATACCCCGTTTGCCGGTGGTAATCCCATCGGTAAAGAGGATTTCCCCAGAGCTGCCCCGTCGCGGAAAATCCATCCGACGGACAGCCAGCCACGGCCTTGGGCACATTATTTTCATCCAGCTGGAACAGCTCGGGACTTGCCCAGGCGTCCGCGCTGTCCAGGGCCACGTAAATGGGAATATCCCCCACAATGCGGATTCCCCTGCTGTTGGCGTACGCCTTCAGCCTGTTCCACTGGCTCATAAACAAATATTGCAGGTACTGATGAAACTCAATGTCAAAATACAACTCACGCCGGTAATAATCCAACGCGTTCTGCCACCGCAGCCGGATGTCCTCCGCCCACTGCGTCCAGGCCGTCTGATCAAACCGCGCCTTCACCGCCATGTACAGGGCGTAGTCGTCCAGCCACCAGGCATTTTCCGCCTTAAACCGCAAAAACTCCGGGTCATTTCCCGCTTTGCTGCGCTCATAGGCTTTGCGCAGCAACGGGAAACGGTTCTCATACAGCTTCTCATAATCCACCAGCCCGGCATCCGCTCCCAGATCCGCCGCCTCGCACTCCTCCCTAGCCAGAAGCCCCTCGTCCACCAATGCCTCCAGGCTGATATAGTATGGATTTCCCGCAAATGTGGAAAAGGACTGGTAGGGTGAATCCCCGTAACTGGTAGGCCCCAGAGGCAGAATCTGCCAGTAGGACTGTCCCGCCGCCTTTAGCTGGTCCACGAACTCGTAGGCCTCTTTTGAAAAACAGCCGATCCCGTACCGCGACGGCAGGCTGGCAACCGACAGCAAAATCCCGCTCTCTCGTCTCATATCACAATCTCCCTCTGCCCGGACATTTTTCCGGCTCGCACTCAATCATCACACCGTAGTGGTCTGAAACCACCGGGCCGTTTATTCCATTACAAATCACCTGAGACCTCAGAACCGGTATCTCCCGGTTGACCCAGATATAGTCGATGCGCATTCCATTTTCATGCGCGCCCTCCGCGCCCGGCGCCGGACCGTCAGCGTTTTGCGGACTGTCCCTCCAGCCATCGATGACGCCGCCAACCGTGACCCCGTTGTCCTTCGCCGCGGCCAGTCCGTAAGTGTCCAGCCAGCCGGAACCGCTCACCAGCTGCCATCCCTCGCCCTGCATTCCGGCCGGTGAGTTAAAATCTCCCATCAAAAAGCACAAATCCCCGGACGCGTTTTTCAGATAGCCGGAAAGCCGCTCCCACTGACCGGCAAAAGGCTCATCCCCGTCCTTCCACCAGCCCATATGAAGGCTGAAAAAGCGGCAGCGTTTTCCATGAAAATCCAGAATCATTTCCAGAGCCTTACGGGTTTTCCAATTTTTGTAATCCCGGCTTCCCGTCAAATAAATCCATCCCGTCTGCGCTACGGGAAGGCGCGAAAACAGCGCCGTCCCCTCGTCATATCTGCCATAGCCGATCTTGGCCGGAACCCAGGTCCAGAAATAAGGCGCTCCGCCCTCCGCCAGCAGCCCGGCCAGCCGGTAAGCGTGATTGTCCGCCCGGACAGGAATTACCGCGCCCCGCGCCCCGGCTTCAACCTTCGACTCATTTCCGCGCTCCCGGCACTCCACAAACCCCAGCGCCCCCAGCCGCTCCTGCCCCACCGCCGGTTCTCCCATACTCTGGTTGACCTCCTGCAGCGCGACCACATCCGGCCGTTCCCGGAGTACCGCCTCCGCAAACAATTTCAGCTTATTCTCATAATCCGGTTCCACCAGACTGTGTGTGTTCAACGTAATCAGCTTCATAGCAGCTCCTTACAATAGATCGTTGATATCGGATTTCAGCACGTCGGCCTTGGGACCGTATACCGCCTGAATCCCCTCGTCCTTCTTAATCAGCCCCATGGCTCCCTCTGCCTTCCAGGCGGTAAGCTCCGCCACCTTGGACACATCCTTCACCGTAACCCGCAGCCGGGTCATACAGGCGTCCACAAAGGAGATATTCTCCCGGCCGCCCAAGAGGCCGATGATCCGCTCCGCCTGGCTGTCCTTCCCAACCGCGCTGCCATTCCCATTTCCCGCCGCCGGACTCTCATCCCCAGCGCCGTCATCCGTGTAATTGCCCAAACGCCCAGGCGTCGCAAAATGGAACTTTCCAATCATAAAATACGCCACCGCGTATCCCACGGCAAAGAACACCGCCACACAGATCACAAAATTGATCAGATCGCCCGTAAGCCCCGCCTTCACAGACATGGGAATTCTGGTCAGAAACTCCAGATTTCCAAAGGAATGCAGCCGCAGGTGAATCAGTCCCGCCATGGCAAACGCGCATCCCTGAAGCACCGCGTAGACCACATACAGCGGCAGCGCGCAGAACATAAACATAAACTCCAGCGGCTCCGTAACGCCGGTCAAAAACACCGCCAGCACAGTGGAAACAAACATGGAACGGTACTTCTGGCGCTTGTCGGCGTCCACTCTCCGGTACATAGCCAGAGCGATTCCCAATAACAGGCCCGTAGCCCCGATCATCTGTCCCACCTTAAACCGCGCGGGCGTCACAGTAGTCAAAAGCTGCTGATAACCGGCCATATCCCCTGCGCCCTTCAAATTAATCAAATCCGTTGCCCATGCCAGCCACAGCGGGTCCTGACCAAACACCTGCGCCCCCGCGTTTGCCCCGGTAAGCATCGTATAAGTTCCGCCGAAGGACGTATAATTCATCGGAATAGTCAACATATGGTGCAGACCAAAAGGAAGCAGCATCCGCTCTAAAGTCCCGTAGATAAACGGAGCCAGCACTGGTGAGGTATCCGAGGAATTGGCAATCCACACGCCGAAGCTGTTGATCCCGGACTGCACCACCGGCCACACCACGGCCAGCACCACGGAAATGATCACGGACCACAGAATCACCACCATGGGCACAAAACGCTTGCCGTTAAAAAACGCCAGCGCGTCCGGCAGCCTGCGGTAATTATAATACTTATTATAAATGGTACCGCCCACAAATCCGGAAATAATTCCCACAAACACGCCCATATTCAGAGCCGGCGCTCCCAGCACCGAGGTGAAATACCCGTTCACCAGTATTTCCTTTCCAAACAGCGTGTGGGTCACCGCCGCCGGATCAGCCAGATCCGCGCTGCTGACCCCAAAGATCGCTCCCGTGACCACGTTGATCAGGATAAATGCAATCACAGCCGCAAACGCGCCGCCCGCCTTCTCCTTCGCCCAGGAGCCGCCGATGGCTACCGCGAATAAAATGTGCAGATTATTGATCACCGCCCAGCCAATGGTCTCCATTGTGCTTCCAACGGTCATGACCACGCCCATATCCGCCCCGGCCATCTGCACCAGCTTACCCACGCTGATCATCAGCCCGGCCGCTGGCATAACGGCGATTACCGTCATCAGCACCTTACCCAGTTTTTGTAAGAAATCGAAATTGATTATGGATTTTTTCTTTTTCTTCTCTATCTGGTTCCCGGCCTTTCCGTCACGACCGTCTCCCGCTGCGCTTCCTCCACCGGCCGTCTCAGCTCCCGTCCCCACTCTCTCCTCACCGCCGCACTCATCCAGCACCGTAATAATGGTCGTCTCTCCAGCCTTCACCGCGCCCAACTCTGCATTCATGGCACGCCCTTCCATACCACCGCAAATCAGCACCGGCGTAATGGTCTCCACCTGTCTCTCCTTCAGCCCTTCCAGATCCGCCTCTGCGACCAGATCCCCAGCCTTCACCTGGTCCCCGACCTTCACATGGCATTTAAAAAACTCCCCTTTGAGCGCCACCGTCTCCAACCCGAAATGCACCAACACCTCAACGCCTTCCCGGCTGCGAAACCCATACGCGTGCAGCGTCTCCGCCACAGACACCACCTCGCCGTCCACCGGGCTTACAATCCGGCCGTCCTCCGGCGCCACGGCGACCCCGTCCCCGATAATCTTCTGGGAAAACACCGGATCCGGCACCTGATCCACCGGCACTGCGTTTCCCGTCACCGGCGAGACAATGCGGATTCCCTCGCAGCCATCCATTCTCTGTTTCATATCCATCCTCCTGAAATTCATTTGCGCAACTTTGTGCAACCGCTTGCATTAAATATAGAATAGCCGCCCAATAAATTCAACTATTTTTTCCAACATTTTCGCTTTTCTACCTTTTATCCAAAAACACCGCTCTCTTTTTGTGCATTTTTATAACGCAAACCAACGCTACAACTTATGCAAACAATGCAAATCCATTTGACAAATTTTGCATAACCCGATAAAATAGAACTAAATCAAAAGTCCAATCAGGAGGCCGCCTATGCCCGTAACCATAAAAGATGTCGCCGCCCTTGCCGGCGTATCCCCCTCAACCGTATCCCGCACCTGCAAGGATCACCCGTCCATCAGCCGCCAGACCAAGGAAAAAGTACGCCTGGCCATGGAGCAGCTGGGATACGAGCCGAATTTCCAGGCCAGCAGCCTGGCCACCCAGAACTCCCGCACCATCGGCATCATTCTCCCCCCGTCCCAGAAGGAAGCCTACGAGAACTCCTTCTATCTGGAAGTAATCCGTGGAATCAGCCAGCACTGCAACCAAAAGCAGTACATCAACACCGTGATTACCGGACAGAACGAGGAGGAAATCCTGGATGCCGTCAAGATTATGGCCAAAAAAGGCCAGGCCGAGGGCCACATCGTGCTCTACTCAAAAGAACAGGACCCGGTAATCGATTATCTCTATGACGAGGGCCTTTTATACGTGCTCATCGGAAAAGCCTACCGGAACGTCAACCAGACCATCTATGTGGACAACGACAACGTACTGGCTGGCAGGGAAGCCGCGGACTACCTGTTTGGGCTGGGCCACCGCCGGATCGCCTACCTGTCCGGAGACCACTCCCTGCTCTTCAACAACGACCGGAAGTCCGGCTACCTACTGTCACTGGCGGAGCACCAGGTCCCCTTCCGCCCCGATCTGTGCATTGAGGCGCCCGAAGTACCCGAGGAACGAAACCTGGCCCTGGAAACCCTTCTGACCGCCAAAGACCGCCCCACCGCGGTTCTGGTCAGCGACGACATTCTGGCCATGGCCCTGGAAAAGACCTGTGCCGAACTGGGAATCTCCATCCCGGGAGACCTATCCATCATCTCCTTCAACAACTCCCTCTTCGCCCGCCTGACCTACCCGCCCCTTACAAGCGTGGACATCAACTCCTTCCAGCTGGGCATCGAGGCGGCCGCCCAGATGATCAGCCATATCGAGACCCCGGATCTGATGGCCACCAAAACCATCGTCCCCCACCACATCGTGGCGCGGGAGAGCTGCAAAGCCGTAATCGGAGAAACATGCGTATGAAAATAGAACGGTATGAAAAAGGATCCTTCGCCGTAATCGGAAAAGAAGGATCCACCACAGACGGAACTGGATTTATTCAGCGGTTATGGGAGGATGCCAATTCCCATTTCGAAGAAATTCAACACCTGGCCAAGAAGGGCAGAGACGGAACGATCGCCGGCATATGGGGCGCAATGTCTGATTTTTCCCGTACGTTCAATCCCTGGGAGGATTTCAGCCGGGGACTTTATCTCGCGGGAGTCGAATGCGAACTTGACGCCGAAGCCCCCGACGGATGGACAAAATGGATCGTTCCCGGCTACGAATATATATCCGCGGCGTGTGAGACCGAACACACCTTTTCCGATACGATTCAATATTTACACGAACACAATCTGACGCTGGCAGGCGCTGTCCAGGACTTCACCTGCCCGCAGACCGGAATCAATTATATGCTCTTTCCCATCCGGAAGCTGTAGACTCACGCTCTGCGGCTTCCGTTTTAATTCCCCCTTTTCGGCGGATGCCTCCGCCCATTATTTTCTCTTCAGCGGCAGCCACAAAACAAACACCGCCCCATGCCCCGGAGCCGTCCGGTTGTACGCTTCCACCCTTCCCCCCTGATATTCCATCGCCGTGCGCGCGATGGACAGCCCGATGCCGAAATTGCCTCCCTGCCCTTTATAAAACCGCTCAAAAACATGGGGTAAATCTTGCTCCGGGAAACCGGGCCCGTCGTCCCCGATTGTGACCGCGGCCCAACCGTCCCGCACCTCAGCCTTCACCTCCACCAGGCCAGCCGCATAGCGCACACAGTTGGAGATCACGTTGCGGAACGCCCGTTCCAGCAGCTCCCGGTCGGCCAACGCCATTACCGGTTCCAATCCCTCCTGCATCTGAAACTGAATCTGCTCCGCAACCTCCATCCCCTTCAGGGAAGTCAGCTCATCCCGGATAAACCCGGCCAGGTCCATTTCCCGGCAATCTAACTCCACCCTTCCCCCGTCCAGCTTTGACATCGTAAGAATTCCGTCCACCAGCTCCTTCATCCGCATGGCCTCCTCCAGAATAATCCCTGCGGCCTCCTGATGATCCGGGAATACACCGCACTGTATCCCCTGGGCGTAACCGCAAATGGACATAAGCGGCGTGCGCAGCTCATGGGACGCGTTCTGGAAAAATGCCGTCTGCTGCCGGTTTAGCTGTTCCAGCTCCCCGGCCATCCGGTTAAAATCCCTTCTCAGCTCCTCAATCTCCCGGATGGAACACGGCCGTTCCATCCGTGTAAACCGCCCCTTTCCAATACTCCGCGTGTGGCAGCACAACGCCTGAAGCGGCTTTGCGATGCTCCCGGCGACCACCCAGGCCGCGGCCAGCGCCAAAAGGACCAGCGCGCCGGCGATCAGCAGCAAAAGCGCGCCGGTGTAAGAGAGCAGCGCCTTCGTATCCGGAACCGCCACATAACAGAACAGATACTTCCCCCGGATATTGGTATGGCTCTCCGTCTCATACAGGCTGATCAGATAACGCCCATCCCCTACTCTGGCTTCCTGTATGTCCTCCCAACCCTCCTTCCCCTGTTCACGGCTCAGGATCATTTCCCGGCAGACCTCATAGATGGCCTGGGTATCCGGCTGGTAGTCCCCTGTCTTGGGGTAAGTCAGCTTCAACCGCGAATTGACGGCCAGAAGCTGGGCCCTGGGCCTATCCTTGCGGATAAACGCCCTGATCTGGCTCAAAAATTCCTTGGACAGCTCCTTCTCCTCATCCATTGACAGCTCCTCATCCCCGCTGTAAAGCCGGTCCCCCATACTCCGTATCTGGCCCATCATCGCCTCCAGACTCTGTCTGGAAAGCCGGTTCATATACCAGTCCGAAGCGGACGAAAAAATCCCCCAGGACAGCAGGGGAAACAATAAAATCAGAAACAGCATTGGAATGAAAATGCGCATGCGTATGCGGGAAATCATGTTTCACCCTCCTTCCCGCCCTCCAGGCGGAACCCGAACCCCCAAACCGTCTTAACCGATGCGCTGCAGCCCGCCTCCTTCAGCTTTCGGCGCAGCCGTTTCACCAGATCGTCCGCCACCCGCGTGTCCAGCTCATAATCCGGCAGCTTCCAGATCTCCCGCATCAGCTCCTGCTTGGACACAGCCTGACCGGCGCGCTCCAACAGATAGGAAAGAAAATCGAACTCCGTTGGCGTGACCGAAAACGCTTCCCCGCCCACCGTAATGGTCCGCGCCCCCTGCTCCAGCAGAAGATTCCCGCATTTAAACGCCGCGGGAGCCTCCGTCTGGCTGTACTCCGCCCGCCTGAACAGGGCCTTGACCCTGGCCACCAGCTCCAGCGGCAAAAACGGCTTCACCATATAATCGTCGCTTCCCAGGGTAATTCCCGTCACCCGGTCCAGCGGACTGTCCTTGGCGGATACAATCATGATCGGCACCCGGCTCTCCCCGCGGATTCTGGCGCACAGGCTCAGGCCGTCCGTGCCCGGCATCATGATATCCAGTATGATCAGATCAGGACAGCGCTCACTAAACGCCTGAAACAGGCTGTCCCCATCCGCAAACGTCCTCACCTCATACCCCTCGTTGGCCAGAAACGTCTGGATCAGGTTGCGTATATGCAGTTCATCGTCCGCCACGTAAATGGATTTCGCCATATTTCCCTCCACAAATTCGTATTTATGGCTATCTTACCATCCAGTCAGGAATTCGTAAACCGCTGCCACAATTTTGCCACAGCTTGAAACTGTTATAGCCGCCATGTACTATGCTATTATATCATTGTAGAACAGATACCATTCTAAATTGCCCAGGAGGAATCACAGATGAAACTGAAAAAGACAGCTACGCTGCTCTGCACGGCCGCCCTGGCCTGCACCATGAGTTTCCCCGCATTTGCAGCCCAGACGAAAGCCGAGTACCGGGACGAGTCCGCCCAGACCCGCCAGGAGCTGGAGACCACGGGGAACGAAATCTCGCGCATCAAAGACGAGAACAAGACCGCCTCCACCCAGTGCCGGGAAATCCGCAAAGCCCAGAAGGAAGCCGGACAGTTGAAGGAGAACAAGGACGCCTGGAAACAGGTAAAAGAGCTGAAAAACGACATCACCGGAATCCAGGTATCCTACACGGATGCGTCCGGACAGGTCAGGCTCTTAAAGGCCCAGGCCAGAGCGGACGCCGCCGAGGGACGCTACGACGAAGCCCTCGCCAAGCTGGACCAGGCCCTTGACCAGAAAAAAGAAGCCCTGAACTATATGGAACAGATTCAGAACATCTGGGATCAGATCGACCAGCTGATCCAATAAAATAAAACCATCGGCCGCAGATAAAAGCCCCCGGGCCGCAGCAGACGTTCCTCTGCCGCACCCCGGGGGCTTTCATTCATCTATTTACATCTCTTTCGTCTCAATCATCCGCTTCACATCGCCAATAAACGCCTCAAGCTGCGCCGCGCCCAAGTCGCCTTTGTCCCGGCTGCGGACTGTGATCGCGCCCTCTGCCGCTTCCTTCTCGCCCAGAACCAGCATAAAGGGAACCTTCTCCAGCTGAGCCTGGCGGATCTTGTAGCCCACCTTCTCGTCCTTGTGATCCAGCTCGGTACGGATGCCCGCCGCCTTCAGCTTCTCGTAAACGCCCGTGGCGTAATCCATGGACTTCTCGGACACCGGAATCACCTTCACCTGCACCGGAGCCAGCCATACCGGGAACTTGCCCGCGAAATGCTCGATCAGGATGCCGATAAAGCGCTCAATGGACCCAAAGCATACCCTGTGAATCATGATGGGACGCTTTTTATTGCCGTCCTCCGCCGTGTACTCCAGATCAAACCGCTGCGGCATCTGGAAATCCAGCTGAATGGTGCCGCACTGCCAGGTTCTTCCCAGAGAATCCCGCAGGTGGAAATCGATCTTGGGGCCGTAGAACGCGCCGTCGCCCTCGTTGACGATATAATCCAGGCCCATGTCCTCCAAAGCCTTTCTCAGGCCGTTTGTGGCCATCTCCCAGTCCTCGTCGGACCCCATGGAATCCTCCGGCCGGGTAGACAGCTCCACAAAATACTCAAAGCCGAACTGGCTGTAAACCTCATTGATCAGCCGGGTAACGCCCTTGATCTCGTCCTCGATCTGGTCGTCCCGCATGAAAATGTGCGCGTCGTCCTGGGTAAAGCAGCGCACCCGCATCAGGCCGTGGAGCTGTCCGCTCTTCTCATGGCGGTGTACCAGTCCCAGCTCGCCCACCCGCAGGGGCAGCTCCCGGTAGGAGTGGGGCGTATTCTTGTATACCAGCATGCCGCCGGGGCAGTTCATGGGCTTAACCGCAAAATCCTCCTCGTCGATCACCGTGGTATACATATTGTCCTTGTAGTGATCCCAATGACCGGAATTCTCCCACAGCTTGCGGCTCAGGATAATGGGCGTGGAAACCTCCTGATACCCCTCTCTCAGATGGATTTCCCTCCAGTAGTCGATCAGCGTGTTTTTCAGAGTCATGCCCTTGGGCAGGAAAAACGGGAATCCCGGCCCCTCGTCCGCAAACATAAACAAGCCCAGCTCCTTGCCCAGCTTGCGGTGGTCGCGCTTCTTGGCCTCCTCCATCATGGTCAGGTACTGCTCCAGATCCGCTTTATTGGCGAATGCCGTTCCGTAAATTCTGGTCAGCATCTTGTTCTTCTCGCTGCCTCTCCAGTAAGCCCCCGCGATGCTGGTCAGCTTAAAGGCCTTCACGCCCTTGGTGTACATGATATGGGGGCCTGCGCACAGGTCCGTGAACTCGCCCTGGGTATAAAAGCTGATGGTCTCCTCATCCGGAAGATCCTCGATCAGCTCCACCTTGTAAGGCTCGCCCTTTTCCTCCATAAACTTAATGGCCTCGTCCCTGGGCAGCACAAAGGGCTTCACCGGAAGATTTTCCTTGACAATCTTCATCATCTCCCCTTCCAGCTTCTCCAGATCCTCAGGGGTAAATCCGCCCTCGCGGTCGAAATCATAGTAAAATCCGTCGTCAATGGCCGGTCCGATGGCCAGCTTGGTCTCCGGGTACAGGCGCTTCACAGCCTGAGCCAGCACATGGGAGGCGGTGTGGCGGATCGCCCGCAGCTCGTCCTCCGCTTCCTGAACGCTTCCGTCCGGTAAAATAATCTTCATTGTACAAATCTCCTTTCATCCGTTTGGATTCTTGTCCGTGAAATGCCTCCGGCCGCATCTCAGCGTTGTTCAAAACGCGGCAGGCCCGCCGGAATCAAGCCGCTTTCGCGGCCTGGGCCTTCGCGCAAAATGTGTTCCCGGCGGTCCGCTTCATTCAACAAAAAAACCCCTGGACACATTCCTGTATCCAAGGGTGCATGCACACGGTTCCACCTTGATCTTTCACTCATTATCCCTTAACGCGGGGGCACGGCGCCATTTCAACCGGAATCTGTCTGCGGTCTCCCTGGCACGGCTCAGGACTGGTTTTCATCAGCCTTCTGCATACGGGCCTTCCACCGACTGCGCCCGCTCTCTGGATACATCCCGCTGATTACTGGTTCCTTCAAAGCCTTTGTCTGGTTCGATTATAGCATTTGATCCCGGTTTGTCAAGACCATTTGGCTGTTTTCCCGGATATTACAAGCCGTAAAATAGGCGTTTTCCATGGGAATCCATTCCTCCTCAAAGCGTCTCAGCATAAATTCCCCGTTGCGCCTGCGGATGCGTTCCCTCTGCTCGTCCTCCCCCACCTCCAGAAACACCCGCAGATCATAACAATTTCCAAAATAAGGGTGCTGACTGTAGGAACCCTCGATCACATTGAAGGCCCGCCGGGGAGCGCGCACCGTTTTTGAAAGCCGCTGCGCGCCGCAGTCATAGACCTGGTATTCCACTCCCTGCGGGCTGTCCAGACAATCGATGACCTGGGTTTTAAAGCGCTCGTAATCCACATTGCCCCCAGGCTCACGAAAACGCTCAGGATCCCGCTGAAAGGGCTGAAGGAAGAAGTCGTCCATATGAAACACATTACAGCCGTAAAGGCCCGTTAAAAGCTTTGCAAGCGTGCTCTTTCCGCTGCCGCTCATGCCGTCCACCGCGATGTTCACAGTACGGCCGCCGGCCTCGCCAAGCAGGCGGTCGATGCGCACAAACAGCGGAAGAAACCGCCCGTACATGGCGTTCACAATCCGGTACGACGGATGATAGGCTTCCCGGTACGCCGGACTGTGGCTCACCGCCGGGTATCCCTCGCCCTCATACGCGCGGATATAAGCCCGCGCCGCTTCCCGGTCCAGTGAAATCTCCGCTCCGCACAGGCCGAGAAGCTCCCCAAGCCCTGCCTTCAGCCCGCTGACGCTGCCCTTTACCTCCGCCGCCGAGCGGACAAACATGCGGTTCAGCGTTTCCGCCTCAAGCCCCAGATCCAGAGCCGCCAGCTTGATGCGGCACATCCCGCCCCCAGCCGGTTCCACATACTTCCATCCATCCGGACCGGACGCCGCCAACGCTCCGTTCTGCGCCCCTGCCGCTCCCCATTCCCGGGCCTCATATTCCGCCTGCAGCCGCCTCAGGCTCTCTCCCGGATCCCGGATCAGATGCCCGCCGCCAAACTCCGACTGATAAATCAGTTTTACCAGATCCTGCGCTTCCATCCTGGGATAATGTTCCCAGTGCCTGATCAATATCTCTCTCATTTCCCCTGTATCTCCATCACATTGGCTCGTTCGAGCGCAATCACAATCAGCGGAATCATCACAATCTGCAAAATGATACCCGGCACCGCGTTCAAAAATGCACCGGCCACAAACGCCTGCCAGCCAAAGCCCTTACCGGAGATGCCCAGAATGGGAATCTGTACGATTCCCCAGACGATGCGCCCCCCAACCATAGCCGTCAGCAGGCTCACATACACGGACTTCGTTCCCCTGGGCAGCCTCTCGTACATCAGGCCGCAGATCACCCCGTAAGCGGCCATCTCAAACGCCATGGCCGTGGCCGAGGGAAACAGCGGCGGCATCGTAAAGGTCACGCTGCGCAGCAGGGGCGTGAGAAGCCCCACGATCAGCCCGTATTTCCAGCCGCAGACAAACCCGCAGACCAGCACCGGTATGTGCATGGGCAGAAGCATGCTCCCGATCTCCGGAATCTGCGCCGTGAAAAAGGGCAGAATCATACCCAGAGCCAAAAACAGCGCCGCCAGCACCAGCCGATGCGATTTAAAACGATTTTTTTCCATTTTTTTACTACCTCCTGTATTCTCCGATTACCGTCACCCCGCCGCGCGTTTCCCCAAACATAAAAAACCAGAAAGCGCCGGTTCTTCTGAACCCGTCCGCCTTCTGGTAAGATTGATCACACTCTGTAAGCGGCCCTGTAAAACATCGCCGCACAGTATATAACGCGCTTCTCACTGACTCCGGGCCTTCTGCCCGCCCTGATTCCGGCTTCTGCCGGTGGTCAGTTTTATTATATCCACATTTATCGGACCGGTCAACCGCTTTTTCCACAATCCCCACTGTGTTTTCCCCCGGTTCGCAAAAACAACCCCTTATTTACATTCCCCGCGCCATCTGCTACAATCAAGGAAACATAATGCTTATCATCAGCCTGGCGGCTGGTGACAAAGTACAATATCTAATACAGATTACCGCCTCAAGGGCATTCACGGTAAAGACACGACAGGGGGAACGCAAACAATGAAAATCGTAATCATCGACGGCCAGGGCGGCAGAATGGGCCGTTCCGTCATCGAGCAGTTAAAAAAATCCTACCCGGACCTGGAGCTGTACGCCATTGGCACCAACAGCATCGCCACCTCCGCCATGATCAAAGCGGGGGCGAGCCACGCGGCCACCGGCGAAAACCCGGCCATCGTCAACTCACAGGATGCGGACATCATCATCGGCCCCATCGGCATCGTCATGGCCAACTCCCTGCTGGGCGAGATCACCCCCGCCATGGCCACGGCCATCGGCTCCAGCAAGGCTTACAAGATCCTGATTCCGGTCAACCGCTGCAATCATTACATCGTTGGCTGCCAGAACAACACCCTGTCCGACTATATCAACATGGTCTGCGAGGAAGTGGGAAAGGAAGTGAGATCCCGATGCGAACAGTAGAATTCAAGATGGAGCGTCAGGGCCTGGTGAACGTGGGCGACCGGGTAAAGGTCATCGAGCGCGAGGGCACCAGCAGCTACAGCTATATCATCGACCCCGCGGTGGCCATGTCCGGCTGCTTCGCCGCCAGAGACCGCATCAAAAATGAATACGGCGTCATAAAAGACATCCGCGAAAATTCCCGGGGCTTCTACGTTGTGGTGGAATTCGACGAGGATTAAGACTTGCAGAAAAACCGCGGACAGCGGTTTTTCTCTTTTGTGGTCCCCATGCGGCTCCCTGCCGGCACAGCCCGCGCCCAAACCGGCCAATCTTCGCTTATTTCCGGCATTTGCCACGAAGCGTAGCAGAAAACAGCGCCGCTGCAAACGCGGGTTGCTTGTTTTGTAATCCCCCGGTTGCTATACTCAGGACATCAAAAACAGGAGGAACAATCAATGCTTTCAGAAACAATCAAAACACTGCGCAAGCAGGCCGGGATGTCCCAGGAGCAGTTAGCCGGGCGGCTGAACGTATCGCGCCAGGCCGTCACCAAATGGGAGACAGCCGCCGGGACCCCGGACGTCGAAAACCTCCGGGCCATCTCAGCGCTCTTCCAGATTTCCCTGGACGACCTGCTGGAAAACCGCTCTCCCATCCCCCCGGAACAGGAATTCCGGTTTCACAGCGTAACAGAATACGACATCGACAGCATAAAGGACTTTGACATCACCTTCTCCGGCGCCAACGGCGTGGTAATGACCGGTTATGAGGGCGAAAAGCTTCAGGTGCTGCTGGGCTCCGACCGGATCGCAAACCTGGACAGCGCATTTAAAGTGAAAATCGACGATATTAAAAAAAGAATTGACGTGGATGTGCGCCGCTTTGCCGGAATGACCGAGTCCAACGCCAAGGAAAGCCTTCATATTCTCATCCGTCTTCCCCAGCAGTACGTGGGGAAAATCGAGCTGTCCGGGAACACGCAGAACCTGGAGCTTCAGAACGTCCGCGCGGAAAATGCAGAATTCTCGGGCAAAGTCTCCCGCACCCTGTTAAACGGCTTTTCCGGCCGCCTGGAGCTGAACAGCAACACGGACATGGAAATTACCTGCCACGACTTAAACGGCCCGCTGGACGTCAACCAGGTTTCCGCCACCTCCCGGTTGACTCTGCCCCAGGGCCTCCCGTTCTGCACAGTCACCCGCGGCATATTAAACAGCATCCACTACCAGCAAGACGGGGAAACGGCAAAAGATTTCTCCCTCCGGGGCGAGGACGCCGGACACTGTGACAACGTGATCGAGCTGAACGGCATTAAAAGCGAGTTGATTATCAACGCTTCCTCGCACAAAATTCCTTAGAAATAAACGACAGCCGGTGAACTCAATCCACCGGCTTAATAATAACCTCGTCCTGTGCCGGCGCCGTCGTGGCGGGCGGTACTGCTGGAGTCGTGGGCTTGTCCGCATCCGGCGATGCCGCCGGCATGGTCGGTTTATCCGCGTTGGGGTCAACTCCGGGATTGGGAGCTGCGCCGGGGTTGGCGGCCGTAGGCTTATCCGCATCCGGGGCAGCCGTGGGCTCTCCCCCGATGGGGCGGATCACCACACCGTCCTGCTCATCCGTCTGCGCCTCGGTCTCCTCCTCAGGGGGCAGGCTCTGGCCGGTCTCCAAAAGCGTCCGGTCCGATTTCTTTATCTGAACGGCCTTGTCCCACAGCGTGCTGGTAATCCCCGTAGAACGGTTCCAAACCACATCGTGCCACAGACAGGTAACCGTATCCCCATCCACCATCACCAGCTCCAGCATATCGTTGTCTGACACGCTCTGTCCCGTTCTGGCAGCCTCGTCGTTGATGGTGTAGATCGTCCCGTCAAGTCCGATGGACACAATCCTGCCATAGGCCCGGTTCCAAATCTCCGGGTGGTATTCCCCGTAAATCTCCCCGGCATTCTCATAGTAATACATCGTCCCGATCATTCCCGGGAAACGCCCGCTGACCTCCTCTTTCCCGCTTCCGTCCAGTGCGGTCTTAAACAACTGGCTGTACCAGACGCCGCTGCCGTCCTTCTCCACATAGGCGCTGTAGTAAATCTTCTGGCCTGCAATACAGTAGCTCTGTACGCCGTACGGCTCCTGCACAATCACCGATGCGCCTCCGCTGTCCTTGCGGAAAATTCCCTGATACTGTCCGGAAACCGTATCCGTATAGTAGGAAGCGCCGCCGATCTGCTCCTGCGCGCGTTTCACATACTTGATCTTACCCTGGTCGTTCTCAATCCGGTAAATCCGATCCCCGATCTCCAGAACGCCGCTGCTGTCCGGCCGGACCGGCTGGTTCATACCATCCACCATAAAACAGCTGCCGTCCTTCACAATCACGCGGTACTGCTTCTCACCCACTGCGATTTTCGTCCCGGAAGAGGCGGATTTGACCGTGCCGCCCTGGGAATAATAGATCACATTGTCCAGAAGCAGATAGCCGCCTACGTGCTCCGCGATCAGCTCCTTCTCCCCGCTTCCCGGAATCATGCGGAACAGGCTGTCGCACAGCCTCAGCTCCTCGTCCGTAAGGCCGGCCGCCTGACCGCTCTTCACCTTTGGAAGATAATACACGTAATCCCCGTAAGCTCTCATGGAATTTCTGGTGGTGCGCTCCGGCGCGCTCTCGCCTCCCAGGGTCATCACCTTGGTCTCTGTGGCTTTGCGGTACATAATGGGCTTAAACGGCCCGTCCGCCTCCCCAAGGTAGCAGAAGAACGCATTGGCCTTCACCAGGCTGTCCAGATTCTCCCCCGTGCTCTCCGGCTGCCAGGAAAGGTCAGCCTGGATATCCTTTAAATATCCCTTGTCCGAAAATGTAAATTTCTGCCCCTCCTGGGATAATTCCCCGGTGGACATGATGCCGTTCTCATCAAAATGATACAAAAGGCCGTCGATCAACTTCCAGGTGTCCGTCGCATAGGTCTCGTCCTCATTGACATACCGATAACCGTCGTCTGTCAGCTGCCATCCGGTCACCACGCCGTTCTCAATGGCGATGGTCTCGCCCGGGGTCTCGGAGGAGGAAATGGATTGTTCCAGATTTTCATAATCCTTGCTGATCTTCCGATAAACCGACATCACCACCGATACGGCGCACACCATGATAACAACAGCGATCAACGCCAAAAACACCGCCTTAACCGGCGATTCCTTTTTCCGTCTCTTTCTGCTTGCCATATACTTGTCCTTTTTTATGTGAATTTATGTACTTAAATAATCCTACCAAAATTTCACCTCATTTACAACGAAAGAAATCTTACAAAACATGGCATTTGCATCGCGCATATCTTTTGCGGCAGCGCGCATCCTAATACCAAAGAACTCAGAACGGAGGTCCAATATGATCAACTATATTGACAACGACGAACTCCCCATCGGCTTCACCATGGAGCTGGCCCTGCACAGCGACATCCTGAACAAATTCGCCCATATGGACAAAGCGCGCCAGGAACAGATCGTAAACGGCGCCCGAACGGTGAACAGCCGGGATGAGATGCGCAACTATGTGGAGAGCATCGCCAAAATGTAAATCTATCCGCGAAAGGAGCTACGCCATGTACCAATCCCCAACCAGACAGGAACCCTTAGAAACCCCCGGAAAAAACAGCACTTACGGGGACGGTGATATTCCGGAGATCGATCTGCCCTCATCGGACAACGCCTCCCCGGAAATTCCCCAGGAATTCCCCCAACGCCAGACAAAGATCGGCTAATCCCGCAAAAATGCACCGCACGACTAAAAAAGCTCTCTGACCGCCTGCGATCAAAGAGCTTTTCTTCTGCCTGCAGAAGATGGGAGTCGAACCCACAAGGTATTACTACCACACGGACCTGAACCGTGCGCGTCTGCCAATTCCGCCACTTCTGCATTTGCTGCGCCGAATTTCTCCTGCACAACGAAAATAATTATACCGGACAATCCACATTTTGTCAATATACATTTTGCAAATTTTTACGATTTTTTACGAAATGCCGTAAATACAGTATTTCCCCCTGCCGCTCTCCTTTGCCTGGTAGAGCGCCGCGTCGCTCTGTTGAATCAACAGGTCGATATCCCTATCCGGAGCGCCGTTCTGGACAATGCCGATGCTGGCCGACAGGCTGTCCATATTCTCCGTGCTGCCAAAGACATCCGAAAGCTGGTCCAGAAGCTGCTGCGCCTTGGACTCCAACGCCTCCCGCTGCGCCTCGCCCAGCTGCACAATCAGGAACTCATCTCCGCCGATTCTGGCGATAAATTCATTTTTAAAGCATTCCCGCAGGACCTTTGCCGTCAAAATCAGCGCATCATCCCCGACCTTATGTCCATAGGTATCGTTCACATGCTTGAAATAATCCAAATCCACATAGAGCAGGTTGAGCAGGCGGCCGTTCCGGTTATTATGCAGGTACTGGTACAGGCTTCTGCGGTTGTACAGGCCGGTCAAAAAATCCGTATTGGAGTTGCGCAGAATCTGCTCTTCCAGCTGCCGCTCCATGGTGACGTCCCGGAAAATGCTGAGTTTCCCGACCACATTCTCGAAGATATCGTAGATATTGTTCTCATGGATCTCAAGAGTCCGCCCGGCCTCGCCGTTTAAGCACACCTTGGACTCCACAAATCCCTCGGAATTGATGGAGTGTTCCTCAAAAAAAGCCCGGGATATCCATCCCTCGTACTCTTTCCCCAGAACCTCCTCCCTCCGGACTTCAAAATATTGCTCAAACGGTTTATTCACATTCAGAATACGCCCTTCGTTGTCCCTGAGCAGGATCGCGTAAGGCATACTGCTGAGCAGAATCTCAACCTCCGTGTTCAGATTGACCAGATCCGTCACATCATGCCCAATTCCCACGGTTCCCAAAATTGTGACGCCATCCGAATCAAACAGCGGCGATTTGTAAGTGCGAAACTGTCTCAAAGAGCCGTGGCTCTTGACCATCTCCGTAAACTGAAGGGTTTTACGCTCCTTAATCACCGCGTCCTCAGTCTCCTTGCAGACGCCCTCTCCCCGCTCGAAATCCTCCCTCGACACATCCCAGATATAACAGTGATCCCGCCCGGTAACGTCCTCCCGCGACTTTCCCACGGTGCTGCAGAACGCCTTATTTACCTTCACATGGGTCCCGTCCAACGCCTTGAACCACACCATGTCCGGAATACTGTCGATGGCCGTATCCAGATAAGAGCGGTACAAATGCAGGTCCCGTTCCAGCTTGATCTGCTTAAGAAGGCGTTCCAGGCGCTGCCGCGCGCATCTAAAATTCAGAGGCAGCTCCCATATCTCATCCGCCTCCCCAATCTCGTCCCCGCCGCCGCAGTCCAGCCAGTGACGGTCCGCGCAGTATACCAGAACCGTGTCCGGCCCGCAGATTTCCCGCAGCGCTCCGGGCGACATCCCGTCCCCCAGATTCCATATTAAAAGTCCAAAATTTTCCACGGCTGTCAGCTCCTTCGCCGAACGCCGCTCTACCGCATGTTCAAAGCGCTCCAGCGGTTCAATCTGCCGTACCATCTCCGCCAGATCCGGTTTTTCATCAAATACCGCAATACGCAACCTGCAATGATACATACTTGTCCCCCCGTCAGTCGCCGCGCACCCCATTGTTATTTCTTATTATACCTCTTTTAAAGCGTAAAAGCCAGCACAGATACAACAAAAAAGCACCTATCATCTCTGATAAGTGCTTTCGTGCCCAGAGCCGGAATCGAACCAGCGACACGAGGATTTTCAGTCCTCTGCTCTACCAACTGAGCTATCTGGGCTAAATGAGCGTGCGGGGGCTCGAACCCCGGACAACTTGATTAAAAGTCAAGTGCTCTACCACCTGAGCTACACGCCCATTTAGGTTTTGTCCTTAGACAAAAAAAATTGCGGGGGCAGGATTTGAACCTACGACCTTCGGGTTATGAGCCCGACGAGCTTCCAGACTGCTCCACCCCGCGCTAATATGATATTATAAAACATTTTCAACGCTTTGTCAACAAAACATTGAAATGGATGGAGGTGGATTCGAACCACCGAAGCAATTTGCAGCAGATTTACAGTCTGTCCCCTTTGGCCACTCGGGAATCCATCCATATTCTTATTGTATGCACTTTCCGGCAAATCATACGATGAGTGGGGCCTACAGGGCTCGAACCTGTGACCCTCTGCTTGTAAGGCAGATGCTCTCC
>OBXQ01000129.1_pt1 | contig 60810 bp, 63 predicted proteins | sample 1476641 | NCBI WGS metagenome assembly OBXQ01 (sample SAMEA2580174, study PRJEB22360) | human gut metagenome | biome: human gut; feature: human-associated habitat; material: faeces | place: Denmark | collected 2008/2010
AATTTCATAAAAATAACATCCCAAAAGTTAGAGTTTTCTTGTCTAACTTTTGGGGGGCAGTTCAGATTTTGGTCAGCTTTTTATGTGCATGAAATCCATAGGAGAAGAAAGGATTCAACAAATCAGCGAGAATTTTCTGAATATTTCCACTAAATACTTGTTTTTTACTAATTTCTGAGTATAATGAAATGTATCAACTAGACAGATTTTCAGTTTAATGATGAAGCGAAAGTCAAAGCAGATGCACTTGACTTTCAGGACGCTGCAGCAAATTTGAATCATCACGCAAATATTATTGTTAATGATTATCAGGCATTGGCAGATGCGGATGTGGTGGTGTCAGCACTGGGCAATATCAAATTACAAGATAACCCCAACGCCGATCGATTTGCGGAATTACCCTTTACATCCAAGGAAGTTCCTTTTGTCGCTGAACAATTGAAAAAAGTTGGATTTACAGGGATTATCATTGTTATTAGTAATCCAGTAGATGTCATTACTAGTCTTTATCAACACTATACTGGTCTGCCTAAAGAGCGTGTTATTGGAACGGGAACGCTACTGGACACAGCTCGTATGAAACGTGCAGTTGGTGTTCGCTTTGGTGTCGATCCTCGAAGTGTTTATGGCTACAATCTTGGAGAACATGGGAATTCTCAATTTACAGCTTGGAGCCAAGTACGGATAAAAGGGCAACCGATTTCTACATTTGCTTCAGTCGAGGAGTTGGATGAAATTGCTCTAGAAGCCCTTAAAGGAGGGCATACCGTTTTTTATGGCAAAAAATACACATCTTATGGTATTGCGAGCGCAGCTATCCGTTTAGCAGTAGCCCTTGTATCGGATTCGCATGAAGAATTGCCAGTATCAAATTATTATCAGCCATTAGACACCTACCTGAGTTATCCAGCGATTGTAGGACGTGAGGGAATTGTTGAGCAAGTCAAACTTAGTTTAACGGAAAAAGAGGAGGAAAAATTAGCGTATTCTGCACAATTCATCAAGCAAAAATTTGCAGAAAGTTTATAATTTTAAGAGGGTGAGGAAAAGTTGAATTCAACGAAATGAAGCTTTTTCCCCGCTCTCTTTTGTTTCCCTTCTCTTTTTATGGTACAATATGTAAAAAGAATCAGGTATGAGGTTTTCTATGCAGTTACGAACAAATGCAAAGGGATTAGCTGGGTGCATTCGTGTGCCGGGTGATAAGTCTATTAGTCATCGATCGATTATGTTTGGTAGTTTGGCCAAGGGAGTGACAACGGTTCACGATATTTTGCGTGGTGAAGACGTCTTATCAACCATGCAAGTTTTTCGTGATTTAGGTGTTCAAATTGAAGATGACGGCAATGTAGTAACGATTCATGGAGTGGGTTTTGCTGGTCTTCAAGCGCCGACAAACAAACTGAATATGGGAAATTCTGGAACCTCTATTCGCTTGATTTCAGGTGTATTAGCTGGGCAGGATTTTGTGGCGGAAATGTTTGGTGATGATAGTTTATCTAAACGTCCTATGGATCGCATAACGATTCCTCTTCGTCAAATGGGGGTGCAAATCGCTGGGCGAACCGAGCGTGATTTGCCACCGCTCACCATTCATGGAAATAAGAACTTACAGTCTATTCATTACACCTTGCCTGTAGCGTCTGCTCAGGTTAAATCTGCTTTGATATTTGCGGCTTTACAAGCTCAAGGCGAGTCTGTCATTGTGGAAAAAGAAATGACCCGCAATCATACAGAAGATATGATTAAACAATTTGGCGGTCAGATTTCTGTCAATGGAAAGGAAATCCGCGTTCAAGGTGGGCAAGAGTTTACTGGGCAGAACGTGTTGGTACCAGGAGATATTTCTAGTGCGGCTTTCTGGATAGTGGCAGGACTTATCGTTCCTAATTCTAAGATTATTTTGGAAAATGTCGGTATCAATGAAACACGAACTGGCATTTTGGATGTTGTTAAAGCTATGGGTGGAAATATAAACTTGTCCAATGTAGACAATATTGCTAAGTCTGCCACCATAACGATAGAGACGTCTGAATTAGTCGGCACAGAAATTGGCGGAGAAATTATCCCACGTTTAATTGATGAATTGCCAATCATTGCACTTCTGGCCACTCAAGCTAAGGGGCAAACGGTGATTCGTGATGCGGAAGAATTAAAGGTAAAAGAAACAGACCGTATCCAAGTTGTGGCAGATGCACTAAATAGCATGGGGGCTGATATTACTCCGACAGAAGACGGCATGCTCATCAAAGGGAAAACGTCTCTTCACGGTGCTAAAGTTCATACATTTGGCGACCACCGAATTGGCATGATGACAGCTATTGCAGCTCTTTTGGTAAAGGACGGTCAAGTCGAGTTGGAGCGCGCCGAAGCTATCAATACGAGCTATCCAAATTTCTTTGATGATTTGGAGGACTTACTTCATGGCTAAGATTTTGATTGGTTTCATGGGGGCTGGGAAAACAACGGTTGCTAGCTTGCTAGATGAAAATTTTATCGATATGGATGAGCTTTTGTCAGAGAGACTGGAAATGCCGATTAAAGAATATTTTGAGCAGTATGGCGAAGCAGCTTTTCGGCAAAAAGAAAGTGAATTATTAAAAGAATTGCTACAGTCAGAACAAGTCATCTCAACTGGTGGTGGCATCATCAGCAATGCTCAAAATCGCGAGTTGTTAAAGCAGAACGCTGAAAATATTTATTTAAAAACAGATTTTGAGACACTTTATCAGCGTCTTGAAGAGGATCAAGAACACCAGCGCCCACTTTATTTGAACAATAGCAAAGCTGATTTGAAAAATCTTTTCGAGCAACGTCAAACTTGGTATGAAGAAGTGGCTACAAAAGTTATTGATGTGACTACTTTGACACCAAAACAAATCGTGGAGGTGTTGCAATGAAAATTGGATTTTTAGGTCCGAAAGGGTCTTTTTCTCATCATGTGGCACAAGAAGCATTTCCAGCAGATACGTTAGTGGCTTTTGAAAATATCACGGAAGTTGTAAAAGCCTATGAGACAGGCGAAGTGGATTATTCTGTAGTGCCAGTTGAAAATTCAATTGAAGGAAGCGTTCATGAAACATTGGACTACCTTTTTCATCAGGCAGCCATTCATGCTGTGGCAGAAATCGTCCAGCCAATCAAACAACAATTATTGGCAACGGTAGCTGATAAGCCAGTAGAAAAAATCTTTTCTCATCCGCAGGCAATTGCGCAGGGGAAAAAATATGTCCGCCAGCATTATCCACAAGCTAAAATTGAAATAACAGCTAGCACAGCTTATGCGGCTCGTTTTGTGGCTCAGCATCCAGAAGAAAATTATGCAGCCATTGCGCCAAGGAGTGCAGCTAGTGAATACGGTCTGCAGATTGTTGCAGAAGATATTCAAGAAATGGCTGAGAATTTCACCCGTTTTTGGTTGCTGGGACAGTCGATTCCGACTTTGCCATTATATCCTAAGGAAAAGAAACTCACGCTTGCTTTGACTTTGCCAGACAATTTACCCGGTGCTTTATATAAAGCTCTTGCAACTTTTGCTTGGCGGGGAATTGATTTGACAAAGATTGAAAGTCGCCCGTTGAAGACCGCTTTGGGAGAATATTTTTTCATTGTGGACATCAATAATGAAAAAGAGGATTTAGTGTCATTTGCGATGAGAGAGCTAGAAGCAATTGGCATTACTTATAAAATTTTAGGAAATTACACCGTTTATACTATTTCAGAACAGTAGATTGGAGCAATCATGGATAAAAAATCAGATAATCTCAGCCACCATGAGCAGTTGAGACTGGACTATCTTTACAAAAATATCCATTATTTAAATGAACGCGAGAAAAAAGAATATCAATATCTTCTTAGCAAGCAAGAAGGAGACCAAAGAGTAGAGTCAGCTCGTGAAGCAAGAGCTACCTTTTCTGACCAACAAGTGCCTGAGAATTTTGGTTACACCGAGCAGGGACTCCCTCAATATCCAGAGAGAAGTCGCCGTAATAAACGATTTAAATCAGAGCGTATACCAACTAATGCGGCTGAAAGTGTTGTAGAAAACACACCCAAGCCTAAAAAGGAAAAGCGGCATAGAAAAATACGTGTGAAGCGGATTCTAGCTTGGCTTGCTTTAATTTTGGTTCTCATTGTAGGAGGCATGTTGTTCATGTTTATAAAAGGCTTGAACACTTCAAAAAACAACCCAAATGCCAAAGCTGCCCAAACAGAAGTCTTTAATGGGAAAGATACCAAAGACGGTGTGAATATACTTATTTTGGGTACAGATGGACGAATTGGTCAATCTTCTTCTGAAACGCGGACCGATTCAATCATGGTCTTAAATGTTGGTGGAAAAAATAAAAAAATGAAACTCGTCAGTTTCATGAGAGACACGCTCGTTCACATTGATGGAGTGAGTCAAGGTTCTGGTTATGATCAAAAGTTAAATGTAGCATATGCCATTGGGGAGCAAAATAACAATCAAGGCGCTGAATTGGTACGTCAAGTGCTGAAAGACAATTTTGATATTGACATTAAGTATTATGCTTTGGTTGATTTTTCAACTTTTGCGACAGCTATTGATACCCTTTTCCCAAATGGTGTTGAAATGAATGCGAATTTTTCAACTATCAATGGTGAAAAAGTGAGTGAAGTACAGGTGCCGGACGACCTCAATATGAAAGACGGAGTGGTTCCAGAGCAGACGATTAAGGTTGGAAAACAGCGAATGGACGGACGCACGCTTTTGAATTATGCGCGTTTCCGTAAAGATGACGAAGGAGATTTCGGCCGAACACATCGCCAACAAGAGGTGATGAGCGCGATTATTCAGCAAGTCAAAGACCCAACGAAGCTTTTTACAGGCTCTGAAGCGCTTGGAAAAGTATTTGCTTTAACCTCAACCAATGTTCCGTATAGTTTTTTACTAACGCACGGCTTGTCTTCTCTTACCAACGCTCGTAATGGTGTTGAAAAGGTGACCATTCCTGAAAATGGAGATTGGATAGATGCCTATGATATGTATGGCGGTCAAGGCTTACTAGTTGATTTTGAAGCCTATAAAGCAAAATTAGCACAATTAGGACTCAGATAAATGATATAATAGAAAGTGATGATGCGGTCGCTTTCTTTTTTTGGGAAATGGCAGAGCTGATAGAAAGAGAAATATATGTTAAAAAAGAATGATGTGATAGAAGTTGAAATTGTGGATTTGAGCCATGACGGTGCTGGAGTGGCTAAGGCAGAGGGGGTGGTTTTCTTTGTAGAGAATGCTCTGCCTACGGAACGTATCCGTATGCGCATACTGAAAGTCAATAAAAAAATTGGTTTTGGCAAGGTAGAAGCCTATCTGACGAAATCCCCTTATCGAAACGAAGATGTTGATGTGGCTTATCTGAGGATAGGTATTGCTGACCTTGGGCATCTAAAATATAGTGAGCAATTGAAATTTAAAACCAAGAAAGTTAGAGATAGTCTTTACAAGATTGCTGGAATTGCAGATATCGAAGTGGCACCAACCCTTGGTATGGAGCACCCACTACATTATCGAAACAAAGCGCAGGTTCCTGTTCGCCGTGTCAATGGACAGCTAGAAACGGGATTTTTCCGAAAAAATTCGCATGATTTAATGCCAATTGAGGATTTTTATATTCAGGATCCAGTTATTGACCAAGTCGTTTTGGCAGTGCGGGATTTGCTGCGTCGTTTTGACCTGAAACCTTACGATGAGAAAGAGCAATCTGGTCTGATTCGTAATATTGTGGTTCGTCGTGGACATTACTCTGGTGAAATCATGGTTATTTTAGTGACAACTCGTCCCAAAATTTTCCGTATAAATCAGTTAATTGAGCGATTAGTCGCGCAATTTCCGAATATTAAATCTATCATGCAAAATATTAACAACCAGCCAGGTAATGCGATTTTGGGGAAGGAATTTCGTGTACTGTATGGACAAGATTATATTACTGACCGCATGCTAGAGAATCACTTTCAAATTGCTGCCCCAGCATTTTACCAAGTCAATACAGAGATGGCAGAGGAGCTGTATCAAACGGCGATTGATTTCGCTGAGTTGAGTACAGAGGATATTGTAGTGGATGCCTATTCGGGGATTGGCACCATTGGATTGTCAGTTGCGAAACACGTCAAAGAAGTCTATGGCGTGGAGGTTATCCCTCAAGCAGTTGAAAATAGCAAAAAGAATGCTAAGCTAAACGGCATTAGCAATGCCCATTATATTTGTGATTCAGCAGAAAATGCTATCAAAAAATGGCTGAACCAAGGTATAAAACCTAGTATCATCATGGTCGACCCACCACGTAAAGGCTTGACTGAAAGTTTTATCAAATCAAGCGTCAGTATGAATCCAAAGAAAATCGTCTATATTTCCTGCAATGCCGCCACCATGGCACGTGACATCAAGCTCTATCAAGAACTAGGCTATAAACTCACAAAAGTTCAGCCCGTGGATTTGTTTCCAATGACGCATCATGTGGAGACGGTAGTACTTTTGTCCAAACTTGATGTCGATAAGCATATAAATATTGAAATTGAGCTGGATGAGCTTGATTTGACAAGTGCGGAGAGTAAAGCAACATATGCTCAAATCAAAGAATATGTTTGGAATAAATTTCAATTAAAAGTTTCGACATTATATATTGCACAGATAAAAAAGAAATGTGGAATAGAATTACGAGAACATTACAACAAGTCTAAAAAGGAGAAACAAATTATTCCACAGTGTACACCTGAAAAAGAAGAAGCCATCATGGATGCTTTGAGACACTTCAAAATGATTTAATAGAAAAGAATGACAGCATATGACTTTCTGCATTTATTACATTCCTACTTGGTATAGTAACGGCGTTGTTGTATATCATTATGGTGTTCTGCTTATTTTGGGCGTTAGCTTCTTTTATTCAAGGAGAAGTCGGAATAGGTATTTTTGGCTTGGTTATTGGTTTCCTATTTAGTCCTTACGGACTTCCGATAGTAGGAGTAACTGTGATAGCGTTTATTGAATTGATAAATGATAAAATTAAAGCGGTTTGGATAAATTAGTATTTGTCAAGGAGGGAATATGGATTTTAGTAGGATGATTCCTGAATTATCAGTTTTTGATATTAATCTGACTAAATAATTTTATAGTGAATTAGGATTTAAAATTGAATATGAACGTGTTGAAGATAAATTCGTTTTCATGTCTTTTCAAGAAAGTCAGTTTATGTTCGAACAAATTCATGATGATGGTTGGAATATAGGTGAGCTAGTATATCCTTTAGGAAGAGGAATAAATTTTTCAATAGCTGTCGATGATATTGAAGAACTGTATCAATTAGTGAATGATTTGAATATAGAATTATACAGAGAACTAACCAGAAACATATATCAAGTTAATGAAATAGAAGAAATGCAAATAGAGTTTTTAATTCAAGATCCCAATGGGTATTTGTTAAGATTTACAAATTAACAAATACCAGTTTGTCGAGCTAAATAAAACTGAATACCAAAGATACAAGACGATAGAAAGAAATAATTCTGTCGTCTTTTTTTATTTCACAGAAAGGAGTTATATATGAAAAAATTAGAACAACTAAGACAAGAGTCAAAAGAAATAAAAGATAAAATAGATGATACAGAAGAGAGATTAAGACAACTAAAAAATCAAGAACAAAAGATATTAAAACAAGACATAGTAAAAAGAAGAAAAGAAAGAACACATAGGCTCATAACAAGAGGAGCAATCTTAGAAAGCCTTATAGAAAACGCAGAAGAACTAACAGATGAAGAAATAAAAATCCTACTAGAAGAAGCAACAAAGACAAAAGAATTCAAAGAAACACTAAAAATAATGAGCGAAAATTAAAAAAATAAACAGGAAGATTTTTACAATGAGCATACTGCATAACTTATTTTATTTAAAATTTTTAAGAAATATCTGAAAGAATACTTAGGAGAAAGCCAGATCTTAAATATATCTCAATGGAAATCGTAACTTGCCACTATGAAGAAAGAGAAAATAACCTTTACAATCAAATATTAGGGATATGAGAAGAAGTTGAACAAGCAGAAAAAGTTAAGACTTGCATAGAGCTGTTACAGGAACAATAAAAACGACTATCACAGGTAAAACAGAACGAGTTAGACCAATAAAAAACAAAAGTGAAATATTTATAACTTAAGCATTGACATCAAGTTTTTTGTGTGATATATTTATAACATCAAGTTAGAAATATATCACTTGAAATTATACGTAAGGAGAATTTGACATGAAAAACAAAGTATCTATACAAGAAGTTGTTGCAACAAAAATTATTATTGCAATTTTAATTGCGGGATATTATTGGTTGTGGAGCAGAAGCGACTATCAGCCTGAATACCAACAGTTTTCAAGCTATTGGGGTTTTATTCTATTTTTGATGCTGATAGTGCATTATTTTAGAGTAAAAAAGTATAAGAAAGAATACTTTGATGAATTTGCGGAAAAAAATCTACACAGATGTGATTCAATATGCTTAAAAATTTTTTGCGTGTTAATGGTTATTATAGCGTATTTAGGAGGGATTTTAGGTCATGTAAACGGAATTTCAACAGCGTTGATGGGATGGCTAATTATTGGAACAGTAATTACAATTACAATACTTCGTACGATTATGTTTATAATTATGGATTCTAAAGGGGTATAATTGTGGCACTAATAACAAAAGTTAAGGAATATAGAGAAAAGAAAAAATATAAACAATCTGAACTTGCGGAAATGGTAAATTCCAGAAGAGAAACTATTGTACATCTTGAAAATGGAAAATATAATCCGTCATTAAAATTAGCTATGGATATTGCAAAAGTGTTTGATGTTAGCGTAGAAGATTTATTTGAATTTACAGATGATTGAGGCACACAATTTAATTTAGGAAATATAATATGCAATTCACAGGATTGCAATGGGACGATATAGATTTTGATACGGTCGAAGATTTAGATAAATATGACAGGAAAAAATATCTTGCTCCTATTTCTGTTATAAACTTAAAAAAGACTCCTGGAAAGACAACCTCAAATGATTCTGAGATAGATAAGTTTGCAAAAGATGATAGAGAATTTATAAAAAATCAAGTTGAAATATATAGACCTGACCTTATAATTTTTGGAGGAACAGGAGATATATTCATTAAAAACATTCTTAATTTAGATACTAGTTCATGGACGTATGTTTCTGACTATTTAAGTTATTTAATTTATAATGATACTATTATAGTTAAGACATACCACCCTGCCTGCAGAAAAAGTAAAAAAGATTTATTTGAAAATATAGTTTCAACAATTAGAGATATATTGAATAATAAATAGCAGAGATTTTAGTAATTTTTTAAAGGAGAATACAAACATTCATTTTAAATTTAATATTTAAGTCGAGAACAATCTAAAGACGGGGAGAGTATATCTTCATCGTCTTTTTTAATACAAGAAAGGAGATTAGTATGAAAAAACTAGAACAAATAAGACAAGAATCAAAAGAAATAAAAGATAAAATTGACGATACAGAAGAGAGATTAAGGCAACTAAAAAATCAAGAACAAAAGATATTAAAACAAGATATAGTAAAAAGAAGAAAAGAAAGAACTCATAGGCTCATAACAAGAGGAGCAATTTTAGCAAGCCTTATAGAAAATGCAGAAGAACTAACAGATAAAGAAATAAAAATACTACTAGAAGAAGCAACAAAGACAAAAGAATTTAAAGAAACACTAAAAATAATTAGAGAAAATTAGGGAAAATAAAATAATCAAATCTCCCTTAGATTTTCTAAGGGCGCAATTATACACCCTAAAGGGTGCTTGCGTCCTGCGGAGCCAAACCCTTGCAGCGACCAACAACCATTCGCTTTTTAAAAGTCAAGGGTAAATAAACTCGCTAAGGCTCGCCCTTGACTTTTAAAATTTGAAATGAACAAAACAATTAAGCCGACATACTGAAACAACAAAAATTAATTCAGTAGTCGGCTTTTTTAATTCTATCATTTCAAAACGCTCATTCACAAAGTGGATATAAAAATCTATTAAGCCTCCACCTAAAACAACAAAGAAAGAAAGGAAGTGATAAAAATGGCAGACAGTTTTCATTTTTCAGTAAACATAATATCAAGAGGAAAAGGCAAAAGTGCAGTAGCAAGTGCAGCATATATAAGTGGAGAAAAAATAAAAAATGAATGGGATGGAGTAACCCATGACTACACCAAAAAACAAGGAGTAATTAGCAAAGAAATATTTTTGCCAGATCACGCACCAGAAGAATATAAAGACCGAAAAACCTTGTGGAACTCGGTAGAACTTTTTGAGAAAAACTCTAATGCCCAACTTGCAAGAAACTTTATCATATCATTACCAAAAGAGTTAAGCATAGAAGAAAATAAAAAGATGATAGAAGAATATGTTCAAAACAATTTTGTAAAAGAGGGAATGATAGTAGACCTAGCAATCCATGATGAAAGTAGAGAGGGAAATCAAAACATTCATGCTCATATAATGACCATAGTAAGACCAATAAATGAAGACGGAACATGGGGACAAAAAAGTAAAAAAGAATATATCCTAGATGAAAAAGGAGAAAAGATTTTAAACAAAAATGGAAAACCAAAGACAAGAAAAGTAGAACTAACAACCTGGAACGATAAGGGCAATGTAGAAAAATGGAGAGAAAATTTTTCAGATCTTTGTAACAAATATTTAGAAAGAGCAGGAGTAGAAAAAAGAGTAGACCATAGGAGTTTTAAAAGACAAGGCATAAAACAAATACCAACAATACATCTAGGAGCAAGTGCTAGTGCAATGGAAAGAAAAGGAATAAGAACAGAAAAAGGAGATATAAATCGTGAAATAAAAAAACAGAATGAACTATTAAAAAACATAGGCAATGAAATAAAGAAAATAACATCATGGCTAGCAGGTTTTAAAGATAAGCTAAAAGAATCATACAAGGAATATAAAGACCAAAGTAAAAAGCAAATCGAAAATGAATCAGGACTCTTTAACCTCTATGAATATTTAAGCTTCTATCAAGAAATGCAAGAAAATAATAGAGCTGGATTATCATTTTATGGGAAAAGAAACAAAGCAATCTATGATCTAAAAAGATATGCAAGTGGAATAAATTATCTAAGAGAAAACAAAATAAAAACCATATCAGACCTACAAGGACATATAAACACCCTAAGAAGTAAAAACTCTGAAATATATAAGACCATAAAAGAAAACAGTCAAAAGATAGAAGACCTTAATAAGTGTTTAGCCTATGCAAAGACTGTAAGAAAAACAAAGGCAACCTACCAAGAATATGAAAGCAAGAAAATATTCAAAGAAAGGTTCTACAAGAATAATCAAAAGGAAATAGACCAACATATAAGAGCAAGAACCTTAATTGAAAAAATCAGTGGAAAGAAAAATTTAAGAGAAAAAGAATGGTTAGGAGAAATTAAAAACTTAGAAGATGAAATCAGTAAATTAAATACAGAGTCAGAAAAGATAAGGGAAAGATACAAGGAAATAAATCATATCAAATATGCAGTAGAAGTAGTAAATAAAGAATATGGTATCGACCTATCAATAGAAATTGACAAGGCGATTAAGAGAGGAGAAAAAGAAAGTATCATAGAAAAGATAAAAGAGTATAAGCAAGATAGTGATAAGTTTAATAAAAAAAGACAAATGACTAAAGACTATTACAAAAATCAAGAAAGATAAGACCTGGTAAAAATATCTTATCCAAGCTATAATATGACCAAGAAAATAAAGGCAGATCTAGGAGGTAATAGAGATGAATAAAAGGCAAGAGCTAATAGATGAACTCATAAAAGCAGACCAAGATGGAACATACAAAACATATAAAAGCACAGAAGAAATAAAAGCAATGAACAATGAGGAAATACAGATTATATATTCTAACATGAAAAACTATCTATCAGACAAAAGGACACACACAAACTACTAAAGGTGGAAAAGCAAAATAAGAGCAGAAAAACAATAAAAGGTACAAATACCTAAGTAAGCTATAAAAACATCAAAATAAAGCATTCCACCACTACCAATAACCAAATAAAAACAAGCAAAGGAGAGAAAAACATGATAAACGAAGAAATAAGTAAAGAAGCAGGTCAAGCAGCACAAACCATAATAACATACACAATAAAGGCAGCAAAAGCGAAAATGGAAGCAGAAAAAGAAGCGGCAAAAGAAGAAGCAACAGTATGATAAAATATTAAAAAAATGTAGTAAGAGGTGAGAAAATGATAAAGAAAATATTTAAAGGAATTTTAATTTTTTTAGTATCCCTTATTATTCTTATAGGGATTGGAGATTTTTTATGGATTAATATTCCGAAGTTAAATGCCAGAAAAAATATTTCTGATATAGAAGACTATGGCAAAGCTGTAAGCCAAATAAACTTAGATGACAATATACAAGTCGTTGGACTTGGGGAAGCGGCTCACGGGAATTCTGATTTTCAAGATTTAAAATTAGAAGTTTTAAAGACTTTAGTTGAAAAAAATAATTTAAAGAGCTTTGCTATTGAAGCTGATTTTGGCGAAGGAATGATAATCAACAATTACATTCACGGAAACAAGAGAGATGAAAATATTTCAAGAATTTTTTCTTTTAATATTTATCATACAAAGAATATGAGCGATCTTATAAATTATATGTTTGACTACAATCAAAAAGCCAAGGATGAGGACAAACTTTCTTTTTACGGCTTTGACATGCAAAATCCAGAAAAATCTATTGATTTAATATTAGATTTTTGTAAGGAAAATAATATATTACAAGAAAAAGACTTGAAAAAGGAGCTTTCTTTTATAAAAGATGAAAAAATTAAGATTTCACAGATAAAAGATAAGGAAGCTTTGTTGTTAGAGATAAAAGCTTATGCAGACGCCCTATCCTCTTCAGATGCAAAAATAGCTTCAAGAGCTCTTACAAATATATTAAATAGCATAAAATATTACGAATTAGATTTTAATGACTATGTAAAAGTAAATAATGTTAGAGATGAGCTTATGGCTGAGAATGTTAAATGGATAAGTGATTTTGAAAAATCAAAGGGAAATAAGATGCTTTTAATTTCTGGACACAACGGTCACATTGCAAAAAGTGAAAAATTTTATGAGCCAATGGGGTCTCACTTAAAGAAAATTTTTGGAGAAAAATATTTTATTATTGGAACAGACTTTTATAAGGGAATTGTTAATATCAATGTGGCTGGTCCAGATAACAAGAGGTCAAACCATGTCTTTGTATCTGCTGATCCTTTAGCTTACAGTGCGAGAAAATTTAAAGGAAAATATTATTTAGATTTTACAAAAGTTAAAGATGGAGAAACTTTTGACCTTATAAATAAAGAAATCAACATGATAAGTCTGGGTGAAGGATATTCTCCTCTTATGAAATTCATACCAACGACTTATAGGGTAAAGGAAGTTCCAAAAGATTTATATGACGCAATGATCTTTGTTTATTATGCAAAGCCAATTGCTGTTAATGATTAATATTATTTATGAAAGAGATGGAAGATGTTAGAAGTTCAAAATATAAAAAAGATATGACCAGAGAAATTTAAGGGAGTAACGAAAAGTTACACCCTTAAATAACCATAATAACAAGACTTCCGAAAAGCAGAAGTCCAGAATTTAAGAAAATCGGAAATCAAGAATTTCGATTATCGAAAATCAAGAAAGATAAGACTTGGTAAAAATATCTTATCCAAGCTATAAATATGACCAAGAAAATAAAGGCAGATCTAGTAGGTAATAGAGATGAATAAAAGGCAAGAGCTAATAGATGAACTCATAAAAGAAGATCAAGATGGAAGATACAAAACATATAAAACCACAGAAGAAATAAAAGCGATGAGCAATGAAGAAATACAGATAATATATTCCAACATGAAAAATTATCTATCAGACAAAAGAACACACACAAACTACTAAAGGTGGAAAGGCATTGTAAGCTATTTAAAAGTATAAAAGATACAAAGACCTAAGTAAGCTATAAAAACATCAAAAATAAGCATTCCACCACCAACAACCAAATAAAAACAATCAAAGGGAAGTATAGAAAAATCAAAGCCTATACTTCCCTTTTTTTAATTCAAACAAAGGAGAGAAAACATGATAAACGAAGAAATAAGCAAAGAAGCAGGTCAAGCAGCACAAACCATAATAACATACACAATAAAGGCAGCAAAGGAATCAATAAATCTTGAAAAAGAAATAAGAAAAAAGATGAATGGTACTTTAGAAAAAGCAAACGGAAACCTCAAAAGTCTTATGGGCGATGAAATAAAAATAAAAGACCTATATAAAAAAGGACAACTAGAAAATATAAGCATAGATCAAAGCGACCTCAAAGACTTAAAAAAAGAACTAAACAAACTTGGAGTAAGTTTTTCAGTAATGAAAAACAAAGAAAGCAAAAACTGTGAAGTATTCTTCCAAGCCAAAGACATAAAAGTAATGGAATATGCCTTTAAGCAAGTCATAGCCAAGGAAAATAAAAAAGAAAAAGAAAGTATCCTAAAACAAATAAAGAAATACAAAGACCTATCCAATAAAAAGGATAAGACAAAAGAAAAAGTCAAAAGGAAAGTAAAAGAAAAAGTAAAACCAAAAAAAAAGATATGACCAGAGAAATCTAAGGGAGTAACGAAAAGTTACACCCTTAAATAACCACAATAACAAGACTTCCGAAAATCGGAAATCAAGAATTTCGATTATCGAAAATCAAGAAAGGAGCAGATATGGCAACAAACAAAAGATATTATTGGATAAAATTAAAAGAAGAATTTTTCACAGACAAGAGGATAAAAAGACTAAGGAGAATATCTGGAGGAGATACCTACACGATAATCTACCTCAAACTTCTACTACTAAGCCTAAAAGATGAGGGCAAACTCTATTATGACGGAGTAGAAAGTGATTTTATAAAAGAGTTAGCACTAACCATAGATGAAACAGACGATGATGTAATGGTCACAGTTAATTATTTAATCAATCAAGGCTTATTAGAAGTTGTAACAGAAAATGATGAATACTATTTAACTGAAATACCAAACTTAATCGGATCAGAAACAGCATGGGCAGAGAAAAAAAGAAGATACAGACAAAATAAACAGAGGACATTGTCCTTAATGAGTCCAACCCATGTCCGACAAGAGATAGAGATAGAGAAAGATATAGAGATAGATAAAGAGAGAGAGGGAGAGATAGAAAAAGATAAAAAGTCCACCCCCATTTTTTATGGGGAATACAAAAATGTAAGGTTAAGCAAAGAAGAATATAAAAATCTAAAAGAAAAACTAAACTCACACACAGACATAATGATAAATAAACTATCAAGATACATGGAAAGCAGTGGTAAAACCTATCAAAACCACTATGCGACAATCTTAAAATGGTATGAAGAAGATAAAGAAAAACTAACACAGAAAGGTTTAAATAAAAAAATGAACTATGACGTAGGCGAATCTTTATAGATAAAAAGAGGTGGAAAGCCACTATTAAAGACTTTAAGTCTAAAAAGGTATAAAAGTATGCCAGAGATAATAAAAATATAAATATGACACTTAAAAGGCGATTAGAAAATTAAAGAAATGCTAGAAGACTTTTAGATGACAGTTACCAAGAGGGTCTAATTTTCACTGCTACTCATGCAGTGGGAATTGGACCTTTTTACATAAGCAAATTCTATTCAAAATTAGTTACCAAGAAAGACTTCTTTTCACTGTTAAGTATAAGAGGGTAATTTATAGAAATTTGTTTCATCAAGATAAATATTTTCTGATGGTCAAATTTTAAAAAGATTAATAGCTCTCGATAAATTTCGAACCTTAACAATTGAATAGACCAAGACAAGACGTTAATTATTTTTGGAGCGTAATAACCTATCCGCCAAGATCTTTCTGCTGAATAATTCGGCAAAATAAGTATTGCTAAGATAAAAGCAAAGGAAGTAGAAAGTGAGCGATAAGTAAGAGTTTGAATATAGGGAGGGATACCCTATCCGCTATGAAGAAAATGAGGATAATGATACTTCTAAGGTTGAAGCCGGCTCATCCGGAATAGAGGCGGAGGTGAGATTCCTATGTTGCTAATCCAAAGCACTTGTCAATGTCGTAAAACTTAAATAAACAAATAATTATTAGATATAAAACTTTAGAGGAGGTATATATTGGACAATGACTGGAATGGATTGGCTGATTTAATAGCAAATCTGATTGCAAAATATGCTGGTGCTTTAGATTTAGATAATCTGCCCGATCCAACGCCAGCAAAAAATCAAGAGATGAAAAATAGTTTTGACAAGGCAAAAACACAAATTGAGACGGACTAATAAAAGTGTTATAATATACTTGAAATGATAGTCCAAACTTAAATTAAAAAATCAAAGTTTATATATGATATAGAAAAGTTATATTGAGGTTAATGCTATGTCAAAAGAAAAAATAAAAGTATACCTCTATACACGAGTATCTACGTCAATACAGATAGAAGGGTATTCGTTAGAGGCACAAAAATCACGAATGAAAGCTTTTGCTATTTACAACGATTATGAAATTGTTGGAGAGTATGAAGATGCCGGAAAGTCTGGCAAGTCTATTGAAGGTAGAAAACAGTTCAATCGAATGATGGAAGATATAAAATCTGGAAAAGATGGAGTATCTTTTGTTCTTGTGTTTAAGTTATCAAGATTTGCAAGAAATGCCGCTGATGTTCTTTCTACACTTCAGATAATGCAGGATTATGGAGTTAATCTTATCTGCGTTGAAGATGGCATTGATTCATCTAAAGATGCTGGAAAACTAATGATTTCTGTTTTATCAGCTGTGGCTGAAATAGAAAGAGAAAACATCCGTATTCAAACAATGGAAGGTCGCATTCAAAAAGCAAGGGAAGGAAAATGGAATGGTGGCTTTGCTCCATATGGATATAAACTTGAAGATGGAAAGCTGTTTATAAATGAGGAAGAGGCAATTGCCATAAGAACGATTTTCGACCAGTATGTAAATACTACGATAGGAGCTAATGGGCTATCTAAATACTTAGAGAATCATGGAATTAGAAAAATCCCAAGACAGAATGGTAAGAATCCTTTGTTTGATGCAGGTCTTATAAGAAAGATATTAAAGAATCCCGTATATAATGGGAAAATAGCATTTGGAAGAAGAACTTTAGAAAAAGTTCATGGCACAAGAAATGAATATAAGCAGGTTGAACAAGATGAGTATCTAATATCTGAAGGGATACATGAAGCTATAGTTTCCGATGAAGTTTGGCAAGCTGCTCAGGTTAAGCTAAAATCTCAAGCAAAGAAATATGAGCATGTGAATAAAGGAAAAGATACACGCACACACTTGCTTTCTGGAATTGTAAAATGCCCGATATGTGGAGTGGGAATGTTTGGAAACAAGTGTACCAAGAAAAAGAAAGATGGCACAAAATATAAAGATTTTTATTACTATGGTTGTAAACATAGGCAGATGATAAGAGGTCATAAGTGTACTTTCCGTAAGCAAATTAGAGAAGAATTGTTAGATGATGCTGTTGCAGAGGTGATTGTAAAGATAGTAAGTAATCCGAAATTTGCTTCTATGATGCAAGAAAAAATCAACATGAAGGTGGATACCTCTGAAATAGAAAAAGAAATAGATAATTACCAAAAGGAATTGAGGAAGAGTCATTCTACAAAGTTTAAGCTAATTGAGGAAATAGATAATTTAGATGTTGAAGATAAGCATTATAAGAGAAGAAAACAGGATTTAGACGATAGACTTTATCGCATGTATGACAAAATAGATGAATTAGAATCATCACTAATTGATGCGAAAGCAAAGAAACAGACTATTGAAGCTGAAAAACTTACAGGAGATAACATATATAAGGTTCTGATCTATTTTGATAAGCTCTACAAGGTAATGAATGATGTAGAGCGTAGGCAGTTAATTACAGCTTTGATTTCTGAAATTCAAGTTTATGAAGAAAAACAACCTAACGGACAATGGCTAAAATCAATTACTTTCAAGCTCCCAATTATAGACGACGACTTGAATATAAGTTTGGACAATAATGAACAAGTTGAGTGCATAGCGTTGATACAAAGAGTGAAATCGTGAAAATCCTGCATTTTAAGCAGTTTTACAAGCATTATGTCTTTAATGAAGATGGCGATGGAGGAAGAAAAAAAGTCCTAAAAAATTATATTGATGTTTATGTTTGCATTGATATGGTGTGTGGAGATACAAAGGGTGAATTGGGAAATGAGGAATAAGAAATGATGAGATGGATAATAAAAATAATCTTGTTTCCAATCAGCTTGCTGCTGAGTATCCTTACTGCCTTTTTGACATTTATACTTGGCATAGGAACAACTATTCTGTATTTCTTAATGCTTATGTGTATAGTTGCTGCAATAGGCTCGTTTATGCAGAAAGATGTATCACTTGGTATTGAAGCATTGATTATTGGATTCTTAGTTAGTCCATACGGCGTACCGATGATTGGAGCAACCGTTATAGCATTCTTTCAGGGAATCAATGAGGTAATAAAATCAATCTAAAAAATTTCATAAAAATGGTAACCAAAGGCGATAGAGAAAAAACTATCGTCTTTTTCTTTGCAAATTTTAAGGAAGGAGGTGAAGCAATGGACTTTGACTATTTCTATAACAGAGAAGCAGAGAGATTTAATTTTCTTAAAGTGCCGGAGATATTAGTTGATGGAGAAGAATTTAAGGGGTTGTCAGCAGAGGCAATTATCCTTTATTCCATGCTTCTAAAACGAACGGGAATGCCTATTGTAAAGTCTGCCACGAAAGAAAAGACGGTGATGTAATGGAGTTTTTCGGAAACAAAATGATATAGAACCGTATATGGATGAAAAGTTCCAGAACAATATCTTGCTTACACAAACTGAACGATTAACTATGAACGGCAGACCTAAAAATCCTAAATATGCTCGTAACAAGAATGTACTTGTCATCGGTGGATCAGGCTCCGGTAAGACGAGATTTTATGTAAAACCGAACCTAATGCAAATGCACAGTAGCTATTGTGTAACCGATCCTAAAGGATTAACCTCATAGGGACAGAGAAAATAATAAAAACTTGGAAAGGAGGTAATTCTCATGTCAAATACGAAAAGAACAGGACAAACAGCCCTTTATGAGCGTTTAAGTCGAGATGACGAAATGCAAGGAGAAAGCAATAGGTGCAGACCTAAGACGATTTTCAAAAGCAAGGATATATCTGAAAGACAATAACCTTAAAACCATAGCCGAATTGCAAGAAAAGATAAGTAAATTACAATCCCAACATAAGAAGATTAGTCAAGACATCAAGGCGAAAACCACAAGAATAGAAAACTTAAATAAATGCTTTGCCTATGCGGACATCATCAAGGATAACAAACAAGTCTTTGAGGAATGGAACAGTAAATCCCTATTCAAAGACAGCTTTTACAATTCCCATAAAGATGAGATAGATAAATATAAAAGAGCAAGGGCAATCCTTGAAAAGATAACAGGCTCATCTGTGATTAAGAGTAAAGATTGGCAAAAAGAAATTAAAAGTCTTGAAGATGAAATTACTAAGCTCAATAAAGATTCTCAAACTATCAAAGAAGAATATGAAAATATTAACCATATCAAATATGCAGTAAAGATTGTCAATGATGATTATGGAATAGACCTATCCATTGAGATAGACAAGGCAATTAAGCGTGGAGAAAAGCCAAGTGTAATTGCACAGATTAAAAAGTACCAAGAGCAACAGGAAAAATACGAAAAGAAAAAAGAGAGAACAAAAGATAATTACAGGAATTCGGAAAGGTAAGATGTTTTAACTTTATTAGGGAACTTTCAAGCCCATAGGAAGCTGATATAGAAAAAATACCTAAAAAATGATATAATGCACATGAATGGGGGTACGGATGTGAAGCAGAAACTAAAATCTTTAATTGGTTATATAATATTAGTTTTATACTCAATTTGTATGTATATTTTATGGAAAATTTGTAAGCTAGGAGGAACACATTATTGGCTTAGAATGATGTTGCCTTTTGTGATTTTACTGATTATCTTACTGTTAGTCAGATTAATATTAAGACATAGAGGGTATCAAGCAAGTTATTTTAAATTCCGTTTGGTTTTATTTGTTGTGATAAGTCTTGTGTTTGGAGGAATGATAGTACATACAGCAATTCCTTATAATGGAGCTTTATCTTGGAAAATTGATAATTTTTTAAATCATAAAAAGATAAATTTCACTCATAATAATATTTATAAAAATGGTATTAATGGAGTGATAGACGATGTAAGAGAAAAAATTTCTTTGCCAGAAAAACTTTATGTATCCGATGATTTCTGTATTGAATTCACAGAAGACGGAACAATTACAAATGTAGAAACAATGCTATATGGAGAAAACGACAAGGGACAGTTGAAAGGCTTTTTGCTTTCTTATGATTATAAAAAAGAGAATAGAATCAATGTATGGCTTAATGAAGGTGAAGGTCTTAGTATTAATCCGGATAAGTTGTTAAATCCTTTTTTTGCAATTCTTAAGCAATCCTCTTATAAAGAACAAGTTCATAGTTGGAATTTGGTAAAACAGGATCAAACATACGCCTTTTTATATTCAGGAAAGCAAACGGTTAATTCAGAAGATGGACTCTTTATACTAGATGGAGATGCAGATGGTGATGGAAAATATAATTCAGGATTATCGACTTCTAAATTAGCAAGCGGAGGAGAATTTAATGGGTATAAGGCGTCTCTTTATATCAAAAATCACAAAGACATACCTTCTGTTAGTTATATTATGGAGCCGCAATATATATCATCGAAAATGCTTGAAAATAGGCATAACAGCAAAATGCTTAAAGATGCAAAGAGTTCAAAAAGCTGGATTACAGATGAAAATAATGGTACGGTATACACCTTTACTCTTGATAATAAAAAAGTAGGATATAGGCTTAAAGTTGTGGATGCTGCGGCTGGTTCAAGGTTCTATGCATTAGAAAAAACAATAGATGGTGGGAATAATTGGAAAATGATTAATGAGAATCCTTTTATGGATAACGCAGGTGTAGCAGAAGGAATAATATTCTTTTCAAATGATTTTGGTTTTATTGGAATGCAAGGGGCATCTGGAGAATACTCTCAAATATATAACACAAAAGATGGAGGACTTACTTTTAGCGAGGTTAATTTACCTATGGATAAGGTGACCGATATACCAAAAGAGGGAAAAGAAATTGGACTAAAATTGGATGATTATAAGTATCTTTCTATGCCTGAAAGTAAGGGGAATAAATTATATATTACTGTTACAGTAGGAGAGTATGAATCCAATGGGATTCAATTTTATTCTGAAGATGATGGAGAAAATTGGAATATTTTAACGAAATAAAAAATTTGAACTTGAGAACGATTTAGGTAGAATAAATGAAAAAATTTCTTTTTATTATTATGCTGGTTTGTTTTGTTGTAATAGACGGCTATACTGCTTTATTAGTTTTAGGTGATTTGATAATACCTACAACTACAATAGAAGTTACCAACCAAAGCGAGGATATTGTTGCAAAGGTAAAAGAGCAATTTAACATTAATTATGAGATAAAGAAAATTGAATATAGCCGAGGTTTTCCAGATGGATATGAATTAGAAATATATGATTCTGTAGGAGCTAAAGAACATTTTTTTTGAAGATGATGGATTTGAAGATAGTGAAATAGATGCTTACTTTCGGAAATTAAATATAGACACACCTAAATATTTGAAAGTTTTAATAATAGAAATCATTCTTGAATATCTTCTAATTATAGCAATAATTAGAAGAAATAAAATCAAGCAAATAAATCACAAGAGGATAAATAGATATTAATGCTTATTTGTGAAGAAAGAGGTTTATAATTATGCCTTTAATCAGAAAGATAACAGTAATAATTATGATATTGTTAATTGTGGGATCTATTACATCTTGTAAATCCGATAATTTTGAAATTGAGCCACTTAATGTAAAAATAATTGATGATACTAATCCTGCCTTTAATTTTTCGGTTGCAAAATATGTTGAGCAATATAACAAGTATTATGAGAAAGATTATGGAGAAAAATATTTAATTCCAACTCCAGATAAAGAGGCTGATTCATATGGGTTTAAGGAGGATGAGAAGCTTTTTTCTCTCCCTAAATTAGGAATATCATCAAAAGGTAGTGGCAATGAGGTAAGGCAGGTTACGATTACATTTGACTGGCACAGTTATTCTGATACATTATATAAAAAACATGAAAAGATGTCTTTTTACGCACTTAAAGTAGTATTGCCAGATATGAAAGATGACGAAATTAAAGAAATTTACTCTAAAGCTATGGATATCGGATATAATAATCCTAGAGATGAATGGTACGACCAAAATGAAGCACCATATGCGTTGTTTTATAGAGGAAATGTTGGAATATATACATATTTCTCGTTGGGTCAAAGCCAGTTTTTTTGTATTATACCGGTAACAAAAAATACACTTGAGGAGTATTCAAATAAAGGTGTTAAGTTATTTGAAGTTAAAAAGTAAATGATTACAAGCGTTAAAATATTGTGATGGAATTCTACTAAACTATAAGAATAGCTAAATCTAAATTTGTTAAACTAACAATATAATAAAAATTAAAACAGGAACAGTAAATCAAGAAGGTTTACTGTTTTTTCTTTGCCCAAAAAACGGAAAGGAGGACATATGGAAGAAGAAAAAATAGAAATAAAAGCACCGCCTAACAAACAGTTAATTATGGATATTGGAAAAACGAAATACACTGTAAACCTACATTTTAAGCAAGGTTCTGGTGAAACATACAAGGATAAAATATTAAAGCTAATCAAGAGAGAAACAGAAAAGATATAAATTTTTCAAAGAAATTTTGTTTATGTCCTTGACAAATCTTCCCAAAAGGAACGATAGTGATTGAGTGCGGTAAGATGCTTGAGGATAATGGATATGAGATTAAAATTCTAAATACCATAAACTTCAAAAAGTCTATGAAATACAATCCTTTTGCATATATTCGTTCTGAAAAAGATATTCTAAAGCTTGTTCAGACAATTATCGCAAACACGAAGGGCGAAGGAGAAAAAGCAGGTGAGGACTTTTGGGTGAAAGCTGAGAAACTCTACTATACGGCACTTATCGGATATATCTGGTATGAGGCTCCAAGAGAAGAAAAGAACTTTGCAACACTGCTTGATATGATAGACGCTTCAGAGGTAAGAGAAGATGATGAAACCTACATGAATCCGATTGATAGACTCTTTGAAGCATTGGAAAAGAGAGAACCGACACACTTTGCGGTGAAGCAATATAAAAAGTACAAATTGGCTGCTGGAGTAATAGAATTAAGGAGAACACTTAATCACTATTTTAGTGAAATATGTACTTCTTAATTCTTTTTTTATTGAAAAATTAAGAGAAAGGGGGTAAAAATGAGGAATTTTGAAAAGATAACAGCACTCTATGAGAGATTAAGTCGTGATGATGAACTGCAAGGAGAGAGTAACTCTATCATCAATCAGAAAAAAATATTGGAAGAATACGCAAGCAAAAATAATTTGTCAAACATCATTCACTTTACAGATGATGGAATCAGTGGAACGCAGTTTGACAGACCGGGATTTATGGCAATGATGAACGGAGTCAATCAAGGAAATATTGGTTGTATCATTGTAAAAGATATGAGCAGACTTGGCAGAGATTATCTCAAAGTCGGTCAATGTATGGAGATACTAAGACAAAAGGGCGTAAGACTAATCGCTATCAATGACAATGTAGATAGTTTTTACAGAGAAGATGATTTTACCCCTTTTAGAAATATCATGAACGAATGGTATGCAAGAGATACATCAAGAAAAATCCAATCGACTTTCAGGTCAAAAGGCGAAAGTGGGAAACATACTGCAAGTACACCGCCTTATGGCTATATCAAAGATGAAAAAGATAAAAACAAGTGGATAGTAGATGAAAAAGCAGCAGAGATAGTAAGGCGAATATTTAACCTGACCATGCAAGGAAATGGTCCGTATCGAATAGCAAAGATATTGGAGAGTGAAAAAGTAGATATACCAGCCTATCATCAACAGAAATTAGGCTATGGACTATATCAAAGCAAAAACTTTGAACATCCCTATCGTTGGTGCAGCTCAACCATAGCAAGCATTTTAAAGAAACAGGAATACTTGGGACATACAGTCAATTTCAAAACAAGAAAACACTTCAAGGACAAGAAAAGCAAATATGTATCCGAGGATAACTGGCTTATTTTTGAAAATACACACGAGCCAATTATAGATCAAGAAACCTTTGACAATGTGCAAAGGATAAGAGGAAATGTAAAAAGGTATCCTGACGGTTGGGGAGAATATCACCCACTCACAGGACTGATGTATTGTGCAGATTGTGGAAGTAAAATGTATGTTCATAGAACAAGCAATTACAAAAATATACCCTATTACACTTGCAGTGCCTATACTAAAACACCTTGTGGCATGCTTTGTCCATCAGCACACAGAATAAAAGCGGAAGTAGTCTTAAATTTAATACAAGACACACTAAAAGATATTAAAAAATACCTTGATGAAGATAATGAAGCCTTTATCTGTTCCATTCAAAATGAAATGGAAGAAAAAGAAAAAATAGAGATAGAAAAGAAAAAGGTAAGATTAACGGAAAGCCAAAACAGACTTAGGGAACTCGAACGACTTATGTGCAGAATTTACGAAGATATGATCCTTAACAAAATACCAAATAGCAGATATGAGATACTAAACAATCAATATGAAACAGAGCAGATAACTTTAAGCAAAGAGATCAAAGATTTAGAGCAGCAGGTATCAAGATATGAAAAAGAAACAGACAGAGCAAGAAAATTTATATCTCTTATCAGTCGTTATGAAAACTTTGATGAACTTACAACTACAATGATAAATGAGTTTGTAGAAAAGATTATCGTACATGAAAGAGATAGAAAAGGAAGTCAGACATCAAAGCAAAAGATAGAAATTTACTTTAATTTCATAGGTAATTACGAACTACCACAGGCGGAGTTAAGCGAAGAAAAAAAACAAAAACTTGAGGAAGAAGAAAGAAAAATCGAAGAAAGAAAAGACAAGCTACATCAAAATTACCTAAAGCGTAAAGCGAGTGGAAAACAGAAAGAGTATGAAGATAAATATAAGGCAAGAAGAGAACAGAAGAAACAGGAGAAAATAAAGGTTTTGAAAAGAGTGGGGATACCGGTGAGTGAGTATATAAAAACAAATATTTAAATCTATCTTGACAAATATTGAATTTTAATTTATTATTAAATATAGATTCAGTATTGGAATAGAAAGAGGTGTGCTATGGCACAAGTATTAAAAGAAGAAGTTAGAAATAGAATACTCGAAGCAGCAGAAAAAGTATTTTATAAAAAGGATTATAGAGGTGCCAAATTAACAGAAATTGCAAAAGAAGCAGATATTCCTGTGGCACTAATTTATACCTATTTCAAAAATAAGGCAGTTTTGTTTGATGCAGTAGTAAGTTCTGTTTATATAAACTTCGAGTCAGCTTTTAATGAGGAAGAATCTTTGGAAAAAGGTTCTGCTTCTGAAAGGTTTGATGAAGTTGGAGAAAATTATATTCATGAACTTTTAAAAGATCGTAAGAAGTTAATTATTTTAATGGATAAAAGCTCAGGTACAAAGCATACAGAAGCAAAACAAAAACTCATATCGCAAATGCAGGTTCATATTGAAGTAAGTTTAAAAAGACAATCGAAACAGGAATATGATCCAATGCTTGCCCATATTTTAGCCAGTAACTTTACAGAGGGACTTCTTGAAATAGCAAGGCATTATCAAAGTGAAAAGTGGGCAAAAGATATGCTAAAACTTATTGCAAAGTGTTATTACAAGGGAGTGGAATCATTGTAAGTTGATTTGATATTTAAATGCGATAAATTTAAATTTTTGGAGGAGATATTTTGAAGATATATAAAGATAAAGAAGAACTGAAATCTGAGATAAATAAAAGTTTTGAAAAGTATATTTCTGAATTTGATATTATTCCTGAATCTCTCAAAGATAAGAGAGTCCCTGAAGTTGACAGAACACCAGCAGAAAATCTTGCTTATCAACTCGGATGGACAACATTAGTTTTGAAATGGGAAAAAGATGAGAAAAACGGTTTTGAAGTAAAGACACCGTCGGATATGTTTAAATGGAATCAACTTGGAGAATTATATCAGTGGTTTACCGATACTTATGCTCATTTATCGATAGAAGAATTAAAGAAACGATTGAAAGAAAATATTATATCTATCTATACAATGATTGATACACTAAGTGAAGAAGAATTATTTCAACCGCATATGAGAAAATGGGCTGATGAAGCTACTAAAACAGCGACATGGGAAGTTTATAAGTTTATTCATGTTAATACGGTTGCCCCTTTTGGAACGTTTAGAACTAAGATTAGAAAATGGAAAAAGATTGTGCTATAATTTTTGATTTGCTGATACAGTAATTTAAAAAAATATAGTGATCGGATAAAATAGACTTTGCGTAATCAGCAAAGTCTTACTTTAAACCTTAATACTGAATTAAAATTCAATATTATTCAATTTTGAAAGGAGAGTTGTTCATGCCGGAAAAAGAATTAAGGAAAAAAGTGATAGGGAAAAATGGTTTATCCAATTCACTTCTTGCTTTAAAAATAGTATTTGATTTGATACCACAAATCTTACTTGTATATTTGATTAGTTCTTTAATCACAAACAATATTAACGAAGATAATTTAAAGTATGTATTCATTGGAATCTTTATATCATTTGTGTTAAAAGGTGTCTTTTACTATTTTGCAACAAAGGTTGCTCATGAGAAAGCATACGAAAAATTAACAGAACTTAGGTTAGATATTATTGATCATCTAAAAAAACTAAGTTTAGGATTCTTTAAAGAACATAATACAGGAGAGCTTACCAACATTGTTCAGCATGATGTGGAACAAGTGGAAGTATACCTTGCCCATGGTCTTCCTGAAATAATGTCAGTTACACTTCTACCTACCATTATTTTTGTAGCTATGATTTTTGTGGATTGGCGTCTTGCTCTTGGAATGATTGCCGGAGTTCCACTTATGTATTTGGTAAAAGTTCTTTCGCAGAAAACAATGGATAAAAACTTTGCTATTTATTTTAATCACGAAAAGAAGATGAGAGAAGAGCTAATGGAATATGTAAAAAATATTTCTGTTATTAAGGCTTTTGCGAAAGAAGAGGAGATAAGTGAAAGAACATTAAAAACGGCAAGAGAATATGTTTACTGGGTTAAAAAGAGCATGGGGATGGTTACAATCCCAATGGGACTCATTGACATATTTATGGAAATTGGAGTGGTAATTGTCATGATTTTGGGAAGTATCTTTCTTTATCATGGGAATATTACAACACCTAATTTTATTCTTTCAATAATTTTATCGTCTGCTTTTACTGCATCTATAAGTAAGACTGCTACATTGCAACATTTTTCTATTGTGTTTAAGGAAGCATTAAAGTCCATAGGAAAAGTTTTAACAGTTCCGCTTCCAACTAAGAATACAAAACAAGGTTTAGAGTTTGGAAATATAGAATTTAAAGATGTGAATTTTGCATACGGAAAAGATGGTTTTGAGCTTAAAAATATCAATTTAACTTTTAAGAAAAATAGTTTGAATGCCTTTGTAGGAGCAAGTGGTTGTGGGAAAAGTACTGTATCTAATTTGCTTATGGGATTTTGGGATGCAGACGAAGGACAGATACTTATAAATGGAAAAGACATAAAAGAATATAGTCAAGAAAATATATCAATGCTGATTGGTAGTGTGCAACAAGAAGTTATCCTTTTTGATTTAAGTATTTTTGAAAATATATCAATCGGAAAACTAAATGCAACAAAAGAAGAAGTCATAGAAGCAGCTAAAAAAGCAAGATGCCATGATTTTATTTCAGCATTGCCAAATGGATATGAAACACGAGTAGGTGAAATGGGAGTTAAGTTATCCGGTGGAGAAAAACAAAGAATATCAATTGCGAGAATGATACTTAAAAATGCACCGATTTTGATATTAGATGAAGCAATGGCAGCTGTTGATAGTGAAAATGAAAGACTAATCGGTGAAGCGATTGATGATTTAAGTAAGGATAAAACTATTATTACAATTGCTCATCATCTAAATACGATTAGAGATTCAGACCAAATTATAGTTATGGATAAGGGCGTTGTTCTTGATGCAGGAAGCCATGAAGAGCTGATGAAAAGATGTGATTTTTATAAGGATATGGTTGAAGCACAGAACAAGGTAGATAGATGGAATTTGAAAGAGGTGGTAACAGAAAATGTTTAGAGAAATGTTAAAACTACTTACAAAAACTGGCAAGAGAGATTTGATTATATCAAGTGTATTCTTTGCCCTTTATGGACTCAGCTCCATAGCCATGATTGTTATCGTATTTTCTATACTGTTCCAAATCTTTGACGGAACGAGCTTAGCAAGCCTATATAAATATTTTATTTCAATTGGATTACTTGTAGTCTTCAAAGGTATTTGTAATATGGTCGCAGATATGAAAAAGCATAGTGCAGGTTTTGATATTGTTCAGCAAATAAGAGAACGCATGATTATCAAATTAAAGAAATTCAGCTTGGGATTTTATACCAATGAAAGACTGGGCGAGATCAATACAATTTTACACAAAGATGTTGATAATATGTCCCTTGTTGTAGGACACATGTGGTCAAGAATGTTTGGTGATTTTTTGATAGGTGCAGTCGTATTTGTTGGTCTTGCAAGTATTGATTTAAAACTTGCTATTCTAATGGCTGTATCTGTTCCGATTGCACTTATCTTTTTATATCTGACAATTAAGCAATCTGAAAAAATAGAGAATCAGAATAACTCAGCACTTCTTGATATGGTTAGTCTATTTGTTGAATATGTGAGAGGAATACCTGTATTAAAGAGTTTTTCTAACAATAAGAGCTTGGATAATGAGCTTATGAATAAAACAAAGAAGTTTGGAGAAACAAGTAAATCAGCTTCAAGATTTAAGGCAAAACAATTATCTATATTTGGATTTTTACTGGATATTGGATATTTGGTTCTTTTAATTGCAGGAACAATATTTGTTGTAAAGGGAAATCTTGATGTACTTAATTTTATTATCTTTGCGGTAATTTCAAAAGAGTTTTATAAGCCGTTCGCTTCTATGGAACAACACTATATGTACTATGTTTCGGCGGTGGACAGTTATGAAAGACTTTCAAGAATTTTATATGCAGATGTAATACCGGATAAAGTGGATGGGATTGTTCCGAAAGATAATGATATAGCTTTTGAAAACATAGATTTTTCCTACGAAAAAGACGAATTTAAAATGGAAAACTTGAACTTTTCTATTGCTGAAAAGACAATGACAGCCTTAGTTGGAGAATCAGGTAGTGGAAAGACTACGATAACCAACTTGCTTTTAAGATTTTATGATGTGCATAAAGGGAAAATTACACTCGGAGGAACTGATATAAGGGATATTCCTTATGATGAGCTTTTAGATCGTATCAGCATTGTCATGCAGAATGTTCAACTGTTTGATAACACGATTGAAGAAAATATCAGAGTAGGTAAAAAAGGAGCAACGAAAGAAGAAATCATTGAAGCTGCAAAGAAAGCAAGGATACATGATTTCATTATGAGTTTACCAAAAGGTTATGAAACTGATATTGGAGAAAATGGTGGGATTTTATCAGGTGGACAAAGACAAAGAATATCTATTGCAAGAGCTTTTCTAAAGGATGCACCTATTTTAATTCTTGATGAAATGACAAGTAATGTTGATCCTGTAAATGAATCTTTGATACAAGATGCCATTACAGAACTTGCAAAAAATAGAACTGTACTTGTAGTGGCTCATCATTTAAAGACAATTCAAAAAGCTGACCAAATTCTCGTGTTTCAAAAAGGCAATTTACTTGAAAAAGGAAAGCATGGGGAACTTCTTGATAAAAATGGTTACTACACAAAATTATGGAAAGCTCAGTACGAGGTATAATCATGATTTTGTTAAAAGATGTTTCTTATGAATGGGAAGATGGGCGAACTGCTTTAAAAAATATCAATCTTGAAATTAAAAAAGGTGAATTTGTTTTGATTTCAGGGAAAAGTGGAAGCGGTAAAAGTACTCTTGGAAGTGTAATGAATGGTCTTATTCCGCATTATTACAAAGGCAAAATGCAAGGAGAAGTCTTTGCGTTCGGAAAAGATATAAGCAAATTATCGCTTCATGAAATAGGGCATATTGTAGGGACTGTATTTCAAGATCCAAGAAGTCAGTTTTTTACGACAACTACAGATGAAGAAATAGCTTTTGGTCTTCAAACGATTTGTAAATCAAGAAAGGAAATCAAACAGAGAGTAGAAGAAGTATATGCAGAACTGGATATTGAGGAACTGAAAGGAAAATCTGTTTTTGAATTATCAAGCGGACAGAAACAAAAGATAGCTATTGCAAGCATCTATGCGATGAATCCGAAAGTTTTAATTTTAGATGAACCTTCAGCAAATTTGGATATGAAAGCAACATTTGATCTGTTTTTAATTTTGGAGAAATTAAAGAAAAACGGAACAACGGTTGTTCTAATTGAGCATCGTTTGTACTATGTAAAATCTTTATTTGACCGTTTTCTTTTGGTGAAAGATGGAGAGATTGCACAGGACTTGAGTCGGGAAGAAGTTATCCATCTTGAAGGGGAGTTTTGGGATGAAAATGGACTAAGAACTCTTGAATTAGAAGAATACAGGATAAGTGAGAAGAAAGATTCATATCAATTAAATGATAAAAGTATCAACGGAAAAGGCTTGAGATTTTGCTATCCGAATGTAGCTAAGGATGGAGAGAAACAAAACAAGTACATCTTAAATCATCTTGATTTCAATATGGAGTGTGGAAAAGCCTTTGGTCTTATTGGATTAAATGGTACTGGGAAAACTACTTTTGCAAGGGTAATTTCAGGACTTGAGAAGATAAAAGATGGAACAATATGGGCGGGAGAAGATAAGTCGCTTAATCATAAAGATTTAATGGATATGTCATATTTTGTCTTTCAAGATTCAGACTATCAGTTGTTTTCGGAAAGTGTACTTGATGAAATGCTACTTGGTATTTCAAGTAAAGATAAAAAAGAAAATACACAAAAGGCAAAGTTTATTTTGAATGTACTTGGCTTAGATAAATACGTTGATAAACATCCGTTTGCTTTATCAAGAGGAGAAAAACAAAGACTGACAATAGCTTGTGGAATGATGAAACAGGCAAAAGTTTTTATCTATGATGAACCAACATCAGGTTGTGATAAAGACTCAATGCTTTCGGTGGCAAAATTGATTGAAGAACAATTAAAAAATGGGACAACAGTTTTGGTAATAAGTCATGATTTTGAGTTTTTAGCAAACACAGTAAGCGAGCTGTGGGTAATGGGAGATGGAAAAATAGAAACTGTTTTGAATATGAGTGAAAGTAACAAATTTCTCATATTAGACAAGATGAGAGGAGGTAGTAAGCTTGGCAGATAGAAAAACCATTGATCCGAGAATAAAGCTTACTCTACTTCCAATTGCCTCCTTTACCAGCTTTTTTATAAGCGATACAATCCTACTTTTCGGACTGATTGTCTTTGCCTTTTTTCTGTATGTATACAGTAGTATGTGGAAAAGAGCATTACGCTTTATTTTGTTTTTTGTGCTTTTATACTGCATAGAGTTAGGGCTTGGAAAGTTTCGTGAAGCAAGTATCGTATTTGCAATATATATGTTTATTTACTTTGCATCAAGGATGACCTTAATTGCTATGTTTGGTGGATATATAACAAAGACTACAAGTGTAAGTGAAATGCTTGAAGCATTAAATAGAATGAAAGTACCAAGAAGCATTGGTATACCTTTTAGTGTTTTGCTTAGGTTTGTACCAACTATAAAAATAGAACTCAAGGCATTAAAAGAGAATATGAAGATTCGAGGAATCGTAACAAGTAGATTTTTCCCGTTGCTACATCCAATTAAATATATTGAATATACGCTTGTTCCGCTTTTAATGAGAATGATTAAGATTTCAGATGAACTGTCAGCTTCAGCACTCATTAGAGGACTTGATAGTGATGCGAACAGGGTTACATTAACAAAATTGAGGTTTAGATGGGCGGATTTGTTGATTGGACTATTAGGAGCTTTGATGATTGCTCTTGTGATAGTAATACAGAAAATTTATTAGGAGGACTTTTATGAAAAACAAATTAAATGGTCGTGATTTTATTACAATCGGAATCTTTAATGCAATTGGAATTGTCATATACATGGCGGTTGCATTTGCTATGGCAACAACAGTGATTGGAGGATTTATTGCGTCAGGAGTTAGCTTTATGGTAGCAGCCACCGTTTATATTCTTATGGCTGTGAAAGTTAAAAAGAAGGGTGTATTTACAATATCAGGAACGCTTCTTGGTTTAATTGCGTTGTCAGGAGGACATTTGCCTCATGCAGTCTTTGCTGTAATCGGTGGAATTATATGTGATTTGATTATAGGAAATTATGAGAGCAAGGGACGAATGATTATTGGATATGGGACATTTGCATTAGCAGATTTTTTAGGGACAGTAATTCCTGTGATTTTATTCGGGACAGCTTCTTTTGTGGAAAGAGCATCAAAATGGAAAATGAGCGAAGCACAAATAAATGAAGCATTATCTTATTTCAAAGTTTCGTGGGCAGTAGGATTTGGCTTGATAACTTTTGTTCTTGCTTGCATAGGAGCATTCGTTGCAACAAAGATACTCAAAAAGCATTTTGAAAAAGCAGGAGTGATTTAATAATAAATTTACTTAGGAGGGAAAATAATGGAGGGATAATTATGTCAAAACTTATAGTTTCGGTTTTCACAGAACGATATAATTATCCTTTTTTATTCTTGGAATTGCTTACACATAGCAATAATACTTTACCAGAAACAACAAAATAGAAAATTATATAAAACATTAGTTTTTAAGCCGAGAGGACTTTTTACGTCAAAGTGTAGAAGTCCTCCTTTTTTATTCTCAAAACCAAAACAGAGAACTTAAAAAGGAGGATGACTAAGTGGCAAAGAAAGAATATTACCTTTATGTAAAAGGCAAAGCCGTACCTGTAAGTGAAGAAGTCTACAAAGCCTATTGGAAGATAACAGAGCATGAAAAGTATCTCCAAAGAAAAGATTGGAAGCATAATGTAATACCATTTTCGGCACTGGATCATGATGGACACTTTGTAGATAACATCATAGATGAAAAGATAGACTTAGAAAAAATTGTAGAAGTAAAAATGCGAATTGAAGAACTTCATAGAGCATTAAATACTCTTTCAAAAGAAGAACGAGAGTTGATGGAAGCCATCTTCTACAAAGAAGAAAGTCTAAGGTCAATCAGCAGAAGAGAGAAAGTTACACATCAAGCAATCAGTGGGAGGAGGGATAGGATTTTAGAAAAACTGAGAAAGATTTTAGAAGATAAAATCTAAAAACTTGGAAAGGTTAAGTGTCAAAAAAAGGTGCTTAACCTTTCTTTATGGAAACAAGCAGATACCAAAACGGAGGAATGAAAAATGAAGAAAGAAAACACATTACAGGAAGTACAGGAACAAATTTCTGAACTTCAGCAAGAAAGAGAAAAGTGCGATGTGAAGCTGAAACAATTACAAAATCAAGGCAAGAAATTAGAAAAACTTGCAAACGAAAAGGAACGAAAAAGAAGAAATCATAGGCTCATACAAAGAGGCTTGATAGTAGAAAGAGTCATTAAAAATCCTATCATGTTTACTAACGATGAGATAGAAGAATTACTTAAAGTTGCTACTCACACAAAAGAATACAGACAAGCCTATGAAGAAATGATAAATGGGAAAGATATGGAAGATGAAACAGAGATAGAGTAGATAAAATAAAAAACCATAGTTTTTTCAGAAGCTCCCTGCAAGGGCAAAAAGCTTCGCAGAACGCAAAGCACCCTTTAGGGTGTATAATTGCGCCCTTAGTAAACTAAGGGATTTTAGCAAGTCTTTAAACACACAAAACTTAATAAAAATATACGGATAAAGCAGATAGGAAAAGATAGAAAAAATAACCTGTCTGCTTTTTTCTTTATATGAAAAATAAACAAAAAATGAAAGGAGCTTATACCGATGGCAGAAACATTTCACTTTAATATTTCCATGATAAGCAGAGGAAAAAGTAAATCGGCAGTTGCAAGTGCAGCATATATCTCTTGCGAGAAAATCAAAAATGAATGGGATGGAGAAGTTCATGACTATCATAATAAAAAAGGACTTTTACATTCAGAAATCTTCTTGCCAGAGAATGTCCCCATAGCATTAAAAGATAGAACTACTTTATGGAATAGCGTTGAACTAAATGAGAAAGCAAGCAATGCACAGCTTGCAAGAAACTTCATTATCGCCTTACCGAAAGAATTATCTTTTGAAGAAAACAAGAAACTCATTATCGACTTCATACAAGAAAATTTTGTATCAAAAGGAATGATAGCAGACCTTGCAATCCATGATGAAAGTGATGAAGAAAATAACAATATCCATGCTCATATTATGACTACCCTTAGACCAATCAATGAAAAAGGAGAGTGGCAGGCAAAAAGCAAAAAAGAATATGTTCTTGATGAAAACGGAGAAAAGATAAAACTAAAAAGCGGAAACTACAAAACAAGAAAAGTAGAGCTGACAGACTGGAACGATAAAGGCAACGCAGAGAAATGGAGAAAGAATTTTGCAAGACTTTGTAATCAGTATTTAGAAAAAAATCATCAAGAAAAGAGAGTGGATCATCGTTCCTACAAAAGACAAGGAATAGAAGAAATCCCAACCATTCACATGGGAGCAAGTGCCAGTGCCTTAGAGAAAAAAGGAATCGAAACCGACAAAGGAAACATCAACAGAGAAATAAAAAAACATAACTCTTTAGTAAAAGCTATCAAGAACAAGATAAAAGAAATCACTTCTTGGATAGACTCTTTACTTGGAAATCTGCAAGCAAAATACGATGAGTATAAACAGACCAAGAAAGATGAACTGGAGAACAAAGCAGAACTCTTTAACCTCTATGAATATATTTCTATCTACAACGAAATACAGGGAGAAAAAACAAAAAATCTATCCTACTATGGACAGATAAAAAAGGGAAATGCAGACCTAAAGAGATTTGTAAAAGCAATCTACTATTTGAAAGATAATCATCTTCAAACCATAGCAGACCTACAAGAAAAAGTCTTTGAACTGGCAAAGCAAAGTAAAAAAATAAGTGGTGATATTCAAGATAAAACACAAAGAATAAAAGACCTAAATCAATGTGTAAGTTGCATAGACTCTATCAAAGAAAATAAAGAAGTCTATCAGGAATACAAAAGCAAAACCATATTCAAAGACAGCTTTTACAATTCTCATAAAAAGGAAATAGATAAGTACCAAAGAGCAAGAAAGACCATAGAAAAATTTACCGGGACATCAGCCATAAAATTAAGTGATTGGCAAAAAGAAATATCAAGCCTTGAAAAAGAGATACAAGACTTAAGCAAAGATAAAGCTAAAGTACAAGATGAATTTAAGCAGATAGACCACATCAAATATGCAGTAAAGATTGTTAATGACGAGTATGGAATAGACCTATCCATAGAAATAGATAAGGCAATTAAGAGAGGAGATAAACCAAGTGTAATTGCACAACTGAAAAAATTCCAAGAGCAAGAGGAAAGAAAGGAGCAGTACAAACAAAAAGCAAAAGAAAAGGCTAAAGAAAATTATAAAAATAAAGGGGAGGAAAGATAAAAATGGCAGACAACAGAAGATACTATTGGTTAAAATTGAAAGAAGATTTTTTTACAGATAAGAGAATCAAAAGGCTAAGAAAAATATCAGGAGGAGATACCTATACAATCATTTACCTCAAATTGCTTTTACTTAGCTTAAAAGATAGTGGGAAGCTGTATTATGACGGAGTAGAAACAGACTTTATCAAGGAGCTTGCATTAACGATTGATGAAACGGAAGATGATGTAATGGTTACAGTAAATTATCTTGTAGCACAAGGATTGATGGAGATAATCACAGAAAATGACGAGTATTTTTTAACAGAAATCCCAAGTCTTATAGGTTCAGAAACAGCTTCTACAAGGCGTTCAAGAAAATCGAGAGGACAAAAAGCGTTGCAATGCAACACCAGTGCAACACCTTGCAACCTTTTGCAACAAAACTGCAACGGAGATATAGAGATAGATAAAGAGATAGATATAGAGTTAGAGAAAGAGGGGGAGATAGAAAAAATATCCCCCTCCCTTTATGGAGAATATAAAAATGTTTCCTTAACTGATGAAGAATATGGAAAATTAAAGGATAAAATGCAAGGTCATAGGGATAAAATGATAGAGAAGCTGTCAACCTATATGCAAAGTACAGGAAGAAACTACAAAGACCATTATGCGACCTTAGTTCATTGGTATGAACAGGACAAAGGGAAATTAAAGGAAAACAGTAAATCAAAAGTATATACCTTTGAAGATTATGACAAGGGTGAACACTTGTAGACTTCGCATAAGACGGTGGAAAGGTGTTTTTAGAGCGTTAATCATAAAATAGATATGAGACTATAGCTAAGTGTAAAATAGGGCTTAAAATTGCAGTATGGAAAAAATATCGTATTTATGATAAAATGATAATGATATGGTAATAAACTCAGTTATAAGGAGAGGATATATAAATGCGAATTCAATTTACTGTAACCGATGAAGAACTTGAAATTTTAACTAAAAAAGCAATAGAGGGAGGTTTCCCAAGCGTTACTGAATATTGTAAGTGTAGTAGTTTACAAGAAAATACAAGCTATGCTGACCTATATACTACCTTATTAAACAAAATTAGCTCTTTACCAAAGGACAAAGAATTTGTTTTGAGAGAGTTAATCGCAACACCTCCGGCATTGATTGGCAGATGGTTTTATGAAAATGTAAATAAGGGACTTGTAAAAAATGTGGAACACATCGGAAAAGCTGAAGGCGGAGTAGAAAAATATAAAAGAATATAAGACTTATTCAAAAAGCTACGCAGTGCGTGGCGAATTGGAAAAGAATTTAGATAATGTTGGAGGTGCATTTCATGGCAGAAGAAAATAAAGAGATAGTTATTGTAGATGATAAAACTATACAAGAAAAAATATATCTTATTCGTGGGCAAAAAGTAATGCTTGATGCAGATTTAGCTGAAATATATGGTTATGAAACAAAAAACTTTAATAGACAGGTGAAAAACAACGCAGAAAAATTTGAAGGTGAAGACTTCATGTTCCAATTAACGGACGAAGAAATGGTAGAACTTTCAAGGTGCAAAAATTTCACCTTGAACAGAGGGACTGGTAGAGGAAGTAATATTAAATACAATCCTTATGCCTTTACAGAACAAGGTATTTATATGCTGATGACTGTATTAAGAGGTGAACTTGCTGTTAAGCAAAGCAGAGCTTTAGTTAGAACATTTAAGCAAATGAAAGATTTTATCATTGAAAACCAAGATTTTATCGGTTCAAAAGAATTAGTTCAAATAGCAGTACAGACAAATCAAAATACAAAGGATATAGCTGAAATAAAGTCGCAAATGGCTACAAAAGAAGATTTGAAAAAGGTTATGGATAATTTTATAGATCCGGACACATACAAGCATTTCCTTTTAATGAACGGAGATAAGATTGAAGCAGATGTTGCCTATACCAAAATATATAAGTCTGCAAAGAAAAGCATTTATGTGATAGACAACTATATAGGCTTGAAAACCTTAGAATTATTAAGGGCTGCAAAAGACAATGTTGAAATTATAGTCTTTAGCGACAATGTGAAGAACAAGGATATGCTTACAAAAAATATCCTTAACGATTTTAGAAAAGATTACCCTAATATTAATCTGAAGATGAAAATTGCAGGTAAAAAGTATCACGATAGATATATTGCCATTGACTATGGAACAGACAGTGAAGCCTTTTATCTTTGCGGAGCTTCATCAAAGGATGCAGGAAATAAAATATCAAGTATTACAAAGATAGAGGAATCTTCCAAGGATATGTATCATACGATGTTTGGCGGAATGCTGAACAATAAGGATTTGAAAATTTAATATGTAAATGGTAAAGCGTTATTCAATGAATAGCTATAAGACTTGCGAAAGGCGGTAGAAATAAAATTCTATCGTCTTTTTTAATTGCAACTAATAGGAGGAAAATAATATGCACGAAAACAGAAATGAACAAAATACTGGAACAAAGACCATAAAGAAGATAGGAAGGGCAACTTACGAGGTTGTAGTCCATTTTAATGAAAATGCGACTGAAACCATGCAAGATAAATTGAAAAGGATAATGCTTAGAGAAATGGAGCGAGAAAAAGATAAAAAAGCCCATAAAAATGATTAGAAAGTCCTTGACAAGTTGTTACAGGGAAAACTGCCAAGTCTATTCTAATATCTTGTGGAGCAAGACTTGCCCCTTTTGACATAAGAGAGCTTAGAGAACTAATGAGTGAAGATGAACTTGAGCTTGATACACTGGGAGATAGAAAGACAGCACTCTTTGTTATCATCTCCGATACAGATGATACTTTTAACTTTGTGGTATCTATTATGTATTCTCAGCTATTTAACTTGCTATGTGATAAGGCAGATGATGTGTACGGAGGAAGATTACCTGTTCATGTAAGATGCCTACTTGACGAGTTTGCAAACATCGGCTTAATTCCAAAGTTTGAAAAACTGATAGCGACAATCCGTTCCAGAGAAATATCAGCGAGTATAATTCTTCAAGCACAATCTCAGCTAAAGGCAATCTATAAAGATAATGCTGACACAATTGTGGGCAACTGTGATAGTACCTTGTTTCTTGGTGGCAAGGAAAAGACCACATTAAAGGAACTTTCCGAAACACTGGGAAAAGAAACGATAGATTTATATAACACATCGGAAACAAGGAGTAATCAAAAAAGTTTTGGACTTAATTATCAAAAGACAGGTAACCTTTCTAATACCAGAGCCTTAAAAGAGGATAGCAACTTCCCGCTTGTTTCTTCCATTGAAATCCTTGACGAAGAAGAAAACTTCAAAGCAAAGGGAGATATTTTCTCCAAGCGAACAATCACAAAGGCGAAGGTTATCGACCATGTAGACACTTCCCTTGAAGCTCTTGTTTTATCGGTATCTGAAAAAGGATATGTGGATTTTGAGTATATGGGAAGCCTTACAGATAAAGACAGACCGACTTTGATAGAAGAACTTAGAGGGGAAATCTATCTAAACATCAGAGAAGAACAAAACTTTTATAGACCATTATCTTTTAACCTTGAAGATGGAGATCTACCTTTTGCCTGTGCAAACGGCAGTAATTCATATAAGTACGGCTATGTAACAAAGGATGAGTATCTAAGCGGAAATATCAGGGACAAAATTGCCATAGTAGACAGTTACCTTGCAAAGTTAAGACAAACCGAAAGAGAGTTACCTCATCTTGGCTATGCGGAAGATGGCAAAGAAAAAGAGCTGATAAGCTATGAGATGAACCGTTTGGAATATCAAAAGGCAGAGCTTACAAAAGTTCTTCCAAAGGAGCTTGAAGCAAGTGAAATCAATGTAAGACTCGGAGCTACTTGGATACCGAATAAGGATATTGAAAAATTCATCTTTGAAACGCTGAAAACGCCAGGATATGCCAAATGGGATATTAAGGTTAAATTTTCAAATCTGACAAGTGAATGGAATGTTGAAGGAAAGAGCAGGGACAGAGGAAATGACCTTGCAGAGATGACCTACGGCACCTCAAGGGTAAATGCCTATAAGCTGATTGAAGATGCGCTGAACTTAAAAGAAACAAAGGTATTTGACCAGATTGTAAATCCGGACGGCTCGAAAACTTCTGTACTAAATAAAAAGGAAACGCTTCTTGCAGGGCAGAAACAGGAGCTTCTAAAAGAAGAATTTAAGAACTGGATATTTAACGATCAGGAAAGAAGAAACCGTCTTGTAAAGATATATAACGAGCGTTTTAACTCTATCCGTAACAGAGAATATGACGGCAGCAACCTTTCTTTTGAGGGAATGACCACAGAAATTGATTTAAGACCTCATCAAAGAAATGCCATAGCAAGAAGCCTTTATGGAGGAAATACCTTGCTTGCCCATGTGGTAGGTAGTGGTAAGACCTTTGAAATGGTGGCGTCTGCGATGGAAAGTAAAAGGCTTGGAATGTGCAGTAAGTCCTTGTTTGTTGTCCCCAATCACTTAACAGGTCAAATCGGTCGTGAGTTTATGCAGCTATATCCGTCAGCTAATATTATGGTTGCAGATAAGAAAGACTTTGAGCCGAAAAACAGAAAAAGATTTATCGGAAGAATTGCCACAGGAGAGTATGATGCCGTTGTAATCGGGCATACGCAGTTTGAAAAAATCCCGATGAGTAAGGAATATCAGGAAAAGCATATTCAGGATCAGATTGATGAAATTATAAACTATGTGGAGGAATATAAGCATGACAGAAATCAGAACTTTACGGTAAAGCAGCTTGAAAAAACAAAAAAGAAGCTGGAAACAAGGCTTGAAAAGTTAAACGATGATTTTAAAAAGGATGATGTCATTACCTTTGAAGAATTAGGTGTAGATAAGCTCTTTATTGACGAGGCACATAATTACAAAAATCTATACCTTTATACAAAAATGAGAAATGTAGCAGGTATTGGGCAGTCTGAAGCTTTTAAGTCCTCCGATATGTTTATGAAGTGCAGATACATGGATGAAATGACAGGTAGAAAAGGTATTGTCTTTGCCACAGGAACGCCTGTCAGTAACTCAATGACAGAGCTTTATACTATGCAGCGTTATCTTCAGTATGAAAGCCTTAAAAAGAATAATTTGGAGCATTTTGATAGCTGGGCTTCTACCTTTGGCGAAACACAGTCTGCTTTTGAGCTTTCTCCGGAGGGAACAGGGTACAGAGTAAAGACAAGATTTTCAAAGTTCTATAACCTTCCTGAACTTATGTCTATGTTTAAAGAAGTTGCGGATATTCAGACAGCAGATATGCTTAATCTTCCAACACCTGAAGCACACTATGAAGTTATTAAAACTTTGCCAAGTGAGGAGCAAAAGGAAATCCTAAAGAGCTTATCGGAAAGAGCTGATGATGTGAGAAACAGGGTAGTAGAGCCTGACGAAGATAATATGCTTAAAATTACCAATGACGGCAAGAAACTCGCCTTAGATCAGCGTTTAATCAATCCACTGCTTCCGGATAATCCTGACAGTAAGGTTAATGTGTGCGTGAAAAATGTCTTTTCCATTTGGGATAAGACAAGAGAAAATAAGTCTACACAGCTTCTTTTCTCCGATATGTCAACTCCAAAAGGAAATGGAGAGTTTAATATTTATGATGATATTAGAGAAAAACTTGTGGCAATGGGAATACCGAAAGAAGAAATAGCCTTTATCCATGAAGCAAATTCTGATAAGCAAAAGGATGAACTCTTTGCAAAAGTAAGAAAAGGTGAGATTCGTATTTTAATGGGTTCTACACAGAAAATGGGAGCCGGAACGAATGTGCAAAACAAGCTGATTGCACTTCATGATTTAGATGTCCCATGGCGTCCTGCCGATGTAGGACGGATTTTGCGGACATTCAAAATAAAAAAGAATGTGGAGGTAACAGACAATGGCAAAATCATTATTTGAGGAACTGGGCGGCAAATACGAAAGGCAAGGGGATTATTTGATACCGTGCTTAACTGTACCCGCCGAAGAAGAACAGGCAATAGGCATCTGGGGGCAACGGCATTTAGATTATCTAAAACAGTACCGTAAAGTTACATACACCAATCTTCTTACAAGCGGCAGGCTAAACGCCTACCTTGCCGACATCAACAGACAGGCACAGGAACGCTTTGAAAGGCTCATAGAGGGTATGAAACAGGCACAGGGCATAACGGAACAGCTAAAGGCAGAAAACGCCTTAGAATGGACAGGATGCCTCAATAACATAAGGGCTTGTGCGAGGGAGATTGTGGAAAAGGAAATTATTTTTGCATAAACAGATGATTAGTGGCAGGGGGAAATCCTGCCGCTTTTTCTGCTTTAGTTTGTCAGCTTGACAAATAAAGGGTTAAGGAATATAATTAGATTCAGTATTATACAAGGAGTTAATAAATATGCGGCAAGGTATTCTTAAATAAACTGTCAATTTGATAGTGGGAACAAAAAGTAGCAGTCTCGTTTCACTTTTAATATGGGGCTTAGTTTTTTGTACCCAGTTTAAGAATACTTTTATCATGTAATTTTATATGCCCGAAAACATATAAGTGTTTTGGGGCTATTGGAGTTATTTACCCAGTGATAGGAGTATTTATCACTGGGTATTTTTATGCCCTTTTTTGGGTGTTGATAGGAGGAAAATCACATGAAAATAATTAACTTAGGCATTCTGGCTCACGTTGACGCAGGAAAGACAACATTAACGGAAAGTTTATTGTATACCAGTGGTGCAATTGCAGAACTAGGGAGCGTAGATGAAGGCACAACAAGGACAGATACAATGAATTTGGAGCGTCAAAGGGGAATCACTATCCAGACAGCAGTGACATCTTTTCAGTGGGAGGATGTAAAAGTCAACATTATAGATACGCCAGGCCATATGGATTTTTTGGCGGAAGTATACCGTTCTTTATCCGTATTAGACGGAGCAGTATTATTAGTTTCTGCAAAGGATGGCATACAGGCACAGACCCGTATACTGTTTCATGCACTACAGACAATGAAGATTCCGACAATTTTTTTCATCAATAAAATTGACCAAGAGGGGATTGATTTGCCAATGGTATATCGAGAAATGAAAGCAAAGCTTTCTTCGGAAATTATAGTGAAGCAAAAGGTTGGGCAGCATCCCCATATAAATGTAACGGACAATGACGATATGGAACAGTGGGATGCGGTAATTATGGGAAACGATGAACTATTAGAGAAATATATGTCAGGGAAACCGTTTAAAATGTCAGAACTGGAACAGGAAGAAAACAGGAGATTCCAAAACGGAACGTTATTTCCCGTTTATCACGGAAGCGCTAAAAACAATCTGGGGATTCGGCAGCTTATAGAAGTGATTGCCAGTAAATTTTATTCATCAACGCCTGAAGGTCAATCTGAACTATGCGGGCAGGTTTTTAAGATTGAATATTCAGAGAAAAGGCGGCGTTTTGTTTATGTGCGTATATATAGCGGAACATTGCATTTGAGGGATGTTATTAGAATATCTGAAAAAGAGAAAATAAAAATCACAGAGATGTGTGTTCCGACAAACGGTGAATTATATTCATCCGATACAGCCTGCTCTGGTGATATTGTAATTTTACCAAATGATGTTTTGCAGCTAAACAGTATTTTGGGGAACGGAATACTGTTGCCGCAGAGAAAAATTATTGAAAATCCTCTCCCTATGCTCCAAACAACGATTGCAGTAAAGAAATCTGAACAGCGGGAAATATTGCTTGGGGCACTTACAGAAATTTCAGATGGCGACCCTCTTTTAAAATATTATGTGGATACTACAACGCATGAGATTATACTTTCTTTTTTGGGGAAAGTGCAGATGGAAGTCATTTGTGCCATCCTTGAGGAAAAATATCATGTGGAGGCAGAAATAAAAGAGCCTACTGTTATATATATGGAAAGACCGCTTAGAAAAGCAGAATATACCATCCACATAGAAGTCCCGCCAAATCCTTTCTGGGCTTCTGTCGGGTTGTCCATAGAGCCGCTCCCTATTGGAAGCGGAGTGCAGTATGAAAGCAGAGTTTCACTTGGATATTTAAATCAATCGTTCCAAAATGCGGTTATGGAGGGGGTTCTTTATGGCTGCGAGCAGGGGCTGTATGGATGGAAAGTGACAGACTGTAAAATCTGTTTTGAATATGGATTGTATTATAGTCCTGTAAGTACCCCCGCAGACTTTCGGCTGCTTTCCCCTATCGTATTGGAGCAGGCTTTAAAAAAAGCAGGGACAGAACTATTAGAGCCATATCTCCACTTTGAAATTTATGCACCGCAGGAATATCTCTCACGGGCGTATCATGATGCTCCAAGGTATTGTGCAGATATTGTAAGTACTCAGATAAAGAATGACGAGGTCATTCTGAAAGGAGAAATCCCTGCTAGATGTATTCAAGAATACAGGAACGATTTAACTTATTTCACAAATGGGCAGGGAGTCTGCTTGACAGAGTTAAAAGGATACCAGCCAGCTATTGGTAAATTTATTTGCCAACCCCGCCGCCCGAATAGCCGTATAGATAAGGTTCGGCATATGTTCCACAAGTTAGCTTAACAGCTTGCAAAAGTCATATAAAATGAGATTTGAAAGGATTAGAGACTAATTATGATGAAATGCGAATGGATATTGTGTCCTGTTTGTGGGAACAAAACCCGTAATAAAATTAGGAAGGACACTGTTTTGGAGAATTATCCCCTTTATTGTCCAAAATGCAGACAAGAAAGATTGATTAAAGTTGACAACTTGAAGATAACTGTCATCAAAGAGCCAGACGCTTAAGACGCAGAGCCGATGAAATTGTGGAACAATTCACGAATCATCGGCTCTTTTTGTTTCGTATTTGAAAGAACAAACTCACCAAATAAAAAAAACGATATTCGGGTGGGTTATCGTATGTATGACAAAATAGATGAATTAGAATCATCACTAATTGATGCGAAAGCAAAGAAACAGACTATTGAAGCTGAAAAACTTACAGGAGATAACATATATAAGGTTCTGATCTATTTTGATAAGCTCTACAAGGTAATGAATGATGTAGAGCGTAGGCAGTTAATTACAGCTTTGATTTCTGAAATTCAAGTTTATGAAGAAAAACAGCCTAACGGACAATGGCTGAAATCAATTACTTTCAAGCTCCCGATTATAGAAGAAAATCTCAACATAGGTTTGGACAATGATGAGCATGTGGAGTGTGTTGCTCTGCTCGTAAAAGCCTAGAAACCTTTGAACGAAAGGGATAAGTAAAAGCCTTGATTGTAAGGCTTTTTGTTATGTAGTGGGGAAGTATCAGAGTAAGAGCAGGAGTTGAGTGTCTTGGTCTTATAGGTGGGACTGTTGGGTTTTTATTTCCATTAACACTTAGGGTATATATTTATTTCCAATGAGCAGGGCTTTATAGGAATAAATGTATACCCTCTTTTTTATCTAAAATTCAAATGTTTTAGAGGGAATCGAATCATCTTTACCTCTTCAGTATGGCCTAAAAGGTCGATATAATTGAATGGTAGATTTCTGGAAAGGAGGTCAACCATATGGTAAGAAGGAATTCTAGAAAGACAACTCGTCAGCAGCAACGTATTCTTGATGCGTTTGAAAATGAGCGTACGGTTGAGATTATTCCAGCTAAGCGTGAGTTTACTGATGTAAAGACAACCAAGTTGCGCGTGGCTGCCTATTGTAGGGTGAGTACCTTTGATGAATCACAATCTGGGAGTTTTGAACTTCAAAAACAAACTTATACTGAAAAGATAAACAACAACCCAGACTGGGAGCTTGCTGGTATTTATGCAGACCAAGGTGCTTCAGGGACAACAATTAAGCGGCGTGAGCAATTCAAGCAGATGATTGATGATTGCCGTGAGGGTAAAATTGATTTAATTATCGTGAAGAGTGTTAGTCGGTTTGCCCGTAACCAGTTAGACTTTAGATAAATATCTAGAAAATTATGAAGATGTAGCAAGGAGATTGGAAAACTTTGTAGAAATCTTGAATAAAGAATATACAGAAGCCTCCAAATTCAAGTATCAAGAATCATTAGATCAACCTGAAATATAGAAATTTTCAGAGGTACTAATGCAAGTCGAAAGTGTTTGAATTAAACATGAAATGTTGAAATGTTAAACAGAAAGAGTTATAATGAATACTAGAATCTTTCTGTATAAAATATCAGAATAAACAATGAACAATTGGTAACAATGTAGATAAGGGGATAAAGGATGAACAAACATCAACGACTGGATGAATTAGTCAAACTAGTTGATAGAGCGGGAACAGTCACTGTTTCTGAGATTATGGACAGTTTGAAAGTTTCAGATATGACGGTGCGGCGTGATTTAACAGAGTTAGAAAGTCAAGGAAAACTGACTCGAATTTTTGGTGGAGCCAAAAGTAATAAATCCCAATTCTATCGTGAACTCCCCCATGAAGAAAAGCTATTAAAGAACATAGAAGAAAAGAAGAAAGTAGCCAAGAAGGCTGTAGAATTAATTAAGGATGGGGACACCATTTTTCTTGGCCCAGGAACTTCTGTCGAGGTTCTTGTTGATGAGATTACGAATGAAAATCTTCGGGTGATTACTAATTGTCTACCAATCTTTAATGATCTACAGAAAAAGAAATCTGATACGTTTAAAGTATTTCTCTTAGGTGGAGAAATGAGAGATGCCACTCAGGCTTTTGTTGGAGAGATGACAAATGCCATTATGGATCGGATGTATTTCTCCAAGATGTTTTTTAGTGGGAATGGAATTAAGAATGGTCAGATTATGACTTCGTCTTTTGAAGAAGCTTACACTCAAAAGCTAGCCCTGGAACGATCCACTGAAAGCTATCTTTTGATAGATTCCTCTAAAATCGGGAAGGAAGATTTTACTTCTATCTGTTCCTTATCAGATATCACCGCTGTAATCACTGATCAATCTTTAGATAAGGTACAAGAAAAGGTAGAGGAGTATACAAAAGTGATTTTATAACTTACTCTGATTATATTGTCTAAAAGCTCTTTTTAGGGCTTTTTTTGTTTGACTTAATCAGATTAATAAAAATATTGATTGAATTAAACAAAAAGTGTTGACAATAAACTAAAAAAGGAGTATATTATGATTATGAAAATCAGATTGTGTTGGTTAAAAACAACAATCTGTTCAAATAAATCAAAAAAGGAGAATGCTCATGGCAATTATTATTGGAGCAAATGCTGCAGGAAGCAAGCTGAAAGATGTGGTCAAAGATTATCTCGTTGGAGAAAGCTTTGAAGTAGTCGATGTGACAAAGGAAGGCCAGGATTTCATTGATGTGACACTAGCGGTTGCCACTGAAGTGAATGAGCAAGAAGATAATCTTGGTATTGTCATTGATGCATACGGAGCAGGTCCGTTCATGGTTGCGACAAAAATTAAGGGTATGGTTGCAGCAGAAGTTTCAGATGAACGCTCTGCTTATATGACTCGCGGCCACAACAACTCTCGTATGATTACGATGGGATCAGAAATTGTTGGTGAAGGCCTTGCTAAGAATATTGCAAAAGGATTCGTCAATGGGAAATATGACGGAGGTCGCCACCAAATCCGTGTTGATATGCTCAACAAGATGTGCTAAGGAGAGAGGAGAATTTAAATGAAAATTGCAATTGGATGTGACCATATCGTAACTAACGAAAAGATGGCTGTTGTTGATTTTTTGAAATCAAAAGGCTATGAAGTTCAAGACTACGGAACATACGACCATGTACGGACTCATTATCCAATCTATGGTAAAAAAGTCGGAGAAGCAGTGGCCAGCAGAAAAGCAGATCTAGGAATCTGTATCTGCGGTACAGGGGTCGGCATTAATAATGCGGTTAACAAGGTTCCGGGAATCCGTTCAGCCTTGGTCCGTGATATGACTTCAGCTCTCTACGCTAAAGAAGAATTAAATGCTAATGTTATCGGGTTTGGTGGCAAGATTACCGGAGAACTTCTCATGTGTGATATCATTGAAGCTTTCATTCATGCAGAATATAAACCAACGGAAGAAAACAAAAAGTTGATTGCAAAAATTGAGCATGTCGAAACTCACAACGCTCATCAAGCTGATGAGAACTTTTTCACAGAATTTTTGGAAAAGTGGGATCGCGGAGAATACCACGATTAGTGAGGTAACCAGATGATTCTTACAGTTACAATGAATCCTTCCATTGATATCTCTTATCCGTTGGAAGAGTTTAAGCTAGACACTGTTAATCGTGTTGCAGAAGTCAGTAAAACAGCTGGCGGAAAAGGTTTAAACGTAACAAGGGTTCTAGCAGAAATTGGCGATCATGTCGCCGCAACAGGATTAATTGGTGGAACAAATGGAAAATTCTTGCTTCAGAATCTCCATCAGAATGTGCAGCAGTCTTTTTATGAAATTTATGGGGATACCAGGAATTGTATCGCCATTCTGCACGAGGGTAAGCAAACGGAAATCCTGGAAGCTGGGCCAAGAATTTCTGCATCAGAGGCAAATGGCTTCTTGCATCATTTCAAGCACTTGATGGAATCGGCTGATGTAGTCAGCATCTCAGGTAGTTTACCGGCGGGTCTACCAGTTGAGTATTATATTCAGCTTATTGAAATTGCCAATCAATTTGATAATAAAGTCGTCCTGGACTGTTCAGGTGCTGCCTTGGAAGCCGTTTTGAAATCGAATGTAAAGCCAACTGCAATCAAACCAAATAATGAGGAGTTATCCCAATTATTAGGTAGAGAAGTTTCAAAGGATATTGGCGAACTCAAATCTGTTTTGTCTGATCCTTTATTTGAAGGAGTCGAATGGATTATCGTATCACTTGGTGCAGATGGTGCCTTTGCCAAGCACTGGGATACTTTCTACAAGGTAGATATCCCTAAAATTGAAGTAGTCAATCCAGTTGGATCTGGGGACTCGACTGTTGCAGGAATTTCTTCAGCTCTGAGTCATCATGTAGATGATGTCTCTCTATTGAAAAAAGCAAATGTTCTTGGCATGTTAAATGCTCAAGAAAAGATGACTGGACATGTCAATGTTTATCATTATGACGGTCTTTATGAACAAATAAACGTAAAAGAGGTATAAACAATGGTATTAACTGAGCAAAAACGTAAATATATGGAAAAACTTTCTGATGAAAATGGTATCATCTCTGCCCTGGCCTTTGACCAACGTGGAGCCTTGAAACGATTGATGGCTCAATACCAAGAGGCAGAACCAACAGTTGCGCAAATGGAAGAACTGAAAGTTCTGGTAGCTGAAGAACTGACCCCATACGCTTCCTCCATGCTGCTGGATCCAGAATATGGCCTTCCAGCTACAAAAGCCCTGGACAAAAATGCCGGTTTGCTGCTGGCTTATGAAAAAACAGGTTATGACACCTCCAGCACTAAGCGTCTACCGGACTGTCTGGATGTTTGGTCCGCAAAACGTATCAAAGAACAAGGTGCAGATGCTGTTAAGTTTTTGCTCTACTATGATGTAGATAGCTCTGATGAACTCAACCAACAAAAGCAAGCCTATATTGAACGTGTGGGTTCTGAGTGTGTGGCAGAAGATATTCCATTCTTCCTTGAAATCTTGGCTTATGATGAAAAAATTGCGGATGCTTCCAGTGCCGAGTATGCCAAGGTGAAGCCTCGCAAAGTTATTGAAGCCATGAAAGTTTTCTCTGATTCACGTTTCAATATTGATGTTTTGAAGGTTGAAGTACCAGTCAATGTGAAATATGTAGAAGGCTTTGGGGATGGTGAAGTGGTGCATACGAAAGAAGAAGCAGCTGCCTTCTTCAAACAACAGGATGAAGCAACTGATCTTCCTTATATCTATCTGAGCGCTGGTGTAGCAGCTAAGCTTTTCCAAGAAACTCTGGTCTTTGCCCACGAATCTGGTGCTAACTTCAACGGAGTGCTTTGCGGCCGTGCAACTTGGGCCGGCAGTGTCAAAGACTATATTGAGCAAGGGGAAGAAGCAGCTCGTCAATGGCTCCGGACAAGCGGTTTTCAAAATATTGATGAGCTCAATCAAGTGCTTAAGCAAACAGCGACTTCTTGGAAAGAAAGAGTCTAATTCTGCTATTTTATAATGAAATTTTTAACAGCTCTGATTTAAAATAGAAGGGGGAAATAAAAATCCAACGTAAGCGTTTCTGCATAAAATAGAGCTTCTGGAAATTTCCTAAAATAGGATCAGTCATTGGTATCCATTTAGGGAGAGTTATCAATGACTGATTTTCGTTTAAAATCACCAAAAAAAGAAAAAAATGTTTAAAAAGCTCAAAGAAAGGGTTTACAAATTATTAACCTTATGATATACTATAGTCACAAGTTAATAAAAGGTGAATGTTAGTAACTAAGATTACGCATGATCACAGACGAATTAGAGGTAAAAAACTTTCTAAGGGTGTTTGTGGTCATTTTTTATTTTCACAATTCTTGAATATTCAAGTAAGGAGGTTACCATGTATCGGATTCTAAATCCAATGAACCACAATGTCGCTCTTGTCAGAAATGAAAAGGGGAAAGAGTTGGTCATTGTTGGGAAGGGAATCATTTTTGGTAAAAAGAAGGGTGATTTTATCCCAAAAGAAAAGGCTGAGAAAGTCTTTCGGATGAAAACAGAGGAATCGAGAGAAAACTTTGTGAGTCTTCTCAAAGATGTTCCGCTGGATTTCATCACTGTGACCTACGAAGTGATTGACAGTCTTTCAAGGAAGTACAGCTATCCGGTTCAAGATTATATCTATGTCACTTTGACGGACCATATCTACTGTTCTTATCAAGCAGTACAACAGGGACGCTACAAGGACAGCGCTCTTCCAGATGCTAGAGAGAAATATCCAGTTCCTTATCAAATCGCTCAAGAAGCAGTTACTATCTACAGAGAGCGCTTGTTAGATACTTTCCCTGATGATGAGGTAAACCGAATAGCCTATCACTTTATCAATGCCGAGGGCAATTCTGATCCTGAGGGGCAAAGCCATCTGGATAAGCGAAAGGAAATCCTGGGAGCTGTGGAAGCTGAGTTAAGGAAGAATGATATTAGAAGAACGGCTGAAAACAGCAACTTCTATGACCGCTTCATGATTCACTTAAATTATTTCTTAGACTATTTAGATAGGAGTCGGGATGATAATGTGTCACTCCTTGAAATGGAAAGTCAGATAAAGCTGACTTATCCAGAAGCCTATCAAATTGGAAGTACCATTTACGAGATTGTCGCTCAACAAACTGGAGTAGATGTATACAACAGTGAGCGAGTCTACCTTGTTTTACATATTCAACGATTACTTTAACTAAAAAAGGAGGTTCTGTCATGAACAGAGAAGAAGTAACATTACTTGGTTTTGAAATTGTAGCCTATGCAGGCGATGCCCGTTCCAAACTGTTGGAAGCCTTAAAGGCTGCAGAAGCGGGAGATTTTGCTAAGGCAGATGCCTTGGTGGAAGAAACCAATGGCTGCATCGCTGAAGCTCATCATGCTCAGACCAGTCTCTTGACAAAAGAAGCTGCTGGCGAAGACTTGGCTTACAGTGTGACCATGATGCACGGCCAGGATCACCTAATGACTACTATCTTGCTAAAAGACATGATGCACCATTTGATTGAACTATACAAAAGAGGAGTAAAATAATGAACAAACTCATCGGACTTATTGAGAAAGGGAAGCCTTTCTTTGAGAAGATTTCTCGGAATATCTATCTCCGTGCTATTCGGGATGGCTTTATCGCTGGTATGCCAGTCATCCTCTTTTCATCTATCTTTATCTTGATTGCCTATGTGCCAAATGCTTGGGGCTTCCACTGGTCTAAGGACATTGAAACTTTCCTTATGACTCCTTATAGCTATTCGATGGGGATTCTGGCATTCTTTGTAGGCGGAACAACCGCTAAGGCTCTGACAGACTCTGTCAATCGTGATCTGCCAGCGACAAACCAGATTAACTTCTTGTCTACGATGCTGGCTTCCATGGTCGGCTTCCTCCTGATGGCTGCTGAACCTGCTAAGGAAGGTGGCTTCCTGACTGCCTTTATGGGAACCAAAGGTCTTTTGACAGCTTTCATCGCAGCCTTTGTAACGGTTAATGTCTACAAGGTTTGTGTGAAAAATAATGTCACCATTCGTATGCCAGAAGAAGTTCCACCAAATATTTCCCAAGTATTTAAGGACTTGATTCCATTCACTTTGTCAGTGGTTATCCTTTATGCCTTTGAACTGATTGTTAAAGCATCTCTTGGTGTAACTGTTGCAGAATCTATTGGTACGCTTCTGGCTCCTCTCTTCTCTGCAGCTGATGGTTATCTCGGAATTACCCTTATCTTTGGTGCTTATGCTTTCTTCTGGTTTGTGGGTATCCATGGTCCATCAATCGTTGAACCAGCTATTGCAGCCATTACTTATGCCAATATCGATGCCAACCTGCACTTGATTCAAGCTGGTCAACATGCGGATAAGGTCATCACCTCTGGTACACAAATGTTCATCGTTACCATGGGTGGTACTGGTGCAACCTTGATTGTTCCATTCCTCTTCATGTGGCTCTGTAAATCAGAACGAAACAGGGCTATCGGACGTGCCTCTGTTGTTCCTACCTTCTTTGGAGTTAACGAACCAATCCTCTTTGGAGCTCCTATCGTATTGAATCCAATCTTCTTCATTCCATTCATCTTTGCCCCAATTGCCAATGTCTGGATTTTCAAATTCTTTGTCGATACCTTGAACATGAACTCCTTCTCAGCTAACCTTCCATGGGTAACCCCTGGACCTCTGGGAATTGTTCTTGGTACCAACTTCCAACTCTTGTCATTCGTCCTTGCGGCTCTTCTGGTTGTAGTGGATATTATCATCTACTACCCATTCGTCAAGGTTTATGATGAACAAATTCTGGAAGAAGAACGTTCTGGTAAATCAAACGATGCTCTGAAAGAAAAGGTTGCGGCTAACTTCAATACAGCTAAAGCAGATGCGATTCTTGAAAAAGCAGGTGCTGCAGAAGAAGCTCCAGCTCAAAATAATATTACAGAAGAAACAAATGTCCTTGTTCTTTGTGCTGGTGGTGGGACCAGTGGTCTCTTGGCTAACGCTCTCAATAAAGCGGCAGCCGAGTACAATGTCCCTGTTAAAGCAGCAGCTGGTGGCTACGGAGCTCACCGTGAAATGCTTCCTGAGTTTGACCTTGTTATCCTGGCTCCTCAAGTCGCTTCTAACTTTGAAGATATGAAGGCCGAGACAGATAAATTAGGCATCAAATTAGCTAAGACAGAAAGAGCACAATATATTAAGCTCACTCGTGATGGACAAGGCGCTCTGAAATTTGTTCAGGAACAGTTTGAAGACTAAATCAGTTAGCTTATTTGAGATGAAGCAAAATAAGTACTTTCCCTGTTTCCTTTCCAATGCTTCATCTCAAATACTATTATAAAGAGGAGAAAAAGATGGCAAAAACGCTCCCAAAAGATTTTATTTTCGGTGGGGCTACGGCAGCTTATCAGGCTGAAGGAGCTACTCACACAGATGGTAAAGGTCCCGTTGCTTGGGATAAATACTTAGAAGATAATTATTGGTATACGGCAGAACCTGCCAGTGACTTTTATCATAAATATCCAGTTGACCTGGCATTGGCTGAGGAGTACGGTGTGAATGGTATCCGTATTTCGATTGCTTGGTCTCGCATATTCCCAACTGGATATGGTCAAGTCAACCAAAAAGGTGTCGAGTTCTACCACAATTTGTTTGCGGAATGTCATAAACGGCATGTGGAACCATTTGTGACCCTTCATCACTTTGATACTCCGGAAGCCTTGCATTCAAATGGTGATTTTCTCAATCGTGAGAATATCGAACATTTTGTGGACTATGCAGCTTTCTGTTTTGAAGAATTCCCAGAAGTTCGCTATTGGACGACCTTTAATGAGATTGGGCCGATTGGAGACGGCCAGTATCTCGTTGGAAAATTTCCGCCGGGCATCCAATATGACCTAGCCAAGGTCTTCCAATCCCATCACAATATGATGGTCTCTCACGCTCGTGCAGTAAAGCTCTATAAGGATAAGGGCTACAAGGGTGAAATCGGAGTTGTTCATGCACTCCCTACCAAGTATCCTCTTGATCCGGAAAATCCGGATGATGTGGTTGCAGCAGAGTTGGAAGACATTATCCATAACAAATTTATCTTGGATGCGACTTATCTGGGATATTATTCCGAAAAAACCATGGCTGGAGTCAATCATATTCTGACTGCCAATGGTGGTACTTTGGATTTACGAGATGAAGATTTTGAAGCACTTGAAGCGGCTAAAGATCTCAATGACTTCCTCGGAATCAACTACTATATGAGTGACTGGATGCAAGCTTTTGATGGCGAGACTGAAATTATTCACAATGGTAAGGGCGAAAAAGGAAGTTCTAAATACCAAATAAAAGGTGTTGGTAGACGGGTTGCTCCAGACTATGTTCCAAGAACAGACTGGGATTGGATTATATATCCGCAGGGCCTGTATGACCAAATCATGCGGGTGAAACAAGATTATCCAAACTACAAAAAAATCTATATTACCGAGAATGGATTAGGTTATAAAGATGAGTTTGTGAACAATACGGTCTATGATGATGGACGGATTGACTATGTTAAACAACACTTAGAAGTCTTATCTGATGCCATTGCTGATGGAGCAAATGTCAAAGGTTACTTTATTTGGTCGCTGATGGATGTCTTTTCTTGGTCTAATGGTTATGAAAAACGTTATGGGCTTTTCTATGTGGATTTTGATACGCAAGAACGCTATCCAAAGAAGAGTGCTCACTGGTATAAACAAGTAGCTAAAACACAAATTATTGAGTAGGTTTTAAAGATACTTCTTTATTATAATTTCTAATATAAAACGAGAATGTGAGTCTTTGAACTGATATTCTCGTTTTCTTTTGTTTTGGAGGAAAAAATGGTTATTGAATTAAGAAATAATGAATTAACTGTACAGTTTAAGGAGTTTGGAGGTGCTTTATCATCAATTAAAGATGAAGATGGAATAGAATATCTTTGGCAAGGGAATCCACAATATTGGAGTGGCCAGGCCCCTGTTTTATTCCCCATTTGTGGAAGTGTTCGTGACGATAAAGTTAGTTTTGATTCTGACAACAAAGATATTCTAAGGATTATTCCTAGACACGGTTTAGTTAGAAAAGAAAATTTTTTATTTAGACAGATTGATGAGCAAACGATAGCTTTTACTTTTAAGTCCACAGAAGTTACTTTGAAAAATTATCCTTTTAACTTTGGATTAAAAATTATTTATCGCTTACACGAGTCAACGATAACGACTCAATATCAAGTGACGAATACTGAAAATAATAGGATATTACCCTATTTTATTGGAGGACATCCAGGTTTTAATTGCCCGTTAATAGATAGCGATATTTACGAAGATTATTATTTGGAATTTTCTGAAGAAGAGACTTGTAGTATCCCTAAAAGTTTCCCAGAGATAGGATTGCTTGATTTACAAAATCGTACACCGTTTCTCATGAATGAAAGAAAGATTGATTTAGTACATTCACTGTTTTCTCATGACGCCATTACATTTGACAAACTTAAGTCTCGTAGTGTCAGTTTGAAATCTAAGAAAAGTAATAAAGGACTGAGAGTGGATTTTAAAGATTTTTCTAACTTAATTATTTGGTCAACAACTAATAATGGTCCGTTTATTGCTTTAGAACCATGGAGTGGTTTATCTACTTCACTTGAAGAAAGTGATATTTTTGAAGAGAAACGACAAGTGACATTTGTGGAACCAGGAGAAACAAGTATTAAATCATTCGATATTACAATTTTGTAATCACAAGAAGATCAATATGTCCAGAAAAGTTAAAAACTAGTTTCAAAAAACATGCATCTGTCTTATGAGAAAAGGAAAAATATTATACCATTTTTTGATAGCTAACAGCATTAGAAACCTCAAATGGCATTCAGATAAGGATGATATAAATTTTGCTGTCATAACATGACAATTTCCCAGCTTTTTTCTGAAAGTGACATATACTTTTCTTAGGAGAAAGCTAGATGTACCAACGTATAAGAGATTTGAGGGAAGATTATGATTTCGCTCAAAGATATGTTGCAGAAGTGCTTTCCTTTTCTCATACTAACTATGCAAAAATTGAGAGAGGGGAGGTGGTTTTAACAGCCGATGTTCTGAACAGGTTACACTAAACTAGACAGAATTTATAAAGTGTTCTACACTAAAGAAAATAGGAGAAAAACTATGTCTAGAAAAATTCGCCGTTACTTCACAGATGACTTCAAACAACAAATCGTTGACTTGCACAATGCAGGTAGAAAACGCAGTGAACTGATCAAAGAATATGATTTAACGCCCTCAACCTTCGATAAGTGGGTTAAACAAGCAAGAACAACTGGTTCCTTTAAAACTGTCGATAATCTGACAGATGAACAACGTGAGTTGATAGAACTCAGAAAACGAAATAAAGAGCTCGAAATGCAATTAGACATTCTAAAGCAAGCGGCAGTGATTATGGCACGAAAAGGGATATAATCACTGCTAACAAGGATAAATACAGCATTTCAGCCATGTGTCGTTGGTTGAAGATTCCTCGCTCTAGCTATTACTACAAAGCTGTAGAGCCAGTACCTGAAGCAGAACTTGGAGAAAAAATCAAATCTATCTTCCTCGAAAGTAAGTCTAGGTACGGAGCCGGGAAGATAAAAAAATGTCTGGAAGTACAAGGAATCAACTTGTCTCGCCGTCGGATTCGTCGCATCATGAAGAGATTGAATTTGGTTTCTGTTTACCAGAAGGCTGCCTTCAAACCGCATGCTAAAGGGAAGAATGAAGCACCAGTTACGAATTTCTTAGAGAGACAGTTTAACCAACAAAAACCATTGGAAACCCTTGTGACGGACTTAACCTATGTTCGTGTTGCCAATCGTTGGGCTTACGTTTGCTTGATCATTGACCTCTTCAATCGTGAAATCATTGGCCTATCCCTTGGTTGGCACAAGACTGCTGACTTAGTCAAAGAAGCCATTCAAAGCATTCCCTACGCTCTGACCAAGGTCAAACTCTTCCATTCTGATCGTGGTAAGGAGTTTGATAATGCCTTGATTGATGAGATGTTAGAAACCTTTGGCATCACACGTTCACTGAGTCAAGCGGGTTGTCCTTATGACAATGCGGTAGCTGAGAGTACCTATCGCTCCTTTAAACTGGAGTTTATCAACCAAGAAAACTTCCGCTCTCTGGAAGAATTAACCCTTAAAACTAAGGATTATGTCCACTGGTGGAATCACCATCGCATCCACAGCACTCTTAATTACCAAACACCCATGACTAAAAGAGCAATCGTTTAACAAAAACACTTTATAAATTCTGTCTAGTTTAGTGTAACCTGTTCAAGCTATAAGTGTGCGACCCCAGAGGTTCGTATCGGTTGCAAAGTTTTGAAAATCTTTCATGTAGCCACTCGCACGGAAACGTTCCAGTGGATAGTTGTAAATGATTTTATTGTAGATAGTGATGTTCTTGCGTCCGGCCAGGTGCCACGAAACTATCTCGCTCATGAGCATGGACACTTCGTGCGGCGTGTAGAACTCGCCTGCTTTCTTGCCTGCGTTGGCGGCGAAGTTGCTGATAAGGTGCTCGTAGATGAAGCCCAGGATGTAGTCCTTGTATTCGTTTGCCTCGATTTTCGAGCGCATCTTGTTGGCGGATTCCCATATCTTTGATGCCAATTGCTGCTTGTTCGTCTATTAATCCTCGCTTCTGTAAACTTGGCTGATCGTTTCGCCGTCCTGTTCTTGACGGAACACGCACAGCCGTAGCTCACCTGGAGGCCGTCGTGGACAGTTTCGATACCAAGCTTCGGTTTAAAGGCAATGTTGGATGCTCCAGAAGAACCACCGCAGCCCCAAATGTCAATAAGAGCCAAAATGGCAAAGAATCAAGTGCACTATTGTGGTAAAAAAAGTTGAGGTTACAATTGAGATGTGGTATAATATAATTATGAATTGCAAGATTTGGATGACTTATTCACCCGTAATGAAAGATGTAAACAATTCAAATTGATAGGGGACGTCAAAGAAAGGAGAATCCAACGCCATGCGTAGATGGATAAAAATTATGAAAATAAAAAAGCAGATAAAACATAAAAATGTTATTAGGTTTTTTTCGCTCGCGTTGGCGTCCTTGATGATTTTATCTATGTCATGGACACCAATTACGTATGCCGAAAACTTGCAATACGGACCTCAATCTGAACCGCAAGTTGTCACTCCTGTAAAGGAAGAACCAACAAGTATCAAATCCAACGAGGAACAGGGCGGGGATTTAGAGATCGGACCAGAGATTGTTGATCAACCCGTGGGTGCTGCTATACCGGCACCGACCATTAACAAAGTCTTTTGCGACGCCACAACCATTTCCGGCGGTAAGGTACACAAAGATAAGGTTAATAAAAAGACTGTAGTAGCAACAGTCCATGTAACATTAAAGGCTAAAGACGGCACTGTTAAAGCCACTCTTTCCTATACCCCTAAAAGAGGAAATACCTGGAAAGTAGATTTACCTGCTGGAACAAAAGTTGAAGAAGGAGATACAGTTACTGTCTATCAACAATTAGATGAAAACAAATCACCAGAAGTAACTGCAAATGCTGAGCTATCAATAGCAGGTCAGACAACGCTCACAATGCCCGTCGGCGAAATCTGGATTGAACACACGAACTCCAACCAAGTAAATGACGATGAGAAAGCAGAAGCTACTGAACTGTTGAAGAACGCCAATCCGGAAATTGCGAATAAAATTAAGAGTGTTACATTTTCTATCGATGGCACGGATCATGCCTACTATGAAGTGACCTATACCGATAGATCAATCTCCGGAAAAATTGAAGCTCCGGACCTAAAAATCAAAACGGTAACGGAAACATCTGCTGCTCCGACAATACAAAAAGTCCAGGTAACAGATGGACAGATTATCGTTACATTTGCTGAAGAGGTTGCCGCAGGTACGAAATTTTATTTTGTCAACAATTTCACGGATAACGAGGACAATAGTTTCTGTGAAGATGGAAAATGTATAGTGGACAAATCGACTTGGCGAGAGATGTCTCAAACAGTATCCGTTGACGGCACAAAAGTTACGTTCCCAATCAATGATGATGATTTAAAACTCGGAAAAAAGTTCGGTATTATTGTCAAAGAGCCACATAAATTCCGTTCTTGCGCGAAGTCTGAGCCGGTAATAACAACTCCCCAAAAAGTCGCCGTGAGAGATCCCAAAAAACTAACTGATGACGATAAAAAAGCCATCGATAAAGCTATTCGAGATGCCAATACGGTACATAGCGTATCTAAACTCCCCGATGGAACTGGATTTATAAACGATCCTGCGTTTATCGAGTTTGATAAAGACGGAAACGTTACAATAATCAGTCCTAATGATGTGGAAGTTGATTGGGATGACGACGGCAATCCGGTATATCAAAAAAATGCCGATGGAACCTATAAACTAAACGATGGGGCCAAAGTCACTAAATTCCCTGCTAAAGATCTGGTGAAAAATATCGCACCTAAATCTCCGGTGATTGCAGTAGACACGGATAAGGGTGAAGTAACTATTACCCCACCGGCTTATAAAGATCCCGGTTATGATACCGACTTGGCGTCCTACACGATTACGTATAAGGACGAATCGGGCGCGGAGAAAACCGTCACTGCAACGCGAACCGTAGACGCTACCACAGGTAAGACCACGTGGACATCGGATGGTGCGACCGTTGATGCAAATACTGGGGTAGTAACCCTGGAGATTAAAGAGTTAGCAGTTGGAGCCACCATCACGGCAAAAGCAAAAGATAATGGTGGATTAATTCCTGAAGAAGCTCCGCTTGAATCGGATCTGGCAAGCAAGGCTCTCGAAACTGCCACTGTTAGCTACGACGGTAACGGCGGCACCGGCGAAATGAAAGATAAGAAGCTAAACAAGGGCTCAAAGTACAAGATTTTGAGTAATGCTTTCACTGCTCCTGAAAATAAGGAATTTGACACTTGGGAAGTGAATGGCAAAAAACTAGCGCCAGGCACTGAGATTATGGTTGACAAAGATACGCAAGTCACAGCAATTTGGAAGGAGAGCCGGGTCAAGCTAAAAATCACTACATCCGTAACAAACGGAACCATTGATCCGAGCTGCGATGCATATAAGGGAGACAATAAGACCATAAACTATGCACCAAAGGATGGTTACAAGCTAAAGAGCGTAACCGTTGATGCCAAGGAAATGGATATATCTAAATATCCAAATAGCTATACCTTTACGAACCTCGATAAAAACCATGAAATAGCCGTTGTGTATGAACTCCATACATACACAGTGACCTACGACTGGGGTGGAGATGCACCAGAGGGAAAGGCTGTTCCGAAAGATACAGGCAGCTACCACAAGGGTGATCACTACACCGTAGATACCACCTACAAGAAGAACGACACGGTAAAAGGTGAGAAGGATGGTAAGAAAGGTATGTGGACCTTCAGCGGTTGGACCGATCTGAATAACGGCACCATGGGTGACAAGAACGCAAGCATTACAGGTTCTTGGACCTTCACCGAAGCTAACAAGTATCAGGTTGTCTACAACTGGGGTAAGGACGCACCGGAGGGAAAGGCTGTTCCGAAAGATACAGGCAGCTACCACAAGGGTGATCACTACACCGTAGATACCACCTACAAGAAGAACGACACGGTAAAAGGTGAGAAGGATGGTAAGAAAGGTATGTGGACCTTCAGCGGTTGGACCGATCTGAATAACGGCACCATGGGTGACAAGAACGCAAGCATTACAGGTTCTTGG